>JADHED010000228.1_pt1 | contig 77081 bp, 56 predicted proteins | sample 8952041 | NCBI WGS metagenome assembly JADHED01 (sample SAMN16124423, study PRJNA663239) | bioreactor sludge metagenome | isolation source: sludge (control) | place: India:Bengaluru | collected 2018-09-08
GGGTGCGGAGCCTAGCGACCAGGCGGCGCGGAGTCAAGTGTGTGTAGGTGTCAGTGGCGTCAGCCATCCGAACGGTTCTTTCGGATTCCATTTCCGCTGGCGGTACCAGTCTGCGGGATTTCGTGGGAGAGGATGGCCATCCGGGTTATTTTTCCCGTCAACTTCGTGTTTATGGTCGTATGGGACAGTCCTGCCTAGTATGCGAAACACTAATCCAGCAGGTGAGGATTGGTCAAAGGTCAAGCTTTTTCTGTCCCAAATGCCAGAAGAGGAATGCCTGAAGTAGCAATGTCCGCTTAATTCAGAGAGGGGGCATACGGCTTGAAGGGATGTGGAGATGAAATCATGGGCCACCCCGAGAGATGGCCCTGCCGGCGAAATTTAATCGACTTGCTGGATGCCGGCGATGAACCAGTCTCCATCCGGAGTGTTCCAGGCATGCTGGATGTGCCAAATCTCGCGGAAGGGGTTGGCGGGACCCTGCTGATCCTCGCGAATCAAGCCTGAAAACTCAAGGCTTACAACCAGTTGTTCACCATCCCGGCGAAGGCCTGTCAAACTAACGTTCAGCGTGACGACCTCGGTGAACTGTGGTCCAGACCCCAAGGACTGACGTTCCCGCTGCAATTCGGTGAAGAGTTCGGGCATGGTGTAAGCGCGAATATCGCTGAAATCGGCCTTATCCCAAGCGGCTTGCAGGCGCAAGAAATGGTTTTTGGCACCGGAGGTAAAGGTGTGAGGATCGAACCAACCAGGCGCCTGGTTTTCACTTGACTGCACTTGGGGGGAAACCATCCCAGGCTGTGCCACGGAATGAGGTTGGCGAGCGTGCTCAGGAGAAACTTGATTGCCCCCAAAACGTCCGGGAGAGGCGTTGGCCGAAGCCGGGGTGGGAACAGTACCCCGACGCAACATGCGAAACAACATAATGCCGCCAATGACCAGCGCCACTAAGAGCAGAAAATCCATCACCTGAAGTCCTTCGAAGGCATCGCCGAAGAATAGGGAGGCGAGCAATCCTCCGGCGGCTAGCCCAGCCAGAGGTCCCAGCCAGCGACTAGCACCCGCGGCACGGGTAGCCTGAGCAGAGTTTGGCTGGGTGGCAGTAGTATGGCTGGATCTGGCCTGCTGGGTGGATGCCGAAGCAGGGGGGCTACTGTACTGCTTGCCCAGGTTCGAGCCGCCGCCGAGACGCTTGGCCTCAGCGATGGGCATGGCCAGCAGGCTGAAGGTCAGGATTGCAAGGGCGAGTGCTAGCAGATTTTTCATGGTCGACCTCATTGAGCCGGTTAGATGCTAAATGACTGAATTAAAATGGATGATGAAGGTTTTAACAGTGGATTGCCGTGCCTGGTTGAAAATTTCGAGGGCCTTGATGATCCTGGCCTCCCCGTCACAACCCAGACCAGAGATAATTGGTTGGGCGCTGCGTGGATCAAGCTCAAGTCTCCACCTAACAGTCGAAGCAGGGTAGATCAGTTAGGGTTTTAACTTCTGCTATGTGACAATCTAGCGATAATTGCCATCAGCAGTCGGGGAAATGGCTGCGGGAATGGCTTTACGGAGGGAATTGAAATTAGGCGGATGGTTTAGACCAAGCGGACGGACTGACGTATAAGACACAAAGAATCAGAAGGAATGACCGTCAATCTGCGAGCGGATCTCAGGGTGAGACGAAGGCAAAGCCGACATTTCTGGACCATCAACCGCGGGAGGCGCCAGAGACCTCGCCGCGGCTGCGGGGCTGAGTGAAATGGGGGTAATCCGGAATTAGCCGGTAATGCGCTTGAACTTCGCCATGAGCTGCTCCTCGGTCTCCTCGTGATTGGGGTCCTTGAGGATGCAGTCCACCGGGCAGACCTCGACGCACTGGGAAGTCTCGAAATGACCCACGCACTCGGTGCAGAGGTCGGGGTCGATGACATAGATCTCGTCGCCCTGGCTGATGGCGCCGTTGGGGCATTCGGGCTCGCACACGTCACAGTTAATGCATTCGTCAGTGATGTAAAGCGCCATGGTGAAACTCCTGGGGCAGGTAAAAAGCGATAGGAAGAAGGGCTGAGGATTAGGCCTGGGCACCAGCTTGGCGCCCAACTGCCCGTAACACTCATCTTACCCAAAGCGCTCCCGCAATGCAGCACGGACCTGGGGGGGGACGAAGGCCGAGACATCGCCCCCAAGGCGAGAGACCTCGCGTACCAGGGAGGAGGAGATAAAGGCGTACTGTTCGGCGGGGGTCAGGAACAAGGTCTCGATATGGGGGGACATCCGGCGATTCATGCTCGCCAGTTGGAACTCAAATTCGAAGTCCGATACCGCCCGCAGACCACGCATGATGACATTGATACCCGCTGCTTCGGCGAAGGAGACCAGCAGGCCGCTGAAGGCCGTGACCTGGACGTTGGGGAGATGGGTCACGGTCCCGCGGGCCAAGGCCATGCGCTCCTCAAGATCGAAGATCGGGGTCTTATGGGTGTCCGCCGCCACGGCCACCACCACCTGATCGAAAAGCAGCGCGGCTCGACCGATCAGGTCGATGTGGCCGTTGGTGATGGGATCGAAGGTCCCCGGGTAGACGACCCTGCGCATGGTTCGCTTCCTGATGGTGAGAGGATCGAAGGCGGAAGAGCGTAGCAGGGCTTTATTCGCCTGTCTCCGCCAGGCCGTAGCACGCCAGGCCGTAGCGCACCTGTCCCGCCTGGCGGTCACGGATCAGCTTCCAACCCGCTGGTAAGACCGAAAAACCCTGGCGAGAAGCGGTTTCAAGATAAATCCTGGCCCCAGGGTTAAGCCATCCTCCCCGCTGCAAGGCCAGGCAACTTGGAGCCAGAAGATCGGCGTTGAAGGGGGGATCGAGAAAAACCAGGTCGAAGGGTTCCGCCGGAGTCATCCTCAACCATTCCAGGGCATCGGCGTGGAAGATCCTGACCCGCCGCTCCGCGTCCAGGGGATCGCGGTTGGTTCGCAGAATTTGGAAGACGCTGGCGGCACGCTCAATCATGACCACTTGCGACGCGCCGCGGGAAGCGGCCTCAAAACCGAGGGCGCCACTCCCGGCGAAAAGATCCAGGCACCGACTGCCCTCGATCAGGGGGGCTAACCAGTTAAAGATCGTCTCCCGTACCCGGTCGGGGGTGGGCCGCAAACCTGGCTCATCCGCTACGGCCACTCGACGCCCGCGCCAGGCACCCCCGATGATCCGCAACCGACCGCCAGCGACCGACATCCTACTGGCTCTGATCAATGGTCGCGGGGCCCACGATGACGGTGGTGAAGCGGCTCGGATCGATCCGGCGCTGGAAGGCATCGCGAATCGTCTCGACGGTAACGGCGCGAACGCGCTCGTTGAAGCGATCGAGATAATCCAGGGGCAAACCATAAAAGCCAATGATGGCAAGATATTGAGCAATCTTACGATTGCCGGCGATGCGCAGGGGAAAGCCGCCCGTGATGTTCTTCACCGCCGCCTCCAACTCCTCCTGGCTGGGTCCTTCGTCCCTAAATCGCTGGATAGTTGCCATCAGGACGCTCCGGGCTTGCGGGCCTTGGTCATTCTTTGTGGCTAGGCCGGCGAGGAAGGGGCCGCGTTCAGCCAATGGCAGAAAATAACTGTAGACACTATAGGAAAGGCCGCGCTTCTCTCGAACTTCGTCCATGAGCAGTGACACCAATCCGCTTCCACCCAGGATGTGATTGCCGACGTAGAGCGGGAAGTAATCGGGGTCGGTCCGGGTCATGCCCGCCTGGCCGGTAAAGACATGGGTCTGGGTGGAAGGAAAATGGATACGTTCCAGATTGCCCGTGGCGTTGGCGGGAACCGGAGGTAGGGAGGGGGCGGGCTGACCGGGCGCCAAACCACGGGTGATTCTCTCGGCGATGACCTCGGCTTGTGGTCGGGTTATGGCGCCCACCAGCGCGATGACCGCCTGGCGGGCAACATAATGGCGGGCATGAAAGGCCCTGAGATCCTCCGGGGTTAGCGCCGCCAGGGACGCGGGGGTGCCGGCGGGATCACTGGCGTAAGGATGATCGCCATAAAGCAACCGATAGAAGGCCTTCTGGCCCAGAGTGGCGGGGTCCTGGTCGTCACGATTGAGACTGACCAGGGCATTGGCGCGGACTCGGTTGAAATCGGTGGGCGCGAAACGCGGCCGACTGATGATCTGGACCAGGGTCTCGAGGGCCTGGTCCAGGGCGGGCTCGCGGGTAAGGGTACGAAGGGAAATGGCGGCCATGTCACGCTGCGCCTCGATGCCCAACTCGGCGCCAACCGCCTCCAGGCGCTCAGCGATGGTATCGGCGTCCCAGTCGCCAGCACCCTGGTCGAGGAGATCCGCGGTCAGGGACGCCAGGCCCGGGCGGTCACCATCCCGGGCACTGCCCGCCGGGAAGACGACGCGCAGGTCCAGCATCGGCAAGTCGGGAGCCGCCACGAAGAGCACTTTCGCACCCTGAGAGGTCTCCCAGGTGTCGATGGAGGGCGTAGCGAGCAGCGAAGTACTCAGGGGCAAGAGGCATACAAAGAGTAACCATTCCCTCAGCGGGGAAGGGAGCAGGTCAGTGTGCGGCATAGGCAAGTCCTCCCCGCAAGTTGGCAGTGGCGGAGGCCTCCACGCTGGCGAGCGCTTGGGGAATCAGGATGGCGATGGTCAGGCTTTCAGGTACCAGGTATTGGCGGGCTACGGCCTGAATTTGCTCCGGCGTAATGCGGCTGAGATGCTCGACGTACTGCTCCATCAGCTCCCAGCCCAGGCCGATGGTCTCCAGGCTGCCGATTTGCCGGGCCTGGGCGTAAACCGAATCCTTTTCATAGACCTTGGCGGCAATGAGCTGATTGCGGATACGTTCGAGTTCGGCTTCCGCCACGGGTTCGTCGCGCAGGCGTTGGACTTGGGCCAGCAGGGCCTGCTCCAGTTCTTCGACCGTGTGTCCCTGGGCGGGGATCCCATCCAGCAATAACATGCCGGGAAGCCGGCTGAAGGCGTTGTAGCTGGCCCCGGCGGATGCCGCCAGATGGGAGCCGCGAATCAGTTCGCGACTGAGACGGGCGCTGGAGCCACCATCCAGGATAGAGGCGAGCATCTCCAGGGCGTAGGGCTCCCAGTCCTGGCTAGCATGACCTAGGGCGGTAGTCTTGTAGCCCAGCAGCAGATAAGGCTCCTTGGCGGGCGCCTTGACCTGGATGCGCTTCGTGCCCCGCTGGGGAGGGTCGCCACCGCCGCGCGTCAGACTGATGGTTTCGGCGGGCAGGGGGCCGAAGTTTTGTTCGGCAAGGGAAAAAACCCACGCGGGATCAACATCTCCCACCACCACCAGGGTCGCGTTGTTAGGCGCGTACCATTGGCGATACCAGTCCCGCAGGTCGGTGACCTGCATCCCTTCCAGGTCACTGGCCCAACCAATCACCGGGTTACGGTATGGGGAAACCTCGTAGGCCATGGCGTTGAACTGCTCGAAAGTCAGGGCCTCCGGATCGTCCTCGGTGCTCAAGCGGCGTTCTTCCTTGACCACCTCCAATTCCTTGACAAACTCCGCCGCGGGCAGGGCCAGGGAGCGCATCCGCTCCGCCTCAAGTTCGAAGGCGATGGGGAGACGATCAGCGGCCAAGGTCTGAAAGTAGGCCGTGTAGTCCCGGCCGGTGAAGGCGTTTTCGTCCCCGCCGTTGGCGGCGATGATGCGGGAGAATTCGCCAGGAGCGAGCTTTTCCGTGCCCTTGAACATCATGTGTTCAAGCAGATGGGAAATACCGGTGAGTCCGCTGGGTTCGTAACTGGAGCCGACTTTGTACCAGACCTGCGAGGTAACGATCGGCGCCCGTCGGTCCTCCTTGACGAGCACCTTGAGCCCGTTGCCGAGGGTCCGCTCGTGGACCTGGCTGGTATTTGCCGGGGCGGGCGGTGACAGGGTCCCAAGCAACAGCGGGAGCAGCAGCGGAACCGAGAAGGTAGGTATCCTCATCTCAACCCCAAAATATGTAGGTTAGGTGCGGGAGCCCGGCGACCACGGGATAGCGGAAGACGCCTCGGGTAATGTTTGTTAGCATGGCCGCTAAGGTCAGGAGTTGACAAGACCCCGGGGGAATCGTTCCCGCGGATACGGCGTAACCAGGTGTCAGGTCGGTTGTTCATGTTTGGATTTGGCAGAAAAAAATCGGTCGCCACGGCCGCGGAAGGGACGCAATCCATTCCTTCGCCCGGGGAGCCGGGGATGGAGCCACCTAAGCCCAAGGGTGGTCTTCTAGCGCGTCTGCGCGAGGGCCTCATGCGCACCCGCGCGGTCCTCAATAGCGATGTCGTTGATCTGATCCGTGGCCGCAAACGCATCGACCAGGACCTGCTCGACGAGCTGGAGACCCTGCTCCTGACCGCCGATGTCGGCGTGGAGGCCACCAACCGCATTATCTCTGACATGGCCGCGCGCGTGCGGCGCCATGAACTCGCCGACCCCCTGGTCCTCGTCAGCGCCCTGAAGGAGGAGCTGGCCCAGATTCTGCGCGCTTGCGAGTCACCCGTTCGGGCGCCGGCCCCGGGCCGACCACAGGTGATCCTGATGATCGGCGTGAATGGGGCCGGCAAGACCACCACCATCGGCAAGTTGGCTCGGCACCTGCAACGGGATGGCAACAGTGTCATGCTGGCGGCTGGGGATACCTTCCGGGCCGCGGCGGTGGAGCAACTCCAGACCTGGGGGGAACGCAATGGCGTCCCGGTGATCGCGCAACAGTCGGGGGCGGATTCCGCCTCGGTCATCTTTGATGCCCTGCAGGCGGCCACCGCCCGGGGGATCGACGTCCTGATCGCCGATACCGCTGGGCGCCTGCACACCAAAACCAACCTCATGGAGGAGCTCGCCAAGATCGCGCGGGTGATGAAAAAGATCGACCCCGAGGCCCCCCACGAGGTGCTGCTGGTGGTGGATGCCACCACGGGCCAGAACGCCATCGTCCAGGCCTCGCAGTTCAATGCCGCCGTGCCGCTGACCGGCATCGTACTGACCAAACTCGACGGCACCGCCAAGGGAGGCGTGCTCTTCGCGATCGCCGAGCGGTTGCGGGTGCCCATTCGCTTCATCGGCGTGGGGGAGGCCCTGGAAGATTTGCGTCCCTTCGTCGCCGAGGAGTTTCTCGAGGCCCTCTTTGGCCAGTGAGCACCCGGCGCCCATGATCCGCTGCGATCAGGTCAGCAAGCGCTACGCGGAAAGTGGTGACGTTCTAAACCATCTCAGCCTGGAGATCGCGGCGGGGGAGATGGTCTTCCTGACCGGGCACTCGGGGGCGGGCAAGAGCACGCTTCTCAAACTCATCGCCTGTCTGGAACGCCCCAGCCGCGGCCAATTGTTGGTGGATGGACGCAATGTCGGCCGCCTGACCCCGCGGCAAATCCCTCACCATCGCCGCCAGGTGGGCATGATCTTCCAGGATTATCGCCTCCTCATGGACCGCAGCGTGTTTGACAATGTCGCCCTGCCCTTGGTGGTGTCCGGGCTGGGATCTCAGGAGGTCGCGCGCCGGGTGCGGGCCGCCCTCAACCAGGTCGGCCTCCTGAACCGGGAAAAGGCCCACCCCTTGGCGCTCTCGGGTGGTGAGCAGCAACGCGTGGGTATCGCCCGGGCTATCGTGGGGCGCCCCCCCCTGCTGGTGGCCGATGAACCCACGGGGAATCTCGACCCCCAGTTGGCTCGCGAGGTGATGGCCCTCTTCGCCCGCTTCAATCAGGTCGGCGTCACCTTGCTGATTGCCAGTCACGACCTGGCGCTGATTTCCAGTTTGCCCTACCGGACCTTGACCCTTGACCGGGGACGCCTGGTCGCCGACACCCATGCCCCCAAGTTCACCGCGCCCGATGCGTCCCTCAGCGTCTGAGCCCGCCGTTACGTCACGGCCCAAGCCACGGCGGATGCCGGGTCCGTCTCCCCGGCGCTGGTTTCGCAACTGGCTGGCCCTGCACCACCAGGAGGCCCGGTCGAGCCTCGCCCGCCTGCGGGGCAGACCACTGCCTACCCTGATGACGGTGCTGATGATTGGCATCGCCCTGGCCTTGCCTGGGACCCTCTACGTGCTGACGCGCAATCTGGCCGTGCTCGGGGATGGTTGGGAGCATACGGCGGCCATCTCGGTGTTCCTCAAAACGGAGGTGAAGGCGGAGCAGGCACAGGCCCTGGCGCGCCGTCTGGCGGGACGTCAGGACCTGGAGGGCGTGATCCTGATTCCGCCGGAGCAGGCCTTGCAGGAACTGCGCGCCGAGACCGGGTTCGCCGAGGCCGTAGAGCAACTCGAAACCAATCCGCTCCCTTACGTCCTGTCCCTGCGGCCCATGACCTACCTGGATGACGTCGCCAGTCTGGAGGGGCTGCGCGAAGCCTTGTCCGCGTTGCCGGAGACGGACCTGGTACGCATGGATACCCTCTGGGTGCAGCGCTTCCAGGGCATCATCAAGGTCGGGGAAAGGGCCGCCCTCGTCCTCGCCAGCGCGCTGGCGGCGGGGGTGCTGCTCGTCATTGGCAACACAATCCGCCTGGAAATCGAAAACTGCCGGCAGGAGATCGTCATCATGGAGACGGTCGGCGCCACCCGGGGATTCATTCGCCGCCCCTTCCTGTGGCTCGGGCTTTGGTTTGGCGGCCTGGGCGGCCTGATGGCCTGGTGCCTGATCGCCCTGGCGCGGTGGCTGATGCAGGCCCCGGTTTCCCAATTGGCCGCCCTCTATCAGGCCAACTTCGTGCTCGTTGGCCTTGGCCTTGCCGCCCAGGTCGTGCTGCTCGGCGGCAGTCTGGTCCTGGGGTTGCTGGGAAGCTGGATCTCGGTGGCCAGGCATCTTGCCGCGATCGAGCCGGAGTGAGGCGCCGCGCCCCTCCGCGATTCCCTGGTTATATCTTTCTGGATTGAGATAGTTGCTTTTTGCGCGCCGGGCGCGCGCCGCTGACTCTCATCCCCTGCGCCATCCTCGGCCCCCTTTGCGCTGGCCTGTCACCGGGAGAGCACCATCCTGCAACCCAGGGCTCACGGGAACTATCCCCCTGGCCGTCCCTCCAATGCGCATCATTCCAGTGTTGTGAAACCCGCGAGAGGTTTGCTACACTGAATTCCAGACAAAATTACTTGGGTATTGGGACGATGACTAGAGATCTTGCCTTGCTCCCGACAGGAAACATTGATTCCTACATCAGCGCCGCTTATCAGATCCCGATGCTGACCCCGGACGAGGAACGGGATCTGGCCGTGCGATTGCGCGACCAGGGTGATATGGAGGCCGCCAAACGCCTGGTCCTGTCCCACCTGCGCTTCGTTATCCGCATCGCCCGCGGTTACCTCGGCTACGGCCTGCCCCTGCCTGACCTGATTCAGGAGGGATCAGTCGGCCTCATGAAGGCGGTGAGGCGCTTCGAGCCGGACATGGGCGTGCGGCTGGTGTCCTTCGCCGTGCATTGGATTCGCGCCGAGATTCACGAATACATCCTGCGTAACTGGCGTATCGTCAAGGTCGCAACCACCAAGGCCCAACGCAAGTTGTTCTTCAACTTGCGCAGTGCCAAGAAACGCCTGGGCTGGTTCACGCGCGAAGAGGTCGAGAGCGTGGCGCGGGAACTGGACGTCAAGCCGGAGACCGTGCTGGAAATGGAATCCCGCCTCTCCAATCAGGACCTGGCCTTCGACGGTGACGATAGCGATGACGACGAAGGGCCCGCCGCGCCCTCCAGCTATCTGCCCGATATGCGCATGGAGCCCGCCAGCGCGCTGGAGCGTCAGGACACCATGATGGACCGGCATGACCGGCTGCATGCCGCCTTAGCGGGCCTGGATGATCGCAGCAAAACCATTCTTCAGGCACGCTGGCTGACGGAGAAAAAACAAACCCTTCACGAGTTGGCCGAACAATTCGGCGTCTCGGCAGAGCGAATCCGCCAGATTGAAAAGAATGCGATGAAAAAAATGCGTGCCCAGTTGGAGGCCTGATCCTCAGGTGCACCACGGAGAGGCCGGCGAAAGCCGGCCTCCGCTATTTTGGTTCCGCGTCACATCCTGATCACTATTGCCCCAGGAGCGACTATTTGGAGGGGAATCCATGTTAGCTGGCCAGAAAGAATGAACGCTCCAGCCGTTGGCTAAGAGCGTCTGCCAGCCGTAACTGGACCTCCTCCATGGTCATATCCAACCCGAAATCGGCCAGGCGCGTCACGACCAAGCCGGGATAGCCGCACGGGTTGATGCGCGTAAAGGGCTCCAGATCCAGATCAACATTTAGGGCGAGACCGTGGTAACTACAGTGGCGACGAACCCTCAGTCCAAGTGAGGCGATTTTGGCCTCCTGAACATAGACTCCCGGCGCGCCTGGCCGGGTTTTGGCGTCGATCCCCAGGTCGCCGAGCAGATCGATAACGGCGGCCTCCAGGATGTTGACCAGGGCCTTGATCCCCAGGTGGGCACGACCGAGATCCAATAACAGGTAGGCAATGAGCTGGCCGGGACCGTGGTAGGTCACCTGCCCTCCCCGGTCCACCTGGACCACCGGAATATCACCGGCATCCAGGATGTGTTCGCGGCGCCCGGCCTGTCCCAGGGTAAAGATCGGCGGATGTTCCAATAACCACAATTCATCCTGGCTGGTGGCCAATCGGCTGTTCGTGAAGGCCCGCATGGCCTCCCATGTATCCAGGTAATCGCATTTCCCCAGGCGCTTGACCAGGATTGTTTGCCGTTTCGCGTCGGCATGAGTCGCAAGAACATCAGAATGACCGGACTCAGATCGTCCAGGCGACGCGCTCATGGCTGCTGAGGTCCCGGTAAATGGCATCGATCTGCAACTGGCTTTGGGCCAGAATCACGAGGGTTACCGAGAGCCATTTGCCACCACTGCTTTCCCTCACGCTAACCTGGTGGGTGCTTAGCTCGGGGGCGTGACGGCGGACGATCTCGATGACCAGTTGCCGGAAGTCCGCTTCAGCCTTGCCGATGGCCTTGATGGGGAAGGCGCAGGGGAACTCCAGTACGGAGGCGGGGGTTTCGCTCATGACCCACCGCTTACTGGAACCACCGCAGAATGGTATCCCGCAGCCATTCCCACCAGCCGCCCTTCGGGACATCCTGCAGGGCAATCAGGGGGACCCGGCCAATTTCCTTGGCCTCCAGCTCCACCACAATTTCTCCGACCTGGTCTCCCTTGGCCAAGGGGGCGATAAGGTCCGGGTTTTTTTCGATACGGGCAGAGAGTTGGTTATAACGCCCGCGGGGAATGGTGGCGTGGAGATCCTCTGCGGGACCCACGGGGACTTCCCTGACCTCCCCCATCCATACCCGCAGGTTTTCGATGGGCTTCCCACCCGGATAGAGCTGAGGCGATTCGTAAAACCGGAATCCATAATTGAGTAAGGCCAGGCTGGCCGCGGCCCGGGCCTTTTCGCTCTTGGCGCCCATGACCACAGAGGTCAGACGCATGCTGTCCCGCTTGGCTGAGGCCACCAGACAAAAGCCGGCCGCCTCGGTGTGACCGGTCTTGACACCGTCGACGCTGGGGTCCTGCCACAGGAGGCGATTGCGATTGTTTTGCTTGATACCGTGGTAAACGTATTCCTTCTCCGCATACCAGGCATAGTAGTCCGGGAATTCGCGAATTGTAGCGGCCGTGACCAGGCTCATGTCCCGTGCGGTGGAGTAATGCTCCGGGTCGGGCAGGCCGGTGGCGTTGGTAAAGTGACTGTTGGACATGCCCAGGCGCTGGGCTTGACTGTTCATCAGGTGGGCAAAGGTATCCTCACCGCCAGCGACGTGCTCGGCCAAGGCAACGCTGGCATCGTTTCCGGATTGAATGATCATGCCATGCAGCAGGACCTCCAGGGGGATGCGCTTGCCAAGTTCGATAAAGGTCTTGGAACCGCCCGTCCGCCAGGCCTTCTCGCTGATGAGAACTTCGTCAGTCAGGGCAACCTTGCTGGCCGCCAGTTCTCGAAAGACCACGTAGGCCGTCATGATCTTGGTCAGGCTGGCCGGTTCAAGGCGCTCGTCAGCATTTCGTTCGGCAATGACCTTGCCAGTGTGGTGGTCCACCAGCAGGTGGGCGGTGCCATCAATGACCGGTGGTTCCGGGATGGGGGCCTGGATGCTGGTGGCAGCCTTATCCTGGGCGAAGGTGGGCGGCAAAAACAGCAGGCACAGGAGGCTCAGGAGGTGGGCGTAAGGCTTCATGCGGGAGGGCTTGGGGCTGGCTAGTAAGGATTAAAACCGCGGCGAGGGCGCCTGCGCCCACTCGCCTGATCAATCATTCTAAGCCTTGCGGAGGGGATTTTGCAGCAATGAGGGATGGAAACTTTGTGGGAAATGGATCCATTGTGTCAGATAGCCACCATCGATCATTTTGTGTTTGCGCTAATGAAGGGTGATGCGGAAAGTCAGCCCAACGTGCTGCCCGGCCTGATGACATCAGGCTTCTTGTGTCTTAGATGCACCGGGTGGCACGAGTTGATAAAGAGGATGACCCTGAAGGCCAACGGGCTGATATGGTTGGCTTAACGCATGACGACTCTGGGATTGGAGACCCCTAGTGAGGCCAAGCGGCTTGAAAGTAAACTGGCTTCATCCTTGGAATCGAGCGGGCCCACCTGGACCATGAAGGGAGTCTGGTCGTTAGCGGTGTCCGTGCGGACCAGAACCGTCTCCTCCAATTTACTGGCCAACTCCTGGCGGAGCCTTTCCGCATTGGTCCGGTTATCGAAATGGCCCGCTTGTAGAAATATGGCTGCACTTGCGGCAACCTTCGGTCGGTCGTTGCCGATGGCCACACCGCCGTCAAAAGAGTCAACACTGACAAAGGCATTGCCTGGTTGGGAATCACTTGGCGCGGGTGCGCCAGGCTGATCCGCCCTGGCCTTGTCGGCAGCAGCGACGAACATCCGCTGCAAGCCCGCGTCCAGGTCGGTGGTAGCCGAGTCAAGAACCTGAATTTTGACCTTGGCCATGCCCTTGTCCACCATGTCCAGTTGCGAGGCGGCGGCGTAGGAAAGGTCTAACATCCGATTACCATGAAAGGGACCGCGATCATTGACGCGCACCACCGCGCTTCGACCATTTTCCAGATTGGTGACCTGGATGAGACTGGCGAGGGGAAGGTTTTTGTGCGCGGCGGTCATGGCATGCATGTCAAAACGCTCGCCGCTGCTGGTACGCCGGCCATGAAAGCGCTTGCCGTACCAGGAGGCGGTACCCTTTTCTTCATGGCCCTGAGCTGCCTGCTGTACCTGGTATTTCTTACCCTTTACGACGTAGCTCTTGGCCGATGAGGTCTTGGGCGTGGTCTCGGTGGATGGGGAAAGATTCCCCTGGGTTGCCGGAGTCGGACTTGATGCTTGCCCCGGTTGGCCAGAGGCGCCGGTAGTTGCACATCCGTTGACCAGGAAGGTCAGCAAGAGGATCAAGAGCAAACCGGAAAACTTGCCCAAGTGGACGGCTTGCCATGCGTTGTTACCCGCATTTCTCGTCGCCATAAACAGCCCCCATTTGTCGCGAGATCACCGTCGAGCGGATAATTTCCCTGTCGCTCGAAATATTTACCTGATTCCGGTGTCTCTTTTACACGGTTAGGACTTCCAGAATAACCCCTGACTTCCGGTTTGGCACATAGAAATGATTGATGCAGGTAAAGTTGAATTTATAGTACCAGGACACCTTTCGCGCTCAGGTGGGGCGATGTGTCCAGCCATGGCTCCTTAACGGATCATTTTTGATGAAATTTTTTAGCGAAACCTCCCTGAGGGCCGGCAGGCTTCAACTGGCCGAAGAGCACTGGCCAAGTACTGCGGGAGGCCCTATCATCACTTTGAGCCTGTATTCTCATCCGACGGGAGATTTACGAACATGAGCAACGCGGTAGTTGGCATCATCATGGGCAGCGACTCGGACCTGGGAGTCATGCGTGGTGCTGCCGAGGTGCTGGGGGAGCTTGGGGTGCCCTGGGAGATGAACATTGCCTCCGCCCACCGCACGCCGAGGAGGGTTATCAATTATGTCGAAAGCGCACGTGATCGGGGTCTGAAGGTCATCATCGCCGGCGCGGGTGGGGCTGCCCACCTGGCGGGCGTCGCGGCGGCCTTTACCCCACTGCCCATCATCGGCGTGCCGGTGAAAAGCGCCAGCCTCTCCGGTCAGGATTCCCTGCTGTCGATGGTGCAAATGCCCCCTGGCGTGCCCGTCGCGACCGTCGCCATCGATGGCGCCCGGAATGCGGGCATCCTGGCCGCGCAGATCATCGCCACGGGTGATCCAGCCCTGATGGACCGGCTGGTGCGGTTCAAGCAGGACCTCGAGGCGGCCGTGCTGGCGAAGGCGCAGCGCCTCACGGCCGGGGAACTGGGCTGACCCCCAAACTAATCAGCCCGGATCGCTCAGACACGCATTACCTGCAATGGTTGGACGCGCTGGCATCCTGGTCGCGCGACATCCGGGGCCTTGAGGAGAGCCGGTGATGGATATCGCCGAATTACTGGCGTTTTCGGTCAAGAATAAGGCCTCGGACCTGCATCTGTCAGCGGGCCTGCCACCCATGATTCGCGTCAATGGCGACATGCGGCGCATCGACCTGCCCGCCATGGACCATCGGACGGTCCAGGGTCTGGTCTACGACATCATGAACGACAAGCAGCGCAAGGACTACGAGGAGTTCCTGGAGACGGACTTCTCCTTCGAAATCCCCGGCCTGGCCCGTTTTCGCGTCAACGCCTTCAACCAGAAGCGTGGCGCCGCCGCCGTGCTGCGCACCATCCCCTCCAAGGTCCTGTCCCTGGAGGAGATCAACGCCCCCAAGATCTTCCGCGAGATCGTCGAGGTCTCCCGCGGCCTGATTCTGGTGACCGGCCCCACGGGCTCCGGCAAATCCACCACCCTGGCGGCGATGATGGACTTCCTTAACGACACCCGTTATGAGCACATCCTCACCATCGAGGACCCCATCGAGTTCGTCCACCTCAGCAAGAAGTGTCTCATCAACCAGCGCGAGGTCCACCGCGACACCCTTGGCTTCGCCGAGGCCCTGCGCTCCGCCCTGCGCGAGGACCCGGATATCATCCTGGTCGGCGAGATGCGCGACCTGGAGACCATCCGCCTGGCCATGACCGCCGCCGAGACCGGCCACCTGGTGTTTGGCACCCTGCACACCACCTCCGCCGCAAAGACCGTCAACCGCATCATCGACGTCTTCCCGGCGGCGGAGAAGGACATGGTTCGTTCCATGCTCTCCGAGTCCCTGCGCGCCGTGGTCGCCCAGACCCTCCTCAAGAAGGTCGGCGGGGGCCGGGTGGCGGCCCACGAGATCATGATCGGCACCCCGGCCATCCGCAACCTGATCCGCGAAGACAAGGTGGCCCAGATGTACTCCGCCATCCAGACCGGCCAGGCCTATGGCATGCAGACCCTGGACCAGAACCTGGCGGAGTTGCTCAAGCAAGGGGTGATCACCCGCGCGGATGCCTTGTCCAAGGCTCAGAACAAGGATTCCTTCTCCTGAAAAGCACCCTCGATTCCTTGATCCCCGTCCCTGTGGTCGGACCAGTGGGACGGCATGCTGGTCACTCTCCTAACGCGGGCAAGAAAGCTGATGGACTTTAATCAACTTCTCATCCTGATGGCCCAGAAGAAGGGCTCGGACATGTTCATCACCGCTGGGCGGCCACCAGGGATCAAGATCGATGGCGTCATCCGCAATGTCGGCAACGAGTCCCTGACCGCCCGCCAAGCCCACGACCTGGTCTACAGCGTGATGAACGAGAAGCAGCAGAAGGAGTTCGAGGAGACCAAGGAATGCCAGTTCGCCATCGACGCCAAGGGCGTGGGGCGGTTCAGGGTCAGTGCCCTGGTCCAGCGGGACGCCGCCTGCATGGTGCTGCGCCGTATCGAGACCAAGATCCCCAGCCTGGACGACCTGCGCCTGCCGCCCGTTATCAAGGAACTGGCGATGACCAAGCGCGGGTTGATCATCTTCGTCGGCGGGACCGGCACCGGTAAATCCACCTCCCTGGCGGCCATGATCGGCTACCGCAACCAGAACAGCTCCGGTCACATCATCACCATCGAGGACCCCATCGAGTTCGTTCACGAGCATGCCGGCTGCATCGTCACCCAACGTGAGGTCGGGGTCGACACCCTGTCCTTCGATGCCGCCCTGAAAAACACCCTACGCCAGGCCCCGGACGTCATCCTCATCGGCGAGATCCGCACCCGGGAGACCATGGAGTACGCCATCGCCTTCGCCGAGACCGGCCACCTGGTGCTCGCCACCCTCCACGCCAACAACGCCAACCAGGCCCTGGACCGTATCCTTAACTTCTTTCCCGAAGAGGCCCGTAACCAGCTTTTCACCGATCTGTCGCTCAATCTCAAGGGCGTCGTGGCCCAGATGCTCTGTCCGCGCATCGACGGCAAGGGCCGGCGCGCCGTCATCGAGGTCCTGGTCAACACCCCCTTGGCCTCGGATCTGATCCGTAAGGGTGAGGTTTCCAAGCTCAAGGAATTGATGAAAAAGTCCCGCGAGCAGGGCATGGTCACCTTCGACCAGTCCCTGTTCGACCTCTATGAGGAAGGCGAGATTAGCTATCAGGATGCCCTGCGCCTGGCGGACTCCGCCAATGAGGTGCGGCTGATGATCAAGCTCCATGGGACCCGGGACAAGGGCGCGGATCTGGATGCGGGCCTGGAGGGCATCGCCCTGGTGGACAAGGACGAGTGAGGGGGCGGTTTAGACGGGGGTTTCATGCGGGTGACCTCCCAGGCGTGCTCCGCGCCAAATAGGGTGGATGAGGCGGCGAAGGTGGCATAATCTCTCTTATCCACCCTCTTTCCGTAGCGATAAAAACGCCATGGCAACACTTCTCGGTCCCCTCTTCCGGACATGGGAACGGCTGTTCCGGCCCTTCCTGGCCACCCTGGCGGCCCTGGTATTGCAGTTCGGAACTCTCGGCTGCGTGAATCTGCCCAGTTTTGCCGAGGGACACCTCGCGGACACGAAGGGCGGTGAAGAAGAAGGACAAGCTGAGGTTCAGCCCACCGCCCAGAGCGCTCCCCCACCCCCCGTGTTGCCCATGGAGCCCCAGGAAGCCCCCCCCGCCAAAGGCAAGCGCTGGGAATGGACGGGTGACAAGCGCCCGATCACCCACATCTGGATTGACACCGATACCCAAAAGGCCCGTTTTTACGACGGACCTGAGCAGGTCGGCTGGAGCTACGTGGCCTCGGGGGTCAAGAAGTTCCCCACCCCGACGGGTAAGTTCGCGGTCATCGGCAAGGAAAAGACCAAGCAATCGAACCTTTACGGCAAGATCTATGATGCCGAAGGCAAGGTGGTGGTCAGTGATGCCAAGCGTGGCCGGCACAAGATTCCGCCGGGCGGGCGTTTCGCGGGGGCCAAGATGCCCTATTTCCTTCGTCTGACCAATGACGGCGTTGGCCTCCACGCGGGTCCCATCCCCCGACCGGGACACCCCGCCTCTCATGGGTGTATTCGCTTGCCGGCGCCGCTGGCGGAACGCCTCTTCACCCAGGTCGCCCCGGGGACGCAGGTCACCATCACTGGGTCCGGACCGGACTACGGGGACTATCAGGCCAAACTGGCCGCGCAGGGCCCCGCCCGGCAGGAACCGGCCGAGGGCGGTTTCGCTCAATTGTCGGAGGTGGTGCAGACGTTCCCGGCCAAACTGGCCCTGTCCCAGCCCCCCGCCGTGAAAAAGCGCGAGACCAATATCGGCTCAGCTCCTGAACCCGGCCCTGGCAATACGCCAGCGTTAACGACAGCGCCTGTCACTACACCTGCGCCTCTCGCTGCACCTATCACGATATCGGCACCCGTCGCTAAACCAGCCCCAGTCACTGTCACTATACCGGCACCCGTCACTACGCCAGCCCCCGTCACTATACCGGCGCCTGTCACTAAACCAGCATCGACGCCCGCCACTCCACGGGCTCCCCTTCCCCCGGCAACATCTGCCGCGCCTGCCCCCGTTCGTCCTTCTGCCCCCGCATCCGCGGCGGGACCGGCCGCGGCCATCGCCACGACCGCCGCGCGGGCCCCAGCACCTTCCACCGCTCCTCCTGCCGTTGTTGTCCCGGCCGACTCCGATGCTCGGGCTTCCGCTAGGGTCCCGGTCAACGCCAGTGCGCCTGCCACCGCTCAGGTTCCGGCCAATGCCAATGCTCCTGCTGCAACTCTGACCCCGCCCCAACCCAATACCCCTTCTACCGTTTTGGCTCCGGGTCATACCTCTGCATCTGCTTCCACCCGGCCCCTCGCTTCCAATTCCGCTCCAGCCTCAGCACCAGGCCCAGGCCCAGGCCCAATGGCAACGACCCAGGACCAGGGCCATCAAAAGGAAGCCGGCGCGGTCAACCTGGCGGCATCCCCTCAAGCAATCAAACCAGCCACGGGGGGATCTCTGGTCAGGGAAGGCAGGCTGGAGGTACCGGTACCCTTCACTCAGCGGCCGCCGGCGGTGGAGTGATCTGGAGGGAACGGCGGTGCTGGTCCGCCAGGCGGACATAGTGCTGAGCCGAATACTCCAGATAGCCCACTTCCTTGTCCGTCAAGGGCCGGATACGCCGGACCGGAGCACCGTACCAGAGGTAGCCCCCTTCTAGTACCTGGCCGGGCGGTACCAGGGAACCGGCGCCGAGGAGGGTCCGGGATTGGATCAGTGCCCGATCCAGGATGCGGGCGCCGCTACCGATCAGGCAACATGCCTGGATCTCGCAGCCATGGAGCACCACCTGATGCCCGACGGTGACCCGATCGTGGATGATCAGGGGCGCCCCGCCAGGCTGAAAGCGGCTATCGTGGGAAACGTGCAGAATGCTGCCGTCCTGGATATTCGTCTCCGCCCCGATGCGAATGAAATGCACATCGCCCCGGATCACGGCCATGGGCCAGACCGAGGCGCGATTTTCGAGCTCGACCTGGCCGATCACCAGCGCGGCTGGATCGACCCAGACGCTCGGCGCAACCTGTGGGTAGGTACCCAGATAGGGACGTAGGTTGGTCATTGATTCCTCCGGGAAATCATTTGGTCAGGAGCTCAGGTGGTGCTGAGTCGCGGGCCAGGGAGCAAAAAGTTGCGGGAAATCTGGCAAGGAAAGGGTTCGTGGCAGCATGCCTAGACACGGCATCATGTCAAGTAAGGTTGGCGATCCGGCCTCACGCCAGGATGACCGGGCGTGCTGCTCGGTGGCGCGGGCTCCCCCCCGCCTGGCCGCTGCTTGGCGGGTATGGCTAAGCGTGAAAGTCACGGGAATGTCATTCCTGGTCAGGGGGGTGGCCTGCCACCTCACGACAGTTGGTGACACTCCCCCTCCCCAACTGCTGCGGAAGCATTGGCCATTGCGGGACGCCGGTTGCCTGGTTCATGATGCTTCGCCACAGAGCCCCGATCGGAGATCATCCCCATGCCGCGCTTTCCCTTGTCCCTGATGCTGGCGCTGCTCTTGCCATCCGCGATGGTAAGTGCCGAGAAAAAATTTGGCACCTTCATCGATGAGGCGGAACCGGCGGCGCCCGCCAGCCTCCAGGAGGGTAAGCAGTGGGAAGAGGTCCGGGCCTCGCTGCCACCCTGGCCGGCGGACGGCGACCTGGTGGAGCTAGAGGTGGATTTTCGCTCGCCCGGTAAATTTCGTTACTTTATTGACGGCCGGCACCTCAGGGTCGACGCGGATGAGGTGGTGCGCTACACCCTGGTAGCCGAATCGCCCAGTGGCACCCGCAACGTGACCTTTGAGGGTCTGCGTTGCACGGCTAAGGGGACTTATCGCCAATATGCTTATGGTGCTAACGGGGCCTTCATTCCCGTCGAGGGGGGGGGCTGGCAGCCCATCAGCCTCCAGACCGGTGACCGCCTCCATAAGGAACTGCATGGTCATTTTCTCTGCGTGCCCCGCGCCTTCGCGCCCCGCCCCGTCAAGGACATGATCCGGGCCTTCAAGGGACAGGTCCAGATACGCGACAATGCGGGATTCCTGTCCGATTGAGTGCCCTCAAGGCGCGTGCCGGCGGTCGTAGCGCATCCTGGGTATCCCCAAAGTTGGCGCCTTAGCATGAAAGTGGCCCTAGAGTCGCTCATTATCCGTTTCTTGGCGCGCCACCTCATCATGGTTCGGTCGTCGCGACCAGCGGGTTATCATTAGCCTCTCCCACCCCACCGCTGGTCCCCTGCAGAGCCATGGAAAACCCACTCCTCGACATGCCCGGCCTCCCGCCCTTTGGCCGCATTCAGGCCGAGCACGTTGAACCCGCCATCGATGCCCTGCTGGCCCGCAACCGGGCCCGCATCTCTGACCTGACCAGGGGCGAGGAGCCACCGACCTGGGAGCGTTTCATCGAGCCCCTGGAGATGCTGGGGGATACCCTGGAGCGCGCCTGGTCGCCCGTCGGGCACCTCAACGCCGTGATGAATAGTGAGGCCCTGCGCGCGGCCCATAACGCCTGTCTGCCCAAGCTCAGCGCCTATGGCACCGAGCTGGGCCAGAACCGGGAGTTGTTCGAGGGCTACCGCGCCGTGGCCGCCCAGGAGCATCTCGATGCCACCCAACGCCAGTTGCTCAACCACGCCTTGCGCGATTTTCACCTCTCAGGCGTCGATCTGCCACCGGAGAAGCAGGCCCGCTTCAAGGAGATCGACCAGGCTCTGGCAGGCCTGACCGCCAAGTTCGCGGAAAACCTACTGGATGCCACCCATGCCTGGAGCAAGCACCTTACCGATGAGGCCGCGCTCGCCGGCCTGCCCGTCTCCGCCCGCGCCCTGGCGCGTCAGACCGCCACCCAGCGCGGAGAAGAAGGTTGGGTCCTGACCCTGGACTTTCCCTCCTACCAACCGGTCATGACCTATGCCGATGACCGGGAACTCCGCCAAGAGCTCTACGAGGCCTATGTCACACGCGCCTCGGAACTCGGCCCCCACGGGGGCCAGTGGGACAACGGCCCGCTCATGGAGGAGATCCTGGCCCTGCGGCACGAGCAGGCCCGCTTGCTGGGTTTCGCCAACTATGCCGAGCGCTCCCTGGCCACCAAGATGGCCGGCACCACCGACGAGGTGATGGGTTTCCTCAACGACCTCGCCGATCGGGTCGCCGCCAAGGCCCGGGAGGAACTGGCCGAGGTGCGCGACTTTGCCCGCAGCCATAACGGCGCTACGGAAATCGAGCCCTGGGACTTGGCCTATTATTCCGAGAAGCTGCGCGAGCAGCGCTATGCCATCACCCAGGAGGAGCTGCGGCCCCACTTCCCCCTGGACCGGGTCATCGAGGGTCTCTTCGCCGTCCTGGAGAGGTTGTTTGATATCAGCATCCAGGAGGTCCAGGGGGTCGAGACCTGGCACCCCGATGTCCGCTTTTTCGAGATCCGCGCCAGGAACCCTCAGGTCAGCGAAGCGGCGGCGACCGACAAGGGGAGCCATGACGCGACGGTCATCCATCAGGCCCGAGCGGATGAGGCCACCCATGGCATCGCTGACTCAATCCCGGATAAAACTGCGGCTGGCCAAGGGGAATTGCGTGGTCAGTTCTACCTCGACCCCTTCGCCCGTCCCCACAAGCGGGGCGGGGCCTGGATGGATGTCTGCGTCAACCGCCTCCACACCGCCACCGTCGACCAGATCCCCTGCGCCTATCTGGTCTGCAACTTCACCCCGCCCGTGGACGACCAGCCGTCGCTGCTCACCCATACCGAGGTGCTGACGCTGTTTCACGAATGCGGTCATGGCCTGCACCACCTGCTGACCCGGGTCGACTACCCGGCCGTGGGCGGAATCTCCGGCGTTCCCTGGGATGCTGTGGAACTGCCCAGCCAGTTCCTGGAAAACTGGTGTTGGGAACGGGAATCCCTGGATCTGATCTCCGGCCATGTGGCTACCGGCGCGCCAATCCCCGAGGAGCTCTTCCAACGCTTGCGCGCCGCCAAGAACTTCCAGTCCGCCATGCAGATGGCGCGTCAGCTCGAATTCGCCCTCTTCGATTTCCGCATCCACCTGGAATACGATCCAGCTCGTGGTGGCCGTATTTATGAAATCCTGGAGGAGGTACGGGATCAGGTCGCCCCCCTCAAGGCACCGGCCTTCAACCGCTTTGCCCACGGCTTTTCCCACATCTTCGCCGGTGGGTACGCGGCGGGCTACTACAGCTACAAATGGGCCGAGGTCCTGTCCGCCGATGCCTTCTCCCTTTTCGAGGAAAAGGGCATTCTCGATACCGACACGGGCCGCGCCTTCCGCCAGCACATCCTCGAACAAGGTGGCTCCCGCGATGCCATGGAACTCTTCGTTGCCTTTCGCGGACGCAAGCCAACGATCGACGCCTTGCTGCGGCATAGCGGTATTGCCGCTTGATGACAGAGAACCCCGGCATTCCCACCGCTTTCTCCGTTCAAAGAGGGTCTTGCACCCCTGTGTATCCAGGCGAGGGTAAAGGTGAGACGGGTTAGCTCTGAAGCATGTCTGGACGATTCATTCCACTTCGGCAATAAGAGGAGATTGCTCTAGGATGAAATACGCCGATCTGCGTGACTTCATCACCCAGCTCGAAGCCCAGGGGGAACTCAAGCGCATCCGTACCGAGGTCGATCCCTGTCTGGAGGTCACCGAGATCTGTGACCGTACCCTGAGGGCGGAGGGCCCCGCCTTGCTATTCGAACGTCCCAAGGGCTCGACCATCCCCTTGCTGGGCAACCTCTTCGGCACCCCGCGGCGGGTGGCCTTGGGCATGGGCGAGGAGTCGGTAACCGCCTTGCGTGGAGTGGGCCAGTTGCTGGCCACGCTCAAGGAGCCGGAGCCACCGCGGGGGATGAAGGATGCCTGGGAAAAGCTCGGCGTCTTTCGCAAGGCCCTGGATATGGCCCCCAAGCTGATCAAGGGCGCGCCCTGTCAGGAAGTGGTGTTGGAGGGGGCCGAGGTCGATCTGGGCCGCTTGCCGATCCAGACCTGCTGGCCGGGGGACGCTGGCCCACTGATCACCTGGGGTCTGGTCATCACCCGCGGGCCGGATAAGCCGCGCCAGAACCTAGGGATTTACCGTATGCAGGTCCTGGGGCGCAATCGGGTCATCATGCGCTGGCTGGCCCATCGCGGCGGGGCCCTGGACTTTCGCGATTGGACCCGGGCCCATCCCGGACAGGCGTTTCCCGTTTCGGTGGCCCTGGGGGCGGATCCCGCCACCATCCTCGGCGCCGTCACCCCGGTCCCGGATAGCCTGTCGGAATATGGCTTCGCCGGCCTGCTGCGTGGCAGCCGCACCGAGGTCACGGCCAGTATCGGCAACTATCTCCAGGTGCCCGCCCGGGCGGAGATCGTGCTGGAAGGGCATATCCATCCCGAGGATACCGCCCTGGAGGGTCCCTTCGGCGATCATACCGGCTATTACAATGAGGTCGACCGCTTTCCGGTCCTGACCCTCGACCGCATCACCCACCGCCGCGATCCCATCTATCACAGCACCTACACCGGCCGACCGCCGGACGAGCCCGCCATCCTGGGGGTGGCCCTCAACGAGGTCTTCGTCCCCATCCTGCAAAAGCAGTTCCCGGAGATCGCCGACTTCTACCTGCCCCCCGAAGGCTGCTCCTACCGCCTGGCGGTGGTGAGCCTGAAAAAGCAGTATCCCGGCCACGCCAAGCGCATCATGCTCGGCGTCTGGTCCTTTCTGCGCCAGTTCATGTACACCAAGTTCGTCATCGTCGTTGACGACGACATCAATACCCGCGACTGGAAGGACGTCATCTGGGCCATGACCACCCGCATGGACCCGGTGCGGGATACGGTCACCATCGAGAACACCCCCATCGACTACCTGGACTTTGCCTCCCCCGTCTCCGGCCTGGGCTCCAAGATCGGCTTCGATGCCACCAACAAGTGGCCCGGCGAGACCAGCCGCGAGTGGGGCCAGCCCATCGTCATGGCCGCGGCGGTGCGTCAGCGCGTGGATGCCATCTGGGGCGAGTTAGGCATTGGCTGAAATGGAAGAGGGCGCTGCCCATGGACAGCGCCCTCTTATCGCCTGATGAACGGGTCGAAACCCTAACCCGTCGCGGTCCGGATCCACTCCACCCGGTTGCGCATGACCCCGTAATAGACCACCGGGATGACCACCAGGGTCAGGACGGTGGAAACGAAGAGGCCAAACAGCAGGGATACCGCCAGGCCGGAGAAGATAGGGTCATCGAGGATGAAGACGGCCCCGGCCATGGCCGCGACGGCGGTCAGGGCGATAGGCTTGGCGCGCACCACAGCGGAGCGGATCACCGCCACCTCCAGGCTCAGGCCCCCTTCCCGCACCTCCTGGTTGATGAAGTCCACCAGCAGGATGGAGTTGCGCACGATGATGCCGGCCAGGGCGATCATGCCGATCATCGAGGTGGCGGTGAACTGGGCGCCCAGCAGGGCATGACCGGGCATGATGCCGATGATGGTCAGGGGAATGGGCGCCATGATCACCAACGGCACCAGATAACTGCGGAACTGGGCCACCACTAGCAGGTAAATGAGGATCAGGCCCACGCCGTAGGCAATGCCCATGTCGCGGAAGGTGTCATAGGTGACCTGCCACTCGCCGTCCCACTTGAGGCTGTACTCATAGGGATTCAGGGGCGCCTGGACGAACCATTGCTCCAACCCCAGGTCGTCGGCCAGGGTCGCCGAGATCGTAAAGAGTCCGTAGAGCGGGCTGTCGGTTTCCCCCGCCATGTCACCCACGACATACACCACCGGCAGCAGATCCTTGTGGTAGATGCTGTGCTCCCGAATCGTCTCCACCAGACTGACCAGTTCCGACAGGGGGACGAGTTGCCCGCCCTGGGAACGCACCCGCAGGGCCAGGACCTGCTCCAGGTCCGCCTTGTCGGCCTCGCTGTACTCGACGCGCAGGGGCACGGCGTACTTGACGTGTGCCCCGTGGAGGAAGCTCATGTCCTCGCCGTGCAGGACCGTGGCCAGGGCCTGGGCGATGGCGCTCTGGGCCACCCCGAGGCGCGCCGCCTTGGCGCGATCGACGACGACGATGAGCTTGCCGGCGGGGTATTCCACCGAGTCGTCCACATCGACGATATCCGCCGTCTGCTCAAAGACCCCGCGCACCTGGCGGGCGACCTCGATCTGCCCGCCATAGTCAAGACCATAGACCTCGGCCACCAGGGGTGAGAGCACCGGTGGCCCCGGGGGGATCTCGACGACCTTGGCGTTACCCTGGTACTGACGGGCGATGGCTTGCAGGGGCTCGCGCACCGCCAGGGCCACCTCATGGCTCTTGCGCTCACGGTGGGCCTTCTCCACCAGGTTGACCTGGATGTCCCCCAGATGGGCACCCTCGCGGAGATAGTACTGGCGCACCAGGCCGTTGAAGTTGATTGGCGTGGCGGTGCCGGCATAGACCTGATAATCGGTCACCTCGGGGACGGTCCCCAGATACTCCCCCAGTTCGGCCAGGACATGCGCCGTCTGCTCCAGGCTGGTACCCTCCGGCATATCCAGCACCACTTGGAACTCGGATTTGTTATCGAACGGCAACATCTTGAGGATCACTGCCTTGCCGGTGACCAGGCCGATGGAGCCGGCGATGAGCAGCAGAATCCCCCCCAGCAACAACCAGCGATTGATCCAGCCCTGGCGACCGACGAGGAAGGGGGCGATGAGGCGGTTGAACAGGTTATCCATCCAGCCGTTGTTTGTTCCACCATGGCCCTGATCCATAGCCTGGCCGTGGCCGTGGCCGTGGCCGTGATCCTGGATATGGCCATGACCCCTGTCGTGATCGTGACCCTTACCGCCAGCCTGGGCATGGGCCGCCACCCGCCGGCCGAGCATGAAGTTGGTCATCCAGGGGGTGAAGACGAAGGCGACGACCAGAGAGATGAGCATGCCCATAGAGGCGTTGATGGGGATGGGGCTCATGTAGGGCCCCATGAGGCCGGTGACGAAGGCCATGGGCAACAGGGCGGCGATGACGGTGAAGGTCGCCAGAATGGTCGGGCCGCCCACCTCATCCACCGCCTTGGGCATGAGGTCGAGGAGCTTGCGGTTGTTCAGGGCCATGTGCCGGTGGATGTTCTCCACCACCACGATGGCGTCATCCACCAGGATGCCGATGGAGAAGATGAGGGCGAAGAGCGACACGCGGTTGAGGGTGAAGCCCCAGGCCCAGGAGGCGAAGAGGGTCAGGGCCAGGGTGACGATGATGGCCGCGCCAACGATGAGGGACTCCCGCCAGCCGATGGCGAAGACCACCAGCACGATCACCGACAGGGTGGCGAAGGTCAGCTTCTGGATGAGCTTCTGGGCCTTGGCATCGGCGGTAGCGCCGTAGTTGCGGGTCACAGTGACCTCCACCCCCTCGGGGATAAAGGTGCCTTCAAGCTGGGCGAAGCGGTCGATGACCCGCTGGGCCACCTCGACGGCATTGACCCCCTCCTGCTTGGCGACGGCGATGGTCACCGCCGGCGTGGTACCCGCCAGGGCCACGCCGCTGTGCTCGGCCATGGGACCGGCCCCCAGCCAGACATAGGACTGGGGCGGCTCCGGGCCACGTTCGATGGTCGCCACGTCGCGCAGAAAGACCGGCCGGCCGCCATGCAGGCCTACGACCAGGTCGCCGACCTCCTCCACCGTCATCAGCAAGGTGCCGGCCTGGACCAGGATTTCGGCATTGTCGTGGGTAACGGCGATGTCGTCGCGGGTGTGATTGGCGGCCTGGAGGGCTTGGCGCAAGGTATCTAGATCGACATTAAAACCAGCAAGGGCCTGGGGGTCGAGAACGACCCGCGCCACCTGGGCGGGGGCACCCACCGTATAAACGTCCCGGGTACCGGGGACCCGTTTGATCTCCTGCTCGAGGGCGTGGGCAATCTTGCCCAGTTCGAAGGCGCCCCGGGCCTCGTCCCGCGCCCAGAGGGTGGCGGTGATGATGGGCACGTCGTCGATGCCCTTGGGCTTGATCAGCGGCTGGCCTACGCCCAGGTTCGGCGGCAGCCAGTCCTGATTGGAGTAGATCTTGGAATAGAGGCGGACGATGGCGTCCGTCTGGTCCTCGCCCACCTGGAACTGGACGGTGACCACCGCCATGCCGGGACGGGAGACCGAATAGACGTGCTTGATGCCCTTCATCTCCGACAGCACCTGCTCCGCCGGCCCGGCGACCAGTTGCTCTACCTCGGTGGCGGCGGCGCCCGGGAAGGGGATGAAGACGTCGGCGAAGGTGACGTTGATCTGGGGCTCTTCCTCCCGGGGGGTGACCAGGATGGCGAACAGGCCCAGCAGCAAGCCCACCAGGGCCAGCAGGGGGGTGATGGCGCTGGCCTGGAAACGCTCGGTGATCCGCCCGGAGATGCCGAGTTGCTCAGCCATCGTTGCGCTCCCCGCCACCCTGGGCCTGGGCCTTGAGCGTGGCGCCGGCGGCGATGGGGTCCAGGGCCACCCGCTCGCCTTCGGTCAGGCCGGAGAGGACCACCAGCGCATCCCCCAGATCGCGCCCGACCCGGATCTGCCGGAAACGGACCTTGCCGTCGGTGAGCACATAGACCCCGGTGACCTCGGAGCGCTGGACTACCGCGGCCTTGGGGATCGCCAGTTCCCGCTTCGCGCCGGTGAGGAAGCCCGCCTTGACGAACATGCCGGGGTAGAGGTTGGCGAGATCGGCCGGCAGCCCCAGCCGTACCTGGAAAGTGTTGGATCCCTGGTCCGCGAAGGGAAAGACGGTCATGCCCGTCGCCATGACTACCTGGTTACCAGGCAGATGGATACGCGCCCCCTGGCCCGCGCGGACCGCGGGGATCAGGTTCTGCGGCACGTCAACGGTGACCCGCAGGTGATCGAGGGAGATCCCGGTCATGAGCGGCTGGCCGGGGTTGGCCATCTCCCCGACCTGGACGTGACGCTGGGTCACCAGGCCTGAATAAGGAGCGCGCACCTGGGTATAGGCCAGTTGCTCGTTGGCCTGTTCCAGGGCGGCGGTGGCGGCCTCGACCCGGGCCTGGGCATTCTTGACGTCGGCGATGGCCTTGTCCATGGCGGACTCCGAGGCCGCCTGCTTGTTGAATAGTCCCTTGATACGATCGAATTCCTCGCGGGCATGGTTGAGGGTCGCATTGGCCGAATCCAGCTCCGCCGCCGCCTGGGCCACCCGGGCTCGATGTTCGGTGTCCTTAATTAGGACGATGAGGCTGCCCGCCTCGACGAACTCATCGACGTCGAAGAGGACCTCCTTGACCTGACCCTGGGTCTGGGCGGAAACCGTGGCCTGGTTGACAGCCTCGATGACGCCATCGAGCTGGTACTCCCGCGGGATCTCGCGGTAGGTCACCGTGGCGCTGGCCAGCTTGGCCGGGTCCAGGTCAGCCGCCGAGGCGGCGACTAGGGCGGAGAGGAAGGGTATCAAGGAGGCAAGGCTCATCGGGGGAGGACCTCGGATATATCGCTAAGATTCTTCAATGCGTGAGAAGCGCGAGTCAGGCAGGCCACCAAGCCAAGCGGGAGCAGGCCTTGGGGTCCATGATGGACACCCATCGCGAAGCCTCTTCAATCCTGAGCCTTGGGCTCGGCCACGGCAATGCCTTCCGTCAATAGGGGGCGGATGGCATGCAGAATATTAGTGAAGAGGTGGGGGTGCTCGGCCTCCTCCCGTGCCAGCAGGGCCTTCATGTGTTCCCGGCGGGTGGGGGCGGCGAAACAGGCGGGGCAGGAGTCCGCCACCACGGGCAGCCCCGCGGCCTGGGCGAAGTCCGCCATCTGCCGCTCCCGGCAATAGGCCAGGGGGCGGATGACGCGCACGTCGCCGGCATCATTGAGGTAATGGGCCTTCATGGTCCGCAACTGGCCGCCATGGAAGAGAGACAGCAGCAAGCTCTCTGCCAGGTCGTCCAGGTGTTGGGCAAGGGCCAGGACACCGTAGCCATGCTCACGGCACAAGCGGTACATGATGCCGCGCTTCATCCGGGAACAGTAGGCGCAGAAGGAATCCCCGTCCATGTGTGCCTTGGCCTGGTCCATGATCGGTTGCCGTTCGTAGTGCCAGGTTACCCCGAGGGAGGTGAAGTAGGCTTGGAGGGGCTCCGGGTCGAAACCCGATACTTCGGGGTCCACGGTCAGTACCGCCATGTCGAAGCGCACCGGGGCATAGCGTTGTAGATGCCGGAGGATGTGCAGCAGGGACAGGGAGTCCTTGCCGCCAGACACGCCGAGGAGGAGCCGGTCCCCGTCGCGGATCATGCCGTAATCCCCGATTGCCCGCCCAACCTGGCGCAGGAGGGACTTGGGTGGCTTGATGGCTGTGGTCATCATGGCTGTATGCGGGGCTGCTGGGCCGGCCAGTCGGCGGTGGCGATGCCCTCCCCCAGGTCGGCCGCGACCAAACGTTCGCGCACGGCCAGCAGTTTTTCCAACAGGGCGGGTTCGAAGGCGGCATAGGCGGCGGCGTCCGGAATACGCTTAACCACCACCCCCAGTAACTCGGTAATGGCGTTGCCGATGGAATTCTGGCTGATGGTGACCAGGAGTTTTCCGGCGTCGTTGCGGTAGATAAGCTGCTTGAAGGCCGGCTGCCAGCGGATGGCATTGGCGTAGGCCGGGTCCTTGATGCAGCGCTCCCGCACCCGGCGGGCGGTGCCAAGAAACTCATTGTCGAACAGCAGGACCCGTTCCACGGCATCCGGGTAGTGGAGGTCCGGCAACAGGGGGGCGTTGCGGCTGGAGACTTGGGAGAAGAAGGAGCGGTAGAAATCCAGGAAGCCCTCCAGGATGGCGTCGTACTCCCGCCAGAAGCGGATGTCCTTCAACGCCGCGGCCCCACCCTGAATCTCCCAGCAGGGCAGGCCCCCCGGATAGCCGGTAAGGGCCAATTGCGATTCCACGCTGTGAATGGTGCGTAGGATGCGCAAGTCCAGGGCCTCGGCGAAGAAACGGCGGTAGACATCGCGCATGTGGGCCTGGAACAGGCTGTGCTGACCGCCATCCGTCAGGTTAGGGTTGGCCGGGTCCGCCAGGGCCGCCTGCCGAAGCTGGTCCATGGGAAAGACGATGAAGTGATTGTGCAGCATGCGGATGCTGGGCACCCCTGGGGAGGTCAGGGGCCAGGTGGCGTCAAGGCTGGCCTCACCCGCCAGGACCAGGGTCTTCGCCGGATCGGGATAGGCCTCCAGCATGAAGTCGATCAGGATCTGGTTCATGCGGTTCCACACCTGCTTGACCCCCGCAGGGACCTGGGTACGGCGCACCGGCCGGCCCAGGGGGTTGAGGATGGTCTGGGAGGTGTTATAAATAATAGAACAGTCGAACTCGGTGGAGTGACCTAGGGCTTTGCGGTAGAGCAGCAGGTTCTCGGGGTTGACCAGTAGGCCGTTGTTGTTGACCAGGTCGTTGAGGTTCTCCGTGCTGTTGAAGAACTCGTTCGGCTTCATGCCCTCCGGAACCTCCAGAGGGATGGGGCGGAAGGGGGTGACGATTTCGCGGGGCCCTGTGGACATAGGATGGCGACTCCTGGTTAGCTTATGTTTCCTGTAGGGGGGTGCAACTCACGGTGAGTGTTATGACTGTAGCAGTGACGGGGCGACTGTTCCCAAAGTTGTCACAAAGGGCAAAACATGAACCAACAGAAACGCCGACAGATCTTCGAGCGCTTGCGCGCCGCCAACCCCGCGCCAACGACAGAATTACACTACGCCAATCCCTTCGAGCTGCTTGTGGCAGTCATCCTTTCCGCCCAGGCTACAGATAAGGGGGTGAATCGTGTTACGGCACGTCTCTTTTCGGTCGCCAACACTCCCCAGGCCATACTGGCACTGGGCGAGGAGGGCCTCAAGGCCCAAATCCGCACGCTGGGTCTCTTCAATACCAAGGCAAGTAACATCATTAAGACCTGTGCCGCACTTCTTGAGCGCTACGGGGGAGATGTGCCCCGCGACCGAAGCGCCTTGGAATCCCTACCCGGGGTAGGGCGTAAGACTGCTAACGTTATCCTGAACACCGCGTTCGGTCAGGCTACCCTGGCGGTTGACACCCACATCTTTCGGGTTGCCAATCGCACGGGACTGGCTGTGGGCAAGACACCTCTTCAGGTCGAGCACCAGCTCATGCGTCTCTTACCCAAAGCATTTCTGCAGGATGCGCACCACTGGTTGATCCTCCATGGGCGCTATGTCTGTACCGCCCGCAAGCCGCGCTGTTGGGACTGCCCCATACAGGATCTCTGCGACCATGGCGAAAAAACTCTTCCCCCCGGGGCCTGATACGGCGATCTAAGTGGTGTCGGCCTGACACATACAAAGCTCTACCAAAACATCAGCGTCCCATGGACGCGAGGTTACGGACAGGATATCCTTACTTCTAAACCAAGGGCAGACCCCCTTAGGTGAGATCACGGTAATCATTAGCGCCTGTAGCTCAGTGGATAGAGTACTGCCCTCCGAAGGCAGGGGTCACTGGTTCGAGTCCAGTCAGGCGCGCCAAAACACCAAACACTGAGTTTCCTCGCGCCTGAGGGATAGCGCCAAAAAGACTGCTGAATTCCCTAAAAGCCCATAACCCTATTTCAATATGTTGCCATTATTTTTGATGCTGATTTGTGAGTAGTCGATCATGGGTTGCGATCGCTTAATCCATGGCGATGAACGAAATAGTGGTTTGGGCGTCTAGAGGTACTCGGAATTGCCGACTTGTTGATCGGTTTTCTAACACCGCTAGCTGCGCGGGGAGATAAAATCACATGAAACTTCAAATTACTGCGTTAATTTTATTCCTGCTGGCCGCCGTTGGCGTTCTGGCGGATTCCTCTATGAAACAGGTGGCTGCGGATGTGCGTGCCAACTGTAAGGCTGATATCGAGCGTCTCTGTCCAGGTATCGAGCCGGGCGGAGGTAGAATCCATACTTGCCTAGCTGCAAAAAAAGACCAGCTTTCCAAAGAATGCGCCAAGGCATTGGTGGAATTGAAGCAGAATAAGGGTAAGTAATGAAAGCACCGCACCGCAATCAGCGGATATTTTCTCATTGAACATTTCCCTCGGAAGAGAAAATCCTCATCCCATATCCGCTCAAAGCAGCACGCGCTCGATTCCGCCATCCCTCAATCGCGTAATAGTCCGCTGCTGCCAGTCGGCACCCAGTTGCCGTCTGGCAACTTCGGTGACGATGTAATTTGTGTTAATGCCGGTTTCGTCGGTGTATTTGGCCAGACCTTGCTGACAAGCGGGGCATGATGTCAGTAACCTGACACACTCCAGGGTCGGTCCCCCATCGGTCAAGGCTCGCTGGCTATCCAGGAGGGATTCCAGCTTACGAAAGCGTAACTGACTCGCGATGTCTGGGCGAGCTGTCCCCAGGGTCCCCGCCTCGCCGCAGCAGCGGTCGGTAAGGGCGACCGACTGACCTAGCAGGCTGGCCGCGACTTTCAGTGGGGGGTAGGTCTTCATCGGACTGTGGCAGGGATCGTGGTAAAGGTATCGAACCCCTGCCTCCGGGGTATTTGTACCTGACCCACCCTCCAACATCCGGATAGCAAAGGAACCAGCGATCGCTTGGTCACCCTTCCCCGAAGTCGATAGCGATACCCCTTTCTCCATCAGATATTCGTGAATATCCAGCAGGCGGCAACCAGGGAAAATTTGCTCAAACTCATAGTGCAGCAACTGGTCCATGCAGGTACCACAGGAAACGAGGACAGTGCGGATATCCAGATAGTTCAGGGTGTTGGCCACGCGGTGGAAAAGCACGCGATTTTCCATGGTCAGCCGTCGTCCCTGAACTTCTTGCCCAGCGGCGCCTTGGGGATAGCCGCAGCAGAGATATCCCGGCGGGAGCACCGTCTGCACACCCAGGTCATAGAGGAGGGCCAGGGTTGCAAGGCCAATGTCGGCAAAGAGCCGTTCGGAACCGCAGCCGGGGAAATAAAAGACGGCCTCCGCATCCTCGTCCATGCGCTTAGGGTCGCGCAGGATCGGAATCTGGGTACTGTCCTCCAAGGCAAGGAGTTGACGGAAGGTCAGCCTCGGCACCTCAACCCGAATCGTGCGACGGACCATCTCCTTCGCGAGCTTCAAGGGCCTTTGCTGGCCCGTGGTCGCCGCCGGGGGCTCATCGCGCTGGTAAAAGCCGAGGAATCGAGCCGTGACGCTGGCCAGATTGAGTCCGCGGAAGCCCCAGCGTGCCAGGCCGACACGCAGCAGGCGAATGGCGCGAGGGTCCTTGCTGTTCAGGAAGCTCATGGCGGCCCAGGCGCCTGGGCTGAAATTTTTCTGACGCCGGTTGATGAGGATGCGCCGCAAGCGGGTCGTCACCTCCCCAAAGTCGATCTTGACCGGGCAAGGGGTGTGGCACTTATGGCAGACGGTGCAGTGATCCGCCAGATCGTTCATCTCCGCAAAGTGATGGCGCGACAAGCCACGGCGCGTCTGCTCCTCATAGAGGAATGCCTCGATGATGAGACCGGTCGCCAGAATCTTGTTGCGTGGCGAATAGAGCAGATTGGCGCGCGGGACGTGGGTCATGCAGACCGGCTTGCATTTGCCACAACGCAGGCAATGCTTGATGTCATCGTTGAGCGCGCCCAGTTCAGTCTCCTCCAGGATGATGGCCTCCTGGCTGACCAGACGCAGAGAAGGGGTGTATGCAGCATCCAGCCCTGAGCCGGACAGGAGTTTACCGGGATTGAAGTGCCCAATGGGATCGACCTTGGCTTTATACCGCGCGAATGCCTCCAGCTTATCGGCTTCCAGAAACTGGATCTTGGTCAGGCCAATGCCGTGTTCGCCGGAGATGACGCCACCGAGCGCGGTGGCCAGGGCCATGATGCGGGCCACCACCCGCTCCGCGTCGTGCAGCATGACATAGTCAGAAGAGTGGACCGGGATATTGGTATGGACATTCCCATCGCCCGCATGCATGTGCAGGGCCACGAAGAGCCGGCTGTCCCGCACGCGAGCATGGATTGCGGCCAGGCGCTCCCGCACCGCCGCCATGTCCTGCCCGCTGAAGATCTCATCCAGACCCTGCCGCACCTCCCGCTTGAGGGACTGACGCAGGTCCCGCCGCAGCATCAGGTCCAGCAACTGATCGCCCGGTTGAATGAGATCCTGCTCGGGTGCGCGCAGCAGGTCAGTCCTCTCTTCAGCCCGGGCATCGAGTTGCTCCAGGATGGCTTGCCAGCGGCGATGCGCCTCCTGGAGCACCACCCGAGCGGCCTGGCTTTTGGCCGACAGGATGGCGCGGGACTCGGCGGAATCCTCATACCCCGGCCAGGACTTGGCCTCTGGCATATCGCCCCCGACATACTCCAGCCAAGCCTCGAGAATCCTGAGCTTATTGGCGATGGACTGCTCGATGTTGATCCGTTCGATGCCACGGGAATAATCCGCCAGCCGTTCCAGGGGGATAACGACGTCTTCGTTGATCTTGAAGGCATTGGTGTGGCGCGAGATAGCCGCGGTCCGGGCACGATCGAGCCAGAAACGGCGGCGAGCCTCGGGACTGGCCGCGATGAAGCCCTCGCCGTGGCGGGCCTGCGTCAGGGCGACCACCTCCCTGGCGGCCGCCTCGACCTCGTCCTCCTGATCGGCGACCAGGTCCGCCAAGAGTACCATCTTGGGTAACTCGGCCCGGGGGGCCTTGGTGGAATAATCCAGCGCGCGCAAATAACGCTCATCCAGATGCTCCAGTCCGGCGATCTGGACGCCAGGTAAGGCCTCGACAAAGTTCCTGACTTCCTGGATGGCCGGGACCGCGAGGGAGAGGTCGGCCCCGAAGAACTCCATGCACACCGTGCGGGTGAATGCGGGCATGCGGTGGAGCAGGAACCGGGCGGAGGTGATGAGCCCGTCGCAGCCCTCTTTCTGCACCCCGGGGAGACCGGAGAGAAACTTGTCGGTGACGTCCTTACCGAGTCCCGCCTTGCGAAAGCAGTGGCCCGGCAGGGACAGGATCGCTGGATCGCCCTTAGCGGTGATACCATCGGGCCCAAAGGGGGCAATCCGAAAGCGCACCTCCTCCTGGTCATGGATTTTGCCAAGATTGTGACCGAGGCGCTCCACCTCCAGCCAGTCCCCCTCCGGCGTCACCATGCGCCAGGAGACTAGGTTGTCCAGGGCCGTACCCCAGAGTACGGCCTTCTTGCCGCCCGCGTTCATGGCAATGTTACCGCCAATGGTGGACGCATCCTGGGAGGTGGGATCGACGGCGAACACCAAGCCGGAAGCCTCGGCGACTTCAGCGACCCGCCGGGTGATGGCGCCGGCACCGCAGAGGACCGTGGGGAATGCCCCTGACCGGCCCGGCAGGGGATGCCTAACCACCGCGGCGATGCTGTCCAGCTTTTCCGTGTTGATGACGGCGCACCAAGGATTCAGGGGCACCGCCGAACCGGTATAGCCGGTGCCCCCCCCGCGGGGAATAAGGCTGAGACCGCACTGGATGCAGGCGCGGACGATGGGGGCTACCTCGGACTCCGTGTCCGGGGTGATGACGACAAAAGGCATGTCCACGCGCCAGTCGGTGGCATCCGTGGCATGGGATACCCGGGCCAGACCGCCAAAGTCGAGATTGTCCGCGCGCGTGATGCCCCCAAGGGCCTTGCCTACTTCATCGCGGCGCCGGCTGATTTCGGTAAGCCAGTTGCCGAACTCCCCCACCGCCATTCGGGCCGCATGCAGCAGTCGCTCCGCGCGACGATTCTGGTTCAGCCGTAATTCAAATTGATCAAGACGGTGCTGCAAGGCAGCCAGCAAAAGTCCCCGGCGCTTGCGGTTGCTCAAGAGGTCATCTTGCAGATAGGGGTTGCGGGTGACCACCCACATGTCGCCCAATACCTCATACAGCATGCGCGCCGAACGGCCGGTTCGTCGACTACCACGCAGTTCTTCGATCAGGTTCCACATCTCCAGACCAAGGAAGCGGATGACGATCTCCTGATCGGAAAATGAAGTATAATTGTAAGGTATTTCGCGAATGCGATGATGCTGAGACATCGACATGAGGCTATGATGACTGAACCATGAAGCCAGGAGAGTGCCAAATTATACTGAATTTCGGCGCCTCAGGCGTTTTTTAGCGTGGTTCGATAACAACTTAAAGGCTGAGTTATTGTGACTGAAGGCGGCTTAAGAACACGAGGTGTTCAGAAACGCGCATCTCCTGGATTGCCGCTGATTTCGATCATCACCGTCGTATACAATGGCGCCACCCATCTTGAGCAAGCTATAAACAGCATCCTGGGCCAGAGCTACTCCAATATTGAATATCTGATCATAGATGGAGGCTCAAACGATGAATCGCTCGAGATCATCAAGCGGTATGATGAATTCATCGATTACTGGATTACTGAATCTGATAAGGGGATTTATGACGCATTAAATAAAGGTCTCTCGCTGATTAAGGGTGACGTAATAGGCTTGCTGAGCGCGGACGATTATTATGAGCCCGATGCATTGCTGCTGGTAGCGAATGCATTTGCTTACGCCCGCGAGTCCGGACTCTTTTATGGGAACAGTTACATTTTGCAGGAGGATTTGGAACTGCGCTATCTGTCAATTGGCAAACTTGAACTTTGGCGAGGAATGACTTTCAAGCACCAAGCTATGTTTGTCCCCCGGCAGATATATCAGTGCTTAGGTCAATATGATACCTCCTATCGCATAGCGGGCGATTACGAATTCGTGCTGAGAGCCATTAAAAGTAAAATCCCTTTTATTTATATCGATCACGCCCTGGTCAACTATCGTAATACAGGACTCAGCGGGATGAATCCATGCGCGAGCTTGAAGGAAGCAATGAGAATTAATATGGGTTTTTACGGAGCCTTAAGTCGCAAGTTCGCTGTTTTTGTGATGCTATTTATAAGAAGTTGCATTTTTAGCTATACGGGGAAGATGGTTTCATTAATTTTCGGGGCGCAAGCGCTGAAACGCATGAGATTGTTCTATGCCAAAAAAATGTTTGCAAAATGATGTGCATGATTAATATTAAATGCTATGAAGTGCAGTACTGATTCCAGGGTCCATCACGGTCAAATGTTATGAGTAGTTCCGTACTGCGGTTGGCCCTGTTAGCCCTCCATGTATTACGCACTGAAGGCCCACGGGTGCTGATGAGGAAAATTCATCGCCGAATAAGCGTTGTGGCCTACAGGCCCCAAAAACCTAAATTCATTTACATGTCGGGGCATTTTGATCCCATTACCCTACCCGTATCAGGTGGCAAACCAAGAGTTTCCATCATTGTTCCAACTTACGGTAAATTTATCTACACTCATTATTGTATAGCTGCCCTCAGCAAATGTGAGGATCAAACCTCTTTCGAGGTGATCGTTATTGATGATGATCCAACAAGCGACACGGCGGTCCGCCTAAGGGAATATGGCAATGTCAGATTAATACGCAATGATCGGAATCTAGGCTTTATCCATTCCTGCAATCGTGGTGCGTCAATAGCTACCGGCGATTTTCTGGTATTCTTAAATAACGATACCCAGGTCCAATCGGGGTGGCTTGATGCCTTGATCTGGACCTTCAATCATAAACCCAATCCCGGTCTGGTTGGCAGTCGGCTGATTTATCCCGATGGCAGGCAGCAGGAAGCGGGTGGGATCGTGTTCAGGGATGGTTCGGCCTGGAACTATGGCCATCTGGATGATCCATTTCGCCCTGCATATAGCTACTTGCGCGAACCGGACTATGTCTCGGGCGCAGCCCTGGCCATTCCTCGCGATCTGTTCGATCTAATGGGGGGGTTTGACCCCACTTACGCCCCCGGATATTACGAGGACACGGATCTCGCCTTTCGGGTCCGCGCCGCGGGCTACCGAATTTATTATCAACCCTTGTCACGCGTGCTGCACTTTGAAGGCGTAAGCGCGGGTAGAGACGAAACCTCACCCAGGGGTATGAAGCGCTTCCAGGCGGTCAATCGGGAAAAGTTTTCCCAGCGTTGGGGTAAGGAGTTAGAAGGCCACGGCGAACGCGGCAAAGATCTCGAGCGCCAAAAGGAGCGCCAGATCCGCAGGCGTGCTTTTGTCGTTGACATCTATTTGCCAACCCCGGACCGGGAATCCGGTTCGTTGCGGCTGGTCAACCTCTTTGCCCTGCTTAGAGAATTAGGATTTAAGATCACCTTTGCCGCTGCGAATTTGGAGGCATCAGAGCCATATCTATCCTTTTTACAGCGGCAGGGAGTCGAAGTTCTCTACCGGCCCTATGTAAAATCCATTCCCAAATATCTCAAGGTCAAAGGAAGCGACTATGATGTGGTCATTCTCAGTCGCGCTGATGCCGCCGTAGAACTGATGGATGTCGCGCGACGCAATTGTCCTAATGCCCGCCTGATATATGATACAGTCGATTTACATTTCCTTCGCGAACAACGGTTAGCGACTTTAACCGGTGATCCCGCTACCCGGCGCTTGGCCGCCTACCGGCAGCGCGAAGAACTGGGGCTAATCGCCCAGGCGGATTCAACTCTCGTCGTTAGTAACGTGGAGCGCGACATATTGGCTAACCTGGCCCCAGGGTCTGACGTTCGCGTCTTGTCCAACATTCACCTTGTGCCAGGGTCTAAAACCCCATTTGCAGATCGTCGCGGCATCTTTTTCATTGGGGCCTTTGCCCACCCACCAAACAGCGATGCAGTGTTATGGTTTTGCCACGAAATTCTTCCCCTCATCATCAGGAAACTCCCGGGCTTGTCTATTTCGGTCATTGGCGGCGATCCGCCGGCGGAAATCCGAGCCCTGGCCTCGAAGCATGTACGCATTCTTGGTCATGTGCCTGACCTCAGTCCATTCCTGGAGGGCTGCCGTTTGTCGGTGGCCCCTTTACGATATGGTGCTGGGGTTAAGGGTAAGGTCAACCACAGCCTCGCGTATGGTGTACCAGTGGTTGGGACGGGTGTCGCGGTGGAGGGGATGCATTTGGAACATGGCCAATCGGTTCTGATTGCGGATACTGCCGACGATTTTGCCAAGGCTGTGGTCAGGCTATATCAGGATAAAAAATTATGGGAAAATCTCTCCCAATCTGGAATCAGGGTCATGGAGACACATTTCAGCTTCAACGCCGCCCGCAGGGCATTGAATGATGTACTAATGAACTGAGGAACTAATGGTTTTCAGATGAAAGTTTATGCCGGCAAAAATGAATAAATCGGTGTAAGGTGGAGTCCAGGATAAATGTAGTAGTCGATCTAACGGGTAACGGGTGAACTAGTTTGGCCCCCAAAATTTTTAATAATTTGCCCTTGGTTTTTTTCGGTGGGCTGGGTTCCGTGAGGTGATTTAGATGAATATCTCAAGTGCTATAAAAAAAATAGCAATGAAATTGCCGCAAGTAAGAAATATTGTTTCCAGTCGCGATCAATACCTCAAGGAATTATTACAAGCGAAAGTGGCATATGATGATAAAAACAGCGAACTTGATAAAATAAAGTCACAATATGAAGAAATAAAATTACAAAAAAATGATCTTAAAGCCGAAGTCGTTGCCGTGCGGAATGAATTATTTAAACATGAACTGGAAAATAATAGACTAACAATTAAGATGTTAGTGCTTACGCTAGAAAGAGATAGGCTGAGATCCACGATAAAGAATTCAAAGAAAGATAGAAATGCGGGATTTTGTCACTGTTGCAGAGAGGAGACGTTTTTTGAGATACAGGGCAACTGGCTGAGAGATAATTATCTTTGCTACAACTGCTTTTCTATACCCCGGCAGCGGCACCTGCAGTATATTCTTGATCAATATTTTGAAGGATGGGAGGAAAAAAAGATCCACGAATCGTCACCATCGAATAATCATTTAGCCCAATATTGCCGCGATTATTCGATTTCTCAATATTTCCCAGACATCCCGTCGGGGTCTGATTTGAATGAAATCCGATGTGAAAATCTAGAGTCGCTCTCCTTTGATGACGATACGTTTGATATATTCATTACACAGGACGTGTTAGAACATGTCTTTAATCCCAAAAATGCAGTTAAAGAAATAATCAGGGTATTAAAGCCGGGAGGAGTGCATATTTTTACAACGCCTCGGCATAAAGAATTGAGGGAAAGCTACCCTCGGGCGGCAATTATCGATTCGGGAATTGATTATTATAAGCCAGCTGTATATCATGGTAATCCAATAGGCGATGGAAAAACTCTAGTCACATGGGACTATGGCGATGATTTTGAATATTTGCTCCAAGAGTGGACTGGAAAGTCGGTTACTACATTTCTAACAAAAGATAGAGGTATTGGGCTGGATGGTGAATATCTGGAAGTATTTGTAATGCGTAAATGATGAGTGCACACCATCCATATCAGTTAAAATACTAAGTATATAAATTAATATCATGGCCCAATTTTTGGCGTGTATAAAATAAAATTTGATAGTTCAGCGGGGTGCTTTTCGTATATCGTTCCAATATATGATATATCTTTACTGATTGCGACAAGATCATATTTCTTTATGGGATCAAAATCAATAATTGCTTGTTGGTCGGTCAACATAAAATAAGGTGATTGATTAAATCCCATCATAAAATTAGAAGTTGGTCCGTACCTTTCATTGGAAACTATCAGTACATTAGCGGCAGGATTGATGGTCTTGCTCACAGCACGTCCCTCGGAATACATATTGAAGGAATTTTTTGAAGTTTCATACTGCCAGGGGGATGCGGCTATATAAGAAGCAACAAATAATGTGGTCATCAGCGCGGAATAAGCCGTCAAAGAAATGCGGGAATTTCCAAATAAAGAAAAAGAATATGCAATAATAAATAACCCAATCAAATATGGAAGTAAGGGGATCGGAGAAATATATTCCCAGTTGCTAGTTTTTTGATATAAGCCAAAAAAATCAGGTGCATCCCAAGGGTAAATTGAGGCATGTTTTACGGTTATTAAGAAAAAAAAGATCAGCGATGAGATTGCCAGCAAAAACGAAAGAAAAATAAACAGTTTTGCGCGATAATTTAAGCTTAACATCGTAATGATTATTAATGCGGGAATCGCATACCAATAATACCTTTCATGAATTCTTCCATATTCAAACGGGTTGTCGATGCCTGTAAAAGTGGAAAAAAACGCAATCATTAATAAATGAATTATTAGATTCAAAAACCAAAATAAAATGAGTCCTTCGGCGCAAGGAGAAATAAAGGCAAGGTATGGATGAGGTCTATTGGTCAGTATTGATTTTATTATTGTTTTAGACAGCATTATAGAGTAGATAATTCCGGCCGAGAAAAAAATGAGAAGAACGTTGGCATGTAATGCGATATAAAATAAAGTCTGGGAAATAAACTCGGTAATTTCAATATTTTTATTAAATATCCCAAGGTAGAATGAACCAACTACTCCACTTGTATCCTGTGACGGTATCTTATTGCTATAACAAAGCAGAATTAACCATCTTATGAACGCAAAAGTGGTCGTAAATGCGAAAAAATTCATCAGGCTGTATTTAACTTTTTCTTGCCTGGGTAAACTATCTTGATGGATAAACGGAATAGCGATTACTGTAAATCCTGCTGCTGCAGCAAATGCTATAGAATGGATCTTGATAAATATCCAAATCGAGCAAATTGCACCCAAAAGAATACACAGATGAATCGAATATTTATGGTTGCTCGTTAGCTTTATTATTGACCAACTTGCGATCCAGAACCCCAAACCAAGAAATATTTCGGGCATGATTGATCTGGTATAGTTTGAAAATGGCATCAATGAGGCTAAAATTACCGGGGCATATTTCCAATGGTTAAATATTAAATTTTTGCTTACGATATATATTAAGAATAATGTGGTTAACCATGTGAACCACTGAACAATTCCAACTGCAGTGAGATTGCCGTGGGTGATTGATAAAAGGTGATGGATAACAGTCTGATATAAGAAATTATTGACCTTCTGAAGCAATGGATCGCGCGAGTTAAAGTCTATAATGGCCTGACCTGAATATTCCATATTTACGGCATGACGCCAATATGCATACTCATCGGGTGTATAGATGGGGGCAGGTATAGTAAAAATTCGCACAAAAGGGATTGAAATAAAAAATACAAATAAAAAAATAATTAATTTAGTTGCTGCGTTCATTTTGATCATTATGTATTTCCAAATACTTGCCGATGAGTTTAACTAGAATGTGAATCTATGTGGTTTTTAAGGAGGCTTATTTCCTGAATGAGTAAGCGGTTTTCGCGTTCTAACTTATGGCACGTAACAATGAGTTGGTGGCAAATAATAAAGAGAATTAAAAACAAAGCGCTGAACAGCAGAATATAGGGAACGCTGATACCGGTCAGCACGGCCAGCAAGTAACCGAGTTTTGGAAAAAAAATAAAAGCTGATGGTAGAAGTGAAACAGTTGAAAGCATTAAAAAATCGAATAGGTCGATTTTTGCAACCAACAGTTTTTTTAAAATATAAGTTATATAAATGCTGGTGAATCCAGCAAGTATAACAATGGTTTGCCAACTGGGTGAGTTTGTAAGGGTCGACATAAACTTACCGTGCGTCGATAAATTAAGTAATTTCCATTACCGGTTAGAGAGGTTGGGAAATAATTTTAAATCGAATAAAGCATTAAGCATAAAATCATTTCAACTATTGCTGTTTGGCAATGAAAAGTTGTTCTTCTGAAAAATAGATATCATTAAATATCCGATCACTCGGAGCATGTAGTTAAAGCTTTTCCTGACCCCCCTTAATGAACTAACTCCAGCCGTGCGATGACGCATATAAACAGGTATCTCAGCAACCTTCATGTTAAGCTTAAAAGCCCATGCAAGAGATATTGGTTCTGGATAATCAGCGGGATAGTGACAAGAAAAAAAAGCCATTGCGCGCCGATTAATCAAGCGCATCCCGCTAGTAGGATCAGTGACGCGAACTTTATTATGAACAATAGAAAGAGCTTTACTAATTAAGCTGCTCCCCAGTCGTCGCATGAAAGTGGATTGAAAGGATGTTAAACCCGCGTATCTTGATCCAATGATGATATCAAGATGTTCGTTGATGGCGACTGTGATCAACTTCAGGTATTCCGAAGGGGGATGCTGACCATCACCATCCATTTGTGCGCAATAATCATAACCATTTCGATAGGCGAATTTGATTCCAGTCTGTACTGCGCCACCGATACCTAGATTGGAGAGATGACGAACCACTGGAGAGTAGGTTATTGCCTGATGATAAGTTTGATCTGTTGAAGCATCATCAACTACAAGCGTATCAAATCCAGCATTTAGTTCGTGTATTTCATTTAGAAGACGCGTTATTGAACCTTCCTCGTTATAACAAGGTATGATGAGCAAGCACCGAATCCCATCAGGAATTCTCATTATCGACTGCATATCACAATTCCAATTATAATCAAGCTGATTCCCAGCCAATATTCCATTTTGATCTGTTCCTGGTACAAGTAGCTAGCAGCGATAGGTACAAGCACAAAATTAATCGCCATAATGGGGTAGGCCTTACTAAGATCCACAAAGCGCAACAAGAAAACCCAAAGTATGGTTGTTAATCCGTAAATAATGACGGCAACCATCAATGCCTTATTTGTAATAAGGCCGAGAATTATATTTTCATTGCTCACCCATTGGGACGCAGCCTGTTTAAATAATATCTGTCCTGCCGTCATTCCAGCAACACACAACAGAATACCTAAAAATACCATCATCGTCATTATAATATCTCGGCTATCTTGAAGCTAGGAAGTTATTAACGGCTGATTCTATAATAAAGCGGATATCATTATCTGGCATGCTGATCAATGCCTGTAGATATGGTGGTTTTTTTGACTCCAAAATCGTGAATCACGTTATTGGTTTTCAATCCCCGGAAACCACTTTTTATTTAAAAATGTGTGAATATCGATAGGGCATTTGCGAGGGAAGTTCGTTGCGTCTATACCAGCAGAATGCGCAGCTGCATCCAGTTGAATGGGATAAGTATCATTCAATGAATTAGAAATTGAATCGTATAAGGAAGGATTGGCCTCGATAGCTACCAAAAGCCTTTCCCTAGTCTGGTTAATTATTTCTCGATTCACTATCGTTCGCTCTTCGCTTATGAAATACCAAAGGAAAAGATTTTTAGCAAGATCCTTGACTAGCTCACCTACGTCAAAAGTGGAACCTGATGGGCAGGCGGCTTCTCCCAGTGAGGGTGATGCCTGGGTTGCCAGTTGCTCAAGCTCATAGATGAGTCGCTCAAGATTAACTTCATTCCAGCGCTTTTTCTTTAAGAGAAAAGCGGTTTTTTCTGCCCAGCGGGCGGAACTTTCTGTTTTAACCCCCCTCAATGGTTCGGCAAATTGAGGGGCTATGTTGGTATTCTCAACTAGTTGGCTAGGGGAATTGACGACGGGCCCAGCCAGCTCCCCGCCTAAGTTTAATAACAGGCGGTACTCCTCAAGTACATCCTCTGTTGCTCCAGATCCAATAACTCGGCCGTGCTCCATCAGCAAGGCATTGTTGCACATTTGCCTAATCAGGAACTCGGAATGAGACGAAAGGACGATGATAGAAACTTGCTCGGTAAACGCCCTTAAGCGTTCACTGGCTTTTTGTAGGAAGGCTGCATCACCAGCCCCAATACCCTCGTCAAGGAGTAGGATATCGGGTGGTACTGCCGTCGAGATCGCGAAGGCCAGTCGCATCTGCATGCCTGCGGAATAAGTACGAATGGGTAGGTCGAGGAAATCTCCCAGCTCGGTGAAATCAGCGATATCGTCTATGTGCGCGCTGATTTGCCTGCGGGTCAAACCCAGATAAAGCCCGCGCAGCAAAATGTTCTCATATCCCGTGCTTTCTGGATCCATCCCGAGACGAATATCAAACAGGGGTGCGGTTTTCCCAATAATAGATACACTACCTTGGTTAGGTTCATAAATACTGGCCAACACCCTTAATAGAGTCGTTTTTCCCGCTCCATTGTGCCCGACAAGTCCGATCCGATCGCCAGTTTTTAAATCGAGATTGATATCCTGTAAGGCTTCCACCACCGTGATCCTGTTGGTCCCGGATCCTGTGTGGATTTGGCCGCCGGTGGCGCTATGCATCAGGCGGTTTTTGATTGAGCGGGTTGCGGAGGCATAAACTGGAAATGACACCGAGACATGATCGAGTTTGATCGTGGCCATGATGTTGCACTCAGACCCAATAGGCAATTCGCCATCGGTAGGCGGAGTAGAATATAAGCGCTATCAAGCAGCCGAACACGGTTATCAGGATCACGGGGAGCCAGTTATCCCATGAGGGTTGGTGACCCAGCAAAGGACCCCGCATAATTTCAACCAGATGGTAAAACGGATTCAATTCCAGGAAGATGGCTCGCTCAGGCAGCATTGTTGGTTGCCAGATAACGGGAGTCAGAAAGAACAGCACCTGGACAACACTACCGACAATGAGTGGCACATCACGAAAACGTGCGCTCAGGAGACCAAAAAAGATCACCATCCAAAAGCCATTGATCAATATCACCAATGTCGCCGGAATCAACCAGAGGGTTTCCCAGGATGGAGTTACGCCATACCACAGGGCCGCCGCGACAAAGACCCAGATGTTGTGACCGAACGCGATTAACCCAGTCCAAACTTCCCGGAAGGCATAAATGGACAAGGGGGCATTGAGTTGGCGAATCATGCCTTCGGAAGCGATGAAGGCCTGACAGCCACCAAGGATCAGACCTGAGATCAGGCCCCAGATGACAAAGCCCGCGGCTAAAAAAGGCATGTACTCGTCCAGTACCTGACCGAATATTTGACCGTAGAGGATACCCAGGGCAAACACCATGATGCCCATGGAGAGGGTGATCCAAAAAGGGCCTAAAGTCGAGCGACGGTAGCGCTGGCGGATGTCATGAAGGCCAAGGGTCCCCCAGAGCGAACGATGCTGCCAGCCCTCATAAATGTCATTCAGGGCGCGCCGCAGTTGTTGCGGTTTCAACCCGTGATGGATTTGCTGGCGGAAAGGGGAGGTGGTGGCTTTGGCGTTAGCTAGCATTCTTTTCACCGGTAACATGCGACGGGAAGTTTTAACGCCAATCGAATCAGAGTAAATATCATTTTACCAGAGAAACCACTACCGGTTGGCTTAAGGACAGACCATCAGACCATCGGAAGTCAGATCATCCCGATTACAGGAACACTTAAAGAGTCCCGTCGTAGCCCATGCGGCTGGCAAAGGCCATATCCTCTGGATCGAAGTCCTGAGTTCCGTGCTGTTTGAAGCGCCCTAGAGACGCCGGGGGGTGGACATGGGTGATGAGTTGAATCTGCCTTGCCTGTGAAATATCCAGCCCCAAAAACGCCAACAGGCGCCTGAGTCCTTCCGCTGGATTGAGGCAGAATTGGTCATAATCGAGCAAGAGTAAATCCACCCCCATTTCCAGCCCCAGGGACAGGATTCGTTCATGGACAAGGCGCCAGTACTTCAGTGAGTAGCGTGGCGTGACTTCGATCTTTTCGCCGATCAACCAGGCTCCCCAGAACCGAAGCTGAGTCTGGTTGCTGCTGTAGGCCATGTCCAGGCCGTTGCGCATGACGTGCAGATACTTCAACCCGGGCAGACACTGGCGTAACTGTGGGATGACGATATGGGTGTTAGGTTCCTTCCACCCCCAAGCTGAAGTAGTGGGGGTCGCTCTGGCGGAAGTTAGAGATGTGACCCGCGCCTGAAACCACTCCACGGGAAACTCCGGTGGCCTGGGTTCAAGAGCGATCTGGTCAAGTAATTGCGTATCCGCTTCATCAAGCAGTGGGTTACCGGTCATACCTCCAAGGAAGATCCGCGCCAGACGGCTGAATTCATCAGGCGAAGCCTTCAGGATGACGGGGCGCTTGAACAGGAGCGTAAACCACAAATTATCAAGGGACTCGTTCAGGTCGGGACCCAGAAAATAACCTAGTTCCATGAGCAACTTCGCAACCAAACGAGTACCGCTCCCGCCTATACCGCCAACGGCGATGGGGGGAGCGCCTTTGCAAATCGCATTCGACTTCATGAGTTGCGTAGGTGGAGTAAAGCACTTGGTCCTATGCTCGGAATGCGCCCTACCCTGGCCTAATCCAATGAACGCTCCCTTTGCGCCACTGACCAGGCCATCTTGGCCATGACCTCGGGTTCCAGCCGGCCCACATAGAGGGGCTCGATGTCCGGTGGCTGATAGGACATCCCTCGAAGGCGGCGGTATTCCTCATCGAAAACGCCAAACATGGGCTGATCCGCATTGGTCGCGATCCCACCATGGAGTTGGTGAAAGGTTCCCTCCCCCAGCAGGATGATGACCTGGCTGTCAGGTGCCGTGCAAGCGCGACGCCAGAGATCGAGATTGGCCAGCCCGCCACCCGGCATTTGAAAGCGTTCATCATAGCCACCCAGTTCCCGCCATTGGGCGCGAGACATGAAGAGGGCGTTGCTCTCCCCCAAGGGCCCGAACCAACCCTGAGCCGAGGAGCCGCCAAAACTGGCTATCTCAAACAGTCGGTAGCCACGGTGCGTCCAGCCCACGCCCTCCAGGAGGGCATCTTCCCGGGCCTGGTCGTAACCGGCCTTGATGGACCGACGTTGAATATCGGGACCCAGATGTAAATTGACCGTGCCGATCACTGGGCGAGGATGGAGCCGCGCGGCCTCCACGGCGCCGCGCAGGATGCCGGGCGAGGCCAACCGGGCGCCATCGATCCAGGCCCCGACCAGTTCCCCTTGGGCTAACTGCAGGCCCAGGTTCATGGCCGCCACCGGGGAGGGTGAAGGGTGGGCTACCCGGTGCAAGCGCAGGTTGGGATGGGCATCTTGGCAGGTGGCAAGATCGACGGGCGGTAGCGAGCCGTTGTCGATAACGATCAGTTCATAGTCCGCGGCAGGGATTCCCCGCTGCTGGGGCGGGGTTAGGGACCGCAGGGTCCGGGGGAGTTCCCGCGCCATGTTATAAGCCGCGATAATGACGGAGACTAGGGGCTGGGACATGGCAAAAGCTGGACGGTGAATAGTCGGCTGGGGGTGGGATCGTTGCCTAGAGTTCAGGACTTATCGCCAAGCAGGCACGCCCACGCTTTTTGAACGGCTTGCAAGGAGGCATGCTGCCGTCCCAATTCCCCCATTTTTCGGATCAGATCCCTGACGATGGGTGAGTCAGGGTCATAGGCCCCGTGGCGGCACAGAATGTTCTCGGGGGGGAGCTCGGGTAAATCCCGGCCATAGCGATTGACAATGGGATTATAGCGATCCCACAGCACACGATGTTTATGGTCAAGACCGGCAATCAGCAGCAAACCTGTCGGGCGCGTGTCCAGGGGCAGGAGGATGAGGTCGGGGCGCTCCTGAGTTAGGCAGACCAGGAGTTTCCACACGTCACCCGTCCAGACCCGACTGCGGCGCTCCCGATCGGCCTGTACCGGATGGTTGGGGAAGATGTCATCGACGATCACCAGGGTCGTGGGCTTGGCATAACGCTCCACGTTCATGAAATCGCGCAGGCCGTACTCAAAGAGGTGCATGCCATCGATGAACACCAGATCCGGCATTGGGTGCAGGAGGATTGAGGCGCCAAATTCAAAAAAATCGTCACTGGTGGCCTGCAGAATACGGGTCGAGGCCGCCAAAGGGCGATCGATGGCGGGATCAGGATCAACCCCTAGCGCTTCGTCTTGGGCAAGTGCCAGGCTGGCGCCGTGGCGGATGCCAATTTCCAGATAAAAGCCAGGTTTCAGCTCGGCATGGATTTGCCGGAGTAGCGTCAAGTAATCCTGCTGGCCTTGAATCAGGTCCCATTCAGGGTGGTTCGGGTTATAAGCGGCCCCGGGCGTGGCGGGCGAGGGGATTATGGCCCAATCAGGTCCCGGAATGGCGTTCATCGCGGGGAGGATAGGCCTGGCTTCTGGGGATAGGGGCGTTTTGCGAAAAACCCCAACCAGATCACGCCATGGACCCCGTTCATCCTGCCAGCAAGCCTCAAGATAGCAATGGGCGTAGCGGGCTAACGCGGCATAGGCGTCCGGGTAAAAGCGATAGCAATCGACCGGGTAGCGATGGATGGGGCCGGCGCTAGGGGCGATCAGAAAGATAAAGCCATCTGGCCTTATCAGGCGGACCATTTCTTGAAAGGTCAGCCAAAAAAATTCGCAATGCTCGAGCATCTGTCCGCTGATGACGAGGTCGATGCTGCTGTCGGGCAAGGGAACGGAATAGGGATCTTCTAGGATGATATCAACGCCCGAAGGGGAAATATCGGCCGTCAGATAATTGTAAAGAGGTGCGGGAAACAAAGACCTATAGCTGCCATTGACATTCGCACCTCCAATATCCAAAACGCACTTGGATTTTCCCTTTGATTCCTGGCTAACCAGCGAATAGCGCGCTAAGCACTTATGCATATTCTCAAACGATGTTGGGTGCATAGATATAGTCCTTGGAGATGCCATGGTTGATCGAGTATCAACGGCAACCCATGCGCGGTTTAATGCCAATGGGTGTGAAATGGCAAAATTATTTGATGAAATAGAGAAATAATCCTGCCTTAATTTTTGTGCGCATATAAAGCTAATTGACCTTATTCTCAAAATAACTTTTGATACATGAATGTTCGCATAAATATATCATCCATAAAAAGCAAGGCGCCCGATGGGCGCCTTGCGTGATATTAACGTCTTGAACAATAGTGATTGTTTAAACGTTAATGGTCCAGATTCCTTTCGTGGAACTTACGTCCGAGGATTAGTCACTCAACTCGCGATCCAGCTCGCGCAAGGATCCATTATTGACGGAAGCGTCATCGGTGGAGCGGACGATCCAGATCAAGCCCTGGGTAGCCGCACCATCGTAACGGTTATTCACGTGGGTAGGCACATCCGTCTGCCAAACTAAGGGCTGATCAAGCCAACCGCGAACCGCTTCGGAAGGAAGGTAATCAAAGTATCTCACCTCCCGCTTAGCCTGGGTTTGAATTAGAGAAGGCTCGTAGCTCTGTCCAGCCATCGCGTAGGTAAAGACGTTAGTTTCGTTACAGTTACCATACGGCCCCTGTGTGCTGGGAGAAGGACGGGAGGGAACGCCTTCCTCGGTATCGAAAGCGTCAACGAACGCTTTGCCCATGCACCGATCCCCACCACCAGGGCCAAAGGGAGAGGGTGTCTGACAGGCAGGTAACGTACCAATGATCTTGTTACCTAAGTTGACATTTTCATCGGGCACCTTGTCACCGTCACAGTCGTCAAGATACACGTATTTCGTGGGATAGGTCGCAATCCAGTCGTAACCAACCCGGTTAGCGGGGTTGTTGGACCAATCACCGCGAAGGGCTAACGCGGTAAGGGCGCCGTCCATGTTGGCAACAATGCTTCTATCTCTTTCACTAGCGATTACCCAGTTGACATCACCGAGATGCGGATGGTCTTCCTCTTGCCAGTCCCAGGTGTAGAGCTGGAAGCAAACATCAGAATTCTGATTACCCTCGGTGAAATCTGTACCTGTACAGGCGTCTGCTGACTGAGCGGCCAATACGGCCCGATTGAAGGTATCTTTGACGACAACGGGTACATCACCACCCTCAATTCCCGCAGCTCCGGCGGTGACGACATAAGCCCCAATTAGGGCGTTGGGTACGTCGTAACCAGCGAGGTTTTCCACAATGGGACCAGAACCACCGCGCCCGGTTGGCCCAGTCATTGCGTTGACTTTGGCGCGGCTTTCGAAAGCATTGTAAATGGGGTTACAGTTAGTTGGAATGCCAGCCTCGTCATGTTTGGCTGCCACCGCTAAGGAATAACCCTCTGAGCTGACGTTGGTCAAATCAACCATGCCAATGATTTCTACATGCCCAACGGAAGGGTCAACAGCTCTACCATCAATATTGTCGACCAACGGCAGGGTCTTAACATTGTTGACATCTTGAAGCTTGCCAACAACGCATGAATTGTCTTTCCAAAAGACCGCCGGTTTACCCGCATTGTTAGCGTCTTGAGCTACCCAGAAATCAAACTTGTCGTCAGGGGAGAGGACAACGATGAAGTCCCTGACATCCTCGGAATTGGCCTGCTCACGGAATCGAACCTTCGCGGCAATAGTAGCGTCAGAAGTGTTAGAAACCGAAAAAGAGGTTGTGGAACCATTGGCCGTGGTGTAGAAGGGGAAGAGCAGGGTATCACCACCGCCGTCGGTCGTAATGCTACCGCCAAGGACATTGTTCTCAACGGAGTAGGCATGGCTGAGTGCCGGAACCAGAGCCATAGAGCCCAAGGCGACACCGAGAGCGAGGCTCAGGCTGGATTTACGGTAGGATTTCATCATGGATTCTCCTGGGTTGTTGGTGGGGAGATGAGTTAACCGCAATCTTTGCGGCTGGCAAAAAAAGACCATTGTTTAATTGAGGATGGGGCCATACCGAACGCCATGCGTAAATCACTCGTACTAGCATGACGCAGCGGGAGAAAGCCCCTCGCTCGCCTCCGGCAAAAAACACTATAAAGGGACGGTCTGTAGCATCTTTATATCATATCTCGCTGATGTTTGAAACGGCCCGCATACCCTGACAGGGAAGAGGGGAAGCTTCGCTCATGAAAGCTTAAGCCGCAAACCCTTGGTGCTTCTATGCAACAGGCGGCAAATCGTTTCGTAAAGACAACATAGCAGACCTGCCTTGTGGCGTCAACGCCATAACAGACTTTTTATCAACATCCCTGTGTCTTTGCCTACAGGGTGCTCGTTAGGCAGGGTGCGGTCTGATCCCCTGAATTTCTAGCTTGAGATACTAGGACGTCCATATGATTCAGGCTATTAGCTACCGGGGACCGGACTGATCGCAAGTCAATGCGTGCCAGAGCCAGCAAATCGCCGGGACCTTGGATTGGGGTTCGGGTCAAACATGTTTGTTGTATTTTTGGCAAAACCATCTCGGAGGATGGGACATGCAGTCATCAACCTCGGCAGCAGGAACTGGCATCCCTATCCTTTCAAGTAGCGGAATAAACCATTTATTAATTGCATGAATAGACTTGGACCTGAGCTTACTAGATGTCCTGGCGCTGAAACCACTCCCAATACCTCTGGCAACCCTCCCGCAGGGCCACCCGGGGCAGCCAACCCAGGGTCTGGTGGGCCTTGGTGATGTCAAGGACCAGGTGGTGAACATCGAAGCCTCGGGGGGGGAGGTGCTCCAGCTTGAGCGGCCTGCGGGTGATCTCGGCAAACAGGGCCAGGAGTTGGTTGAGGGAGGTCCCCGTCCCGCTACCGACATTGAAGATGCCGGTCGCCCCCTGGTTTAGCGCGGCGGTGATAAAGGTCATGAGGTCCGAAATGTGCAGATAATCACGGGTAGCGCTGCCATCGCCCCATATCTTGATCGGCTCGCCGTCGAGGATGCGGCGGCAGAGGGTAGGAATGACCCCCTGTACGCCGATATGCCCTTGTCGCGGGCCATATAGGTTGGATACGCGGAGGATGAGGAACTGGAAACCGGCCATGGCGCTGTACATGGCGATGTAGTTCTCGATGGCCGCCTTAACGATGCCATAGGAAGACAAGGGGTCGCGTGGATGGGCCTCGGGGATAGGCATGCCGGGCGTATCGCCGTACACCGTCCCGCCGGAGGAAAGGTAGATCAGCTTGGGTACCCCCGCGTCCCGCAGCTTTTGCAACAGCCGGACCGTGCCGATGAGATTGCCCTCGATGTCGGCGACCGGATCCTGGTTGGCGGTGCCCGGGACCGTGGTGCTGATCAGATGGATCACCAGGTCCATGTCCGCCAGGGCCTCGGTGAGGGCCGGCAGGTCGGCGAAGTCGGCGTAGCGGTAGTCCACCCCGTTCAAGGGCGGGGTCTTGAGACTCCCGAAGCGATCGAGGACCCGAACCCGGGATCCGCCCGCCAGGAGCGTTTCCACCAGATGGGAACCCACGAAGCCGTTGCCACCCAGGACCAGGATTTTGGTGGCCATGGTCAGCCTAGCGGGTAATACCGGGGACGTTGCAGAGTCGGAACTCATAACCCGCCTGCTGAGCAATGCTGGGGAGCAGCCGTTCGAGGGCATGAAGCAGGGTGCCATCATAGGCCAGGGGTTCCAGGGGGTAATCCTCCCACCGCATTCCCAACCCCAGGAGGGGGGCCAGGGCCACGGTCCGGGCCCAGAACATGCTACCGACCGGGAAGAAGAAATGCTCCTCCGGCACGTCCTTCAACCCTAGCCGCGCGGCCAGGCGAACGGACTCGGGCCGATTGCGCGTCCAGCCCACCACATAGGGATCATCGGGAAAGATCAGCCCCAGCCGGGGTTCGGCGTGCAGGGCGTGGAGGATCCGGGTGGCCATGGCCTGCTGGCCACCCAGCAGGTTTTCGATCAGGAAGTTCAACCAGGTCGTGCCCACCCGGACGTCGCCGGCGGCCACCGACCGCTTGGTGTGGACGTGGCCGACAAATTCATAGTCCCGGACCAGCCGCTCGCCATACAGGGTCAGGAGCGGGCCCAGGTCGCGGCCGCGATTGGGGACCAAGTCCAGGGCGGCCAGGTGATGCCGGGACTGGCGGGCTTGGTCTTCGATCTCGGGGAGCGCCTTGGCGGATGAGACGCTGATCAGCAGGTCAAGTTCGAGGTCTTGCGCTTCCAGGGGGTTGAGAATGGCGGGGAAGAGTTCCGGATAATGGACGTGGATATGCAGGGCGATGCGTCCCGGTAGCGGGCTCTTGGGTACCGGGATCTGGGGCGTGATGACCTCACGCAGCCAGGGACCCGTGGGCCGGCCTTGCTCGATGAAGTCTGCCAGGGGGTTGCGCCCGGGCTGGGACAGGCCATGGAGATGCCGATAAAGACCGGGGTGAAAACCGGGAAAGGGTTTGCGCAGATCGACCCCGGAGGCCCAGGAGCGGACAAAGGCGCGTATCGCCTGGCCATAAGACAGGGTTGGCCAGGCGGGATGGGGGCAAAAGTCCAGGCGCAGGGCCTGGTCCGCGGCGATGACCTGACCATCGCATTGCTCAGCCACCTGCGCCTTGACGGTATCCCGCGCGAGGGCGGTCAGGGACGCGACGTACCTGTCCATATCAAAGCACTGGGCGGCCAGGGCCTGCGATTGTTCGCCGACCCGCTGACGGATAGCGGGTTGTTCAATCAGTCGCACCAGGCGGTGGGCGGCCGCCTCAACATCCAGATAGGGCGCCACGCAGTGCTCGGCCAGACCCCCCTCGGCCAGGGTCTGGGCGATGCCCGTCGCTTGGTCAAAACAGACCACCGGCCTGGCAAGGGCCATGGCATCGATGGCGACATTCGGCAGGGGATCCAACCGGGAGCTGAGGAGGAAGATATCCGTCAAGGCGTAGGCGGCATCGATGTCCGCGACCTCACCGATAAAGGTGACATGACTCTCCAGGCCGGCCCGGGTGAGTTGATCCTGCAGATAGACCGAATAGCCGGCATCGCCCTCCGGGTCGAAGCCCGGTCCCACCCAGACGAACCTGACCGGGGAGGTCGGGGAGAGTTGGCGCACCCGGGCCGCGCAGGCCAAAAAGAGATCAACGCCCTTGCGCAGGTGAACGGTTCCGGCACCAAGGATCACCAGGGTGCGGGGGTCGAGGGAGAAGGGGCGTATGAGGCCCCTGATCCGTGCCCTTTCAAATTCCTGCTCATCGGCGGTGGTGTCCGCGGGGGGCGGGGTTGGCCGGCCCTGGGGGAGAATGACCGGAGGGGGCTCCAGGAGGGCATGGCATTCCTGTTGGGCGCTTGCCGCGACTAAGGGGGCGGAGAACACCGGTTGGGAAGCCCAGAGGACCATCTCGGTGATGGCGCGCCGGGGTCGGGTGTAGGCGGCGAACTCGTGAATGAGGACGATGCTGGGAATGAAAAGCTCGGCGAGTAGGGGGAGGACGCCTCGCGACTCAATACTGTTGACCAAGGCGAACTCAAATTTGATGCTTTCCAATAAGGGTTGCAGGGATCGGGTGGCGATGTGCGGGATGCGCGATTGCTCGACCGGGCCGATGACGACGTCCGCCTGGGCCTTGAATTCGGTCAGGAGTGACCCCCCCCCCAGCAGGAGCGTGACGATGTTGTGCTGCATTTTCAGGTGTTGCAGCAGATTCAGGGCCAGGATCGGCGCCCCGGTCCGGGAGGCGTCATGGCTGACGATCAGCAAGGTTGAACGGCGGGGATCAAGCTGGTCGAGTTGGCCGTGGATCGGGGGGACAGGCGGCTTGCCGATCCGTCCTTCCTTCACCCCGGTCGTCACATAGTGTTCATAGGGGTCCAGGTCCGAGGTGGCGACATCCGGATAGGCGGCAACGTAAAACTCCGCGTCGAAGTCCAGCTCCTCCGGGGTGATGCCCTGGGTCCCCTGAGGGTTGGAAGGCGGAAGGAGGGGGGGGGTGGCGGGCCCCGCCACTCTCTTTTTCTCCAGTATGGCGTCAGGTTCTAAGGGCCGTTCCAGGGCCATGCGGGTTGGCGTCATGAGCCAGGCTCTGATGGTCTGGAACAATCTCAGTTTGAAATGACCCAACTGGCGCAGGGGAGCGCTGGCCCGCCAGGAAGTGGAACGATAGACATCGGCTAACGTTTCATTGGCATGGGCCAAGGCTTCATGGGTATGGGCCAAGGCTTCATTGGCTAGGGACAGGGAGCCCCGGAGTTCCGCGATTTTGTCTTTGTTGTGGTTCAGCGCTGCCGTCAGCGATGCTATCCGGGCGTCGCGGGCGACCAGGGTCTGGTGGTGTTCGTCAAGCAGGTGTTGCAGGCCGGTGGCGGCGAGCACCAGGTCGGCGTGGGCCCGTTGTTCGGCACTGAGGATGGGACCCAGGGTGACGCTGGCACGGTCTAACTCCCCGCGCACCCGGTCGAGCCGGTGCAGGGCCTTGGCCTCTTCAGGGAGGGTTCGCAAGGCGTTCAGGGCGGCAAAGGTCTCACTGATCCATGCCGGTTGCGCCGCACTGCCGGGAAGCGGACGCTCAGGGCCGTGATGGTGGCGATGGCGCCGATCAAGAAATAGGTCGATGGCCGGGGCTGCGGCTGAGATGTCCTTGGGCCAGACCATACCTAGGCAGTGCGTGAGGGCAGCGATGCTTCCCCGCCAATCCGCCAGCAATTCGTCATAGGCTACGCAAGCCCGGCGCAACCCTCTGGAGCCTTGATCGGCCTCGAGGCTGTGGCGAAGCCAGAGCAGGTGCGCACGGCGGGGATCCATACCATCGCGCTTTTCAAGGGAGGCTGCCACCGCGCTAGGGTGGCGAAGGGTCAGGATGCATCTGGGCTCGGTAGCGAAATCATGCAGCACCGCGAGCCAAAACGGCAGCAGCCGGCACATGCGGGGGTCTTTGAGGACAAAGAGCCGGGATTGGCTGAAATCCTCTGCCAGCAGGTTGAGGGCGCGCACTTTGAACGCCTCCGCGGCTTCGGAGTGGAACCACGCAGGGTCAAGGGGCCACCAGTCATCCCAGGCCGAGCCGGCACTGGCTAGGATCTCATCGTTGAGGCGGTAGATCTCCTTCGACTCCCAGAAGCCGGCCTCGTTGTTGCCTCGCATTGGCGGTAGCAAGCGGGACGGCAAATCCGCGCCAAGGAGATTGATGACCCGCGTCAGGGCCGAGGTGCCACTGCGATGCATGCCCAGGACCAGGATGGCGATGCGCCCTGTCCGCTGTGCACCGGCGTGGGGCGACTTGGCGGCCGCCGGGCCTTGGGGCGGGACCTTGGGCGCCGTGGGTGGGGCGGGCGGGTTGTTCTCTGGCATGTCCATCGTCACAACAGGTGGAGCTGTTCCAAACGGCGGCGGTAGCGCGTCCCTACGGCCGCGAAACTGTGATGGCGGCGAATCGTGGCGGCGCCGGCCTGGCCAATCTCCGCGGCCAGCGCGGGGTCGCTGGCTAGGGCGCGCATCCAGTCGGCGGCCATGCCGATATCGGGCTCGGCCCAGTACTGACCTGACCCAAAGGGATACTCATGCTCGCCCACCGGAATCAAGTGGTAATCCACCAGGCAGGAATTATCAGAGTTCATGAAGTCCAGATTGCCCGAGTAGCCGGTGGCAATAACCGGCTTACCCATGAACATAGCCTCGGCGAGACCCCGCCCGAAGCCCTCAGCGCGATGCAGGGAGACAAAACAGTCGCAGTGGTTGACGAGCGACTTGATCTCCCGGTCGTCCATCACGCGATCGATGAGGATGATGCGTGGATCGTCCAACAAAGGTGACCGCGCGAACTCTTGGTAGGCGGGTTGACTCTCCTCCATGCCGTTGGTCTTGATCACCAGGCCCACCCCGTGGTCAGCAGGGGAAAAGGCCCGGGTAAAGGCCTGGATGACGGCCCAAGGGTTCTTGCGGGATAGGTAAGAACGAAAATCGAAGAAAAACAGAAACAGAAACCGGCCATCCGGCAGGCCCAGGTCGGCGCGGCTCCCCGGCGCGGCCAGGGTCGGTTCCACGGCGAGGGGCATCCAGGTGACGGGCAAATCGGTCTTCTCCGCGATCGCCTGCTGGATGAACCGTGATGGGGCCCAGATCTCGTCCAGGAGCGCCAGGGCGGGAAGCCAGGCATTGGGAAAGTGGCTCAGTTCCCATGCCCAGTAGCCGATGTTGTAGGGGGCCCGAAACAGGGCCTCCCCCTGGTGTTGCCAGGCCATCTCCATTTCGTTGGCGTTGAGAACGTGGATGTTGGCACGAAAGGTGGAACGGGTGTCGATGCGCTCCAGCAGAGGAAAGTCGGGGTGCAGGTGGGTCCATTGGCGACCGTAGTCGCCCAGGACATTGCGCATGGCGAAGGGCACCTGGGCCGTTTGCAGGGCCTGGGCGGCGGTGCGGATGTCCTCCGCGCGCCCCAGGATGGCGTAGGGATGACCCACCAGGAGCGCCCCCGGCGGCAGGTTGGCACGGAACTTGGCGACATCCTCCGGGTTAGCCCGGATCTGGGCCAGCGATACCCCCGGTCGCTTGGTCACGCCGCCCTGATCGCCGTGGAGCAGGTGTCGCCAGCGATAGCGCAATCCTCCCCAACCCTCGCGGTCCAGAATGCGCGCCAGCCGTTGGGCCAGGGCACCAAAACCCCCGTGCCGCCGCAGGGTCAGGTGGGCCCGCTGCACCCAGGGTAAGGTCATGTCGGGCTCCTCCGCTTGCCCGGTCCGCCAGCCGCGGCTGGCGGGGTGTCCCCTGCCTCCTCCACCCCTGCCGGCAAGAGTTCGCCCAAGGCTTGGCGCGTCGCCTCCAGATAGCCATGTCCATGCCGCTGATCCGGCTCGAGATAGTTGCCCTCGGCCCACTCGTTCCAGGCATTGACGAAGAGGAACCTTTCTCCGGGTGGCTGGAGCTGGCGGGCCTGTGCGACCAGATGGCTAAGCCAGGCCCCGTAGGTCTCGGGCAAGGAGTGGATGAAGATATGGCTGTGATTCTGGCGCCGGGCCGTGTTGTCCCAGTTGGGCATGGCGGTCCGGAAGAAGGGGTAGGGCGGCAGGGGACGGTGCATGAAATTGCGCGCCGTCGCCGGATAGTCGAAAACCAAGCCCTGGAATTCCGGGTTGGTCATCCGTGGTTGGGGTTGAGCCAGCACGGCCCGCTCATGGGGCGGGAACTCCACGGCAGCGTCAAAGCCGAAGGCCCTCGGGTCGGTGGCACTGCCAAAGCTTTGCACGCTGGCAATAAAGATCTCGCCGATACCGCTCTCCCGACAAAAATGCCGCCAGATGGCCGCCGTGCGGGCCGCGTCCGGCAGCAGTTCGATCCGGTAGATCAGCAGCAGGGGGCGACCCTGGACGCGGATGTAGCGCCTGTCCCGCAGCAGGGGTTCGACCTGGCGGATGAAGGCCTCGTCATCCGCGTCCGAATGTTGCTGGCCGATCAGGATATCCGTCTCGCGTCCGTCCCAACGCCGACTCCAGTTTTCATTGGCCCAGCAGATGCAAAACGGAAAATCCGGCTCCCCGGAGGCCAGGACCTCGTCCAGGGGACGGTGAAGGAGGCGCTGACCCCCAAACCAATAATAATAATAGCAAAAACCATAGACCCCGTAGCGTGAGGCCAGATCGGCCTGGGCCTGACGGGACTCGGGCAGGCGGAGATCGTAGAAGCCCAGGTCAGCGGGCAGCCGCGGCTGCTCATGGCCTTCGAAGTTTGGCCGGGCACGGGTGACATTGGTCCACTCGGTAAAGCCCGTGCCCCACCAACGATCATTCTCGGGGATCGGGTGGAACTGGGGCAGATAGAAGGCGATCAGGCGGACGGAATCGAGTTCATCCAGCGTCGACTGCCACCGGGCGAGGTAGGTGTCGCGGTTGGCGGCGATGCGCGCTAACTTGTCTTCTGTCTGGGCGTTGGAAGTGACGCTGAGGTGGTGCACCACCACCGAGCCAGGCTCATAAATGACCGCCCGCCCCGCTGCCTGGACGCGTAAGGACAGGTCACAGTCTTCAAAGTAGGCCGGGGCTAAGGCTTCGTCCAGCCCCCCCAGTTGCTCGAACAGGGCCTTGTCAATCAGTATGCTCGCCCCGGAACAATGATCGACGCGGCGCCGCTGGTTGTAGGCGGGGGTGGTGGGGTGGGCATTGAGGCCGATCAGGTCCACCCGCCCATCCCGGCGTAGGGCGGCACCGGCTTCCTGCAGGTGGCCGCTGGGATAGATCAGCTTGGAGCCGACCAGACCCGCCTCGGGCTCCTCATGGCAGGCGGCGAGCAGGGCGTCGAGCCAGCCGGGCTGAACCTGGGTATCGTTGTTAAGCAGGTGGAGATAACGGCCCCGGGCCAGGGCGGCACCGCGGTTGATACTACGCAGAAAACCCAGGTTCGTCTCGTTGCGCACATAGCTGATACCCCGAACGCGGGCCAGGAGCGAACCCGTCGCATCCTGAGAGGCGTCGTCTATGACGAGGATCTCGATCGTGGCCCGCGGTGGCGCGGCGGCAATCGCCGCCAGGCAGCAGAGGGTATAGGCAATCTGCTCGTAAACTGGGATGAGGATGCTGACCTCGGGATCTTCATCCCCTGACACACCGGGAAGAATCAGGTTGGCGGCCAGGTCCGCCAACCCTTCGGGAGATACGGTCAGGAGGGGGATGGGATGTACCGGTTCATGCGCCCAGGATTCGCCATGGGTTTCTCCTTCTGGAACTTCAGACGGATGACCACCGCGCCAATGCTGATAACTGGCGGTGTGACGGATCAGGGGACCAAGCCGGCGGTAAAGGAAGGACTTAATCCGCCAGCGGCCGTGATCATCCAGGGGCAGCGCATGAAACAGGGTCCGCAACCCCTTGGCGAATCGGTTACTCGCTACACTAGGCATCTTCACGCTGGGATCGTTGCAGCGGGGATGGGTTCGATCAACCCCAACTGTTCGAGCCTTTGGCGGTAACGTCGGCCAGCGGCCGCAAAGCTGAGGTCACGTCGCACGTCCCGGGCCGCCCTGGTCCCCTTTTCCCGGGCGAGGGTGGGTTCGGACACCAGGGCCCGCATGAAGGATGCCGCCATCTCGCCATCGGCCTCCGCCCAGTGCTGGCCGGTCCCGTAAGGGTAATCCTGTTCACCCACCGGGATCAGGCGATAATCGACCAGGCAACTATTCTCTGGCGTCATGAAGTCGAGGTTACCCGAGTAGGCCGTCGCGATGACCGGCTTGCCCATGTACATGGCCTCCGCCATCCCCCGCCCGAAACCCTCTGAGCGGTGCAGCGAGACAAAGCAGTCACACTGGTTCATCAGGCCCTTGAGTTCGCGGTCATCCATCACCCGGTCCACCAGGTGGATACGCGCATCCCGGGCCACGTCCAAGTCTTTGAAGGCCTGATAGGCCTCGGGGCATTCTTCCATGCCATTGGTCTTGATAACCAGGCCCACCCGGTCGTCGGTCGGGCCGAAGGCCTGGTGGAAGGCGTTCAGGACGGCCAGCGGGTTCTTGCGGCTGACGTAGGAACGGAAATCGAAGAAGAACAGAAACAGGAATTTCCGCTCGGGGAGGCCCAGGGTCCGGCGCTCAGTGCTGGGGATGACGCCTGGCTCCACCGCGAGTGGCATCCAGGTTACTGGCAGGTCGGTTTTGGCGCGAACCGCCTGTTGGATGAACCGGGACGGTGCCCAGATCTCGTCCAGCCCCGCCAGGGCTGGCAGCCAGGCGTCAGGGAACTCGCTCAGCTCCCAGGCCCAATAACCGATGTTGTAATGCCCAGCCATGAAATCCCCGCCCAATTGCTGGGGGACCGACGCCATCTCGTTGGCATTGAGCACGAACAGGTTGGCGCTAAAGGCTGCCTCGGGGTCCACGCGGTCCATCAAGGGGAAGTCCTTATGCAACTCCGTCCATTGCCGGCCGTAATCGCCAAAGAGATTGCGCATCGCAAAGGGGATGGCCGCTGCGTCGCAAGCGCTGGCAGCCGTGCGTATATCCTCGGCCCGGCCGAGCACCGCGTAGGGATGTCCCACCAACAAGACGCCGGGAGGGGTCGCGGGGAACTGGGGGTTGAGTGGGGGAAGCATGCCGGGCGACACATCCCCTGACTGGCCCTCCCGGGGTGGTATGCCCTCATCCCCAAAACCGGTGGGATTCAAGCGTCCGAGGGCGCGGCGGGTGGCCTCCAGGTAACCATGACCAAGTCGTTGATCCGGTTCCAAATGGTTGCCCTCAGCCCATTCGTTCCAGGCGTTGATGAAGACGAACCTCTGCCCCGGGGCATGCATGACCCGGGTCTCCTGAATGAGGTCCGCCAGCCAGTCCTCGTAGACCTCTGGCGTTGAATTGATAAAGATATGACTCGTATCCTGACGTCGAGCCGTGTTGTCCCAGGACGGCATGGCTGTGCGGAAGAGGGGGTAGTCTGGCAGTGTCCGAACCTTGAAATTGTCCGCAGTCGCCGGATAGTCGTACACCAGACCGTCAAAATGAGGGTTGGTCATGTGTGGTTGCGGGTCCATCAGGACGGCACGCTCGTGGGGCGGAAACTCCACGGCGGCGTCAAAGCCGAAGACTCGGGGATCGGCGGTGGTGCCAAAACTTTCGACACTGACAAGAAAGAGATCGCCGATCCCTGCCTCACGACAATAGTTCCGCCAGATGGCGGCGGTGCTGGCGGGGTCCGGCAGCAATTCTAGCCGATAGACCAGTAACAGCGGCCGTCCCTGGATCCGGATGTATCGCCGATCCCGCAACCAGGGTTCAAGGTGGCGGATGTGGGCCAGGTCGTCGGCCGCTGAATATTCCTGTCCGATCAGGATCTCGTCCTCTTTTCCATCCCAGCACCGCGTCCAGTTTTCGTTGGCCCAGCAGAGGCAGAACGGAAAGTCTGGCTCACCGGAGGCGAGGATGGCATCGATCGGCTGATGCAGTAAACGATGGCCATTGAACCAGTAGTTGTAATAGCAGAACCCGGAGATGCCGTAGCGGCGGGCCAGATCCGCCTGGGCCTGGCGGACCTCGGGCAGGCGCAGGTCGTAAAACCCCAGGTCCGCTGGAAGATGGGGCTGCTCATGGCCTTCGAAATTGGGCCTGGCCCGGCTGACATTGGTCCATTCGGTGAAGCCCTTGCCCCACCAGCGGTCGTTCTCCGGGATCGGGTGGAATTGGGGCAGATAAAAGGCGATAAGGTGTACTGCGTCCAGATCCCTCAGGGTGGTTTGCCAGCGGTCCAGATAGCGGGTGCAGTTCGTGGCGATGCGGGCCATTTTTTCACCCGGTTGGGCCGCGGTCGTGACGCTGAGGTGATGCACCACCACCGAACCGGGCTCGTAGATGACTTCCCGGCCTAGGGCCCGCACCCGCAGGGAAAGGTCACAGTCTTCGTAGTAGGCCGGGGCATAGGCCTCATCAAGCCCGCCTAGGCGGTCAAACAAGGCCTTCTCGATCAGGATGCTGGCGCCCGAGCAGTGATCAACGCGCCGGCGACGGCTATAAGTTGGCAGGTCAGGATGCTGGTTGAGCCCGATCAAATCCACCCGACCATCCCGTTTGAGCGCCGCGCCTGCCTCCTGCAGATGGCCACTGGGGTAAATCAACTTGGAACCGGCGATACCGGTGCCGGGTTCATCGAGGAAGACGCTTAACAGGGCATCCAACCACCCGGGCTCGACCTGGGTATCGTTGTTCAGCAGATGGAGATAGCGGCCCCGCGCCATCCCGGCCCCCCGGTTGACGCTGCGCAAAAAGCCCTGATTGGACTCGTTGCGAACGTAACGGATTCCCTGGACCCGTGCGAGCAATCGGGGGGTGTCATCGGTCGAGGCATCGTCAATGACGATGACCTCAAAGGTCACCCGTGGGGGATGGGCTGCAATTGAGCCCAAGCATGCCAAGGAAAAGCGAACTTGATTGTAGACCGGGATCAGGATGCTGATTTCCGGGTCATCCAGGGTCTCAAGCACCAGGTCCCGCGCGATCTGATCCAGCTCATCGTCGGACCAGTCAAGCATCGCGGGGGGGCTGATCTCCGGCAGGGGAGCGGGCGTAACCAGCGTGTGGTGACCCAAATCACGGGGTTCCTCGATCAGCAGCCGGATGTGGCGGGTCAACTCCGAACCCAGGCGGGTGCGTACCTGGATGGTCAGGGTGTGCTCGCCGGCGGCGAAGGCGGTCAGTTCCAGTTGCAGGTCGAATCCGCATTTCGAGGCATCGGCCACATCGGGATATTTGGCGAAGACGTCGGGTCGCTCCAGGGTGCGGGTCAGGGTGGCGCACGCCTGACCATCGATCAAAATCCTCGCCTGCGCTACCCCGCTCCAGGCAATCAGCCAGCCTTTGAGGAAGACCCGATTACTGGCCTGCAGCATCTCGCCGTTAAAGGACTCAAGATTAATCAAAACGTTGTCATGGCCACCCCTGTCTTGGGCTGGCACTTGGAACCCGGCTAAAGCACCTGATACATCGGGAATATCGCCATGGATGATCGAGGGATGGGGTATGCGGCCCTCGCGCTGTCCGTACTCGACGTAGTGGATGAGGGGATTGATCCCTGACGCGGCGACATCCGGATATTGCTCCAAGTACCACCGAAGGTCGAACTGGGGGTGGGGCGAGCGCCCATCGCGAGCCCCTTGTTGAATGAAATGGGAAAGAGGGTTTATGCCCCGCTGTGCGACATCCGGGTTTTGCTGAAGATACCAATCCGAATCGAACCAGGGATGCGGATCCCGGCCTTCCCCGCCGCCCATCTGCAGATAGTGCACTAAGGGATTGACACCCGCCTGGCCGACATCCGGATTCTGGTCGAGGTACCAGTGGGTGGAGAAGAGGGGGTGGGGATCATAACCCTGCTGCCAGCCAAGGCTCAGCCAGTGATAGATCGGTCGATAACCGGCAAACAGGACTTCCGGATACCTCTGAAGGTACCAGGCGGGTTCGAAGAGACCGGTGGCGAGCAGACGCCTGCTGAGGGTACGCCGCCGCCAGGCCGAAGGCAGGCGGAAACTGAGCGTCCAGCCGACTAATTGGGCAGTCCCAAGCAGGAGATCCGCGATGCGATTCGCCGCGCCACCCAACTGGAACAATCGGGCAAAGACCGGCCAGAAGGGGCTTTGCTGGAGTTGGTGAAACTGGGAAAATTCTTCGCGTCGACGCACTTCATTGGCTTGGACGCGGGTTTCCGCGTCGGTCAACCGACCTTCGATTAAGCCGATCTTCTCCAGCAAATGGGAAGATACTCTTTCCAGGGTTTCAGCACGCTCATGCTGGGCGCGTAATTCGCCTTGGGTCGTGGCGAGCCGTGATTCGGTATCCTGCAGGGCCTCCTCGACATGCCGGACATGGTCCTGGGTGACTACTAGCAGGGACTTGGACTCGTCCAAGGCCTTTTCATGGGCGAGAGTGTTCTTGTGCCAGGTATCCAGTTCAAGCTGCTTCTGCTCCAGGATTTTTCGGAAATTGGTTTCCGTAGCCAAATCTGCTGGAAAAAAGGCCTTCAATTCACCCAAATCCAGATGGAGATGTGCCAAACCGGACTTGATCTGCGCAATCAGATAGTTCTGGCGCGCCAGGATAGCGGAGGTACTTTCGACGGGAGGGGCATGATTAGTCGCGTAACGGGCAATGGCGATGACCTGGTCAAGGGTCCAGAGTCGCCGCCATTTGGCAAAAAAATGACTCAGGCTGTGCAAAATGAGCGATTCGTCCGTGACTAAACCGAAACCAGCGGCGGCGCTGATGCGATAAATCGCCGAGATGCGATCGATGTGCACAAAGTCGGTCATCTGGCTCAGTTGAACCCAGAAGTCCCAGTCTTCATAGACATGCAGGGATTCATCGAACCGCAGGTTCGGGCCAAAGAGCCTCCGCTCGAACATGACGGCGTGAATGGGCAGATAATTTTGAATCAGCAGCCGGATGGGGTCGTGGGGACTGTTAAAGACGTGCAGAAATTTCCACTGACCGTCCTCATCACGTTGCCGGCACTCGATCCCGGTATAGGCCGCGCAGAATCCCTCATGGTCCTGCAGGGCTGAGACCAAGCTGCTGATATGATCGGGCAGAAACCAATCGTCATCATCAAGAAAGACGGCATACACGCCGCTTGCGGCCATTAGACCGACGTTGGCGGCGGTCCCGCGTGCCAGGTGCTCGCCAGTTGAAGCCAGTTTGATGGGGAAACGGCCGCAGAGGGGGCCGGGATTCAACCGGGCGGGGCCCTCGACATCGGCAATAACCACCTCGATTGCCGGATAAGTCTGCAGGGCAATCGAATCCAGGGCATCAGTCAACTCAGGGCGATTGGCGCTGCGTATGACAACCGAGACCAAGGGTTGATCGTCATCATTGCCTGTCTGCCCGTCAGGCCAATGCCGGGCGATGCCTGCCAGGGGCAGGGTCAGGGAGGAAGGGGAGACAAGGGAAAACTCCACCGCAATGCCAGTGGAGTTGGGGGAAGGTTGTAACGCCGTATCAGTCTCCGACTCCTCCGACGGTTCCTGTGCAAGCCTCTGCATCTCCGTCGGTTGCGCGGTAGCCAGGGGGTCGGTTTCCGGGGGGGGAGACTGCTGATAAGCTTGATCAGATTCCGCAACCCGGTAGAGCACCAGAACGCAGTCATGTTGCGAACGACGGACCGCCTCTCGCGCCGCCAGGGCCAGCGTGGCCCGCTGGGGGTCTGGATCGAATGGCCAAGGGGCATAGACTAAACGATAGCCAGCATCATCGATCGATCTGCTGATTTGTTTGATGAGATCATCCCCATAGACGATGCTGCCTGAGGGCTCTCCCCAGGAGGAGATCCTTCGGCAACCGGAGGGGGGGGGCCGCGCGAGGATCTCCGCTGCTGGCGGTTGTCCGCTGAACGGATCCGGCGGGGTAATCTGCCCTGATCCATTGCCGCCCATTATCAGGGCCAGGGTGATATCGTCACCGGCCGCATCCTGATGGCGCCTGGCGATGCTATACCCCAGCTCTTCATCCGCTGAAGTGGCGATCAGGACAAGGGTCCGACCGTGGCCGTATGCATAATCGGGAGAGGGGGTGAAATGGGCGTGATCGGGGGTGGTCATGTCAGCTTCGGGTGATGCCGTTGGCACAAGGGATGCTCGGTCGGGGATTGATAAAGGGCGGAAGCACGGCTGGAGCGGAGCGCATCTAAGGGAGCGCAGGTTACAGACTTTGCGCACCCTATATTATCTTCGCTATCCTTGGCTCGTAGTATCTAGGGAGCTTTCAACCTCTACTGATGATTGTGCCAAGCTTGTCATACTAGTTCTCTAAACGACCTAGTAGTAGTTCGTTCACCAATACCTTTATGAACAATTTAACCATAAGCCATTGTTTAATAAGCCTTATTATTCTCCTTGCGCTAAAGCAGATTGGCGGATCGATCTACTAGTGCCATTTCATCGCAAGGAGTCCCGTGCCGAAGGAAATCAGTGCCAAGGCTATGGCTTGGGAAGAAGATGTGTGCAGTAGGGGGCCAGGTCCAAAAACCATAATCAAGGTCCCGCTTAGGATTAAGCTGCTTCCAACGATGAGGCCCCTGTTTCGAGCTTGATGGTTGCGAATCTCTAGGACGAGTTGCTCCAGTTCCTCCGAGCGCCACCGAATAGGCAGGGTCTGGCGTTCCATGCCTAGCAGGACGCGGTAGGCCAGCAGCGGCAGTTCCGGGATCTCCTCCGAATAGGGCCCCAGATTGCGCTTGAGGCGCGCCAACAACGCCCGGGGTCCAATCTGCTCCTTCATCCACCGTTCCATGAAGGGCTTGGCGGTGGTCCACAGGTCCAGCTCGGGGTAGAGCTGACGGCCCAAGCCCTCGATGTTGAGCAGGGTCTTCTGCAGCAGAACCAACTGGGGCTGAACCTGCATGTCGAAGCGCCGGGCGGTCTGGAAGAGGTGGAGCAGGAAATAACCGAAGGAGATCTCCGCCAGGGGCTTGCCAAAAATGGGCTCGCAGACGGTGCGGATGGCGGACTCGAACTCATCGACCCGGGTCTCAGGGGGGACCCAGCCGGAGGCGATGTGCAATTCGGCGACGCGGCGGTAGTCATGCTGGAAGAAGGCCAGCAGGTTCTCCGCCAGGTAGCGCTGATCCTCGGTGGTCAGGGAGCCGACGATGCCAAAGTCCACGGCGATGTAGCGTCCGTTGGGCTCGACGAAGATATTGCCGGGGTGCATGTCGGCATGGAAGAAATTGTCGCGGAAGACCTGGGTGAAGAAGATCTCCACCCCACGCTCGCCCAACAGCTTCATGCTGATCCCCTGGGCCTTAAGCCGCTCGACCTCCCCCACCGGAGTTCCATAGATCCGCTCCATAACCAGGACGCTGGGGTGGCACAGGTCCCAGTGGACCTCGGGCACGTAAAGCGCCTCGCTGCCGAGAAAGTTCTTGCGTAACTGGCTGGCGTTGGCGGCCTCGCGTTGCAGGTCGAGCTCGTCGAGAATGGTCTTGCGATAGTCGTCCACCACCTCCACCGGGCGCAGACGACGTCCATCCCGCCAGTAGCGCTGGGCCAGCTCGGCGATGATCCGCAGTAGTCCCAGATCGCGGCGGATGACGGGCTCGATACCGGGGCGGACCACCTTGACCACCACCTGGCGGCCGTCCTTGAGGCGGGCGCTGTGGACCTGGGCGATGGAGGCCGAGGCTAGGGGCCGTTCGTCGAAGTCGTCAAGGAAGGCCTCGATGGGCTTGCCCCAGGCCTTCTCGATGATGGCGCGGGCCTGGGGGCCGGGAAAGGGCGGCACCCGGTCCTGGAGCTGTGCCAGCTCATCGGCCAGGTCTGGCGGTAGCAGGTCGCGCCGGGTGGAGAGGATCTGGCCAAATTTGACGAAGATGGGCCCCAGCTCGATGAGGGCCTCACGGATGCGCGCCGGATAGGGCTTGGGATGGGCGCGGCGGTGCCAGTACCAGGGCGAGAGGTAGGACAGGAAATAGATGGGCCGGAACAGATGGGTGGCGAGCAGGACCTCGTCGAGCCCATGGCGCACCAGCACCAGGCTGATGTGGATCAGCCGCCAGAGGCGAAAGACCTTGGTCAGCATGGCAGCCTCATCCCGAGCGGCTAACTGTCATGAGACGGCAGGCCACACCCCTGATCATGAAAGACATTCCCGTGACTTTCACGCTAACTTTAATGAGGGGCCGGCAACAGCCCGGACGATAAAAGGCTCCACTGGTGTGTTTCACGCTAACTCTCATGAGGCGGCGCGCCACCCCCCTGAAAATGAGAGTCTTTGTCGTGACTTTCACGCCAAGGCTCGCTGCTGCCTGGCTGGAGCCGGCGGCGAAGGCGCGCGACCCTCGCGGCCAGGCGTTCGCCATCGTCACGCAACCCATCGACCGCGGCGAGGAATGCCTCGAGCTCGTAGCGGCAGGGCAGCAGCCGGCCCTCCTCCTCGAGGTATTCCTTGAGGTCCCGGCCCAGGGTGTCGAAGGAGCGTTCGCCCCAGCGGCCGACGGCCCGCACCCGTTGCCCCAGGGCATGGGCGAGGGGGTCGCCGGTCAGGCGGGCGAGTTGCTCCTCCCAGTCGATCTCCAGGCCCGCCAGGGCGGCGCCGAAGCGGTGGGCGAGGGCGGTGTCGCCCTCGATCTCCACCTGACCGGCGAAAAGGGCGTCTTCCTTGCGGTGGCTCAGGCCCATGGCCGCCAGGGCCAGGGGGGTGCCGCGCAGCAGGCAGTCGGGGGCGGCGTCGTAGTCGGCGAAGAGTTGCAGGCCGCCCGCGCCGGGGATGAAATAGAGGCGATTACCAAAGCCCTTAAACTCGAAGGCGACGATACGCCCCGCCATGGGCGCCAGCCGGGCCGCCCCTTCCGGGTCCAGGGCCAGGAGCCGGTTGATGGTGGCCTCCAGGGCCGCGAGGGTGGCGGCGGGGAAAGACGACCCCGGCGCGGGAGCCGGCCTGTCTACCGCCGCGTCTGGGGTTCCCGCGCTCACAACTTGAAACCCCGATGGATGGCGACAATACCGAAGCTGAGGTTGAAGTAGTCACAACGCTCGAAACCAGCCGCGACCATCATGCTACGCAGGGTCTCCTGATCCGGGTGCATGCGGATAGACTCGGCCAGGTAGCGGTAGCTGTCGGCGTCGCTGGTGATCAGCCGCCCCAGGGTGGGCAGCACGGTAAAAGAATATAGGTCGTAGAGCTTGGACAGGGCCTGGCTGTTGGGGTGGGAGAACTCCAGCACCAAGGCGCGGCCACCGGGCTTGAGCACCCGGAACATCTCCTCCAGGGCCCGCTGCTTGTGGGTGACGTTGCGCAGGCCAAAGCCAATGGTCACGCAGTCGAAGTGGTTGTCCGGAAAGGGCTGAGCCTCGGCGTTGACCTGGGCGAAGAGCAGGTTGCCCGTCAGGCCCTGATCCAGCAGGCGGTCACGGCCGGTGGTGAGCATGGCGGCATTGATGTCGGTCAGCACCACCTCGCCTTCGGTCCCGGCGATGCGGGCGAAGCGGGCGGCCAGGTCGCCGGTGCCCCCCGCCAGATCCAGGACCCGCTGGCCGGATCGCACCCCGGCCAGTTCGACGGTGGCGCGCTTCCATAGCCGATGGATGCCCAGGGACATGAGGTCGTTCATTAGGTCGTAGCGCGAGGCGACCGAGTCGAAGACCGCGCGCACGTGATCGGCTTTCTCCTCGACTGGCACCTGCTGGTAACCGAAGTGGGTGGTCTTGTCGTCGGACATGGTGACGGGCCTCGGGTGAACGGACCGCAGATTCTACCACGAGGGGCATGTGGCTCCGGTCAGGGTTTACCGCCAAAGCGATTGTTGCTCAGGAATTGCCAGGTCCGGGTGATATCGAGGAAGTCCGTCTCCCGGCGGATGTCTGGCGGGAAGGGGGCGAAGGGCGCGGCGAGGTGTACGATCCGCACGGCGGCCTCATCGAGGATGGTGGATCCGGAGGAGCGCAACACCCGGACCTCCTCCAGGCTACCATCGGCGCGCACCCCGACCTGAAGGATGAGGTTACCGTAGAGCTTGCGTCGGCGGGCCTCCTCGGGGTAGTTGAGGTTGCCGATGGCCTCGACCTTGCGCCGCCAGGTCTCCAGATAACTGGCGTATTTGTACTCCTGGGTACTGGCGCTGATGGCCTTGCGCCGGGGGCGGTTGGCGAAGGCGGCGGTGTCCTCCACCAGTTTGGCGTTGAGTCTGGCGATCTCCTGGCCGCGGCTGGCCAGGATCGCCGCGGCCGACGGGGGGGAGGCGGGGACCGCGGGGGAGGCTAGGGTCGCCAGCGGGTCGACCGTGGGGGCCGGGGCTTTGTCCGATGAAGGGGCGGTGGTCGTGTCGGCTGAAATGGTCTCTGGTTGAAGGGGCTCGGGTGGAAGATGATCGGCCTGAAAGTCATCGGCTGGGAAGTGATCGGCGGCAAGGAGCGTATTTCGCGCCTCGGTTGCCGTGGTCTCCTCGGTGATTGCCCGTGCGGGCGCGGTGGATGTTTCCAGTGCCGACGAAGCCCCGGTATCTGTTGAAGGTGGGGTGGAAGTTTCCAGTGCTGACAGGGCGGAAGCACCGTCGGTAATGGCATCCGAAGGGGCCGAAGGTATCGGAACGAGATCAGCGGAAGCGGCGCCGGTCAGGTTCCGAGCTTGCCCCACAGGCGGTTCTTTGGCTGGGTAGGCAGCATCATTGCCATCCTGCACTCCCTGGGCCTCCCGCGCGCGATCAGCCAAGGCATCGGGACGCTGGGGCACCACCGGCTCCCCATCCGCCTGGCGCAGGACCAGGACATCCAGCACTGGCGGCGAAGTTGGCAGAGGACGAGGGGCCTTGAAGCCCAGGCCATAAATCAGCAAGCCATGCGAGACCAAGGCAAGTAGCAGGGCAGGCCAGAAGGGATTGCCGAGGGAAAATGGCCAGGCCCTGGTGACGGAGGTGAGCGAGGGCGGGTAGGGGTCCGGGTGCGAGGTAATCCCAGGGTGTGGTAGGAGGAGACCCACCGCGACGGGCAGGCGGTGGGTCATGGTCCCGACGGACTCGCGCCATCCGGGGTCAGGGGCGGGGCCTCGATGACCGCGGCGTTGCGGTCCAGCAGTTCCACCCGTCTGGCCATGGCAGGATCCAGGTGGATCCGACCCTGGCCGTCGACCAGCAGGACGGAGCGCACCCCGAGGGCCCGGGCGGTTGCGTACCAGTGCTCGGGACCGGCGATCATCAGGGCATGGGCGGCGGCGTCGGCGGTGGTGGCGTCGTCATGGAGGACGGTGACCAGGCGGGCCCCGCTGGCCGGCCAGCCCGAGCGGGGGTCGATGAGGTGGTGATAACTTTTGCCTTTGTAAGTGAAATTGCGCTCGTAATCACCGACGGTGAAGACGCTCTCGTTGCCGGAGACCTGGATGATGCCCAGGACCCCGCCGCCGCTGGGATTGCGGATGGCGACCGGCCAGGGCTGACCGCTGCGGGTGCCGATGGCGCGCAGGTCCCCGCCGATGTTGAGTATGGCGTTATGAATGCCAAACTCTCGCAGGTGGTCGATCACCCGATCGATGGCATACCCGCTCTGGATGGCGGCAAAATCCAGCTTGAGGGTGGGATTTCCAGTCCGCAGGAGGATGTCATCGACCTCAAGGTCGCTCATGAGCGGCTTGGCCTTCACCAGGGCCTCGATATTGGCCTTGTCCGGCGGCTGGCGGCGCCCGGCCGGCGCGTTCTGAAAACCCCAGAGCTCGGCCAGTTTACCCGCGGCGGGATTGAAGAGGTGTTCGCTCCGCTCGGCCAGTTCCTGGCTCGCGCGAATCAGGGGCAGCAGGGCCGGCGGGGCGGCGAAGGCCCTACCGGTCGGCAGCAACTGGTTGACCCGACCTAGACAGCCCTGGTTTGGGTCCCCCCAGGCGTCGGCCATGAATTGCAGGTCCTGCTCGACACGCCGCGCAATCCCCTCAGCCTCCTCCCGCCGGATGCCGACGATGCTCAGATCGACGGGGGCGCCGAAAGCCTCGAAATGGGCGTTGTGGACCGGGTTTTCGTCACGGCATCCGGTCAGGGTCAGGAGGATGAGCGCCAAGATACCTAGAATTGGGTAGCGGCCTCGGGGCCGTCCGAAATTAACCTGAAAGAAACCACCCTTGGTGGACAGCACGCCAACCATGTCTCTGATCATGAGGGAAGCGGGGAGAGCCTTCTTGAAAGTTGAGGCTCGTTTAGATTCGCAGCCAGCCGATCGAGCAGGTCACCAGCGATGTCCAAGCCAAATTGGGCGTCCAGCTCGCGGATGCAGGTTGGGCTGGTGACATTGATCTCAGTCAGGTAGTCACCGATGACGTCCAGACCGGCGAACCAGATGCCTCGCCGGCGCAGTTCCGGCCCGACCCGGGTGGCGATTTCGTAGTCGCGCGCGCTCAGTGGGCGTCCCTCGCCGCGCCCACCGGCCGCCAGATTGCCACGGGTCTCGCCGGCCTGCGGAATGCGGGCCAGGGCATAGGGCACAGGCTCGCCGGCGATCATGAGGATGCGTTTGTCCCCGGCGGCGATCTCGGGAATGAAACGCTGGGCCAAGCAGTAGCGGCTGCCATTGGCGGTCAGCGTTTCCAGGATAACCCCCAGGTTGGGGTCATCGGGGCGGACGCGAAAGATGGAATAACCGCCCATGCCCCCCAGTGGCTTGAGAATCAGGTCGCCCTGCTCTGCGAGGAAGGCGCGCAATTCGGCCTGGGATCGGGTCATCCGGCTGGGCGGGCAGCAGTCGGGAAATTCCAGTGCGAACAGCTTTTCGTTGGCGTCGCGCAGGGCCTGGGGGGCATTGACCACCAGAGCGCCAGGCCCGGTGGGGCCGAACCGGGCGCGGTCAAGGATCTGGGTGGCGTAGAGGAATTCACTGTCGACGGGCGGGTCCTTGCGCATCAGGATGAGGTCCAGTTCATCCAGGGGCCGCTCCTCTTCGCCCAGGAACCGGTACCAATCCGCCGGGTCGTCCTGGACCCTCAATTCCTGCATCCGGCCCCAGGCGCGGGGGCCACGCAGGGAGAGGTCATCCAGGGTCAGGTACAGGAGGCGCCAGCCCAAGTGCTGCGCGGCCAGCAGCATGGCGAAGCTGCTGTCTTTCGCGATCTTGATGGACCCGATGGGGTCCATGACCATGCCGAATTCGCGGTTCATATAAAAAATCTTATCATGATTGAACCCACCAGCCGGGGGGCCGCCTTGATTCCGGCCTGCTCAGAAGATTTCTTGCCCGGTCGCACCATCGACTTTAGATTTCTCCATTAGTAATCTATGTAGGATGAGCACCATCATTCACGGAATTTCTGGTTATGAGTCAGCCTCTCGAGCATCAACTGGTGCCCTACGAAGCCGTCAAGAGCTTAGGCCGCGGCCCTGTCCTGGTCTTCGCTCCCCATCCCGATGATGAGACCCTGGGTTGTGCCGGGGCAATTATGCGGCATCTGGAAGCGGGCGATGCCGTCACCGTCGTCATGGTGACGGACGGGGCCTTCGGACCACCCGCAATCCGCCAAGCATACCTGCAAACCCGCCAGCATGAAGCTCGTTGCGCCGCTTCGGTACTCGGCTATGGGGAGCCGATCTTCTGGAACTTGCCGGATCGCGGGCTTGTCTTCGAGGAGGCGCTTATCGACCGAATTCGCGCTAGCATCGAAGTCGAGCCGTCATGTCTGGTCTATGCCCCATCATGGTGGGAAATCCACCCTGATCATCGCACCCTGTCGCTGTGCGTCGCTGAGGCCATACGTCGCTGCCGCCATGACGTTGCGCTCCTCATGTACGAAGTTGGCGCCCCGCTTCAGCCCAACCGTTTGCTCGATATTACGGTCCTGCACGAACGCAAACAGGCCGCGATCCGGTGCTTCGCCAGCCAGTTAGCCAATCAGGCCTATGATCAGCACATTGCCGCCCTCAATCGGTTCCGCACCTACACCTTGCCCGCCTACGTACAATTTGCCGAAGCCTACCGTCTAGTAACTCGGCACGAACTCCTGGCGGATACTGACTGGGCGGGCTTTCGTAGTCTGCTGGGTCTACAGCAAGCCTTACTGTCCCAAATGCAGCGAACCCAGGCTCTGTTGATCGCTCAGGCCGAGTCAAGTCCGACCATGCTTGATTTCCATGCCGCTCTTGATCCTGGCCGTCAGTTTTGTCGGCCCAATGGTGAGTTACGTTACCCAAGAGATATAGATGAGCTTGATGCGATCTACAAATCAACGTCCTGGCGCATCACCGCTCCCATGCGGGCCTTGGGAAGTTACTTGAGGGCTTGGAAGCGCTAAATTCCCAGCTTTTGCGCCTCAACAAGTTTTACTAGCTGGCAAGATCGCCCCACAGGACCTGGGCGATGGCGAGGGCGGCCAGGGGTGCCGTCTCGGTGCGCAGGATGCGGGGCCCGAGGCGCACGCCGGTGAAGCCGCTGGCATAAGCCCGTTCACGCTCGGCGGGGGCCAACCCGCCTTCGGGACCGATCAGTAGCGTCAGGGCGGGACCGGGCGGGGGCAGGCCGGCCAGTGAACGGTCGGCGCGGGGGTCGAGGAGCAGGGGGGTGGGATGGCCAAGGTCCAGCCATGACTCCAGGGACTGGGCGGGGTTGAGTCGCGCCAGGCGCCGCCGACCGCACTGTTCGCAGGCGGCGATCATCACCCCGCACCAATGATCCAGGCGCTTGGCGAGGCGGTCGCCCTCCAGGCGCACCACGGCGCGCCCGGCAAAAAGGGGCGTGACCTCGGCGACGCCTAGCTCCACCGCCTTTTGCAGGGTGTAATCCATGCGCTCCCCCCTGGAGATACCAATACCCAGGTGGACCTGGAGGGGCGGTGGCAACTCCGGAGTACCTGGTTCTCCCAGCCGGGCCTCGACCCGGTGGCGGTTGGCGCCGAGGACTTCCGCGGGGTAGTCCCGGCCATCACCGTTGAATAGGAGCAGATGATCCCCGGGGCGCAGGCGCAGGACCTGCACCAGATGCTGGACCGCCGGGGCGGGAAGGGGGATTACCCCTCCCGGGGGTAGTTCGGCGTCGAGGTAGATGCGCGGGGTACGCATGTTAGCCCTCAGTCACGAGGGTCACCAGGCTGGTTATCCCCCAGCAGGGCCAGGGTCTCGGCGGCGATCTCGCTGACCTCGTCATCGTCGTCATCCAGCAGGCGGCGTACGCTGGGAATGACGCCAGGGTCACCGGTGAGGCCCAGGTAGTGGCAGGCGTCGGCCCGCGTCTGGGGCTGGGCGGAGAGGGTCAGGGTCTCCAGGGTCGGGATGGCGGCGCGGGCGAGTGCCTGGCCGGCCAGGTCTTCCATCAGGGCGCCGATACCGATGCGCGTCGCCAGCGGGGTGTTGGGTTCCGCCAGCAGGCCCAGGAGTCCGGCCAGGCGCTCGGGATGGGTCTCGATCAGGGCCTTGGCCTCGTTGAAACGGCGCTGGTCGAGCAGATAGCCGAGGTAGGCTGGCCAGCCGCCGCCGCTGGCCGCCGCCTTGGCCCATTCCGCCAGTTCACCCGGGGAAAGGGCCCCCTCAAAGCGAAAGGGACCAATCTCGATCTGAGGGAGAGCCCGCCTATCCATTTTGGGCGCTTTACCCGTCGCGACAAGGAGATTGATAATTTCCAGGCGGTCGATCAGTCCAGTTTTGACCAAGCGGGTTAAGCCCTCGATGGCCGTTGCGCAATGGGCGCAGCCGGTAGCGATCAGCAGGCGGGCACTGGGAACCCTTTCAGTAGTCATGCTCGCCTCGTTGACGGTTTAGGTGCCGGAAAACACCTTCGGGTTATTGCCTGCCGGCCCTTGGCGGCTATTCCGCCCGCCCCGCCGCGGGGTAGGCAAATGGCTGCGGGCCATCAGATCATAAGTTAAAAGTTGATAAGCTCAACTTATGGCTGCTAGGGTAAAACTGGTTTGACACCTGTCCTTGACCCTCCCTAAGCTTTGCCGCCCAAGGGTCACACCGGGTCGGAAGGACAGCTGATATCCACCTTCAGTCTGTCGCCAAGATTCAGGATTTCCGATGTGGCGCTGAGTCGAGGAGGATTCAAGCAGAACGTGATCGATGACGCTCAATCCAAAACCGGTGGGCGGATCGTCCGTCTTCGCCGCCAACGGCGATCTTCGCTGCAGTATAACGCTAGGAGAAAGAACACCATGCCAACATTTGTGCGTACTGATAAGTGCGATGGCTGCAAGGGCCAGGACAAGACCGCTTGCATGTACATCTGCCCCCACGACCTGATGAAGCTCGATCGTGACGGGTCCGAGACCGGCCATGCTATGAAGTCTTACAACCAGGAACCCGAGCAGTGCTGGGAGTGTTACTCCTGCGTCAAGATCTGCCCGCAGCAGGCCATCGAGGCTCGTCACTACGCCGACATCGTGCCCCTGGGCGGCTCAGTCCAGCCCCTGCGCGGCTCCGACTCCATCATGTGGACCATCAAGTTCCGCAATGGCACCCTGAAGCGCTTCAAGTTCCCTATCCGCACCACCCCGGAAGGCTCCATCGATCCTTACGGCGGCAAGCCCACCGCCGCCCTGGGCAACATCGCCGCGACCGGTTTCTTCACCGGCAGCGCCGATGGCGGCGTGACCAAGGGCTATCGTCCCGGCAATCCCGCCGAACTGATCCGCAAGTAAGATTTCGAGAGAGGTAACAAAATGGCTGGTGAATTTGGCAATCCGGAAATCGTCCAGGAAGAAGTTGACATCCTGCTGATCGGCGGTGGCATGGCCTGCTGTGGCGCGGGCTACGAAATCATGCAATGGGCCGAGGCCGCCAAGAAAGAGACGGGCGTGGACCTCAAGATCAAGCTGGTCGACAAGGCCGCCATGGACCGCTCCGGCGCCGTGGCCCA
>JADHED010000229.1_pt1 | contig 76859 bp, 63 predicted proteins | sample 8952041 | NCBI WGS metagenome assembly JADHED01 (sample SAMN16124423, study PRJNA663239) | bioreactor sludge metagenome | isolation source: sludge (control) | place: India:Bengaluru | collected 2018-09-08
GCGGCGATCCCCGCGGCCAGGACCTCCGCGCGCCGGGCCTCCGGCGCCGCGGCCGCCCGCGCGAGGAGCGCGGCCTGCGCCCGCGCCGCCGCCGGCGTCGCCGCGGCGGAGAAGGGCTGCCCGTCGAGGAGGATGCGCCGGTCCTCCGCCGCCGTCTCGCGGATCGCGCTCCAGGGCACGAACGGCGCGGCCGCCGGGGGCTCGGATTCCGGTCCCGGCGCCGTGGGCGCCGCCGCCGTGAGGCCCGCGGGCGACGCCGACCACGCGGGCGCGGAAAGGAGGAACGGCGGATCGAGGGGGGGCAGCGGGTTCCCGAACCGGATGCCCCCGCGCGGGCCGGCCAGCGGGCCCCCCGGGAACGCGGGCCGCGGGGCGAACCCGAAGAGCCCCCGGAACAGCACGCCCTGCGCGTCCACGCGGCAGGCGCACTCCGCGACGACGAAGACGGCGAGGAGCAGGAAGAGGGACTCGCCCTCGCTCATGTCCGGGGCGGCGCGTCCGAGGGGTTCGCGGGGAAGGTGTCGCGGCGCTTCCGCCGGCCGAAGATCTTCGCGAACACCGCCCCCACCGCCGCGACGATCACGATGACGAACTTCCCGAGGACCTTGAAGAGCTTGGCGAACAGCCCGGCCTTCGCCGCCACCGCCGCGCCGCCGCCGACGATGAGGCCCGTGAGGCCGTACTTCCAGATCTTGTCGCCCGCGCGGTACTCGCCGTAGGTCTCGCCGGAGACGAAGGAGAAGCCCTTCAGGCACTCGGCCAGTTTCGGCAGCGTGACGGCGAGGAGCTCCGGGGAGAGGACCAGCGTGGCCTCCATGACGCCCTTGCGGCCGAGGAGGCGCACGTTGTGGTTGACGGAGAAGCCCTGTTCGCTCTGCGCCCGCACGGCCCACTCGAGGTTCTTCGTCACGGGGTCGTAGCGGGGCGGGACGTCGAAGCCCACGACCTCCACCGTGCCCCAGCCGCGCTTCCTCCGCTCCTCGTTGGCCGCCTTCGTCCCCTCCTTCAGGCTCTCGAGGATGGCGTCCGCGTCGAGCTCCTCCTCCTCCGCGTTCTCCACGTAGCCGATGTCGCTCCACTCGAAGACGATGAACCAGGCGTCCGCCGGGTCGGAGTCGGTCTCGGCGAGGATCGCGTCCGGCGCGAGGAAACCGGCCTCCCGGTTGGAGCGGGGGTTCTCCATCATCTTCATCAGGAGCGCCGTGTCCTCCGCGCCCGCGAAGACGAAGCCCTCGGGCACGGCGACCTCCGCGAGGTCCCGGAGGCGCGCGGTGGCCGGCCCGCGCACCCACCGGACGGAGTCGAGGGGCCCCGGCGCCTCGGCGGGTGGCGGCGCGGCCGGCTCCTCCTGGGCGACGGCGGGGCCGGCGAAAAGGAGCGCGAGGACAGGCAGGACGAGGCGGAGTCGCATGGGGATCCTCCCGGGCATGACCCGGATCATCCGGCGGCGTGGCGGTATGTCAAGAGGGAACAGCGGCGGGGAGGCGCAGGGCGTAGCGGGGGGCGGCGCCCGTGGTCCGCACCCGCCGGAGCAGTGCGTCCGCCGCGCTCTCGATCCGGAGGATCCGCCGCCTCGCCTCCTCCTCCCGGTAGCCGCCCTCGGCGGTCTCCGACGTCAGGTTCGCGAGCCAGCCGGACCCGGCGAGGGGCTCGGGGATCTCGAAGATGCCGCGCAGGAACAGCCCCGAGGAGACGTCGTCGTCGGCGAGGATGTCCTGGGCTCCGGCGAGGTGGCGGCAGCGCAACTGCCCGGCCTCCTCGTGGCCGAGGTGGATGTCGCGGGCGTTGGGCGACAGGACGTCGCACTCCGCCGCCAGCAGCGCCTCGGGATCGAGGACCGTCGCGCCCTCGATCGCCTCCGCCTTCGGACGATCGCGGTCCGCGACGAGCACCTCCGCCCCCTCCGCGACGAGCATCCGCGCGAGCGCGCCGCCCACGCGGCCCGCGCCGAGGACCGCCACCCGGGCGCCCTTCAGGTCCGGCCGGCACGCGCGGACCGCCGCGAACACGCCGAGCGCCGTGGCCGGGCTCGGGTCGCCGGAGCCGCCGTCCTCCCTCGGGAGCCCGAGGACGTGGCGGCTGACGGCGCCGATCTCCGCCATGGCGGCGAGGGGGGCGCCGCGGCCGGGGAAGACCAGGCACCGCCCCCCGAGCCGGTTCAGGGCCTCCCCGGTGCGCCGCAGCGCCTCGGAGGTCGGCGGGCCCACGAGCCGCGCCGAAGCGCCGAGGAACGGGAGGCCGAGGATGGCGCAGCGCAGGGTGATGTCGTCTCCCTCGCCGTGCATCTCCCGCTCCGAGGGCTGTTCCGACGCGAAGGACAGCGGGGCCAGCATCGGCCCCGGCCCGCCGGGCCCCACGAGCATGAAGCGCGTGACGCCCCGGTCGTCCCGGTTCAGTTCCGGATCCGGAATCGGACGTCCACTGCCAGGCACTTGGCGCGGTCCTTGTGGGCGATGAAGGGGTTGATGTCGAACTCGGTGATCTGGGTGAAGTCGGTGACCAGCCTCGACACGCGCAGGAGCGCGTCCTCGACGGATTCGAGGTGGACGGCGGGCTCCCCCCGCACGCCGGTGAGGAGGGGCCACGCGCGGATGGACCGCATCATCTCCTTCGCTTCGACGTCCGTGATGGGCGCGAGGCGGAACGCCACGTCCTTCAGGACCTCCACGTAGATGCCGCCCATGCCGAACATGACGAGCGGACCGAACACGGGGTCCGTGGAGACGCCGAGGATCGTCTCTTTGCCGCCCCGGACCATCGCCTGCACGAGGAAGCCGTCCACGAGGATCTCGCGGTCCGCGGAGGCGATGCGCTCCCGCATCCGGTTCACGGCCAGGCGCACCTCCGCCGCCGACCGCAGGTCCACGACGACGCCGCCGTAGTCCGACTTGTGCGAGATCGACGGGGACATCAGCTTGACGACCACCGGATACCCGCACTCCTCCGCGAAATCCGCGGCGGCGTCGGCGTCGGGGCAGACTCTCCAGCGCGCCGTGGGGATGCCGTAGGCGTCGAGGACCTCGAAGCCCTCCATCGTGGTGAGGTACTCGCGTTGCTCCGCCTGCGCCCGCGCGACGATCGCCGCCGCGCGATCCCGGTCGACGGCGATGGCGGGCAGGTCGCCCGTCTCCCGCTGGCGGTAGCGGGAGTACTCGAGCATCAGCGCCAGCGCGTTGACCGCGGGCTCCGGGAAGTCGTAGACCGGGATGCGGTGGGCGATGTCCTTGACGCCGTCGAGGACCTCGTCGCGGGCCATGAAGCAGCACAGCACCGGCTTCTCGGACCCGTTCGCGCCCTCGAAGATCGCGCGGGCGACCTTCAGCGGGTCGTGGATCACGGGCGGGACGTACAGCGTCACGACGGCGTCCACGCCGGGGTCCCGCAGGAGGAGCGGCAGCGCCTCGCGGTAGTTCTCCTCCGTGCAGTTGCCCAGCATGTCCACGGGGTTCTCGACCGATGCCTCGTCGTTGAGAACGGATCGCAGCGCCGCCTTCGTCTCGGCGGAGAGTTCGGCCATCCGCATGCCGGAGGAGACCACGGCGTCGGTGGCCATGATCGCCGGGCCGCCGGCATCGGTGAGGATGGCCACCCGGTCGCCTTTCGGCAGGGGCTGGGTGGAGAGGGCCAGGGCCACGTCGAAGAGCGACGCCACGGAATCGACGCGGAGGATGCCGGTCTGCTCGAAGAGCGCGTCCGCCGCGACGTCGAGGCCGGCCAGCGCCCCGGTGTGGGAGACGGCGGCGCGGGCGCCGGCCAGCGTGCGGCCGGACTTCACGCACACGATCGGCTTCTTGCGGACGATCCGCCGCGCGAGGGCGGTGAACCGGCGCGGTTCGCCGAACGACTCGAGGTACATGAGGATGACCCCGGTGTCCGGATCGTCCTCCCAGTACTCCAGCAGGTCGAGCGTGTCCACGTCGGCCTTGTTGCCCACGGAGATGAACATGGAGCAGCCGAGGTTGAGTTCGCGGGCGTGCTCGAGGATCGCCACTCCCATGGCCCCCGACTGCGAGAGGAAGGCCACGCTGCCGCGGAGGGGCGGCGTGGGGGCGAACGTCGCGTTCATGCTCACGTCGGGGTGCGTGTTGACGACGCCCATGCAGTTCGGGCCGACCATGCGCATCCCGTACTCGCGGCAGATCGCGAGGAGGCGCTCCTCGCGCTGGCGCCCCTCCTCCCCGACCTCGCGGAAGCCGGCGGTGATGACCACGACGCCCCTGACCCCCTTGCGTCCGCAGTCCGCGAGCGCCTCCGCCACGTGCTCCTTCGGGACCGTGATGACGGCCAGGTCCACGTCGTCCGGCACGTGCCGGATGCTGTCGTAGACCTTCATCGAGTGGATGACCTCGGCCTTCGGGTTCACCGGGAAGACGGTCCCGTTGAACTCGTACTCGATGACGTTGTGGAGCATCTCGCGGCCGATGGAGTTCTTGCGCCGGGATACGCCGATGACGGCGATGGAGCGCGGCCGGAAGATGCAGTCGAGGGCGGAGTTCCGTTCGGGCATGGCGGCGCGGATCCCTTCGGGTCGGACCGGCCATTCTCGCCACGGCCCGGGAGCCCGGCGGCAGGATTTCCCGGACGTCAGAGGCCCATGGCCCGGCGGCGCTCGGCGAGCAGGCGCCGGGCGGCCGCCGCGCGGTCCGGGCGGCCGCGGGCATCGCACAGGCCCGCGAGGAACGTCAGCGCCTCGGGGACGCGGGCGTGGGTGCTGCCGGCGCGGATGCCCGCTTCGAGGATCCGGATCGCCTCGTCGAGCCTCCCCTCCTCGGCGGCGAAGGCGGCGAGACGGAGACGTGGGTCGAGGTTCAGCGGGGCGTTCGCCATCGCCCGACCGTACGCCCGGCGGGCGTCGGTCGGCCTCCCGAGGGCCTCGAGCGCCCGGCCGAGGTTCAGGGCGGCGAGCGGGTGCGCCGGTTCGCGCGCGAGGACCTCCTCGTACCGGGGGACCGCATCCGCGGGCCGGCCATCGTTCGCCGCCTCGTTGGCCGAGACGAAGAGCGCCTGCGTCCCTGAGGTGTCCAGCGCCTCGGCCTGGCGCTGCCAGTCCTCCGCGGCCGGGCGCCACCGCTCCGCCGCCTCCCCGGGCAAAGCGCGAAGGACCGCGGCCACGACCGCCGACGTGTCGCGCGCCTCCGGGTCCGGGGCCCGCTCCTCCGCCACGCGGGGGACGAGGCAGCAGAGGGACAGTGCGCCCGCCGCGAGGATCCGGTGCGCGGGTGCCCCCGCCGGGAAGCAGGCGAGCGCCCCCAGGAGCGTCAGCGGAACCCCCGCGGCGACGAAGAGGTCCCAGTCGTAGCGGAGCGGGTACGAGACGTTCCACAGCAGAGGGAACGCGACGAACGGAGCGGCGGCGACCGCGGCGAAGCGGACCCGGGGGTCGCGCAGGACGTCGCGCCGGCAGAGCAGGAGGAGCGGCGCGGCGACGGGGGCCGAGAGCGCGAGGACGTTGGCCACGCCGAGGAGGTGCTCGAGGTCGAGGATCGCGTAGCGGTCGAGGAGGTTCCCGAACGTCGCCACGACCGGCAGCAGGGGGCCCTGCCCCATGGCGCCGAGGAAGGTCCCCGTCCGGTCCGGGCCCGGCGGCGGCAGGACGCCGCGCCACGCGAGGAGGTAGAGGGCGAGGAAGGTGGCGGCCACCGGGAGGAGGAACAGGAGGCCCCGCGCGACGGAGCGTCCGAGCCGCACCTTCGCCTCCTTCTCGAGGAACAGCAGGGTCGGCAGCAGGAGGCCCGCCGAGCCGTGCAGCGAGAAGGCGATGCCGAGGGCGAGCGGGGCGGCGACGTTTCCGCCCCGCCCGTTCACGCGCCGGAGCGCCAGGGCGAGGTAGCCCGTCATCGCCGCCGCCGGCGGGGCGTAGACCTCGAGGCGGCCGAAGAAGAGGAGGGACGTCCCGCAGGTGAGCAGGAGGATGGCGACGCCCGCGCGGCCGGCGGGATCCGTCCGGCACTCCCGCGCGAGGAGCAGCGCGAAGGCCGCGAAGGCCGCGCCGGAGAGCGTGGACACGAGGCCTACCGCCCGCGCGGGGTCGAGGCCCGACCCGGCGATGAGCCCGGCCGTGGCGAAGTCGGTGAGGGCGTTGCTCGGGTAGATGTCTCCGGCGGCCGCCCGGAGCAGGACCGCGGTGGCGTCGCCGGACAGGGACCGGGCGGGGAGCGCGAAGAACGCCGCCACCGCGGCGCCGGCCAGCAGCGGCAGGGGCAGTCGCGCCGCCGCCCGCGCGGCCGCCTCCGGGCGCCGCGCGAGGAGAGCGAGCAGCGCGAGGACGGCGCCCGCCGCGGCGGCGGTCGCGGGGAGGGGGACGTCGAAGGCGAACGCGGCGTCGAAGTCCGGGGTCCGCAGGAAGGGTCCCACGGCGAAGAGGAGGAACGTGGCCGCGGCCAGGGCGGGGATCGCCCCGCGCCGCATCAGGCCTCCTTCGCCCCGCGGCGGCGTCCCCGGCGGCGCCCGCCGCCCCGCTCCGCCCGTGCCCGCAGGAGCTCCACGGCCTGCTCCACCGTGAGGTCCTCGGGCCGGGCCAGGTCCTTCGGCAGCGTGGCGTTCAGTTTCCCGTCGGTCACGTAGGGGCCGTAGCGGCCGTCGAGGACCCGGAGGTCGGCGCCGCCCATCGCCTCCACCGCCGGGAACATCTTCAGCGCCTCCGCGGTCTTCGCCCCGCGCCGCCCGCGGCCCTTCTTCGCCAGGAGGTCGAGCGCCCGCGCCAGGTCGATCGACAGGACGTTGTCGGAAGCGGCGAGGCTCGCGCTCTCGTCGCCGCGCCGGACGTAGGGCCCGAAGCGCCCGACGCAGGCGGTCACCTCGCGGCCCTCGGGGTCGGTCCCGAGGCTGCGGGGCAGCGCGAGGATCCGCAGCGCCGTCTCGAAGTCCACGCGGTCGGGATCCGTGCCCTTCGGGACGGACACCATCCGCGGCTTCGGCGTGCCCTTCGGGCCGGCGTCGCCCCGCTGGACGTATGGGCCGTAGCGCCCGCGCTTCAGGTACACCGGTTCGCCCTGATCGTGCCCGATGGGCTTCGCGGCCTGCTCGCCGGCGGCGATGATCTCCCCCGCCCGGGCCACGGTGAGTTCGTCGGGGCACGTCTCCGGCGGCAACGGGGCGGTCGTCTCGCCGCGCTGCAGGTACGGCCCGAACCGGCCCACGCGCACCGCGATCTCCCGGCCCTCCGCGTCCGCGCCCAGGCGGATCGTGCACACGGCCCGGGCGTCGATGTTCTCGATCTTGTGGTCGAGGACCTTCCGGAGTCCCGGCGTGTGGTTGCCGAAGTAGAACTCCCGGAGGTATGGCCTCGCCTCGGCCTCGCCGCGGGCGATGGCGTCGAGGCGGTCCTCCATCTGGGCCGTGAAGCCGGGATCGATGAGGTTGCCGAGGTGCTCGCGCATCAGGCGCACGACCGCGAACGCGGTGAACGTCGGCACGAGCGCGCCGGCCTTCTTGAACGAGTATTCCCGCTCCTGGATCGTGTCGATGATGGACGCGTAGGTACTCGGGCGGCCGATCCCGGACTCCTCCAGCGCCTTGACGAGCGAGGCCTCCGTCAGTCGCGGCGGGGGGGCCGTCGTGTGGTCCTCGGGCCTGAGCTCGTCGGCGCGGAGGGGGTCGCCCGGCCGGACCGCGGGCAGTATCGTCTCCCGCTCGGCCAGCGCCGCCTCGGGGTCGTCGTGCCCCTCGACGTAGGCGCGGAGGAAGCCGGGGAAGTCGATGGCGTTGCCCGTCGCGGCGAACACGACTTCGGCGCCGCCGGCATCGCCCGCCACCCGGACCGACATCTTGCGGCCGACCGCCTCCTTCATCTGGCAGGCCATCGTGCGCTTCCAGATGAGCTCGTAGACGCGCGCCTCGTCGCCGCCGAGCTTGCGCTCGACCTCGGCGATCGGCGCCACGTGGTCGCCGGCGGGGCGGATGGCCTCGTGCGCCTCCTGGGCGTTCTTCACGCTCGTCCGGTAGAAGCGCGGGGCGTGCGGCAGGTACTCCTCGCCGTACGTCTTCGCGATGGCCTCCCGCGTCATGCGGAGCGCTTCGGACGACAGCGCCACGGAGTCCGTCCGCATGTAGGTGATGTAGCCGGACTCGTACAGGCGCTGCGCGGCGCGCATCGTGCGGCGCGCGGTGAACCGCAGTTGACGGTTGCCCTCCTGCTGGAGCGTGGAGGTGGTGAACGGCGGGCCCGGCCGCCGGACGAAAGGCTTCTCCTCCGCGGAGACCACCCGGAATCCGCGGCCCGCGAGGGCCGCGGCGAGCCGCTCGGCCGCCGCGCGGTCGAGCCGCACCACGTTGCCGGCCTTAAGGTTGCCGGTGTCGGGGTCGAAGTCCCCGCCGGCGGCGACGCGGGCGCCGTCCACCGACGCGAGACGCGCGGCGAACGTCTCGCCGCGCTCCGTGCGGAACACGGCCGCCAGATCGCAGTAGTCGGCGGCGCGGAACCGCATCCGCGCCTCCTCGCGCTCCACCAGCATCAGGATCGCCACGCTCTGGACGCGGCCGGCGGACAGGCGGGGGGCGACCTTCTTCCACAGGACCGGCGACACCTCGTAACCGTAGAGGCGATCGATGATCCGGCGCGCCTCCTGCGCGTCCACGAGGTCCGAGTCGATCTCGCGCGTCTGCTCGAGGGCCTTCAGGATCGCGTGGCGGGTGATCTCGTGGAACACCATCCGGCGGACCGGCACCTTGGGCTTCAGGACCTCCACGAGGTGCCAGGAGATCGCCTCGCCCTCCCGGTCCTCGTCCGTCGCGAGGAACAGCTCGCCGGCGGAGGCGAGCTTCTTGCGGAGGTCGGCGATCGTCTTCCTCTTCTCGGCGTGGATCACGTACAGCGGCTCGAAGCCCTGGTCCACGTTGACGCCGAGCCGGGCCCACTTCTCCTTCTTCAGGTTCTCCGGGATGTCCTTCGCGCTGGCGGGGAGGTCCCGGATGTGGCCGACGCTGGACGCGACGAGGTAGCCGGCGCCGAGGAAGCGGCGGAGCGTCGCCGCCTTCGTCGGGGATTCGACGATCACGAGACGCGCTGCGGCAGGCTGGTCCTTGTGTTCGGTCATGGAGAGTCCGGGTCCGGCCGGAGGGGAGGGCATTCTTGGGACCGGAGCGGCTCCGGACAAGAAAAACCTCGACCCCTTCTTCCGGCGGGCCGCATGCTCATTGCACCCGCGCCGAAGGTCGGAGGTGTCCCATGATGCGCGTCTTCCTGCCCGCCGCCCTCGTCATTTCCGTGGCGCTCCTGCCGGTCGTCGTGACGGCGCAGGAAGGCGCGGAGGCGGCGCTCGCGCGTGCGGAGAGCCTCGTCGCCGCCGGCGACTACGAGGCCGCGCTGGAGACGCTGCGCGGCGCGCTCGACGCCCGACCCGGCGACGTGCGCCTCCTCGTCGCGCTCGGGCGCACGGCCTACGCGCAGGGCCTCGCGGCCATCGCCGAGATGAACGCCTCGCTCGGGCGCCTCGCGCTGCTCGACGGCGCGCGGTGGCTCGCGAAGGCCGTGGAGGCGGACCCGAAGAACGCGGAGGCATTGCGGCTCCTCGGGGCCTGCGCGCTCGAGGGACAGGACTTCGCGACCGCCGCCGACGCGTTCCGACGCGCGGCGGACCTCGATCCGGCCGACGGGGAGAGCCGCTACCAGCAGGCCTTCGCGATGGCCTACGACCGGCGCTTCGCGGAGGCGGTGCCGGTGTTCGAGGAGGCGTACCGGATCCTCGGGCCGCAGCCGCGGATCCTCCTCAACCGCGGCGTGTGCCACGCGAGCCTCGGGGAGACCGCCGCCGCGGTGGAGTGGTTCAGCCGGCTCGTGGACGTGGAGGCGGAGGCGGGCCGGACATCCTCGGAGGAGATCCGCAGCGCCTGGCTGTGGCTGTGGAAGGTGCACGCCTCGGCGCAGGACTTCGCCGGCGCCGAGGCCGTCTTCGCCGGTCTCGCGAAGCGCCACGCCGACCTCGCGGCGGGCTGGTGGTACCTCGGGCACGCGCGGACCGAGCAGGGCCGGCACGCGGAGGCGGCGGAAGCCTTCGCGCGGCTGACGCAGGTGAGTCCGGACTACGCCGACGGGCACCGCCGGCACGGCGAGGCGCTGCTTCTCGCGGGACGGCCGGGGGAAGCGGAGGCCGCGCTCGGGCGGCTTGTGGCGCTCGATCCGGAGGGCGAGGGAGCGCGCGACCTGCTCCTCGCCATCGCGGGCACATTGCCCTCCGGGGACGCCGCCGAGGCGCTGTTCGCTCGCCACGAGGCGGCATTCGAGAAGGACGCCGTCGTGCTCGAGGCGCGGGCCGACGGCCTGCTGCGCGCCGGCCGGGCCGCGGACGCCGTGCGCTTCTACCGGAAGGCGGCCGCCCGCGACCCCTTCGGCGATGCGCTGAAGGTGAAGGAGCAGAAGGCGGCCTCGGCGGTGCTCCGTACGGGCGTCGTGCCCGAGGACCTGAAGCCGCTCCGCCCCGCCCCGAAGGGGTTCATCAGCGACTTCGATGCCCCGGAGGTCATCTGCGACTTCGAGACCTCGCAGGTGTTCGTCCGCGTGGAGGGGGCGGCCACCGCGGACCTCTCCGGCGGGGTGTTCCGCGTCGAGCGGCGGGGGGAGCCCGCGGGGGTTGCGGGGCTCTCCCTGACGTTCATCCCGGGTATCGATGTCCGGGAGTTCACGGCGCTGCGGTTCCGGGTCCGGGGTTCCGAGGGGCGCCCGCTCCGCGTGCGCGTGAAGGACCGGTTCGACCAGTTCGAGTACACGGACGCCTTCGTCCGCCTGTGGTTCCCGGAGCCGGTGATCCTCGACGGGGACTGGAGGACGGTGACGCTGCCGCTCTCGGCCATCGTGCCGTCGAACCCGATGCGGCGCATCCCGTTCTCGCCCGTCGGGCTGCGCGGACTGCTGTTCGATCTCGGCGCGGTGCCCGACGCCCCCGCGGCGCCCGGGCTGACCATGGCCCCCTTGGCGGAGGCGGAGATCGACGACGTGGCCCTCGTGCGGGCGGACGAGTCGGCCCTGGTCGTGGCGGACTTCGAGGAGCCTCCGCGGGAGACGCTGTTCGTCACCGAGGGCGCCGCCGCCGCGTTCGCCCCGACGCTGTTCGCCCCCGAGCAGGTCGCCGACTTCCGGCCCGACCCGAACTCGATCGTCAACCCGGCGACGATGGGCGGCGAGTTCGACCCCGCGACGGTCCACGGCGGGACGGGCGCCTTCCGGCTGACGGTGGCGCGGGAGGGCGCGGGCTGGGGCGCGCTGACGTTCAACCCGGACCGTTCGTTCGCGATGGCGCACGCGATCACGTTCTGGGCGCGGGGGGTGGACGGCGGGGAGCGGGTGCGCGTCGTCTTCAAGGACTCGCACGACCTGGCGATGGGCGCAGCGGCTTTCGCGGCCGCGCCGAGGTACGAAGCTGCGGACACCCTCGCGGAGGGCTGGTTCACGCTGACCGCGGAGTGGAAGCAGTACCGCATCCCGCGGGCGGCCCTGCCCGACGTGGACTTCGACTGCCTGGCGCGCGTCGAGTTCCACTTCGGCACCGACCAGGGGAACCCGCTCGGCACGACGCTCTACCTCGACGACCTCTCCTGCGACTAACCCCTCACACCGGTGCCAGGTCAAATTCTGAGGTCTTGCCACGGCCCCCGGTGTCGCCGGCGAAGTCCTCAGAATCTGACCTGACACCAGCGGCAGGAACCTGTGTCAGCGGATGAAGACGTCGAGCGTGAACACGCGCTCGGTCTCCGGTCCGGCCGGCGTCTCGCGCTGCAGCGCGAGGAGGAGGGTCACGGGGCCCGTCTCCATCGCCTCATAGGTCAGGACCATCCGCTGCGTGTCGGCCTCCCGGCCCACGAGTCGCAGGCAGTAGTCGTTGCCCTGCAGCTGCCGCCACCGCTGTCCCGGGGCCGTACCGGCCGGCAGCTCGATGACGAGGCTCTGCCCGGTCGCGAGCGTGATGCCGTCCCCGTTGGCCTCCGGACCCAGCCGGACGGTGGACGAGAAGAGGCAGCCGGCGAATGAAGCGGCGGCGAGCGTGAGGAGCAGGGCGCGCATCGCCACATCCTACCCGACCGGCAGACGCTCCCACGGCTTCACGACGGTCTCGTCCTCGGGATCGATGCCGAGCGCGTCGGCGAAGCGGTTGATGGAGTTGAAGAGGGCGACGACCTGCGCCGCGTCGTGGATCGCCCGGTCGTCGAGGCCACGGGCCCGCAGGGCGGCTACGTCCGCCCCGGTCATGGCGTGCGTCGCCCGCGTCATGGTCTCGGCGAAGGCGCAGAGTGCCCGGTCCACCGCGGAGAGCGGCGCGAGGCGCCAGTCCTGAGCCACCGCCGCCACCAGACGGTCCGCCGCGGCGGGATCGGTCACGCCCATGTCCGCTTCGACCTCGGCCCGGAGGTCGTGTGCATGTGCGCGCAGTCAGTAGACGCAGTGGTTGATCGCGGACGTGACGACGGCGAGCATCTCCCGCTGCGACCGCGTGAGGGGCGAGGGGCCGAACATCACGGCACGGTAAAGCCCCATGTACGCCTCCAGCACGTCGGGGTTCGGGCTCATGAGGCGGACGACGTTCCAGACCCGCCCGGCCCGGGCGATCGCCGCGTCGTACGCCGCCTTCAGCCGCCCCGTCGCGCTCTCCGGCCCGACTGTGTCGATGTGTGCCATCCATCGCCTCCCGGTGCCGGGGATGATGCCACGTCTGTGCCGAACGTCATTCCCTTCGCCCGGATCATGTCGTACGATTCCTGTTCAGTTCAGCACCCGCTCTCCGGGGGGATCATGCGCAGCGCCGCAACCAGAGCACTCGTCTCCGCCGCCGCCCTGCTTATCGCCTCCGCCGCCCACGCCGGCGAGGTCCGCCTGGCGAAAATCGCCGTCAAGGGGTCCGACACGAAAGGGGATGCGGTCAGCGTTTCGGGACTGCTGACCACGCCGGGGCTCGTGGCGGCGCCGGCGGAAGTCCGCTTCCGGTGCGGCGAGTTCGAACAGGTGCTGGCGGCGCCGGGACTCGTGCGGTCTGACAAGGGCCTCTCCTACAAGGCGCCGAAGGGGACGGTGGCGGGAGTGACGAAGTTCTCGCTCTCCGTGAAGACGGGCAAGTTCAGTCTGGCGGCCAGGGGCGTGGAAGTGGGATCGCTCGCGGTGCCGGTGACACTCGCGCTGGACGTGGGCGGCCAGCGGACTTCGGCGCTCGTGCCGCTCTCGGTGTCGAATGGTTCAGGGGGTTGGAAGGCGGGGCAGCCGCTGCAGACGGTGCTCGTCGGTCGCGTGCTGCAGGTGGGGTTCACCGGGGGCAACACCGTGCTCGGCCCGGCGGGCGGGGCGCTCTTCGTGCGGAGCGACGTGGAGGAGCCCCCGGCGCCGCAGGCCAGCGTGGTGGGGGGGACGGGGGAGACGGACGCGGACGGGTACTTCGACCTCACGCTGCAGTACACGGACCCCGGCGTCCTCCGGAACCTCGACCTGGGATTCCTCCTGGGCGAGACGGACGCACTGACTCGTCCGGGGACGGTGCCGGGGACGCCGGGGGAGGACGGTGAACTGCGGGTGGTGACCTTCGTGCAGGAGCGGAGTGGCGCGGGAGGCGAGGTGAGCCCGTCCGCGGAGTCCGTGTTCGAGGTGGAGGGGGAGGGGGCGGCCGGGACGCTCACCGTGCCGGCGGGAGCGGTGCCGGCGATGCCCAAGCGCTCGACGGCGGCGACAGTGGGCTTCACGCCCTACGAGATGGCGGCGGAGTTCCCGGCGCCGCTGCCGGCGGGATACCGGGCGCTGGCGGGAGCGGAGGTCACCTGCGGGGAACCGCTGACCTTCGACCCGGCGCACCGGCCGACGGTGGAGCTGTCGCGGCCGTCGTGGACGGAGAGGGACTCGCTCGACGGTCTCACGATCCGCCTCCTGCAGTACGTGGAGGGGGTGTGGGTCGTGCAGCCGGGGGAGGGGTTCTACAACGAGGGGACGGACCGGTTCGAGCCGGACCCCTTCGACCCGGCGGGCCTGTCGGTCGTGGCGCCCGTGGCGTACGGGGCGGAAGTGGTAGCGGAAGCCGGAACCGTGACCGGGACCGTCCTCGACGACGAGGGCCAGCCCGTGGCGGGGCAGACCGTGCTGACGCGGTCCGGCGGCGTCGTGACCGGAGCCGACGGCGGGTTCGAGGTCCCGGCGTCGACGCTGGAGACGGACTCGCTGGAAGTCCTGCAGGTCGTCGGGGAGACTTCGAGCGCGGCGCTGGTCGTGAGCGCGGAGGAGGCGGCGGAAGCGCCGGTGACGCTGGAGGTGGCGGGGGAGGAGCCGGCGACGTGGATGGTGGGCGTGGTGCAGGGGACCGTGATGGACGGGGGGACGGGTCAGCCGGTGGAAGGGGCGGTGGTGACGCTGTCGCTGGCGGGACTCGTGCGCGGTCTCTCGCACGACGACGGGGGAACGCCCGGGAACTTCGCCGACGACCTGTTCTCGGTGCCGAACCTGGGGGCGCTGGGGGTGCTGGCCTACGAGTGGTCGCTCTACACGCCGGGGCAGAGCGAGCCGTTCGTCTCGACGGTGCACGTGAAGAACGCGGTGTCGCCGACGCTCCTGATGCTCGAGGCGCAGGGGGCGGGCCGGGGGATCGCGGACGGGGCGTACACGGTTCGCCTGCGGTACACGCTGCCTTACCTCGGGCTGCGGGAGCTGTATGGCGGGTTCCGGGTGACGACGGTGGGGCTCGACCTCACGGTGTCGGACATCGCGCTGCCGGCGGGGTATGAGCCGTCGCCGTCCGTGACCGCGGTGGCGGACAGCCTCGGTGAGTACTCGAAGTTCTACCGGGCGCCGGAGGGCATCCCGATGACGGCGCGCGGGGACTGCCCGGGGGGCAACGTCACGAACACCCGGAGTTTCGTGTTCGACTCCCTCGTGACGGTGGACCTCGAGACGGACGGCCCGCCGCCTCCGGCCGGCCTGCAGGTGGGCTGGAACGTGCTGAGCCCCATGCCCGTGGAAAGGAACTACGCGATCCTGACCTCGCTCGGCGGGAAGGTCTACGCCGCCGGGGCGAACACCCGCCGCGTCGACGTCTACGACCCGGCGACGGACTCGTGGACCCGTCTCGCCGACGCGAACTCTCTCCACCAGGGCTCCGAGGGCGTGGCGGCCGGCGGCCGGGTCTGGGCCATCGCCGGTCGGGACTCGTCGGCCATCGAGCAGTATGACACGCTGCTGAACACGTGGACCACGAAGGCGGCCATGACCTGGCCGCGCGAGCACTGCGGTGCGGCGGTGCTCAACGGGAAGATCGTGGTGGCGGGCGGCTGCCGCGAGCACTGGGAGAACGTGGGCTCGGACCTCACGCTCGCGCTCAGCCACGTGGAACAGTACGACATCGCGGCGAATGCCTGGACGGCGCTCGAGTCGCTGCCGACCGCGGTCATCTTCGGTCAGGCCGCCGTCGTCGACGGGACGCTCTACCTGGCCGGCGGTTGGCGCGCGGACACGATGGACTACAGCCAGGACGTGCTGGCTTACTCCCCGCTCACGGACACCTGGACCGCGCGGTCCCCCATGCCGTCGCTCCGCTACCGCGGCGCCTGCGGCGTCATCGACGGGGAGATCTGGTACACGGGCGGCTCGACACTCGTGCCCGGGGGCCCCCAGCTCACGTCGACCATCTACATCTACAACCCGGCGAACGACACCTGGCGTCGCGGGCCGGACATGCCCACCACGCGGACGCAGCACGGCGCGACCGTGGCCGGCGGAGTGCTGTACATCACGGGCGGCGCCGACACCGTCTCCCACGCCGACCAGTCCCTGTGGGCCTACCGGCCCGAGTAGTCCTCACACCGGTGCCAGGTCAGATTCTGAGGGGTTGCCGGCGCCAGTCCTCACACCGGTGCCAGGTCAGATTCTGAGGGGTTGCCGGCGCCCGCCGCCCGGTCTCCCCCAGCGCCAAGACCTTAGAATTTGACCTGGCACCAGTGTTAGGGGCGGCGCGACGGGGGGCGTTCCTGTCAGGGGGCGGACGACTCGGGGCACTGGTTGCGCCAGGGGCAGAGGTAGCACTCGCCGGAGGCCTCCGGCTGCGCGCCGCCAGCGAGGGCGCGGATCGACGTCTCGGCGGCCCGGAGTCGCTCGAGCGCGTCGGGGAAGCGGCAGTCGCCAGCCGGGACCTCCACCCGCTGGAACGCGGGCTTCCGGATCGTCGCCAGGTTCTCCACCCAGCGGTACTGGTCGAAGAAGAGTCGGACCTTCGCTCCCGGGAACGCCCGTCGCGCGTGTTCGCAGTAGATCGCGAGCTGAAGCGCGTCCGGGTCCCCGAACTTCCGGCCCGTCTTGTGGTCCACGACCGCGACCTCACCCTCCCGCGACAGCACGAGATCCGTCACTCCGAGGAGCGGCGGCAGCCCCCCGGGCAGCGGCAGCAGGAACATCGCCTCGACGGACACGACGGCCCAGCCGTCCCAGGCGTTCTCCACGGCGAGGCGCACGGCGTTCTCGACCTGGTGCGCGTCCGCCAGGTCCGTCCGCGCGACGCTTCCGAGCAGGCGGCCGAGCGACACGCGCCGGCCCGCCGACCGCGCCCGGTACAGGCGGGCCGCGGCGGCGTGCAGCAGGTCGCCCTTCACGAAGTAGTCCGGCCGGGGCGACAGCCGTGCGCGCCGCACGTACTCGAGGTAGTAGCGGTACTCGCAGAACTCCACGGCCACGGTCTTCGAGAAGGACAGGTACGGCACCCCCTCGCGATCGAGGCGGCGCGAGAACGCGCCGGCGGTGCCCCGGTGCGCGGCGAGGCGGGCGGCGAGGTCGACGGTCTTCATGGCTTTCGCGTGACCTCCCCTACGTCGACGATGTCCTTCGGCTCCGACAGGCGCAGCGTCAGGAACCGCTCGACTTCGTTCGGCCGCCCGTAGTCGGTGAACAGCGTGAGGAGCAGGGTCGTGGCGCCGGACAGGTCCTGCCGCCGGGAGGAGAAGTACTTCGCCCGGACCCGGTACGTTCCGGGGACGGCGCGCCGGAGGAAGTACTCCTCGGGCCCGTATCCGAGGCGGAAGTCGCGCGAGAGGGCGCCCCCGCCCGTCGTCTGCCGGTGCCCGTAGAAGCAGTCCTCGCCGTTCGGCTCGAGGACGTGCAGGTCAACGTCCGTCAGGTCCGTGTCCCACGCGAGCACGATCCGTACGTCGCAGTCCAGCGGGCGCAGGAGGTCCGCCGGCAGGTCCGGCGCCGGCACGGGCCGCCCCTCCCGCCGCGCGCGGGCGAGGAGGCGGTTGAGCTCCATCAGGGCCGTCTGCTCGATCTCGTCGAACCGGTCGTCCCAGTTTCCGGTCACGACCTCCGCGAGGAGGCTCGCCGCCCGGTCGAGATCCCCCTGACGGGCGAGAGCGAGGGCGAGGTCCCGCCGGCTCTGGGGCTCCTCCGGTCGGAGCCGGAGCACCTCCGCGAAATGCTCGACCGCCGCCCCGATCTCGCCCGCCTCGAAGAGGAAATACGCGGCGATCCGCAGGAGCTGGGGGTCGTCGAGCCGGAAATCGGTGACCGCGCTCAGCACGCGCAGCGCCTCCGCACGCCGGCCCGCCCGAAGCAGGTGGTGGGCGCAGTCGAAGTAGAACGCCGGGCTCGCGCCGTGCTCCGCGCGTTCCGCAAGGTAGGCAGCGTAGGCGCCCTGGGGACCCGCGGCCTCGAGCGACCGCAGGTACGGTGCGCCGGGGGCCCAGGGCCGGAGGGCGATGGAGACGGCCGGCGACGACTTCGCCTCCGCCTCCGGGGCGTCCGCCGGCGCGGAGGGTGGCGCCGCGTCGCCTGCCGCCATGGGTGGCGCCGCGCTCATCGCCGCCATGAACTCCGTGGCCGGGGCGGCCGAGGGCGCCGTCGCCGCCCGCGCGAGGCGGGGATGGGGCATCCCGTCGGGCGGCAGCGGCGCCTCCCGCTTCTCCTCGAGCGGTTTCGGCTCGTGCGTCGCCTCCCACCACGCCACGCGCTGCCGCCACAGCGCCCCGACGCGCAGCATCTTCTCCGCGCGCCGGGCCGCCTCGTCGCGCTCCGCCGATCGGACCCTCGCGAGGTACTCCTCGCGCAGCGCCCTCCGGGAGGGATGGGGCTCGATGCCGTGCTCGAGATGCTGCTCGAGGGTCTCCAGGAGGAGGAGCGACGCGCCCGGCGTCACCAGCGAGAACCGCCGGCCGAGATCGAGGAGCGCCGCCTCGTGCCGCTCCGGCGCCGCGGACAGCGTCGCGATCTTCGCCGCCGCCCACAGGCGGGGAACGACGGTCCCCTCCGAAGCGGCGGCCCGACGGAGTGAATACGACCCAACGACGCTGGAATCTCCGTAGCCGTAGCGGAGGACGACCCGGGCTTCGGGCGACAGGAGGCGGCCGGTGACCCGGAACCACGCGCCCGGCGTCGCCCCCGGCGGGGGCAGCACGTCGGCGACCTCGCCCTCCGCGGTCTTCACGCCGAGGAAGCGGAAGACCGGCCGCGCCACGGCCGCCGCCGCCTCCTCGTCGGACATCGAGGCGAGCGGCAGCCAGGCGCCCCCGCTGCGCCGCGCGAGGTCGCGGAGCAGCGGGCCGTTGACCTCCGCCGCCGCGGACACGGCGAAGACCGGCCGCGGAAGCGCCGGGACTTCGCCGGGGCCCATCGTGGAGAGGCCGTCGGACACGAGGAGGTGCGCGTCGGCGTCCGGCGGCGCGGCGGCGAGTGCGCGGAGATCCGTGCCTCCGTCGTAGGGCAGATCCGAGAGGTGCGCGAGCAGCGCGGTGGCGTCGCCGTCCTCGATCCGGAAAGAGCGGATCTCCTCCGGGCGGTCGCGGAACACGAGGAGGTCCACGTAGACGAACCCGAGCCGTGAGAGGACGCGCGCGAGGACCGCGAACTCGCGCGTCTTGTCCGTCTTCGCGCGGGAGAGGCTCGCGTCCCACAGGAGCCCGAGGCGTCCCACGGGCGGTGCGGAGAGCGGCGGCGGCGCCGGCGGCACGGGGTCCTCGATCGCGAAGTAGAAGGCCCCGTCCGGTCCGCGTTCCACGCGGGCCGTGCCGGTCGTCAGTTCCGGCAGGCCGACGAGGACTTTCCCCGGCCGCACCGCCTTCGCCTCGGTCTCGGCGACGTACTCGTCCCCACGCCGCCGGAAGTCCGGGGCCGGGGCGCCGTCCACCGCCGCCTCCGGCGCCACGTCCGTGGCCGCCACCGCCACGCGGAGCGCGAACCGGTCGAGGGCCTCCGGCAGGTTCAACGGCAGGTAGTAGAGCGCCGCGCCGTCGCGCGCGAGGAGGTCGCTCGTGAACACGACCTTCACGGTGCGCTCGCCCCGCGGCGGCAGCGGATACACGCGAGTCCGGAAGAGGTTGCCGCGGACGGTCTCCACGAGGCCGGGGTCCTTCTTCAGGTCCTTGCGGACCTCCTCCTCGAACACCACGCGGGCCCGCTCGCGTGGCACGACGACGCCGTCCACGACCTCGCCGTCCACGTCGAGGCCGTACCCGCACACCACGCCGCCTTCGGGAAGCGGGAAGACGAGCTCGCCCTCGAGGACGCGGTCGTGTTCGTTGCGGAAGGTCATGACCAGCGTCGTCTCGGCCGCCAGGCCGCGGATCGCGGCGGAGACGGACAGCGCCGTCATCCGCAGGCTCTTCGCCGCGGAGTCTCCGCGGATGGCGAGGGTGGGGGGTGCGGTGACCTCTACGGCGAGAGACTCGCGGAGATCCAGCATGGCGCCAGTATCACACGCTACTTGCGCCAGAAGGAGGGGAAGAACAGGACGAACACCGTGAACATCTCGAGGCGTCCCACGAGCATGCACAGCGAGAGCACGAGGTGCGCGGCGGCGGGCAGGTGCGCGAAGTTCTCGGCGGGGCCCACCGAGCCGATGCCCGGCCCGATGTTCGAAAGGCAGGAGAGGGAGGCCGATGCGGCGGTCGCGAGGTCGAGGTGCAGCGCCGAGAGGAGGAACGTGGAGGCGGCGAGGGTCACGAGGTAGAGGGTGACGAAGCCCAGCACGCTCTGGGTGACCTCGTGCGACACCGGCCGGCCATCCACCCGGAGCAGCCGGACCTGGCGGGGGTGGATGAGCCGCGAGACCTGCTGCGCCGCGTGCTTCACCAGCAGGAGGACGCGGATGCACTTCAGCCCTCCGCCGGTGGACCCCGCGCAGCCGCCGATGAACATCAACAGGAGGAGGGCCAGCGGGGCCACCGGGACCCAGAGTTCGAAGTCCGCGGTGGCGAAGCCCGTCGTCGTGATGATCGACACGACCTGGAATGCGGAATCGCGGAGGTTCACGAGGCTGTCGTCGTAGCGCGTGAAGTTCGCGATGAACAGCACCCCGGTGGCGGTGAGCACGACCGTGCAGTAGAAGCGGAACTCGTCGCTCGAGAAGTAGGCCCAGGGCCGCCCACGCAGGGCGCGGTAGTGCAGAGTGAAGTTGACGCCCGCGAGGAACATGAACGCGGTCGTGACCACGTGCACGTATGTGCCGCCGAGCTCTCCCACGCTGCCGTCCCTCGTGGAGAACCCGCCCGTGGCCATCGTGGCGAAGGCGTGGCAGAGGGACTCGAAGAAGGACACCCCGCCGAGCATGAGCGCGGCGGTCTGCGCCGCCGTGAACAGTGCGTAGACGCCCCACAGGAGCATCGCGGTGTCGCGGATCCGCGGGCGCAGGCGGTCCGCCGTCAGGCCCGGCATCTCCGCGTCGAACAGCGCCACGCCGCCCACGCCCAGCGTCGGCAGGATGGCGATCGACAGCACGATGATGCCCATGCCGCCGATCCAGTGCGTGAGGGCCCGCCACAACAGGACGCTCTCCGCCACCGCGTCGAGATCGGCGATCACCGTGGACCCGGTCGTCGTGAACCCGGACATGGTCTCGAAGAACGCCCCGACCGGGTGCGGGATCGTTCCCGAGAGCACGAACGGCAGGGAGCCGAAGGCGGCGAAGAGGACCCAGGCGAACGTCACGATGGCGAAGCCGTCCCGCAGGCGGACCTCCTGGCGCGCGCGGAACAGCCGCAGCAGGAGGGTGCCGACGCCGCCGGTCAGGGCGGCGCTGAGGAGGAACGCGAGCCATTCGCCGTCCGCGTGGAAAACGGCGAAGGGGATGGGCAGGAGCAGGGTGGCGGCGAGGAAGAGGAGCAGGCCGCCCTGCACCCGGAGCGCCAGCCGGAGGTTCATCTCAGTTGAAGAACCTCTCGACTTCGGGGATCGCCTCGGGCAGCGTGAAGATGATGGCGCGGTCCTCCGCCAGGAGCGAGTCCGCGCCGCCGGGGATGATCACCTCCTTGCCGCGCACGATGGCGCCGACGATGGACCCGCGGGGGATGCTCAGGTCCCGGAGCGGCTTCCCGAGGACCCGGCTGCCCTCGTGGAGGATGATCTCCATGACCTCGGCCTCGCACTGCTCGACCATCGCCATGGAGAGCACTTCCCCGCGCCGCACGAACTTGAGGATCGCGGCGGCCGTGGCGAGCCGCGGGCTGATGCAGGCGTCGATGCCGAGGTTCGGGGCGAGGGAGACGTACTGCCGGAGGCCGACGAGCGCGACCGCCCGCTCCGCGCCCAGGCTCTTCGCGAGGAGCGAGCACAGCATGTTCCGCTCGTCGGCCTCGGTGACCGCCACGAACACGTCCGTGTCCTCGACCCCCTCCTCGCGGAGCGTGTCCACATCCGTGCCCTCCGCGTGGATGACGGCGGCGCGGGGGAGGACCTCCGCCAGGATGTCGCAGCGGGCGCGATCCCGCTCGAGGACCTTCACCTCGAACTTCCTGCGGCACAGTTCGGCCGCCACCGATTCGCCCACGCCGCCGCCGCCGAGGATCATGACCCGGCGGGTCTGCCGCTTCTCGAAGCCGAACAGGTAGTTGACCGCCGGGAGCTCGTCGGTCCGGCACACGAGGTAGATGATGTCCCCGCCCTGGATCCGGTCGTCGCCGCGGGGGATGATCGTCTTCCCCTCGCGCCACAGCGCCGCCACGACGAGACGGTAGATGCCTCGCAGGTCGCCGAGCTCCCGGAGCGTCACTCCCGCGAGCGGGTTGTCCTCGCCCACGGGGTAGCCGATGAACACCACTCGCCCGTCCCCGAATTCGGCCACGTGCGTGGCGAGGGGGTAGGACACGACGTCGCAGATCTCGTCCGCCACCACCGCCCGCGGGTTGATGAGCAGATCGATGCCGAGTTTCTGCGCATTCGTCCGCCATTCCGGGCCGGCATACTCCGGGTTCCAGATCCGACAGATGATGCGCTTCGCGCGCTTCTCGTGGGCGAGCATGCACGCGACGATGTTGACCTCGTCCTGGTCGGTGACCGCGATGAACAGGTCGGCGCCGGCGACCCGCGCCTGGTCCAGAGCCTCCTGGCTGGCCCCGGTGCCCTCCACCAGCAGGACGTCGAGGCGACCCTCCAGGTCCGCGATCTTCTCGCGGCGCCGTTCGATGAGGGAGACCGCATGGCCCTCCCGCGAGAGCCGGTCGGCGATGTGGTAGCCGACCTCACCGGCACCGAGGATCACCACCCGCATGTCCCGTCAGGCCTCCCGGCGCGCGCCGCGCTAACGCTCGAGCGTGTACTTGAGGCAGACCTCGTCCTTCTTCGAGTGGAGGTAGTACCCGTTCCACTCGTCGGGGGAGTCTATGACGACCGGCGCCACGCGCTCGCAGGTCTGCCGGGCGATGGCCAGCGCGGCCGCTTCCCGCACGTTGTGGGCCGCGACGTAGGCCTTCCAGCGCTCCCGGTCCTTCGCCTCGATGCGTTCGCCGCTGGTCGCCGCCTCCTTCAGTCTGGCGTCGAAGGCCTTGTAGTCGACATCGATCAGGCGCATGGGCGGTCTTCCCTCGCTTTCGCCGGGCCGGGCCGAGTGACTATCTTAGCCCGGCGTGGGCGCGGGGAGACGGGCTTTCGCCCCCCGGGGGAGCCTACTTCCCACCCGCCCCCGCGGGCACCGGCGCCGGGACGGCGACCACGCGGAGCGTCCGGTCCGGCCGGAAGTGGCGCACGAACGCCTCGCGCACCTGCTCCGCCGTGTAGCCCTCGTAGTCCGCCGCCAGCGTGAGCACCCGTGGCAGGTTCACGCGCTGCAGGTCGTGGTGGGCGAGGACGGCGTGCCAGTAGCGCGGCTCGAGCACCCGCTTCGCGTGGTCCGTCAGGACCTGCTTCTTCGCGTTGGAGAGCTCCTCCGCCTCGGGCCCCTTCTCCGCGAACGCCGCGAACACGGCCTCGATCTCCTTCGCCACCTCCTCCGCCTTCGCCGGGTCGCAGGGCGCCACGGCGATGACCAGGCCGGTCTCCTCGAACGCCGGAGCGGGCTGGCTCAGGGCCTGGGCCGAGTAGGCGAGGCCGAGTTCCTCGCGGACCCGCTTGTTGACGCGGGTGTCGAGGATGTTCCCCGCGAGGCGGAGCAGGCGTGCGTCGTCGATCGCCCGGGAGGCGGCGCCGATGAACCCGAAGATGACCATGCCCTGGGGGGTGATCGTGTCGACTTCCACGCGGGCCGACCACGGGCCCGGCTTCCGGGCCACCTTCCGCCTCGCGTCGAGGGGCTCGGCGGTTCGCGGGCGCGCCGGCAGCGAGCCGACGTACTTGCCGACGAGCGCCACCGCCTCGTCGAAGGAGAGGTCGCCGACGACGGCCACCTCCACGGGCGCCTCCCGGCAGAGCCGCACGAGCCACGCCTGCGCGGCGGGCAGCAGCAGGCGGGAGACACGCTCGGGGCTGTCCGGCATCAGGCGCGGGTCGTCCCCCGCCACGAGCGTCCGCAGCGCGTCCACCGCCCGGGCCTGCGGGGCGCGGGCGGCGAGGGTCAATTCCTGGACCCGCTCCGTGACGTAGTTCCGGAAGACGGACGCCTCGATGACGCCGCCCGTGAGCAGGGCGTGGGCCAACTCGAAGCCCGCGCCGAGGTCCTTGCGGGTCCCGCGGACGTAGACCGTCAGCGAGTCCCCTTCCGCCTCCGCCGACACCGAGACATTGCGGCCGGTCATGAGGTCGGCGACCTGCGACGAGTTCAGCCGGTCCGTGGCGGGCTGAGAGAACGCGAGGGCCGCCGCCTGCGTCACGCCGGCGCTGGCCGCGTCCTCCTCGATCTGGCCGCCGGCGAGCGCCACGCTGACGAGCACCGCGTCCTTCCGGTAGTCCATGAACCGGTGGTGCATGCGGACGCCGTTGGCGAACCAGACGCTGGTGACGCCGGAGGCCTCGTCCTTCTTCGTCTCCGCGACCTCCCCGGCCTTCGGCTCGGCCGCGAGGAGCGACACGGCCTGCTCTTCCTCGCGCGGCGGGTCGTACTTCAGGGCCCTGGCCGCGCGGACCGCCGCCGTCAACTCCTCCTCCGTCGGGACGCGCAGCCCCTCCTTCTGCGGCAGGATGAGGACGTAGGCGAACGTATCCGGCGCGAAGAGCGAGCGGAACGCCTCGCTCACCTCCGCGACCTCGATGGCCCCCAGATGCTCCTTCACCAGGCCGAGTTCCTGCTCCGCGGAGTAGACCGGTCGGCGATCGTGGACCGCCCCCATGAGGCGGAAGACGATCCGCTGGGCGTCCTCGGTGGGCTCGGATGTGACGGCCCGCTCGGCGGCGGCCATCTGCTCGGCCTTGGCGAGAGCGAGTTCGCGCTTCGTGAACCCGAACTCCCGGGCGCGGTTCACCTCCACGATCAGTTCGTCGAGGACGCGGTTCCAGTCCTCCGGCTTTCCCGAGGCCCCGGCGCTGGCGACCGTCGCCTCCGCGAACATGGGGTACGCGCCCGCCGTGGCCGACTGCCAGGCCGCCTCGCCCCGGCGGACCCGTTCGGAGAGCCGGCGGTTCACGATGAAGAACGCGAGGCCCTCCACGAGCGAGCGCCGCCAGGCGCCGACCGTGGTCACCGGGGGCCGGGCCGGCCCGACGTTCGTCATGCCGAACTCGCCGGTCGTCAGTTCCGGGTCGGTCAGCACGATGGACCGCGGCGCGGCGAAGGGCGTGACGCCGGCGCCCGGGGCGGGCCGCTCCGGGACCGGGGCCCGGTACGTCCCGAACCACTTCGAGACGAGCGGGACCACCGCCTCCGCCTCCGCGTCGCCCACCAGGATGACGGTCAGGAGCTCGGGCCGGTACCAGGTGCGGTAGAAGTCCTCGAACTCCGTACGCTCAGCCGTCTTCAGCACCTCCTCGGTGCCGATGGGCATGCGGTCCGCGAAGCGGGACCCGGCGAACACGCGCCGGCGGACCGCCTCGTTGACGCGCTCCTCGGGGCTCTTCCGCATCCGCATCTCCTCGAGGATCACGCCGCGCTCCTTCTCGAGCTCGGCGGGGAGGAGGGACTGGCGGAAGACGTAGTCGCTGAGGATGGTGAGGGCCTTCTCCACGCCCTCGGGCTTCACGTCGGGGAGAGTCAGCATGTACACGGTGCGGTCGAGGGAGGTGAAGGCGTTGGCGCCGTCGCCGAACACCATGCCGATGCTCTCGAAGTAGGGGACGAGCGTGCCGGGCCCGAAGTGCTCGGTGCCGTTGAAGGCCATGTGCTCGAGGAAGTGCGCGAGCCCGCGCTGCGAATCGGTCTCATTGAGCGATCCCGCCCGCACGTGGACGTGGACCGACAGCTTGCCCGGAGGCGTCTGGTGCTTGCGGAACCACCATGTCACGCCGTTTTCCAGGCGGCCGGTGAGGTTGCGCGGGTCCACGGGCAGCGGGCGGTCATCCTCCGCGGCGGGTGCGGGGAGGGCGAGGAGCGCGAACAGCAGGGCGGCGGCGAAGCGGTGCATCGGGGGTCGACTCCGTGTTGAAGGGGTGTCGTGCGGTGGAGCGCCACAGGATACCCGGCCGGCGGCCGTTCCCGATGGATTCAGGGGTGCGGCGACCCGGCCGGCGGCGCGCTCCCCTCGATCGCCGCGAGGGCTTCCCGGACGGCCGCCCGGAAGTTGCCGTCGGGGTCCTCCAGCCGGCGGCGCAGCGCCTCCGCGGCCGGGGCATGGCGCAGTCGCCCGAGGGCCACCACGGCGAAGTAGCGGACGTCGTACTCCGCGTCGTCGAGAGCCGCGAGCAGCGGTCCCGCGGCCGCCGGGTCCCCGAGGTCCGCCAGGGCCCGGGCCGCGTCGGCCCGCGCACCGGGTTCCGGGTGCGCGAGGAGCGCGACGAGCGGCGGCGTCGCCCGCGGGTCGCCGGTTTCCCCGAGGGACTCTGCGGCCAGGCCCCGCACGCCGCAGTCCTCGTCGCGGAGCATCTCCGCGAGCGGCGCGACGACCGCGGGATCGCGGATCGCGCCCAGCGCCGCGACGGCCTTGGCCCGGACCGTCTCGTCGGGGTCCCCGAGGGCCCTCGTGAGGGCCCCGATGGCCCGCGGGTCGGGGACCTTCGCGAGGGCCTCCACGACGACGTCGCGGATCGCCGGGAGCGGGGGGCCGTCGAAGGCGGCGAGGAGGGGCGGGATCGCCGCCGGGCCCCACGCCGTGAGGGCCTCGGCGGCCTGGTGGCGGACCAGGGGGTCGGGGTCCGAGAGCGCAGCCGCGAGCCGGGGGAACGCCCGTTCGCCCTTCAGCCGCCCGAGGGCCAGCGCCGCGCAGCGCCGGACCCAGTGGCCGGGATCGTCGAGGAGGGCGACGACCGCGTCGGCCGCGGCGGGGTCGCCGATCTCCCCGAGGGACTCCGCCGCCCGCGACCGGACGTCCTCCTCCTCGTCGCGCAGCGCGTCGAGCAGCGCCGGCACGGCGCGAGCGTCCCGGAGCCAGCCGAGCACGACAGCCGCCCCGGCCCGGACCGCGGCGCGGGGATCGCCGAGGGCGGCGACGAGCGGCTCCACGGCGGCCGGGCCCAGCGCCCGGAGCGCCGGGGCGGCGGCCTCCGCGGTCCGGTGGTCCGGGTCCGCGAGCGCCGACAGGAGCGCCGGCGCCGCGCGCGGGTCGCCGATCTTCCCCAGCGCCGCCGCGGCCCAGCCGCGGACGCCCCGCTCGCGGGCGCGCAGGCCGTCACCGAGGCGGTGGAAGCGGCCCGACGCATCGAGACCCTCCGCGGCCGCCGCCGCCTCCTCCCAGTCGGCGTCCGTCGCCTTCGGGCGGAGCAGGACGAGGAGGGCGGGCACCGCGGGCGGACCGAGGGCGGCGAGGTCCGCGACGACGCGCTCGCCGATGCGCGCGAAGGCGTCCTGGATGTGGCGTCCCAGCCGGAGGCTCACCGCCCGCCTCCGCTCCCGCGCGAAGTCGATGTCCAGCACCGCCTCCGAGATCACGCGCCTCGCGCCGGCGAGGGCGTCCGGGGCGAGCGCCTCGAGTTCGGCGATCAGGGCGTGGAGCCGGGCGCCGAGGCGCGCGGCTTCCTCCGCCGCGGCGGGCCGTCGCCCCGGGTCGTCCCAGACGCGGATGGCGAGGCGGGCCGCCTGCCGGTCGAGGGCCCCCATCTCCTCCAGGATCTCCGCCGCTCTCGCCGGTCGCGCGTCGGGCATGGCCGCCTCCCTTCCGTCGGGCGGAGCCTACTCCGGCTAGCCGGCTTTGGCCAGCGGAAGGGCCCCCTCGGCCTTGCCGGCGAGGAGGGTCCGGAGGTGCGCGGCGAGGCGGCGCATGTCGGGGACGCGGTCCGCGGGCCGCTTGGCCATCATGCGCTCGACGAGTCGCACGAGCGCGGGCGGGAGATCCGGCCGGAGGACCGCGAGCGGCGGGGGCGCCTCGCGGACGTTGCGTCGGACGACCTCGCTCCGCGACCGGCCGCCGAACGGCGGCCGCCCGGTGAGGAGGGCGTAGAACGTCGCGCCGAGCGAGTACATGTCGGTGGCCGGCCCCAGGGGCTTCCCGAGGCACTGTTCGGGGGAGGCGTAGGCCGCGGTGCCGGCGCTGCGCGGGGGCACGGCGGGCTCCCCGCCGGACCCGAGGCGGCGCGCGATGCCGAAGTCCGAGAGGCAGGCGCGGCCGTCCGGGCGGAGGAGGAGGTTCTCCGGCTTCACGTCGCAGTGCACGATGCCGCGCTCGTGCGCCCGCCGGAGGGCGGAGCAGATCTCCGCCACGATGCGGGCGGCGCGGCGCCAGGGAAGTCCCCGACCGTACTCGAGGATGTCCGTGACGCCGCGGCCGCCCAGATTCTCGAGGGCGATGTAGGAGAGTCCGTGCGCGGTCCCCGCGTCGAGGACGGCCACCACGTTCTCGTGGCGGGCGGCCGCGGTCAGGGCCGCCTCGGCGCGGAACTCGGCGAGGCGGACGGGGTCGGCGGCGTGCTCCGGCCGGAGCACCTTCAGGGCCACCGGCCGCCCGGCGGGGTCGAGCGCGTCGTACACCACGGCGGCGCCGCCTTCCCCGAGGACGCCGAACAGCGCGTAGGGGCCGAGAACCGCCCCGGGGGCGGGCATCGTCGGCCGGATGTCGGCGCGCGTGGTGTCCATTGCCCCGCGGACACGCAATCGCCGGACCAATCGGCGTCGGGCGAGACCAGGCTTTCCGACTGAAAATGACCGTTTTCAGCGGCGCACGCCGGGGTAACGCGCGTTACGCGCCCGAAACGGCGCCGTCCGGCGGCCGGGACCGGCGAGAATGGCGTCGTGGCGGCCCGCCTCCTCTGCCTTCTGGCGCTCCTTTCCGCCTGCTCGGCTCCGGCGGAGGAGGAGGTCACGTTCTTCATCGCCGCCGACACGCACTTCGGCTTTCCGGGCTGCGCGGAGCGGAACGCGCGGCAGATCGAGGCCTTGCGCGCCCTGCCGGGCACGCCCTGGCCGCCGGAGGTCGGCGGCGTCGTGGGCCCGCCGCGGTTCCTCCTCGTCTGCGGGGACCTCACGGAGAAGGGAGAGGAGCCGTCCTGGCGGGAGTTCCTCAGCGCCTACGGCGCCCTGCCCTTCCCGGTCTGGGCGGCGACCGGGAACCACGACCGCGTGCCGAAGATCCGGCGGCCCGTGCTGGACGGCGTCAAGGAGCGCCAGGGCGCGCTCGTCCGCTCCTTCGAGGCGGGGCCGATGCACTTCGCCTCGCTCGACCTGTATCCCGGCCGGAAGACCCTCGAGTGGCTCCGGAAGGACCTCGCGGCCGTCCCTCCCGAGCGGCCGATCGTCCTGTTCCTCCACTACTCGATCCTCGGACCCTACTCCGACTGGTGGAAGGAGGAGGAGAAGGCCGCGTTCCGCGCGGAGATCGGCAGGCGTCGGGTGATCGGCATCTTCCACGGCCACTGGCACGGCTCCGAGCACTACTCCTGGCAGGGACTCGACGTGTACGGCGTGGGATCGCCGAAGTCCGGAAAGCCGGAGTTCGGCGTGGCCCGCCTCCGGGGCGGCGAGTTCTCCGTGGCCGCCTGGGACCATGAGCGGCGCGCCTTCACCTGGCGCCACCGCAAGCGGATCTGACGCTTCGCTGCGCGCCGGGCCCGGCGGCCCCGACCGGTCGGGCCGGGCCGACGGACCGGGGAGCGGGACAGGAAGGCGCTCCGGAGCGATCGCCTCGCCAGAGCCGGCTACTGCAGCGCCTCGAGGATCCGGCGGCACTCCTCCTCGACCTCGCTCGTCGTTCCGGGGAAGTGGAAGGCCACCACTTCCATGAGCGCTTCCCGGTACTCCTCGCGGGCCCGTGCGTGCTCGTGGTGGAGGACAACGGGATCCTGGTCCCAGAGGCGCGCGATCTCGCGGATGGCGAGACCTTCGCTGTAGCGGAGGCGGAGCAGCTCGAACCGCCGGACGGCGCCGTCGCCCGCGGCGTGAGCCCTCTCGCGGTGCCGTTCCACGGCCTCCCGGACGATCGCCTCCGCCCACGCGCGGTCGAAGGCGGAGGAGGGGCCCGTGTCGTCGTCCGAGATGCCCTCCACGGAGCCGGAGGCGGCGTTCGGGCCGTCGAGGCGCCGCGCGAAGGTGCGCTCGTGGTGCAGGGCGGCGTTGCGGACGATCCCGTAGAAGTACGCGCGGAAGCCCCCGGGGAGGTCCGACCTCGCGCGGGACAGGGCTCCGTTCTCCTTGAAGCAGTCGACGAACACGTCCTGGAGCGTGTCATCGACCTCGGAGAGGAGCGGGGAGTTCCGCCAGCGCGCGAGGAGGTAGGCCCGCGCGACGGGCTCGTACTTGATGGCGAAGTCGTCGCAGTCCGGCGCGATGCCGTCGGCGGCCTTGCGGATCATCGTCCAACGCGTGGTGTCGGGCGACGACATGCGCAGAATTCTCTCCGCCGAACACGATCGGGTGAAACCGAAAACGAGCCGCCGGCGGCGCGGGGTCGCCGGGTCGCCTCGGCCCGGTGCGTCGCGCGGGTGGAGTGCAGCGTCTCCACTTCGGGCGATCGCGCCGGACCGCCTCGGCCCGGACCTTCGGGCGGAGGCGGCGGGGCGGGTAGGATCATCGCCATGTTCCTCTGCCCGGCCTGCGGCCGGCCCGCCCTCGGTGTCGAGGCCGCCATCGACCTGCCCCCTGACGGTCGTTCCGACGAGATCCGGGTGCAGTTGCTGCGGTGCGGCGCCTGCGACGCCCGCGGGGTGGGCGTGTACGAGGAGTCCCGGCGCGGCGCCCTCGACTCCGATTCCTACGCGCACTCCGGCCAGCCGGCCTCCGCCGGCGACTACGAGTTCCTGCGGACGCTCCTCGCGCGGTGCCCGGCTCCGGAGGACCCACGCTGCCCCTGCCTCGCGCACCTGACTCTCTCGGGGGAGGACGCCGCCGGGCAGTGGCCCGGCATCGACCGGCACCTCCCGACCTCACCGCGCGGATGGTGGGAGCTCGTCCCGGCGCCGTGACGGCCCGCGGGCCTGCGGGCCGGGAAGCTCACTGCATGTGCTTCTCGTAGAACTCCCGGGCCGTCATCCCCTCGGCGCAGGGCATGCAGAGAAAGCCCCGCATCTCCGACGGGTGGGCGAAGATGCCCGGCTCGCGGCCGACCTCGAAGTAGTGGCCGCAGTGCTCGCAGGCCCGCACGTCGTGAAGGCCTTGCTCGATGCCCTCGATCCACTCCCGCGCCATCTGTTCGAACGGGATGTAGGAGGGGTAGGTGACGACCTTCGCCGCGGCGTCGAAGAGGAGCTCGGGGCAGGCGATCATCCGCACGAGCGCGCTCCAGAATCTCGCATCCATGTCCACGCCGAGGAGGCGATTCGCCTCAGCCACCGTCAGGCGCTCGCTGCGGATCTGGCGCATCACTTCGCGGGCTCCTTCCACGCCTTCTCGAGCTCCTTCGCCTCCTCGTACGGCGCGAGTCCCTTGAAGTCGCGGGTCACCTTCCCGATGATCTTCAGCGCCTCGCCCGCCTCGCCAGCGTCCTGCGCCTTCTTCGCCTCCGCGACGAGGTCCGCGGCGACCTTCGTCAGGCGCTCGCGGGCCGGGCCGGAGATGGGCGGGATCTCGCTCTTCTTCTCGTGCTCCTCGAGCTTCAGGAGGCCGCGCACGGCGTCGCGCCACTTCTCCTTGCCGAGGAGGGCGTCCACCTCGGCGAGCATCTCGTCGGCCTTGTCGCCGGCGACGAACTGCTTCTTGTGGGCGGCGAGGTACTCGCCGAACCAGGCCGCGGCGATGGCCGCGCGGCTCTCGTGGCCCATTCCGGCGATCTTCTCGATCTTCACGTCCTCGTAGCCGGCCTTCTTCAGCGCGTCGTAGGCCATCTGCGCCTGGCCGGGGTTGCCGCCCTCGCCGAGGATCAGCGGGTGGTCGTTGTCGCCGTAGTAGATGTAGACGTGGAGCCGTTTCACTCCCGCCGCGCGGACCTTCTCCTCGGCGGGCATCTGCTGCGGGGCGAAGTTGCCGCCGCGAGTGCAGATGTGGGTGATGAGGTCGGGGTGGCGCAGGCCCGTCCAGTAGGACGGGTTGCCGCCGCCGGAGAAGCCCGTGACCATCACGGCCCGGCGGTTCACGCGGAAGTTCGCGCACACCTCCTCGTAGATGGAGAGGAGGACCTCCTCGTCCTCGACGGCGGGCTCCAGTTTCGAGGTGGGGGGGCGGTCCACGGTCGCCGTGCACATGTCGGGGCAGGCCACGATGAACCCGTGCTGCTTCGCGAGGCCCGTCCACTGCCCGATCTCGCCCTTCCCGTCCCCGCCGCGGCCGTGGCTGCTGAGGACCAGGGGCCACGAGACCTGCGGCGCGTAGTTCGCCGGCACGTACAGAGAGTATGGGTGGGCGTGCTTCTTCGAGGTCAGATGGAGCACGGAGCCCGGCTTCAGGGGCTCCTCGGCGGCAGCACCACCCGCGAGGAGCCACGCCGCGGCCGCGAGGGCGAGGGCGTAGCGCATGTCGGCAGAGGATACCACCCCCCCCCGGGCAATACCGAGGCGGGCTCGTTTTCTCGCGGCCGGGCTCCCCCGGGACGAGACCTCGCCCGCGTCACCGCCCTCGTCTATCCTCGCGGTGATGGAGGGCGTCGGGGAGGTCATCAGGAAGTACTGGGGGTTCTCGGGCCTGCGCCCGCTGCAGGAGGAGGCGATCGCCGCCGGCCTCGAGAGCCGCGATTCCGTCGTCGTCCTCCCCACCGGCGGCGGGAAGTCGCTGTGCTTCCAGGTGCCGCCGATGGTGGCGGGCCGCTTCGACGTCGTCGTCTCGCCTCTCATCTCCCTGATGAAGGACCAGGTTGACGCGCTGACCGACGTCGGCTATCCGGCGGCGGCGCTGCACAGCGGGCAGACGGCGGCGGAGCGGGCGGCGGCGGTGCGGATGGCCGAGGAGGGGGAGTGCCGCCTCCTCTACGTGTCGCCGGAGCGCCTCGCCGCACCGGAGTTCCTCGACTGGCTCTCGGGCCTCTCCCCCGGCGCCTTCGCCGTGGACGAGGCGCACTGCATCAGCCACTGGGGCCACGACTTCCGCCCGGAGTACCGGCGGCTGTCAGTCCTCCGCGAGCGGTTCCCCGGCGTGGCGCTGCACGCCTTCACGGCCACCGCGACACCGCGCGTCCGCGAGGACATCGTGCGCTGCCTCTCTCTCGACGAGCCGCGGGTCCTCGTCGGCACGTTCGACCGGGAGAACCTCGTCTACCGCGTCCTCCCGAAGGCCGATACGGCCCGGCAGGTGCGGGACGTGCTGGCGCGCCACGACGGGGAGGCGGCGATCGTCTACTGCCTCTCGCGTGCGGACACGGAGGATCTCGCGTCGACGCTGGCGGCGGCGGGGCGCCGGGCGGCACCCTACCACGCCGGGCTGCCGGCGGAGGTGCGTCGCGCGACGCAGGAGGACTTCCGCCAGGAGCGCCTCGAGGTGGTCGTGGCCACGGTGGCCTTCGGCATGGGCATCGACCGGAGCGACGTCCGGTGCGTGGTCCACGCCTCGCTGCCGCAGTCCGTGGAGCACTACCAGCAGGAGACGGGGCGGGCCGGCCGCGACGGGCTCCCCGCGGAGTGCGTCCTCCTCTACTCCTACGCCGACGTCATGCGCTGGCAGCACCTGCTCTCGCGCCGGGGGGAGGAGGGGGAGGAGGACGGCAGCGTCGTCGAGGCGCGGCTCGCCCTGCTCACGGAGATGCAGCGGCTCGCGGGCGGCCTCGAGTGCCGTCACCGCGCGCTCTCGCGGTACTTCGGGCAGGCCTACGGGCGCGCGGACTGCGGGGCCTGCGACGTGTGCCTGTCGGAGGCGGAGGGGATGCCCGGCGCGACGGAGGTGGCGCGGAAGATCCTCTCGGGCGTAGCGCGGCTCGAGCAGCGGTACGGCGTGGGCTACCTGGTGCAGGTCCTGCGCGGGTCGGACTCGGAGACGGTCCGGGCGCGCGGGCACGGGTCGCTCTCGGTCCACGGCCTCCTCGCGGACGTGCCGGAGAAGACGCTGACGAACCTCGTGTACCAGCTCCTCGACCAGGGGCTCCTCGACCGGACGCCCGGCGACATGCCGGTGCTGCGGCTGAACGCGGATTCGGTGGCCGTGCTCCGTGGGCAGCGGGAGGTCCGCCTCGTCGGGCCGGCGAAGAAGCCGGTGAAGAAGAGCCGGGTGGAGGAGGCGGCGCTCGCGGACGTGGATCCCGCCGTGTTCGAGCGCCTGCGGGCGCTGCGGGCGCGGCTGGCGAAGGAGCGCGGCGTGCCGGCCTACATGGTCTTCGGGGACCGGACGCTCCGGGAGATGGCCGCCCGGAAGCCACGGACGCCGGAGGCCCTCCGCGCGATCCACGGCGTGGGCGACCGGAAGCTCGCGGAGTTCGGCCCCGTCTTCCTCGAGGCGCTCTCCTCCTAGTGGGGTGAGTCGGGAGTCCGCTGCATAGGAGGGCCGACCGTTCGCGGGCTCCCCCGGAGCCCGCGATCGAGGCGAAAGCCCTCCACCCCGTCGGTCCGGTCGCGTCCCTTCGGCATGTCAATATAAAAGTCTTGACATCTCGTGCGCTCGGGGGAAGTCTATGGGCATGTCCAGACTCCTGCTCCTCCTCTTCGGCGCCCTCTACCTCGTCCTCGGCGCCTGGTGCCTCGTGGCCCCGGCGACGACCTCGCGGAAGGTGGGTCTCGACCTGCTCGGGGCGACGGGGCGCAGCGAGTTCCTCGTCGTCTACGGCGGGCTCGAGCTCGCGATGGGGGCGTTCTTCCTGTGGTGCGGCCTCGAAGGCTCGCTCCATCGAGCGGGCCTGCTGTTCGCACTCCTCTCCTCGGCCGCCCTGGCCCTGACCCGCCTGGGGACCCTGCTCGTCCTCCCCGGCATCCAGCGGGGCACGTACCTGTTCTTCGCCGTCGAGGTCCTGATGGCCGCCGCCGCCGCATTCGGCTTCTTCTGGCACCGGCGGGCGGGCCTCTGACCCGGAGCGAGGTCACCGGACGGTCCGCGGGCTCTCGCGCGCAATTCCGGGCCGAAGGCGAACGCCTCGACCTGCCATGCCGATGCCCGGCGCCGGTCTTTGGGTCAGGGAAGGACCTTGCCCGGGTTCAGGAGCCCCCGAGGGTCGAAGGCGGCCTTGATCCGGCGCATGAGCGCGAGGGCCTCGGGCGAGTGGCGCAGGGGGAGGAGGCGCCGTTCCTTCACGCCGATGCCGTGCTCCCCGGAGATCGACCCACCGAGCGACAGCGCCGCCCGCACGACCTCCTCGTGAGCCGCCGCCTTCGCCGCCGTCCACTCCGCATCGGTCCGCTGGCGCGCGGTCCGCAGGAGGTTCACGTGCAGGTTCCCGTCCCCGGCGTGGCCGTATGACACCACGTCGAGGCCGTGCCGCTCCCCGGCGGCCCTCGCCAGCCGCACGAGGTCCGTGATCCGCGCGCGGGGCACCACGCTGTCCACGCCGGAATAGGTCGTGAACGCCTTCAGGCCCTCGGCGATGGCCCGCCGGATCGCCCAGACTTCCTCCTGCTTCCGCCGGTCCGTGGCGAGCAGGACGTCCGGGGCGCCCGCGCCGAGCATCGCCTCTCCGATCCGCGTGAGGTCCGCCTCCACCGCCGCCGTCTCCTCCCCGTCGGCCTCTACGAGGAGCAGGGCCTCGGCGCCGGGGTAGGGAGGCTCCACCTCCTTCACCCGCGCTCCGAAGGCCAGCGCCCGCCCCTCGATCAGCTCGAGGGCCGAAGGCGTGATCCCGGTGGCGAGGACCGCCGCCACCCCGTCCGCCGCCGCCGGCATCGTGGGGAACGGCGCGAGGAGCAGGCCGCGCGCCTTCGGCAGCGGCAGGAGGCGGAGGACCGCCCGCGTGATCACGCCCAGCGTCCCCTCGGACCCGACGACGAGCCGGACGATCCCGTACCCCGAGGAGTCCTTCCGGTTCTTCCCGCCGGCCTCGATGACCGTTCCGTCCGCGAGCACCAGCGTGAGCCCGAATACGTGGTCCGCCGTCACCCCGTACTTCACGGCGCGCAGTCCGCCCGCGTTCGTCTGGATGTTCCCCCCGACGTGGCAGGTCCCCTTGCTGGCGGGGTCCGGGGCGTAGAACAGACCGGTGGTGGCGGCCGCGTCCTGCAGGGCCTCCGTGATCACCCCCGGCTCGACGACGGCGAAGCCGTTGTCGCGGTCGATCTCGAGGATCCGGTTCAGCCGGGCGAGCGAGAGGACGACGCCGCCCTCCGTGGGCACGGCCGCCCCGGACTTCCCCGTGCCGGCCCCCCGCGGCGTCACCGGGACGCCGCACGCCGAGGCCGCCGCGAGGACCGCCGCGACCTCCGCCGTGTTCCCCGGGCGCACCACCGCCTCCGGCCACGCGACGAGGCCCTGGGTCTCGTCGTGGGTGTACGGCTCCATGTCCTCCCGCGACGTGAGGACGTGCGCGGGCGACACGGCCGCACGGAACCGCTCCAGGGCCTCGGCGGTCAGTCGGGGCTCAGGCATGGGCGCCTCCGGCCGCGCCGGGGGCCGATCGGCCGGCGCGGACTACGCGGAGAAGGAGTGGCCGCACCCGCACGACCCGCGGGCGTTGGGGTTGTCGAACTTGAAGCCGCTGCCCTGCAGCGTCTCGACGTAGTCCACCTTCACGCCCTCGAGGTAGGGCTGGGACCACTTGTCGACGAGGAGCGAGAAGCCGTCCATCGGGTACTCCTCGTCGCCGTCGCGGGGTTCGTCGAAGGCCAGCCCGTACTCGAACCCGGAGCAGCCTCCGCCCTGCACGAAGACGCGCAGCCGGCTGCCGGTTTCGCCGTTGATGAGGGACTTGACGCGCGCGAGCGCGGCTTCGGTCATGGTCAGCATGGTCGGACCTCGGTGGAAAGCGGACAAATTTGTCCATGATTGTAGACCCGGTCCACGCGCCCTCCAAGGAAGCGCCCGAAGCGGTCATTCTAGCCGCACCGCTGCCGAACCCCCGCACTCCGGCGGCGGCCGGCGGTAGAATCGGCGGCGCATGAGGGACCGGTCCGTCTTCTGGCTGCCGACGCTCTACGCCTTCGGCCTCGCGCTCGTGCTCTGCGTGTGGGTGGGCGGCAGCCTCCTCACCGACTTCTTCGTGGTGCCGGAGGGCTTCCGGACGCTGCCCCGCGACGACGCCATCGCCTTCGGTCGCCGGATCTTCGAGCGCTGGAACTTCATCGAGTGCTTCCTCGGCGCCCTCGGCATCCTCTTCGCCTTCGGCATGGGGCGCGCGGGGTGGGGCACGGCGCGGCGACACTGGACCGCCACCGGGCTCCTCGCCGGGATGACGGTCCTCTCCATGGCCTTCCTGATGGTGCTGACGCCCCTGATCATCGGGAAGGTCGAGATCCTCATCGAGAACGGGATCGAGTTCTCCGACCTCAGCCAGATGCCACCGGAGCGCGAGGCCCTGCGGACGGTCCACTCGATCTACATGATCCTCGACGCCCTGAAGATCCTGTTCGGCTTCACGGCGCTCTGGCTCTACGCGAACCGCCGCGAGCGCGCCCGCGTCCGCCACTCCGCTCCCGCGCATTGACAGCGCGCGGTCCCGGCCGGATGATCTCCGCATGCGCGCCACCGCCGCCGTCGCCCTCTTCCTCCTCCTCACCGCCGGTCCGGCCGCCGCGGCCACCCTCGTCGTGCCCGGGGACTACCCGTCCATACAGGACGCCGTCAATGCCGCCTCGAACGGCGACACCATCCAGGTGGCCGCCGGGGAGTGGGTCGGCAGCATCGACGTCAAGAGCCTGAACGACCTGACGCTGGCCGGGAAGAAGGGGGCCGTCATCGACGGGGCGGGGGCCACCGAGTGCCTCTACGTCGACGGCTGCCGGAACGTCACCATCACCGGCTTCACGTTCGAGGATGCCGTCGGCGACGCCGTCCGCGTCGTGGACTCCACGGGCATCGCCATCAGCCGCTGCACCGTGAGCGGTTCCGGGATGAACGGACTCTACTTCTCCTCCTGCGACCGCGTGGAGGTCGTCGGCTGCACGATCCGCAGTGTCGGCGCCAGCGGAGTCCGCGCCGACGCGGGCTGCGAGCGGGTCACCGTCGAGAAGTGCGTCGTGGAGGATACCACCGCCCACGGCATCGCCCTGTCCTTCGAAGGCGGCGGCGTCGGCGTGTCCCACGCCGTCATCCAGAAGAACACGGTCCACCGTGCCGGCCATTACGGGATCGTGGCCGGCGGCTCGAACCTCCTCATCGCGAAGAACACCGTCGTGAACGCGGACTACCGGGGCATCGCGATCGACGACTCCACGAACACCCCCAACGCGCTCATCACCGGCAACACGGTCACCGACAGCGCCTTCGAGGGGATCGTGCTCCACTGGAGCGGCAGCGCCGCCCTGAAGAACCGGGTCGAAGGGTCGGGCGCGGCCGACCTCCTCGTGCGGGGCACCGACCACCTCGTCGAGGGCAACCAGATCTCGGGCGGTCTGGCGGAGGGCATCTACGTGGAGGCCGATGGCTGCGAGGTGCTGAAGAACAAGCTGGCCGGCGGCACACTCTGTGGCGTCCGCGTCTCCGGTGTCGGCAACACGCTGACGGGAAACGCGGCGTCGTACCTCCTCGTCGGCTTCATCGCGGACGGGACGGGCAACACCTTCGAGAAGAACAAGGCGAAGTCCTGCAAGACCTGGGACCTCGTCGATTCGACCGGCCCCGGCGGGAACACCTACGTGGACATCGACAAGCAGTTCCCGCACCGCGCCATCGCCCCGCCGCCGTAGGTCAGATCCGCGGCCGCGGCCGCGCCCCGGCGGGCAGGATCGCCACGCGACCCGACAGGGCCGCCCGGAGGGCCTCTGCCACCCGCCTCATGTCCGGTGGACGGTCGGCGATCTTCTTCGCGAGCATCCGGACGACGAGATTCGAGAGAGCCCGGGGAAGGCCGGGCACCGCCTCGTGCGGTGGCACGGGCTCGTCGGCCACCTGCATCCTCGCGATCTCGGCCGGCGAGGCGCCCTCGAACGGGGGCCGCCCGCAGAGCAGGTGGTACAGGGTGGCGCCGAGGGAGTAGATGTCGGTCCCCGGCGAGAGGCGTCGCCCCTCGACCTGCTCCGGGGAGGCGTACGCGGCCGTGCCGACCCGGCGGCCGCTGACGAGGTACCCGCGGAGCGTCCCGATGTCCTTCACGATGCCGAAGTCGATGAGCTTCGGCCGGCCGTCGCGGGTGAGGAGGACATTGGACGGCTTCACGTCGCGGTGCAGCAGGCCGAGGCCGTGGGCGTGCCCGAGGGCGTCCGCGAGGCCGGCCGCGATGCGGGCCGCGGCGGTCCAGCGGAGGCGCCCCCGGTCCGCGAGGACCCGGCCGAGGGGTGGCCCGTCCACGAACTCCATGACGAGGTACTGGACGCCGTCCTCCGCGCCGCACCCGAGGATCTCCACGACGCCCTCATGCCGCACGGCGGCGGTGGCGCGGGCCTCGGCACGGAAGAGGTCGACGGCCTCCGGGTCCGCCGCCCGCGCGGGGAGGAGGACCTTCACCGCCACGATGCGCCCGGCGGGATCCGTCGCCTCGAACACGACCCCCATGCCGCCCTGGCCGGCGACGCGGCGGAGCAGGCAGCCGGCGATCCGGCGGCCCGGCCCGACGAGGGCGTTCGACGGCATCTCCATGGTTGTCCGGCGTGCAATCGGCGTTCCGCGGTCGCTTTTCGGGAGACGGAGCCACCGGGGGTTACCGTCCGGTAGCACCGGCGCCGTGGGCTGATGGCGATCGGTATCAGCGCGGGGTTCGGAACCGCACGGTCAGCGCCGTCCCGAGGGCCAGTGCCAGGGCGGCTCCGAGGGCGACGAAAGGGGCGATCGTCGCCGAGGGCGGAGCGAACGACAGTTCGACTTCGTGCCGGCCGGCGGGCACGGCGACGGCGAGACCGCAGACGTTGGCGCGGCGGACGGCCGCCGGCCGCCCGTCCACCGTGGCCCGCCACTGCGGGTAGGCCTTCTCGCTGACGTAGAGCCATGCATCGGCGCCGGTCGTGACGGCGAAACGCAGGCGGTTCGGACCGGCGTCCGCGGCGGGCGGCACGGGAACGGGGGGAGCGGAGGGCTCGCCCGGCGCCGCCCCCGTCGCGTGGTCGGCCAGGTACAGCGCCTGCCGCCCGCCGGCGAGGCGGTCGAGGGTCTCCTCGTCCGGCACCGGGCCCTCGGCGGCGGCGAAGAGCAGCGCCCGCCCGCAGGCGGGTGTCACTTCCCAGACGCGGCTGCGGCTGTCGGGATCGGGCCCGCCGAGCACCCGGGGGAGCGCCGCCTGCACCACGAGGCGCACGTCGAACCAGTACGCCACTTCCGGCGCGCCGCGCCGGAGGAGCGTCCGGAGGAAGGCCACGTCCACCGGGGAGACCTCGCGCAGGGCGCGCCAGCCGGCCCGTTCGAGGTTCGGGAAGCGGGGGAGGCCGGCGACGAAGGTGCGGTGCCGCGCGGCGTGGAGGGGCAGGCCCGCGGCGGGGTTCGCGAAGTAGAACTCGGAGGGCACGGTGTTCACGGCGGGCACGGCGACGAGGAGCAGGCCGAGCAGGACCGTCGCGGGGACCGCGGGCCAGGCCCGCGGGAATCGCCGGGCGGCGCCCAGCGCGAGGGCCGTGCCGGCGAGCGCCGCCGCGCCCGCGACCACGGCGGGATCGAGCGGGCGGAAGGCGGGCAGGTGCCGGGCCAGGACCGCGATCGCGCCGGCGCCGGCCGCCGCCGTGCCGGCGAGAACCGTGGCGAGTCGCCACGAGAATCCGGGACGGGCGAAGACCGTGGCTCCCCGGGCGGCCAGGAGGGCGGTGCCGAGCAGGGTCAGCACGAGGCCCCGCGCGGGGGCGCGGGAGAAGCGGAACAGCGGCAGGTCGGCGAGGAAGGCGGAGACCGGGTTGCGGACGCCGGCGGCCAGCAGCAGCCCCGCGCCGGCCGTCGCCAGCCAGAACCAGCGGCCGGGGCCCCGGACCGTGAGCCCGAGCAGGCACAGGAACAGGAGGAAGAGCCCCGCCGGCGCGGCGAACTCGTGCCAGAACAGGTCCGGGGGCCACACGGTGCGGGGATCCCCGCCGAGGAGGCCCGGAAAGGCCTTCGCGGCCAGCATGGGGAGGGGAAGGGAGACCGCCTCGGGGGCGAAGCCCTGCGGCGGCATGGGCCCGGTGGCGGCGGCCATCTCCAGGGAGGCCAGCCACTGGGGGGAGGCGAGCGCCGCCGCGGCGGCGAAGGCGACCGCGAGGCGGCGCAGGGCGGCCCCGCGGCCGGGGGCGCGGCGGGCCTCGAGGAGCGCGAACAAGAGGAGCAGGGGGCCCGCGTAGAACCAGACCTGGAGGTGACCGGCGAGGACGCCGAGCGCGGTGGCGAGGGCGAGGAGCGCGGTGCCGCCGCGCCCGCCCGCGGCGCACCGTCGTGCCGCGAGGAGCGTCCACGGGATCCATGCCACGGGCCACACGAGGTTCAGGTGCCCGCACAGGGTCCGTCCGATGGTGAACTCGTTGAGGGCGTAGAGGAGGCCGCCGGTCCACGCCGCGGCGGGTCCCAGGCCGGAGGAGCGCACGAGAAGGAAGAGCCCGAGACCGCCGAAGGTCAGGTGGAGGATCGCGCTCCAGGTCCACCCGAGGTCCGCGGGGAGGAAGGACAGGGCGGCGGTGACGGGGCTCATGAGCCCGAACATCCCCGCCGCCGGCACGGGGTAGCCGCCGCCGAACTCCGGGAAGTAGAACGGGAAGTGGCCGGAACGGAGGTGGTGGGCGAGGCGTTCGAGGATCGTGGCGAGGTGGTAGGTGTCCCAGGTCAGCGCCGGGTCGAGGGTGAAGTACCCGCCCCATGCGCTTCGCCCGAACACGGCCAGCCCCGCGCCGAGGGCCACGGCGCAGAACGCCGCGGCCTCGAGGACCGCGCGCCGCCGGCGTCGCGTCGTGGGCTCTTCGTCCACCATGTCGAGAGGCTATGCCAATGGCGGGCGCAGGTCAACGCGGCGCCACGCGGAGGTCCCCGGGATGTGTCAGAGGCCCATCGCTCGCAGGACCTCCGGGGTCGTCAGGCATCGGTCGAGGAAGTCGAACCGGCCGAGGTCGCGCGCCTCCCGCGCGGCATCGACGAGGGCGGACATGGCTGCGCGATAGAGCGCGGTCGAGAGGCTGATGCGCCGGACGCCCGCCGCCACGAGGTCGGCGACGGGGAACGACTTCCCCCGGATGCCCGCCATGAAGTTGACCGGCTTCCGGAGTGCCGCGCAGACGGTGCGCACGGCAGCGAGGTCGGGCAGGGCGGGCGCGAAGAGCACGTCGGCCCCGGCCTGCTCGAAGGCCAGAAGCCGGCGCAGGGTCTCCTCGAGCGTCCCGCCGGGGTAGACGAGGGCGTGCGCCCGCGCCGTCAGGACGAAGGGGAAGGGGAGGGCGCGCGCCGCCTCGACGGCGGCGGCGATCCGCTCGACGGCCAGGGGGAACTCGTAGAGGGGGGCGTCCGGGCGTCCGGTCGTGTCCTCGATCGTCGCGCCGACGGCGCCCGTCGCCGCCGCCTGCCGGATGGTCTCCGCCACGGTTTCCGGGTCATCGCCGAACCCGTTCTCGAGGTCGGCGGAGACCGGCAGGTCCGTCGCCTCGACGATGGCGCGCGTGTGCGCCATGGCCTCGTCGCGCGTGAGCCCGCCGTCCTTCCGGCCCGCGGAGCCGGCCGATGCGGCGCTGGACGTTGCCAGGGCGCGGAAGCCGAGGCCGGCGAGGAGGCGGGCGGAGCCGGCGTCCCACGGATTGGGGAGGAGGAATGCCCCCGGGCCGTCGTGGAGCACGCGGAAGAGGACGGCCTTCTCGCTTTGGGTGACGCCCATGTGCATACCCTCCACCCGGACCCGTCGGTCCACGCAGACGATTGTACGCGGAACCGCCGGGCGGGCGGGCCTTGACGAAGCGGGGCCCCCGTGCCACCCTCAGGCGGTTCGCGGTGGGACCCGGGCCGCGCGCCCGGTGTGGCCGCCGCGTCGCCGGTTCCGGTGGGCCCTTAGCTCAGCGGTAGAGCAGGGGACTCATAATCCCTTGGTCGCTGGTTCGATCCCAGCAGGGCCCACCACCCCAAACCCCGCCCGGTTGCGGACTTCGCACGGAATCCGCACGTGTGACCCACGTCCCGCGACGGCGTGGAGTGGACGCCAAACTGGCCTCCATTGGACTCCAGACTGGACGCCAGATTCCTGCGGGTCACCCGCAACAACGCGCTCCACCGACGGCTCTGGACGGGCCGTGAGGAGTTCGTGGGCATGAGGAGCAGGCGGTGTGAACGGCGGTCGAGAAGTGCGGCGGAGGCCGGAGTGCCGGGCCGGGCGGGCCACGTCAGCGCTGAGGGCGCCATCACCTGCGGGGGGGGCGGCGGGCGGGACCCGGCAGGCATGGACCGCGCGGACCTCTCGAGGCCGGGGGGGCGCCCCCGCACCCGCCAGGCGTTGACCGGGCCCTGCCGAGGTCCGAGAATGCGCGGGAGCCCGGCCGTCGGCCGGAGGGAGGCGAAGACATGCCCGGACCCGTCGTGGGCTGGATCGCGACTGGCGGAGAGACCTTCATTCAGCCGATCCTCGCGCATCTGCGGGAGACGTTCGCCGTGAAGCCGGTCACGAGGTGGCCCGACCCGGAGGTGGATCTCCTGTGGTGCGAATGGTGCGACGAGCGGCTCATCGAGGTGACGGCGAAGCCGAAGACCTGCCCGATCGTGGCCCGCCTCCACAGCTACGAGGCGTTTCGTGAATCCGGGGACTTCGTGGCGAGGGTGAACTGGTCGAAGGTCGATGCTCTCCTCTTCGTCGCCGAACACGTGAAGAGGTTCGTGCTGGCGCGCTACCCGGTCGAGGGGCCGGAGATCCACGTGATCCCGAACGGCGTTGATCTCGACCGCTTCGCCCTGCCGGCGGGCAAGACGTGGGGGAAGAAGGTCGCGTGGGTCGGCGGGATCACGTTCAAGAAGGGCCCCGAGCTCTTCGTGCAGGCCGCCGCGGCGCTCCGTGCCTTCGATCCGGAGTTCGAGTTCCACGTCGCCGGCGAGCTGCAGCAGGAGCGGTACGCGGCCTACTTCCAGCACATCCTTCCGCGGCTCGGATTGGATGCCGCGGTCCGATTCCATGGTTCGATCCCGCCGGGGGACATGCCGGCGTTCTTTCAGAGCATGGACTACGTGCTGTCCACGAGCCCGTGGGAGGGCGCGCAGCAGAGCGTGGCCGAGGGCATCGCCAGCGGGTGCATCCCCCTGGTGCACGACTGGCCGGGCGCGGAGCAAGTCTACCCGTTCCTCGCCGGGGACCTGTGGCGGACCACGGCCGAGCTGGTCGAGGTTGTCCGGCGCCGGCGGTTCCGGATCGAGGACCGCGCCCGACTCGTGCCCCTCTCCCGTTCCGCGGGCGAGATCGGGAAGCTGGTCTCGCGTCTGCTCGGGCCGAAGGCGCGCGTCCACGGTGCGGAAGGTCCTCTCTGGCGACCCTGCGAGGACCCGCTCGTCTCCGCGGCCATGATCGTCCGGAACGAGGCGAAGAACCTCGAGCGGTGCCTCCGCAGCATCCGCGACGTGGCCGACGAGGTGGTGGTGCTCGACACGGGATCGGCGGACGACACGAGGGAGATTGCCCGCCGGCTCGGGGCGCGGGTGTTCGATGAGCCGTGGCAGGAGGACTTCTCGCTCCACCGCAATCATTCGATCGAACACTGCCGCGGGAGGTGGATCTTCGTGATCGACGGAGACGAGGAGCTGGCCGAGGCCGGCGACCTGCGGGCGCTGCTTGCCCGGGAGCCTGCACCGGACGGGCCGGAGGGCTTCGCCTGCCAAATCGTGTGCCTGACGGAGGCGGGGATCGGTGAGGAGTTCCTGAACGTCCGCGCGTTCCTGCGGGAGAAGGGACGCTACGTCTACCCCGTGCACAACCAGCTCACGGGTGTCCGGCGTGTCCGGCCCTGCCGGGCCGTGATCCGGGCTCACTATGCAGGGACCATCGCGGCGAAGGCGGCTCGTTCGCTCCCCATGCTCCACCGCCTCGCCGAGGCCCGGCCCGAGGATCCCCATCCGGCGTTCTTTCTCTGCAAGACCTACCGGATGCTCGAGGACGGACCGAACACGCTGCGCTGGGCGCGGCGGTGCGGCGAACTCGCCCCGGACGATCCCCTGTTCTCCCTGCACTGGGTCTGGCACTTCCAGGCGGCGTTCATGGAGGAGGGGCCGGAGGCCGCCCGGATCGTTCTCGAGGAAGGCCTCCGGCGTCATCCCGGGCTCGCGGATCTCCGCCACTGCCGGGTGGCGAACGAGATCATCGAGTGGCACCACGCCCTGCTCAATCCCGGCGTCTATGCCCTGTGTCCCCAAGGCACCCGCAGGTTCCTCGCGAATCTCGGCGCGATCACCGAGCTCCTCGGCCTGCCCTTCACGGTCGGCCCGACGATCCCACCGGCGCGGCCGCGGGAAGAGCCGACGTCCGACCGGCGAGGGGATCCGCGACTGGGCCCGTGACGCCGGCGGGATCCCGGAGTCCGCGGTGTGTCAGCCGCCGCTTGCCGTCAGCGCAGCAGACCCTCGGCCCACAAGGTGACCATCACGGCCCGCTTGAGACGCACTCGCAGGCGGAACCAGCGCAGGCGGAAGGAGTAGCTGAGGAACAGGGTCTTCTTCTCGTAGAGCGGAATGGGCTCCGGTGCGAAGGGCCCGAGCATCCACTCCTGCGCGTCGAGAGACTCCTCGAGGAAGACCTCGCAGTAGCGCTGCTGGCCTCCGATCATGCATCCACGCCATGCCTGGATCTGGGCGCCCCCGAAGGAGGAGACGTCGAGGGGCAGCGAGGTGAAGTCCACGGGGTCGTCCACGGCCAGGTTGTTCGACACCAGGGTCGTGAAGCGCGGGAACATCACGATGCTCGAGTCGGCGCCGGCCATCGATCGGGCCCTCCGTCTGCCTGCACCGCACCGGCCACGTACGACCGTCGGATTTCGGCAGTATGATAGATGCCCCGTCTGGGCGCGTCAACCGGCAAGCGCGACCTGCGCAGACATCGGGCTTGACAACCCTCCGCTGCAGACTGAAGATGGCAGCGGGTGCGCCGGCATGCGACCACCGCGAGCGGACGCGAGTGGCTGGTCGTGCTGGCACCCGAGGCCCCGACGCCGATGCGGCGTGTCGACTCTGTCGAGGCGAGGCCGGAGACTCTCGAAGGGCGGTGGAGCATGGCCGATCGGGAGAAGATCATCCTGATACCGAGGTACACGTCCTTCGTCGGGCTCGGCACCTTCTATACCCCGCCGATCCGGGTGCGTGACTACTGCCGCGCGGACGTCACGTTCTGGCGGGGAGCCGGTTTCGGCACGAACATGACCCTGTACGCCGTCATCGATGGTTCGCCGGATCTCTCGGTCTGGAGCACCCTGGCCAACTTCCAGACCACCCCGGACAGCGAGCACACCGTGTCCATGGACCTCACGACGGACTGGATCCGTGCGGGCGTGATCGTGGCCTACGGCTCGGACGTCGCGTTCTCCGGGTGGATGGTCGGGAACTTCGAGCGGCGGGAGGAGCCGACCGCGAGGGCCTGACCCGAGGAGGTCGGCCTGCTTCCGGGCGGGTCCGAGGAGGGAACATGGCGGCCGTGAACGAGCTCGAAGGGGGCAACAGCCGCGGCTTCCGCGTCGACGTGGGTCCCGACGGGGGCGGTCGCACCCAGCCCGGCGATTCCGTGACCCACACCGACACCGTCCTGGTGGGGCCGGGGTCGGTCACCCTCGCCGACGAGCGGGACGGACGCCGCGCGATCTACATCCAGAATCCGAGTGACGCAACGGTCCTCCACGTGCGGCTCGAGGACGCTCCGGCGAGCACCTCGGACTACGCGGTCTATCCGCACGAGACCTTCCAGCTCCCTCCGGGAGTCACATACACCGGCGTCATCACGGGCATAAGCAGCGGGGCGCCACCGATCTCCGTGGTGGTGATCGAGTTCTACCTGGTTCCGGAGGTGGGCACCATGTAGCGGCGCGTCGGTCAGGCCTCGAGTCGCGGGTGGAAGGAGGTTGAGACATGGCCGGACAAGCAGTGCCGATCGTCCTGATCCCCCGCTACACCAGCTACGTCGGACCGAGCACGTTCACCACCGTGCCCCTCGAGGTGACCGACTACGCGAGGGCTTGCCTCACGTTCTTTCGGGGGCGGTGTCCGACCTCCTTCGCGGCGGTGTTCGAGGAGTCCCACGACGCGGCCGCCTGGACGAACGCCCTCGGCACGACGATTACCACGGTCGACACATCCGACCAGCTTTCCATACCGCTCACGAAGCGGTGGTTCCGGGTGCGCATCAATCTCTCCACAAGTCCGATCACCTGCTGGGCGAGCGGCCTGCTTACGCGCCGTCTGGCGGAGAAGAAGGCGACATAGCTTCCGGCCACGGCCGGTCCGGGAGCCGGGCCCCGGGCGGGCCGCGTGTGCGGGGCGCGCGAACGACCTCATGTCAGGGCCGCAGGCGGCCCGGGAGAAGACGATGGCTGGAGAACTCGTACCGCTCATCCTGATGCCGCGCTACTCGACGTTCGCGGGCGCGGGCGACTACACGACGATCGCCATGGACGTGACGGAGTATGAGAACGCGATCGTGAACATCTGGCGCGGCAAGCTCCTGGGGACCGGGACCTTGTTCCAGATGTCGTTCGAAGAGTCCACGGACCAGTTCGGCTGGACTTCATGCACCGTGACTGGCGGCACGCACCCTGTCGATCCCGGCGAGAGCCAGGAGACGCAGCGCACTGCCGCCCTCAAGAAGCGGTGGTTCCGCACGAAGTTGACGCTGGTCGGCTCGAACGTCGTGGTCAGTTGCTGGGCGGTGGGCTCGCTGGAGCAGCGCACGGATTAGGAACCGCGGCAGGCGTAGAACCGGGTGCGCGCCGGCCAGGCGGGCGTGATCCGGCGTCCGGGTCCGGCGCGGATCCGTTCGAGAATGACACGAGGTGGGCATGGCGGCAGCGGGAGCCGATCGCGGGTATGTGGGCGTCCTCCCGAACGCCGTCCCGGTGGCTCCGGCAGGGGCGCTGGCCCCCATGAACGGCGCCGTCCATCCCCCGCTGCATCCGGGGATTGCCGGAGGGCCGGACACGGGAGCGGTCAGTCCCGGAGCGAATCGGGATCCGGGAGCCCCGCAGACCCCGGCGGACTCGCAGGCCGGGCCTTCCGGCGCGTCTTCGGCGGAGAGCGGGCTCGCGCAGCCGATCACTCCCGAAGGAGGCGGCGGGCCGTCGAAGCCGCGCGGTCCGTGCGTGAGGATCTGCCGGTGCGTGCCGAGGGGAGGGGTCGTCACGCCTCCGGACAGCATCGCGATCACCCCGCCGCCGGTGATCACGGACGGCTGCTGCGGCACCCCGGCGCCGGTGGTGCCCGTCGTCCCCGGCATCGCGTTCACGGTGTCGGCGGCCTTCGAGATGGCCTGCCCCTACCGGCAGTGGTCTCCGGCCTCGGGCGGGGATCCGACCTCGGCGCACGTCGGTCCGCTCGTTCCCGGCGGCTTCTCTCCGTTGCCGGCGACCACCGCGCGTTCCCCGCGGGGCGGCGAGATCTACGGGGTCCCGTCCGGTCCCGGTGGCGCGGCGCGGACCGCGACGACCGGCGGGCTGCCGATGCTGGGCGCCACGGGCCTGCCGGAGCCGCGCGGGTCCCCGACGGGCGCCGGCCGGGGGCCGCGCGGCGCGCTGCCCGCCCTCGGCACCGCGGGCTTCGTGACCAGCCTCCTGCTCGAGCCGGTCCTGTCCCCGGGAGCGGCGACGGAGGCGCCGGGGGGCGGGGACCTGCAGTTCATGGCCGGTCCCGTCGCCGCGGTGGCGCCGGGCGCGGGGCCCGGGCCCGGGCCGGCGGCAGGAGGAGGAGCCGCGATCGGAGGCGCGGGGGGCGACGCGCCCGGCGTCGGGGCGTTCGCGGGCCCGATCCGCCCGGCCGGCGCGCCGCCACCCATGGCCGTGGCCGGTGGGCAGCAGCTCAAGCTCGCTCTCGGCCAGGGCGGCAAGGGGCAGCCCTTCGACCTCGGCCTCGCCGGGGCTCCCGTGCAAGATGTTTCGGGCCTCACGGGTCCCCTGGTGCGCGGCCTCGTCTCGGGCTCGGAACTCCTCTCCGGGCAGGCACTCGACGACGCGGTCGCGGAGTTCATGGCGGGGTACGAGCAGGCGAGGGCGGCGTCGGGGAAGACCCCGGCCTTCGACGCCGCGGCGGTGGAGGCGACGTTCCGCGACCGGGAGCGGATCCCGATGATGCCGGGACTCCAGAGCAGCGCGCTGGAGGCGGTGGAGGAGCTCGGCAAGGAGTTCGCGGCGGCCGCCGCGAGGCAGGGGAACACGCCGGCCTTCGACGCCGCGGCGGTCGAGGCGGCGTTCCGCGAACTCGAGCCGTCCGTGGCCGGCGCGGAGGTTCGCGGGCGGACCGGCGCGCCGGCGGCCCGGGGTGGCCGGGTCTCCGGAGCGCCGCCGGACACCGAGGCCCCCGCCGTCTCCGGGGAGGACGTGGCGCAGCGCCCCTCCCGGCAGCCCGTCGTGGGGACGAGCCCGTGGCCGAGCGCGCAGCCCGTGCCGGCGCGCACCCGGACCACGATCACGAGCCGCGACGGCCGGCCTCCGCCCGGCGTGCCGGTGACGCCGGAAGACTCCTACGTCGGCGGCTACGTGCCGCGGCGCAGGAAGGAGGCGATCTGTCCGGAGGCTTCGGCGGTGACGGACCCGACGGGCAGCGGCGACGTGCGCGGCGAGCCCTACGTGGCCCCCGACGACGTCGCCACGAACTGGGGCTGGGCCAAGCCCTCGCGCTTCGGGAAACAGGTCGCGGTGATGCCCCCGCACTCGGTTGTGGGGGTGGGGGCTGGGGCGATGTCGCCGTCGTTCGCGGCGATCGGGATCGTCGCTCCGGACTCGAGTGCCGCTTCGGCCTTCGGCCAGCGGCCGGGCCGACTCGAGCAACTCCCGGTCCGGCCCGATGGCACGGACGACTTGCCTCCGCCCGGGCCCGCGTTCCCGCGTGCGCCGGTGATTCCAGCGGGGGCGATCGCTCCGCGGCCGATGGGCGACCCGCCCGCGACTCGTGCACCGGTGTATCCTCCGCAGTGGGACTCGCGGGCCTTTCCCGGATCGGCTGGATCCGGTTTCGGAAGGCCGGGGGATGCGCCGCGGGTCGTGTCGCCGCCGGGCGGCCCGCAGGTCGTGGCCCCGCCGCCCACCCGGAGGGGCCGGAGCAGTCCGGCGTTCCTGGCGGCGGTGGCCGCCAGCAGCGCGCTCGATCGCTCGGTGGAAGCCGCGAAGAAACTCGAGGAGAAGCGAGGCAGCTACGAGCAGTGGCGAGAGGCCGGTGCCAGGGGCAGCAGCGTGGCGGCCAAGGAGTACGAGCAGGCCCTGCGCGATGCGGCGGCCGCCGGCCCCGTGCGTCCGAACCTCGACGCGTACACGAGGGCCCTCCGCCAGGTCACTGGCAACACCAGGTACAACGAGCGGGACCAGCGGCTTGTGCTGGAGGAGGCCGCCCGGCAGAAGAAGCTCCAGGCCGACCAGGAGCGGAGAGAGGCAAGGCATTTCGCCCGACGATATGGGGCGGACCCCGGGGGCGCCTCGGGCGAGCGCGCCGATCGCGCCCGCGCGCGACGCGACGCCGGGGAGACGGCGGAAGTCGGGCGCGGGGAGGCGAGGGCCGCGAAGGATGCCGCCCGGGATGCCCGGAAGCACCTGAACGAGCTGTCCGGGAAGATGAGGGTGCGGACGGCGAATGACGTGAAGAGGGCTGTCGCGAACGTGCGGGCGAACCAGAAGGCCCTGGATACCGCCGCCCGCGCGCTCAAGGCGACCGCGCGCAGCCCGTACGCCACCAGCGGGGACCTGAAGCGCGCCCGGGAGAGGTTCGACCAGGCCTCGGCAGCCCTCGCCGACTCTGAGGGCCGGCTCGCCAGGAAACTGGACGATGCGGAACGGGAGGCCGCCGGCCTCGGTCCGCGCGGCGAAGTGCCGCCCGGGAGCCGCGCACCCTCCGGGGATGTGAAGGCGCCTCCCGACAGCGGGGCGGAGCAGGCAGGCGGTCCGAAGGTCGAGCCGGCCGTCACCCCGCAGCCCGTCGTCACTCCCGCCCCGACCGGCACCTTCCCGGACTGCGGCCCCTGCAGCCTCTCCTGCGAAGGGCAGTGCCACCCGCCCTGCAAGGAGGACGAGGTCTGCCGGTGCGAGTGGGTCGAGGGAACGGTTCCGACGGCGGCGTCGGGCACCGCTCCACCGCCGCCTCCTCCTCGCGACGGCCCTCCGACAGTGGCTCCTCCCTACTCACCGCCCGGGTCAACCGCCGGCTCGGGACCGGACTCCGGCCTCGGCAAGGGGGGCGGACCCTACAAGAGCAAGTTCGGGCTGACACCGCCCATCGTGCCGCGCGACAGTGTTCTCGCATGCGAGTCAGCATTCGCTCCCGAACCCGTTCCAGTGGAGCCTGGCCGGCAGGAGTCCATCTCTGAACTCGAATGGGAAGTTGCAGTCGCCAGGCAGGAAAGCTCCGCTGAAGAGACCCTCCGCTGGCTCGAGGGCACCTTCGGCAGTCTCTTCCCGCTCCGCACGTACACCGACAACGAAGTTAGTGTACTGGCTCTCATCGAAAGGGCCCGTGAGCTCGCAGAGGCGGAGTGGCTCATCTATGTAGACCTAGCGGTTCATGGCCCGAGAGGGAAGGAGCGACTCGCGAAACGGATCCAAGAGTGCGTCAAGCAGTTGGGTCTGAACAAGGCGCAAACGGTTGACAGTATTCCCCCGAAACGAGAAGCCCTGGCGGTTCTCACGGAGAGATACTTCCGCATTGGTGTGATGCTCGAGAGGTTGCGAGGGAACATGGTCGTGGATGATCGGATCGACAAGACTTCCACGCTCCTCACAGAGGAGCAGGGTCCGCATGCAAGGCCGGGCTATGTGCATCGCAAGCTCTTGCCGGAGTCCGGCCAGAAGCCGACCTTCCCGGCATTCTATCTTCCGGAGGAGCGCGCGGCCATATCCGGTCTACTCAGTTCATCTGTGAACAGACCTGAGAATGAGTATGGTGGGGTGTTGTGTTTCTCCGTCCCCCGAATTTCCCCTCAGTGGGGCGAAGACTGCTCCATTTATGTCCCGAAGGGTGAGTTCAAGAGGGTAGAGGCATCTCATCGGGTATGGCGCACAGGAGAGCGAGGAACTCAGCGCCCCGGGTTGGACTTGCCGACGCTGAGGACCGACTATGAGGCTCGTCTGTGTGTCTGGAGTATCATCCACTCCCATCCACCTAAGTGCATCGATGGCTCGGCAGAGTGTGCGCCATCGGGTTCATCCGACCGGCGTGAAGACGGTTCAGGAATGGGGGATATGAGTAACGTCACCGCGTTTGCCGGCACCCGCGGTCTTGGGCACTACAAATTCCGCGCCTATGATGGCTTCAGAAGGAAGGCGTTCTTCATAGCGGTGATGCAGGCGGACTCCCGGGAAGACGGCTCCCCTAGTCGGGAGGGGATCCTCAAGGTGTACAGGTACAACTTCAGGGACCCGGAGCACCGGGCAAACATCGTCAGGGGATATCGGTGGACTCTCCAGTACTGAGCAATCCATGAGAGGCCCGATTGAGCCTCGAAGACTCGCGTATTGGGCATCGAGAGTGCCGGCGACTGTACATCTCCGGGGTCGAACGGCGAGCTTCCGATGGGATCAACGCACTTCCCCAACAACGCGGAATCCGTCTGAGTAGGAGGCCGCCTGTCGGTTGCCGGGGATCCACGAGGCGGACCGGCAGAACTCCGCCGAGTCGTTGCTCGACCCTCCGCGCTGGACTCGGAAGGTACCGGGCGGTGTGCCCGTCACTTCGTCTGCATCGCTCCATGGTCTCCCTTCCGCTGGGGTGCCGGCACATCCTCCAGGCCAGGAATCCTCGCACCACTCTTGCACATTGCCGTACATGTCAAACAGCCCCCACTGATTCCCTCGGCGACTCATCACTGGGTAAGAGCGTCCGTGTGAGTTGTCGATGTACCAGGCGTACTCTGAGAGCAAGGACTCGTCTTCGCCGAAGCACCACTCAGTAGCAGTCCCGGCGCGGCAAGCGAATTCCCATTCCGCCTCACTGGGCAATCGCACTTCAAGTGGTCCGCGTGAGCTCATCCACTCGCAGAATTCTTTGGCTCGCAGCCAGGTGATGCCACCAGCTGGTCCGGAGTCCGGGCCCGAGAGAAGCTCACTTCGCTCCGATGGGTCGTCGAAGCGCTCCCACTGTTCGTTCGTGATCTCAGTTCGGCCAATCCAGTATCCACGCTCGATCTCGACCCAACGCAGCGGAGTTGCGAGTGCAACAGCATCTCCCGGTCCCTCGGCCATCGAGAGACCAAGGCAGTCACAGACGCGTCGAAGGAAACCACCCCTCTGGGGGCTGCGAGTCGACCCCATCCTGTAGTAGCCGGGCCGCAACTCCACGAACTCCACCCCCTCAATGACCATGGTCCGACCGGTGGGCCCGCCGGTGGGCGGGAAGCCGTACTTCAGGATCAGCCGCGGCGGGGGCCAGTCGAAGGCGGCCCAGAGCGCGGCCAGCACCAGCACGAGGCAGAGCAGGACGCAGGCGGCGATGAACGTACGGCGAAGCACGAGGTCAAGATACCAGATCCGGACGAGACGCACACCCCCGCCACTTGGCCGACACCGTCACCCCCAGCCCTCCCCGATCCCCCCAACCTCGGCCTGTCCCGTAACGCTCGACGTCCTGCGACGTCCACGCGCCCACGTGCCGCTCGTGCTCGTTCCCGAACACCGCGCGTTGGGGGGGCGGATGTAGTGGATCATCACGAGCGTCGTCCCGCACCGCTGCATGGCCGCCGCGAGGGAGCGCCGACCACCGCTCCGGCGGGGACTTGGAGGAGCCCACCGCCTCCACCGATCGTGGGCACGGGGAGCGGAGGCGCGGAGGGCGCGGAGGGCGCGAGGCGGGCGCGCTACGTGGCGGCGACGGCGGGGGCGGGCGGCGTTCCGAGGAGCCGGTTCTCGAGGAGCGCCAGCGCCGTCTCCGCGGCGTTGCCCGGCGCGTGCTTCGAGTACCGCATCGTCACCATGAGGCTGTTCGGCGAGTGGCCGAGCCACCGGGCGACGTCCGGGAGGGGGACGCCGGCGCGGACCAGGTTCGTGCCGGCCTGATGCCGAAGATCGTGGGGCCTGAGGTTCGGGTGGCCGATCTGGGCGGCGGCCCGCTTGAAGAGCTTCGCCTCGTAGCCCGTCCACTCGGCGGGGATGCGGGCGAACACGCGGTCCGGGCCCTCGAGCGGCACGATGCGCACGGCGCGCAGGGCCTCCAGCGCGGTGCGGAGGCGGCGCGTGAGGCGCACCGTCCGGGCCGTGGCGTTCTTCGACTTCCGGATCGTGATCGCGCCCTGCACGAGATCCGTGTCCTGCCACTCGAGGCGCAGCAGCTCGCCCATCCGGCAGCCGGTGTCGAGCGCGGCGAGCATCAGCGTCCGGATCCGCTCGGGGCAGGCGGCGATGAGCGCGTCCTGCTCCTCGAGGGACATCGCCGGCACCGGCCTCTCCTGCTCGCGCAGGTGCTTCACGCCGCGGACGGGGTTCTCCTCGATGTGGCCGAAGGTCTTCGCCCGTTCGAAGAGGACGGAGAGGTGGGCGACGTGGCGGTTCCGGGTAGCCGGGGTGGCGCCCCGCGCGACGAGGGCGGTGAGGTACTCCTCGATGTCGGCGCGCGTGATGTCGGCGAGGACCTTGCCCGTGAAGGCGGGCAGGGCGACGCCGTTCAGGCGGGACTTCTCGTTCTTGTACGTGGAGGACTGGTGCTCGCCCTCGAGGTGCTTCAGGTGGACCTTCAGGAACTTGTCGAAGGTGACATCGCTGCGGGGCGGGGGCTCGTCCTCCGGCGGGAGTCCGGACTTGACCCGCCGGGTGACCTCGGCGGCGTAGCGCTCGGCGTCCTTCCGGCTCATCCCGCCGAGGCGCCAGATGCGGCGCCCTCCGTAGGAGAAGCGGACGTACCAGCCGGCGCGCCCCTGGCGCCGGGTCACCGTCGTGAAGTACCTCCGGGTGTTCTCAGCCATCCTCAGGCTCCTTCCGCGGGCCGGCCCGTGCGGCGCCCGTCCGCCGCGTCGCGGCCCTTCGGACATCGCCTGAACGACTGAGCCATCGTGTCTCGCGTCACCTCAAGGGTTCTCCGGACGGTGCCGGGCGAATCTCCGGCGGGCCTGCTTCTGGCGGAGCGTGGGGGCGAGGCCGAGGAGATCCTCGGCGGCCTCGGCGCGGATCTCCTCGTCGGTGCGGGTCGTCGTCTCGTGCGCCTCGAGGAAGGCGAGCAGCGCGGCGAGCCGGACGTAGATCCGGCCTCCGAGGCGGCAGCAGGGCACGCCGTGGCGGGCCACGAACTCCCGGGCCGACCGCTCGCTCGGCAGGCCGAGGACCGCCGCCAGATCGCCGGCCAGAAGCACGGGCCGGAAGGGTTGCTCCGCAGGAGGCTGAGAAGCATCGGTCATGGTCCACCCGAGCGGCCCTCCCGTGTCGAGGAGCGGTGCTCGAAACAGAAAGGGGCACTCGGGTCGAGAATGGGGGACAGCAGCCCAGCGCGCGCCTCCCGCCGCACAACTGCGATAGAATGGGCTCCGAAGGAGAACCTGCGGATGCCCCAGCTCACGTTCAGGAACTTCAGCGACCTGGCGTTCATCCAGTCCATCGACAAGCCGAAGTACCTGGCGCCGCTTCTCCGGCCACACCGGGAGTTCTTCCTGCGGCAGGAGGTCGACATCGATGGCCTCCGGAACGGCGACGCCACGGATCGGAAGCTGCTCCGCGTCTTCACGGACCCCGACGAGCAGATGCCTCCGGAGCTTCTCCACGACCTGTACATGCTTGACGACCTCGCCGACGAGAATGGCCACGACCGCATCCTGGCCGAGGCAGATCGCCAGCGGGTCTCGCTCGAGTCGGTCAAGCTGAACCTGAACCCCGCGGAGTTCGCCATCACGGTGTTCCGCGAGCGCCGAGGGCTCCTCGAGGACTGCCACGACAAGACGCTGTACCGGAAGGTGAAGAATTACATGGAGTTCCAGTCGGAGAAGGGGCGGCGGCTGGGCATCGAAGAGTGTCGGGCCAAGGTGAAGCAGTTGAAATCGAGGCTCGGCGCATGGTTCGAGACGAAGGACCGGAGCCCGGCCTGCGAGATCTACGTCTACGAAGAGGCGAGCGAGATCCGGTTTCTGATCACGCACGGCCGGCTTCTGCGGACCGACGGCACGATCGACAAGTCGTTGCGACGCGGTCGCGTGGCCTATCGCCCGCAGCAGCACGATTCCGTCGTCTACGACAACCAGAGGCTCTCGATCCGCGTGAACGCGCAGACCTGGGCAGAGAAGGACCTCTACCGGGAGACCTTCGGAGAGGTGTTCTTCGAGGAAGCCGGACACTTTCCCGGCGAGAGCGTCTACACCCTCGAGCCACTGCGGACGGATGGATACCGGGTCAGTCTGTGCGCCGGGGTGGAGTCGGCGGTACTCGCGGAAGTCTGGATCGAGATCGACGACTACCACCGCTTCACGCAGATCTCCAGGGCGACTGATCTCCTCGATCGAAGGAAAGCGTGCGGCAGGCCGAATCTGAGCGAAGGCCGGATCGTCCGTGCCGCCTTCATCGTGAAGTACAAGAGCGGGGGGAGAGGCCGCAAACTCGAGATCCGCCCGCCCAACATCGCCATCTACGACCGCGAGCGCGACGGAGAGGCCGCGGAGGGGTTCCTGCAGGCCAACGCGTTCTTCGACCCCAAGAGTCAGAGATATGGTCGTCGAGCTTGACCTGTCTTCCTTCTGGGAGGTGCTGGAGGAGAGCTTCCCGCTGGCAGGGCCGCGCGCGCATCTGATCGGCCAGCTCGGAGCGGAGGTGGTCAACGCCCTGGAGGCAGGGGGCCTGCTGTCCGTCATCCGAGTCGAGGATCGATACCCCTGCCCTCGTCCCGGTGGCGATGGGTGCCCACGGTACCTTCTCCGGAACGCCGACGGCACGTTCCTGGCAGTCTGCGGAAACGACCCTCCGGAGTGCGAGGATCTCGATTTGACGGAGCAGGATGTGACGGTGCTCGGTCTGAGTCCCGAGCGGCTGTGCCAGGCGATGCGGGCTCCGCTCCTGTTCGGTGGTCGGATCGAGCAACTACGCGACCTGCGTCATGTCTACCGCGCCGGTGGTTTCAAGCCCCTCCCCGGTGTGAGCCACGTCATCTACTTCGTCAGCTGTTGTTCCGAGGTCGAGTACTCCGAGACGATCGATGCCCTGCGGTCGCGGCACGATGGCGGCGGGTTCGCGGTCCTCGTCCCGACGGATCGGTATGTCGCGGCCGACACGCGGCGGCAGATGGGAAGCCTGGGCATTCCGATCATCTCGCTCCACGGCCTTCTTCGCCTGGGGACCGACGGTGTGCTCTCGACGGACGTGAGCGTCCTCGACTTGTTCTCCGCGATCGGGCGGCGCGCTTCTCTCCCTGCCCCTGGTCAGCGAGTCTATGCGGACGCTCTGACGCATCGAGGCTGGGAGCAGTTGGACGAGGCCGGCTACCGTCGATTGGTGGACCACGCGGACGAGTACGAGATCTTCGCCGACGAGCGCACCCGAACCGTGTGGAAGAGGGAAGCAGGCCGCAAGGCGCCCGGGCGGAGGATGGGGATCCGGGAGAGCTACTTCCATTTGATCCGGGAGGCGGCGGAAGCGGTCGCCCGCTTCGACCCCATCGACGATCCGCGTCACGAAGAGCAGGCCGCAGTCAAACAGACATTCCAGCGCGCGCGGCAGGTGTTCGATCGCAAGTGCCGCGATGAGGCTGGGGCTGCCTCTTGGCGGCTCTTCAAGTCGGCGAAGAGCGAGGACCGCGTGGTCTACCTCTTCCGGCCCGACCCGGACTGCAAGTTCGCGCTGCTCTTCCTGCCGCGTTCCTGACAAGCGCCCCGCCCCTTCACGTCCGTACACGCCGCATACAGTCTGCCTCCGCTTCGCAGACAGACCGCTCTCCGAGATTGGCCTCCGTGGCGAACAACCATCGCCACGGGAGGCTCTGCATGGTGCGCGACTGGCGCTGTTCGAAGTGCAGGAAGCTGCTCGCGGTCCTGAGAGGCGACCGACTGCACATCCGCTTCGCCCGGGGGCACGAGTACCTCGTCGGCTTTCCCGCCACCAGCGTGTGTCGCAGCTGCCGGACCCTGAACGAGCTTCGTGACAGCTCGTCCACGGACACCGAAGCCGCTGGCTCGGCTTGAGCAGCCGGCGTTGAGTCCATGGTTCGCGAGGCGCTCGACGCCCTGATCGGCCAGTAGAGGCGCGCGACGCCCGGCCTGGAAGGCCAGGCGTCGATGGATGCCTCCCCGCTGCCGGGGTACGAGCGCGAGGGCCTCGAGCTGCAATTGGAGACGGAGAGCGGGGGCGCGCTGCTCAGGAAGCTGCAGCGGCACGCCCCGCAGCTGGCGCCGTTCGCGTCGTGGCGAGAGGTGACGGCTTTCATGCACGACCGGGAGGTCGGGGCGGCCGACAAGGACTCGGTGTTGCGGGCCATCGCCACGGCGCGCGACGAGGACCGCCACCCGCTGTGGGTGAACGTGCTCCTTCTCCTCTTCTGGCCCGGCCTTCTGAACCTGTTCGGCACGAAATGGCGTTGGGACCCCGACGATCCCGAAGAGCGGTGGCAGACGATCCTCACCGCGTTCGTCGCGGCGGTGGCGCGCCTCGACGTGCGGCGTCGGCCGGAGCGCCTCGCGGGGAAGATCATGAACGACACGTTCCACGAGGCGTACCGCGCCTACGAGGCGCGCTGGGAGGAGAAGGGCCTCGCGCCGCCCGCGGATCCGGAGGTGCTGGACGCGCGGGAGGACTCCGTCCCGGGCGTGAACTTCGACGCGATGGAACTCCGGGAGGCCCAGCAGCGGAGGATCGCGGAGTACCGGCAGGCGCTCGAGGCGGGAGTGATCGGGGAACTCGACTTCCTCCTGCTCACGGCGACCGCCGTCTACGGGAAGAGCATCGCGGCCTGCGCCGAGGAACGCGGCGTCGCCTACGAGAGCGTGAAGAAGAGGAGGCAGCGCGCGGTGCGCGCCATCACCGAGTGGCGGAAGAAGTACTGAGCGCCCCGACGGCGTTGTCCCCGCCGAAACGGTTCGATGCCCCTTTCCTGATCGGATACCTGCGTCGGCGGAGAACGCCCGGCGCATGGCTGGCAGAAGGAGGTCAAGCGAGATGGACCGCGACACCCGGCGCGACTTCGTGACGGAGATCTTCGAGGAGACGGCCCTCGTGCTCGGCGGCATCGTGGCGGTGTGCCCGATCGATGATGCGGTCGTGTGGCGTCTGGTGAATGCCTTCGACGCGCTCCGCCAGCGTCTCCTCCGGCGCATCGCCGCGCACCACCCCGGCGACGCCAGTCCGGCTCGGCCCGCGGTGCGCTCCGAGCCGCACCCCGCGATCGAGGAGTTCCTGCGGAAGGTGCGTGGCGGCTCGCGGCGCATCCTCGGTGGGGAGGCGCGATGAACCTGTCGGAGCAGCCGCCCCCGTGCGACCTCGACGCGGAACGGGCCGTCATCGGCGGCGTCCTCCTCCTCGCGGAGACGCTCCCCGAGGCCGTCCGCGACCTCGGGACGGAGGCCTTCCACGCCACCGCACACCGGGCGATGTGGGCCGGCGTCCGTCGCCTCGCGGCGCGCTCCGAGCCGATCGACATCGTGACGCTGCGGGAGGAACTCCAGCGGGCCGGGGAGCTCGAGAAGGCCGGCGGGGCGGAGGCCCTCTACGCGCTCGCGGAGGCCACGCCGACGGCCTCCCACTTGGAACACTACGTCCGCATCGTCGTCGACCTCGCGGCGAAGCGCGATCTGCGGAACGAGGGCTTCGCCCTTGTCGAGGCGAGCTGCAACGGCTGGCCCGCCGCCGATCTGCTCCGCGATCACGAAGACCGCGTGGCGAAGATCCGCGAGCGGCTTACGCGCGACAAGGGGCAGCTCCTCAAGGGTGCGGCTGTCGTGGGCCCGCGGATCGCGGGGTTCATGCCGCCGGCCCTCCCGACGGGCATCCCGGATCTCGATCGCAACCTCGGCGGCGGCCTCCGGCCCGGCTTCACGCCGATCACCGGCCGGTGGGGCCGGGGAAAGACGACCTGGGCGAACCAGGTCGTCGCGAACGCCGCGGGGTGCCGGATCCCCTGCCTCGTCATCTCCCTCGAGGACTCCGTCGAGCGCCAGGTGGCGGTCATGGTGGCCCGACTCGCCCGGGTGGACTCGAAGGAGATCGGCACCGGCGTCTTCATCGAGGAGCCCGGGCGGCCGGCGGCGGAGAAGGCCCGCCTCGTGGAGGACGCCTACGGCTACTACGGGAAGGAGCTGGACCCCTGGATCTCCTTCACCGCCGAGCCGCAGCTCGCCCGGCTCGAACGCCTCGTCGCCGCCTGGGCGCGGCAGAACGAGCAGGCCCCGCACCGCGTCGTGCTCCTCGACACCGCCCACAGCGTTTCGGTGGACGCCGAGTCCGCCGTCGAGCGCGTGGACCGGGTCGCGGCCGCGTTCAAGCGCCTGCAAATGGACCACCGGCTCATCGTGCTCGCCACCTGCCACATGTCCCGGGCCGGTGAGATCCGCGACAGCACGGAGATCGAGTACAAGGCCGACATGATCGTGAAGGTCGAGGCCGAGGACCCGGACCACCCGGACGCCGAGGACCGTTCCCTCGACGACTACTGCCGGGGGAACGCCACGGTGTGCGTCCGGCTCGTCGTGGCGAAGGACAAGGTCGCCGGCCAGACGGGGGAGACGGCGCTCGTCTTCCGCAAACCGCTCGGCGAGTTCACGGGGAGGGCACGATGAACGCCTCGGAGCGGACGCCTCGCACGGCCACGGAGCTCTCCCGGCTCCCGGACGCCGAGCTCCTCGCCCTGGCCACGGCGCCGGTGGACATCCTGAAGGACCGCGTCGCCTACCAGGAGTCGGTGGAGGCGGCGATCCTCGCCGAACGCCGCGGGCTCATCCCGTCCGTGGCGCAGCAGGCGGAGGAACGGCGGCGGGAGCACACCGCCGGCAGGAGCCGGCAGCGGAGTCGGGAGCGCATCACCCGGGCCGCGGAGCAGGACATCATCCTTCCCCGCTGGTGGTTCACGTCCGGGCGGTGGGCGAGGCTCGACTCGGCCGGGACGCGCGTCGCCCCGGCCCTCGCAGCTTTCGTGCGACAGCCCTGCCAGCACATCACCATCGCCGAGGTGGCGGAGTTCGCCGGAACGAGCCTCGACACCGCCGCCCGCGGCGTCGACTCCTGCCACGCCGCGGGGATCGTCCGGAAGCACACGAAGACGCTCTCCGCGGGCAACCTCGTCCGCAAGGCGATCTTCCTCACGATCCCGGACCCGCAGTGATGGCCGATAGAGGGATCTTCTCTATGCCGGAGGTCTGCGGTCCCGGAGCGACTCCGCGTTTCCTCCCGGACCCGCAAGCCTGCCTGATAGAGGACGGGGGAAGACCCTCCGAACTCGGTGACTCCCCGGACCCGCAGAGCTGCGCCATAGAGCCGGACCCGCAAACCTGCGGTCCGACCGGACCCGCAGGGTTGCCCGATAGAGCCGGACCCGCAAAGTTGCCATATAGCTCTCTCCTTCGGAGAGAGAGAGGGGCGGCGGCTCCGCAAGACGCTCCGCCGCCCCCTCTCGGAAGACGAAGGACGCCGGCGGACCGCGTCGCCGCGAGCGACGGGGACGACGGTTCGCCGGGGTGGATGCCGGCGGCGCCGAGGACGCAGGACCTGCGGACGCGCCCCGGCGACGACGTCGTCCAGGACGAACTCGCTGTTCGCGAGACGGCGCCCTGCCCGCGCTGTGGACGCGTCTCCCGCGACGCGCTCATCGCCCTCGCCTGCCCCGGCTGCGGCCACTGCTGGATCGTCGAGGAACCGGAGCGATAGCTCCTCGCCGTCGCCCTCGTCCCGGCCCCCCTCACCGGCACGACGAACCCGTGTCCCCGTTTCCCGCCGCCGATGCCCCTTCTCCTTGTGACGAGCACATCCCGCCCGGGAGCCGGCCGTGTGGCCCGCCCCGGGGCGCGGACACCGGAGGCGCGGAGAGATGGCAGACGAGATCGAGAACGGCGGCGAACTGGAGAAGCCCGCCGGGCGGCGCATCGGCCGGCCGTCGCGGCTGACGCCGGACGTCGAGGCCCGCATCCTCAACGCCATCCGGTGCGGAGCCCCGAACAAGGTCGCCTGCGCCGCGGCGGGGATCGGCGAACGCACCCTCTACCAGTGGGAGGAGAAGGCGCGCGCCCAGCCCGACTCCGAGTACGCACAGTTCGCGCAGAAGCTCACGCGCGCGCGGGAAGAAGGTATCGCCGCCCGGCTGGCCATCGTGATGAAGGCGGCCAAGGTGGACTGGCGCGCCGCCACCTGGCTGCTCGAGCGCGACCTGCCCGACCTCTTCAGCCTCAAGTACCGCGTGGAGCACAGCGCGGCGCCCGTTTCCATCGCCGACGCGCTCCTCGCCCTGCGGCGCCGCCAGGAAGAGCGGGAGCAGCAGAACGCCCCGCCGCAGCTCGAGGCCCCCGCCGAGCCGGAGGAGGAGTAGCGGTGGCCACCGGCTCCCTCCTCGACCTGCCGCTTTCCGAGATCGCCGTCGGCGACCGCTTCCGCCGGGATCTCGGCGATGTCGAGGCCCTCGCGACGAGCATCGAGGAGATCGGGCTCCTGCAGCCGATCGGCGTGACGCCGGACCACCGGCTCGTGTTCGGTCGCCGGCGGCTGGAGGCCTTCCGGCACCTCGGCCGCACGACGATCCCGGCGCGGGTGGTGGACGTGCCGAGCATCGTGGCCGGGGAGTACGCCGAGAACGAGATGCGGAAGGCGTTCACCGTCTCCGAGCGGGTGGCGATCGGGGAGGCGGTGGAGCGGGAGCTGGGGGAGCGGCGCGGCGGAGACCGCAGCAGAGTGCAACAAGTTGCACCTCGCCGGGGCCGGAAGACGCGGGACATCGCTGCCGCTCGCGCCGGCTTCGGCAACCCCGAGACCTATCGCCAGGCGAAGTCCGTGGTGGCGGAGGCGCCCGACCTCGCGGCGGAGGTCGATGCCGGCGAGAAGTCGGTGGGCGGCGCCTGGCGGGAGCTCACGAAGCGGAAGCGCCCCCACGTCGCGCACAACTCCGGCGACCAGGAGTGGTACACGCCGGAGGAGTACGTGCGGGCCGCCCGCCTCGTGCTGGGGAGGATCGACCTCGACCCCGCCTCCACCGCCGTGGCCAACGCCGTGGTGGGCGCGGAGACGTTCTTCACCCGGCAGACGGATGGCCTCGCGCAGGAGTGGCGCGGCCGGGTGTTCACGAACCCGCCCTACGCCGCGGACCTCGTCGCGAAGTTCGCCGAGAAGCTCGCCGCCTCGTTCGAGGCCGGCCTGGTGACCGCGGCCCTCGTCCTCGTGAACAACGCCACCGAGACGCGGTGGTTCCAGCGGCTGTGGTCCGTCGCCTCCGCCGTGTGCTTCCCGCTCGGACGGGTGAAGTTCTGGCACCCGCGCAAGGTGGCCACCCCGCTGCAGGGGCAGGCCGTGCTCTACCTCGGGCCGGCGGCGGACGCGTTCGTCTCCGAGTTCTCCCGCTTCGGCGCGGTGGCGCGGGTGGCCCGATGAGCCGCGACATCCGGAAGACCGAGGAGTACCGGCGCGGGCACGGCGGCGAGCTCCTCGTGGCGCGCGAGCTCCTGCGTCGCGGCTGGCACGTCATCCCGAGCTACGACTACTCCGGCGAGGAGGGGAACAAGGCCCCGCGCCTCGAGGGGCTCCGGGTCCGGTACGTCATCCCGGACCTCGACGTCTGCAAGGCCGGGCAGCGCGTGTGGATCGGGGTCAAGACCAAGTCCGCGGCGTCCCGCGGGCGGCTGAGCGGGGAGCTCGAGCACGGGATCACCCTGCGCCACTGGCAGGCCTACCGGGCCGTGGAGCGCGAGACGGGGAGCGAGGTCTGGCTCGCGATCTGGGAGCAGGACAGCGGGCAGGTGCTCGCGGCGCGGATCCGGGACCTCCCCGCGCCCCGGATCAGCCGGATGAGGAAGGCCGGTCGCGACGAGGGCGACATGGCCTTCTTCCTTAGGTCCTCGTTCGTCGTGCTGTTCACCGTCCGGGGGGAGGGCGCATGAACGTCCGCACCGACGCGAAGCCGGAGCGGGCGCGGGCACCGACCGCTTCTCGACAGGAGGGACTCTGATGGCCATCCGCCGAAACCCCGAGAGCCGGAAGATGAAGATCGCGGACCTGCAGCCCGCCGCCTACAACCCCAGGAAGATCAGCGACGCGGCGATGAAGGGCCTCACCGCCAGTGTGGAGCGCTTCGGCCTGGTCCAGCCGATCATCTGGAACCGCCGCACGGAGCGGGTGGTGGGAGGCCACCAGCGACTGAAGGTGCTCGTCGCCGAGGGGATCGAGGAGACCGACGTCATCGTCGTGGACCTCCCCGAGAGCGAGGAGAAGGCTCTGAACCTGTCGCTCAATAACCCCTCGATCGCCGGCGAGTTCACCGACGACCTCGACTCCCTGCTCGCCGAGGTCCAGGCGGATCTCCCGGAGCTCTTCGGCGACCTGCGGCTCGACGAGCTGTGGCAGGGCGTGGGGGATGGGACGGAGGGGAGGACCGATCCGGACGCGATCCCGGAGCCGCCGGACGCCGCGCTCTCCGAGCGCGGCAAGGTCTACGCCCTCGGGCGCCACCGGCTGATGTGCGGGGACTCCGGGAGCATCGAGGATCTCGACCATCTGCTCGCGGGCCAGTCGATCCACCTGGTGAATACCGATCCGCCCTACAACGTGAAGGTCGAGCCCCGTTCGAACAACGCCATCGCCGCCGGGCTCAGCTCGTTCCAGGGGAACACCCACCACCAGAAGCTGGACGTGTCCCGCCATCCCGAGAAGGCGAAGCCCACGGGACAGATGCGCCCGAAGGACCGGCCGCTCGAGAACGACTTCGTGTCCGAGGAAGAGTTCGGCCGACTGCTCCGCGCGTGGTTCGGCAACATCGCTCGAGTCCTCCTGCCCGGCCGGGCCTTCTACGTCTGGGGCGGGTATTCGAACTGCGGGAACTACCCGCCGGTGTTGAGCGACGTTGGCCTCTACTTCAGCCAGGCCATCATCTGGGACAAGGAGTGGCCGGTTCTCACGAGGAAGGACTACCTCGGAGCGCATGAGTGGTGTTTCTACGGCTGGAGAGAGGGCGCGGCGCATCAGTTCTTCGGTCCACCTACGGCGCAGGACATCTGGCACATCCGGAAGGTGAACCCGCAGAAGATGATCCACCTCACCGAGAAGGTGGTGGAGCTCTCGACCCGGGCCATGGAGTACTCCTCGCGCCCCGGGGAGAACGTCCTCGACCTCTTCGGCGGGAGCGGATCGACGCTGATCGGCGCCGAGATGACCGGGCGCCGCGCGTTCCTCATGGAGATCGACGCGCTCTACTGCGACGTGATCCGGAGGCGGTGGTCCGAATTCGTGAACGGCGAGGGCTGCGACTGGCGCGCCCTGACGCCGGAGTTCGCGGGGTGACGGCGCGCCGGCGGCGCCCGGTCCCCGTGGCCCCGGCGTCCGCGCCGGCCGCGACAGGGCGAAACGTCGCGCGTCTGACGGCCAACCGCGGGGCCTCCCGGCCTCGTTCCGGATGGCACGGGTCCGAATTGCCGCTAGCCTTCCTTTTGTTCGCGATTCGGCGTGTCAAGGACCGACCGGTGCTTGACGGCCGGGGCCGAAAGGAGATGGAGAAGTGATCGAGAAGACGGAGTTCGAGCAGCTCGCCTCGGCGCACGGATACCGCACCCGGAAGCACGAGGACGGCGAGACCGTCATCGCCTGCGCCCGCGGGTTCCTCTGCGAGTGGGAGCCGCCGGCCCGGCTGGCGTGGTGCGTGATCTACCCGGCCGACGCGAAGCCGACCGCGAAGCTGAAGAACGCGATGAAGCGGGATCCGAAGCTCCGCGCAGAGGTCGAGGGCGACGAGGAGTTCATCGCGTCGTTCGCCGTCGCGGATCTCGCATGGGTCGCGGAGCGCTGGGCGAAGGTGAAGAAGAAGCGGCGGCTCACGCCGGAGCGGAAGGCGGCCGAGGCGGAGAGGCTCAGGGCCTTCCGGTTTCCTCCGGGCCCGCGTCCCGGAACGCCAAACGAGCCCTGTTTCGCGTCGGCGGGCGCCGGGGAGTCTTCTGGTACCGACCCCGCCCCCGGACGCGAAACGGCACCCGGGAACCCTGCTTCTACAGGCAGAGACGCCGAAGGCGAGGCGATCCGCCTTCGCCCGTCGCCGCAGCCCCTCGAAAGGAGTGCCTGACCATGACCGCCGACCTCGCCCGCCTCCGCGCCGAGATGGACCGCTGCCGGCGGGACCCCGCGTACTTCGTCCGCGCCTGGCTCGGGGTCGACACCCTCTGGGAGAAGCAGGTGGAGATCCTCGAAGCGATCCGGGACCACCGCAAGACCTGCGTGGCCAGCTGTCACGATTCGGGAAAGACCTTCGTCGCGGCCGCGGCGGCCATCTGGTTCTTCGCCTGCCACTGGCCGAGCGTGGTGGTGACCACCGCCCCCGGCGGCCGGCAGACGGAGTCGCTCCTGTGGGCGAACATCCGGTCCATGCGGAACGCCGCCCCCGTCGCCCTCCCCGGCCTCGTGGGCGCCACCTCCTGGAAGCTCGAGGAGGACCCGCGCTCCTACATGATCGGGTTCTCCACCTCTCCCGACCGGGCCCAGGAGCACGCCACGCGCTTCACGGGCTTCCACTCCGAGCACCTCCTCCTCATTTTCGACGAGGCCGCCGCCGTCGAGAAGCCGATCTGGGATGCGGCGTACGGGCTCATGACGAGCGGCCACGTGCGGTGGCTCGCCATCGGCAACCCCTCGGATCCGTCAGGCGAGTTCGCTCGCGCCTACGGCTCCGGCGACTGGCACGCGATCCACATCGATGCCTACGACACCCCCAACATCCGGGCCGGGAGGCAGCTCTACCCGCACTTCCCGAGCCTCGAATGGCTTGCGGAGATGCAGCGGAAGTGCGGGCCGGACTACGAGAGCAACCCGGAGTACCAGTTCAAGGTGCGGGGGATCTTCCCCACCTCGGCAGTGGACACCCTGATCGGGGTCGGGGAGTTCCTCGAGGCTTGCCGCCGGCGGGCGGACGAGGATCCGGAGGCGGTGGTCACGATGGGCGTCGACGTGGCGCGCTACGGCGGGGACCGCACGGCGATCGTCGTCCTCCGCGGCGGGAAGATCCTCCACGCCGAGGCCTACGGGAAGCAGGACGTCGTGTTCACCGCCGGGCGGGTCCTGGAACTCGCCCCGCGGGTGGGCCTCGCGAAGAACGAGGCGGAGCGCATCGCCATCGACGACACCGGCGTGGGCGGCGGGGTGGTGGACGTGCTGCGCGGCAACGGCTGGGGCGTGAACGGGGTGAACTTCGGCGAGAGCCCGGAGCGCGACGAGGCGACCTGCGCGAACCGCCGCACGGAGCTGTGGGTGGCGGTTAAGGAGTGGATCCGCAAGGAGGCAGGCCTCGCCGATCTCACGCCCGCGATCCACGAGGAGCTGCGGGCCGATCTCACGACGGTGAAGTACTCCTTCCGCCCCGACGGCCGGCGGATCCTCGAGCCGAAAGAGGAGATCCGGAAGCGGATCGGGAGATCGCCCGACTACGGCGACGCCCTGGCCCTCGCGCTGGCCTTCCGCACCGTCCGGCCGCGGCTCCGCTACGGCCCGGTCGCGGCCAACCGCAATCGCTACGGCGGGTGGGATCATCCCGAGGATGCCGACCACCCCGGCCACCAGGCGTGGCTCCGGGACCACCTGTTCGACGACTTCAAGCCCCGGGGCAACCCCTTCCACGACCTGTTCCCGCCGCGGCGGCTTTCGGACGGGTGAGGTCGGATCACCGGCCGCGGCCGGAGGGCGATCGAACGGCTGTCCCGGCCGGCCGACTGCCGCCGTCCACCGCCGGTCGTCCTTGACGCGGGCGCCCGTCGAGGTAGGGTGCCACCCGTTCGAATCCGGATCCGGCGAGGAGGCATCCGCATGGCGGCACGACGGAGGAAGGCGCTGCCCGACCCGCGGAAGGTGGTCGGGTACGTGCGCGTCTCGACCGACGAGCAGGCTCTCGGCCCGGAGGCCCAGCGGCAGGCGATCACGGCGTGGTGCGAAGCGAACGGGGCCTCGCTCGTCGTCCTCCACGAGGACCTCGGGATCTCCGGGGCGACGCCAGTGGAGAAGCGGCCGGGGCTGAACCTCGCCCTGGACGCCCTCGAGGAGCACGGCGCCGGCGTCCTCCTCGTGGCGAAGCGGGACCGTCTGGCGCGGGACGTCCTCGTGGGCGCCGTCGCGGAGCGGATGGTCGAGCGCCTCGGGGCGCGGGTGCTCTCCGCGGACGGCGCGGGGAACGGCGACGGCCCCGAGAACCAGCTCATGCGCCACCTCATCTCCTGCTTCGCGAGCTACGAAAGGGCCCTGATCGGCGCGCGCACGGAGGCCGCCCTCCGGGTGAAGAAGCTCCGGGGCGAGCGAGTAGGAGCCGTCCCTCTTGGGTTCAGGCTGTCCGGGACTCCGGGACGGCTCGAGCCGGACCCGCGGGAGCAGGCCGCCATCGCCCTCATCCGCGAGCTCCACGCCACGGGACTCTCGCTGCGGGCCATCGACCGGGAGGTCCGGGCCCGCGGCTACGCCTCGAGGAACGGCGGGGCGTGGCACGTCCAGAGCCTGGCGAACCTCCTCCGGAAGGAGCCCGCCGCGACGGCGGTGTAGCGCGCCCACCGAGGCGACGCCCAAGACCGGTTTCCTCGAGAGGGGGGGCGGCGCCCATCCCCTCGACGCGGCCCACCGGCGGGAGGCCGCATCCTCCCCGGCCGCAAGAGCAACCCGGAATCGGGGTTGACATGCTCCCGAATCGCGCTACGCTACGGCCTGAGTGCTGTGGCGGGCCCGAGATGGCCCGGGACGGTGCGGATGAGGGCAGCGAAGTGGTCACTCGGGGGAAACATGCGCCGCTGAAGGTGGCGCTCGGTCTTGTCGTCTCCCTCTACTCTCTCTTCCCTGTCCACGCCTCGACCCCGGACGCAGCGCGGACGACCTTGCGGATCGCCCTGACCCGCGATCTCCGCGGGTGGCTCGAACCTTGCGACTGCAAGGAAGGCGTGCTCGGCGGCTTCCCCCGACGGGCCACCGTCCTCGCGCAACTGAAGCCAGACCTTCTGCTCGACGCCGGGGACCTCGTCTCGCAGGCCTCGCCCTACGATCTGCTGAAGCTGCGCTTCATGCTCGAACTCGACGGCCGCCTCGGGTACGCGGCGGTCAACGTGGGGCGGCGGGAGGCGGAGTTCAGCCGCGCCGAGCTCATCAAAGTCGCCGCGGAAAGTCCGGTTCCCCTGATCTCCGGAAACCTCGCCGACGAGGCGGGAAAGCCCGTGCTACCCGGGCACGTGATCCTCATGCGCGGGGGCCGCCGCATCGCCGTCCTCGGCCTCGTGACGACGGAGGCGAGCCGCGGCGCGGGGCTCACCCTCCTCGATTCGGCGGAGGCGCTGCGGCGCGAAGTTGCGGCGGTCCGCGCGGACGCCGACTTCGTGATCCTGCTCGCCGCCCTGCCGGCGGCGGAGCTGTCGCGGGTCCTCGAGGCCGCGACGGGCGTCGACCTCGTCCTCGGCGGCATCGTCCCGAAAGGGTCCGAGGCCATGGAGGCGATCGGGGGCGTGCCCTGCTTCCTCGTGCAGGGCAAGGGGCAGTACCTCGCCGACGTCGTTCTCCGGGAAGAAGGCGGGAAGCTCGTCCCGGCCTCCGGCCGGCGGGTCGTCCTCGGCCCCGAGATCGTTGCGGACTCGGAGATCGAGAAGCGGATCCGGGCCTTCGAACTCTCGTTGAAGGACCTCGATCTGCTCGGGAAGACCGAGGGCAAGAGCGCCTTCATCGGCCCGCGAGCCTGCGCCGCGTGCCATGGCGAGGCCTGTGCGTCCTGGGAGAAGACCGCTCACGCGCGGGCCCTCTCGGCCCTCCGTCCCGAGAAGGGGCTCCATGACCCGCTCTGCCTCGCGTGCCACGTCACGGCGCCGGGCACGGGCGGCTACACCTCCGCGGAGAAGACCCCGGAGTTCGCGGGGGTGACCTGCGAGTGCTGCCACGGCCCGTGCCGCGCGCACGCCGAGGCGCCGCTCACAGCCGCCTGGGCGACGGCCGGTGCCCTCCTAGGGGCGCATCCCACTTTGCCGGTCATGCTGGTCGCCCTGCGCTCCTCTGTGAGAATACTGGCTGGTGAAGCGAGCCACACTCTTCACCGCCCCTACTCCAAGGCACACACAACGGCACAGCATCCGGAGGCTCCTACAGCACGGAGGACTTCATGAGGCTGCCCGGAGCCGCCGAAATCCACTCGTTCTGTGCTGGCTCCGATCGCTACCTGCTCGATGTCAATGGACAAGCCGTGTTCGCTGTTGATGAGGTCGCGTTCACGTGCCTCAGCGAGTACGAGCAACAGGTTTGCCAAGAGAAGACCGGGGGAATCGCCAGTCTGAGACCCCGACTCCTATTCGAGCACGTCGCAGACATCCTCCGGCCGCTGCAGGATGCCGGCTTTTTCATACCTGGACATGTCGAGAAGTACGGGCAGCAGGAGTCCTTTCTGCAAGCATTGCATCGCGCATCGCCGCGGAAGATGTGGTTGCTGGTCAGTCAGACATGCAACATGCGCTGCGAGTACTGCTACGCAATTGAGGACCGATACCGGGATGAAGGGAGAAGAATGTCGGAGAAGGTGGCGAGGGCCGCCATAGATTACCTCGTGAAGAGATCGGGAGCTCGTCGGTCGCTTCGTGTGACCTTCTTTGGCGGAGAACCTACGCTAAACATGCCTGTCGTGCGTGGGACGGTTGCCTATGCTCGGACTCTTGAGCGGAACACTGGGAAAAAGATCGCATTCTCGATGTCGACCAATGCAACCTCCCTCACTGATGAGACCGTGCGGTTCCTTGTCGCGAATGGCTTTGCCATGCAATTCAGCTTGGATGGTGACCGTGCTGGGCACAACCTGCGACGGAGGTCCCGCTGCGGTGAGGGGAGCTATGATTCCGCCTTGGCTGGCATCCGGAGGTTCATGACTGTTGCGCCTGCGGGTTTGACGGGCAGGATCCGAGCGACAATGACACCGGGAAACCATGATCCCGTCCGAATTGCATCTCACTTTGTTTCGCTGGGTTTCGAGCACTTCGGCATTGGCTCAAGTCAGGCGTGTATGGACGGTCCACGACCCTGGGATCTTGGCAAAGACGAGCTGCAGGCCATCAACTGCAGGATGGATGAATTGGTGGCGCAGCTTCTCGAGAGCGCCGAGAGTGGTGGGCCACTTCCTCCTTACAATCCGTACTCCGACGCTCTCTCTGCGATGGCCTCGGGTCCGAGGTCCGTCCTTCCATGCGGAGTGGGCAGGAACGACGCCGCGGTGGACGTCGATGGTCTCCTTTACCCCTGCCATCGATACGTGGGAATGCGCGAGTACGTCCTGGGAGACGTGTGGGCAGGAATTGACGCGCGACGTTCGGACTTGTACTACCGTGGGCTGTTGCGGGCTCTGGGTGAGTCCTGCGAGTACTGTTGGGCGCGGGGTCTATGCGCTGGACAGTGCCCGTGGACGAGGGCGGGCAGGCACGGTTGCCATGGCCCCCCTTTGGACAGCGCATGTTGGTTCTCGAAGCGCAGCATCGAACGGCTGATCCACCTCTTCTTCTCCCTTCGGTCGCGAGCGCCGCGTGTCTTCGAATCCGTGGTGATGCGAGGCGAGGCATGGCGGTGATTTGAGCGATGGATGGTAGCCTAGAGGTTCCACTGCTACAGTCAAGTTGGCAGAAAGGAGAGTGAATTGTGACCTCCGGAAAAGGAGACCGCGAAGTGGGCAGCGCCCATGAGGGCAGCACGCATGACAGGGCGTGCTCCCGGCGATCGTTCCTGAAGATCTTGGGAGAACTGGGCGGCAGTGTTACGTTCCTCGGCGTGCTGGGAGGGACGAAGGCTTCCGCTACGGAGGGAGTATGCGGCGAGCAAAACCCGGCCCCGCCGCCAGTGACCATTGAGGATGGCTCATGCAGCCCAAGCGGCTCAGCAACAGATGGTGACTGCGGCAAAGCGTCGCATGGAGATGTAGTCTTTTCAGACGCGCACTGCGGTCAGCGGAAGGACAATCACTGGATGGATGAGGACGAGGCCTGTTCGCTCAAAGTTACGATCCTGCAGGCACCCGACAATTCGTGCCACGACCGGGCGAACGACAACATGATGCCGCCTGAGATCTACTATCCCGATCACCGCTGTGGCGTGCAACACGATCCGGAGACGGTGTGGCCCGACGGGAATGCGGGTTACAAGGCGCTCCTTGAGGATCCGGACGCATTACCACAGAACGCGTGGATCGACCCAGATGAGGCGTGTGGGGCGTACAACCCAAGCGGCTCCCCGCCTCCTACGCTAGATACGGACGCCTATTGCGGCAAGGAGCCTGGGACTCCAGTCGTGTACGCATCTGACCTTGCGTGCGGAAAGCATGTGTTTCTGAATCAAGGGTACTTCAGCGTTGACAGCAATTGTGGCCGTCAACTGTACACGGAGTCTCCCGCCCATGATAGGGACCACAGCTGTGGCCTCGAGACGGGGCCTGGCGTAACGGACCCAGACGGGAGTTGCGGCATGCAGGTCACGAGGTCCGAGATTGAGTTGAACCGGACTTCCGGATTCCCGGGTCCGGAGGACTTGTTTCAGGATGTTGATGGTCCTGTCTAGGTCGCTCGGGTCGCGAAGATCTGGGACTGAATCCGGTGGAGATCTAGTATGGCGGCAAGCTGCCGCTTAGGCTTCCTGACAGGGTGACTCTGCTCGGTCGCATCGCGAAGGCCGCTTTGTTCGCGAGCCATCGGCAGGGAGGCGTTGTGCAGTCAGAACGCTCCTGGCAGCCCTATGCGCTGGAGAAGGCGTCTCCCTGCCCATTGTGTCACGATCCCGGGGCGCCGGAGTGGAGCGATCCGCTGAAGGCAAGGTCGGTGGTTCAGGTCGGTCCGTCGGTACGATACACTGCAATGGTCATTTTGCACTCTGTGCGAAGTTGCGTTTTGCGACCCTGCGTCAGGCGCTTGCCGCCTGGAGGTGTATCTGAATTCCCCCTCCCCCTCCTTGAAGGGCCTGATGCTCCGTGCCCCTCGATAGAAGTCTGCCCGATGTTACGGCTTCGGCACAGCGCGGGCGCGCCGACGCCCTCACACATGCCGGGCAGCCAGATCGTCTCGTGCGTCGATGAGCCAGCGGTTCCTGCATCATTGGGTCCATGCAGGAGCCACGCGCCTGTGGGTCCTTCTGGAATGGACTCTGGAAGCGGGGGCAGTTGGGACTCGTATCGCATCGGATCGCGAGATGGTCGCCAAGGAGGCGCTTAGGTGATCGGAAGACTCCGCAGACTCGGGCGTGGATCACTCATGATCGCAAGCTTGGTGGCATGCGTTGTCCTCTTCGTTGCCGTGCGAAGCAGGCAGCCAGCCCATGACTCCCATCCGCCTCTTCGGAGCATCGATGCGGGGCCCAAGGCAGCGTCACCACTGGCTGCTGGCGGGACCGGAGCACGCCTACCTGGCCGCACTGCGACGCAGGCGGGACTCGCCTCTACTGAGCACGAGCCTGGATTCAGCGCGAGAACCAAAGAGGAGGACCGCTCGACCAGCGTAAGCTACCAGTTGTATCAGCATTGGATCAAGCTTATACTGCAAGAGCAGGACGCGGCCCAATCTCGCGAGGAATTGGAGCGAGTGATCGATGCGCTCTCCTCAGATTCTCTGGATGATGTGTGTGCCGCTCTGTGTGTCATAGGAGACTTGGAGGGAAAGTCGTACGACAGGTCAAGAGCAAAGGGACGGGTCACCGAGCTCCTGCGGTCTCCCGATGCGGATGTTCGCTACTTTGCGGCCCGCGCCCTTCCGGCAATCGACCGGATGTCGGGTGATGTCGATCAGCTCGTCGCCCTTAGCGATGATCCCTCTGAGCAGATCCGAGAGTGCCTGCCCGCGGTACTGCGATTGTACGCGCCAGAACGTGTGGATGGTCTGCTTGTAGGCGCCTTCCGGCGGTTGTTGTCGGACAAGAACCCGAAGATCGTCCAAGCTGCTCTTGCTCAACTTGCGAGTGCATCGCTGAGTCCAGAGATCGAAGATTGTGTCGTCGAGATAGCTCGCGACCCCGTGAACCGCGACTCCGCAATTTCGGCAATCCTCGCCATCTCAGCCCCCACGCGCGCGAGATCGGAACGTCTCGTTTCAGTCCTGTTGGAGACGATATGTGAACCCTCGTCAGACGTGGCTTGGGCAGACGCGCAACTCGCAGCGGTCAAAGCGCTGAGAAGTGGGGTTCCAGGTACAATGATACCTACAGTTGTCTCAGTGATGCAGAGAATCCTCTCTGAGACCCGCCTTTCATACTTGCACTCCGCTGCGATCGAAGTGCTGGGCGGGTTCGGTGGAGAAGAAGCTGTGCGTATCCTTAGAACCTTCGCTGCGAGTACTGCGGCAGACGGTCCAGTCCGCGAGCAGGCAGTGCGACTGGCAGATCGTCTCGAGCACCGCTAGGTCCGTTTCCATGTCTGTTGCGTGGAGCATACTTCGCTTGCCTTCTGGAAGTCGGCCGCTACCGCCCGATGGAGCGGCCCGGGTGTGTACTGAGTTACTTCACGATCGATGTTCTGGGTGGGGGCCTGTGTGGGGGCACGCGCTGCCAGAGCTTTCGACGCTCCGGAGATGGAACGATGCGAGTCCACTCGCCTTCACTTGCGCCGGTCGGTGTGGTTCTATGCGGAACTGCGCGACCGGCAAGCCGCTCTCCTCGCGAAAGCCCTAGGGATGCCTAGCGGAAAGCTGGCGTGGGAGAAGCAGATGCCGGCCGTCGTCGCCCGCGATCGGTATTGCGAGTCAGATGGTTTGCTCGCGATCTGGCCGGATGGATCCAGGGTTGCTTTCGGTCTGGATGACGGATCCGTCCTCCTGCTCGACCTCCGGACCGGCGTGGAGACCGGGCGCATGGAGCCGCCGGCGACGCTTCGAGAGCGCGTCGATGTCGTCACCTGGTCGCACGATGGCTCCCAGATACTGACTGGTCACCGCGGGGGGACCCTTCTGTTCTGGGACGTGGCCGGGCGCAGGCCGGTCCGAACGCTGACGGTGCTCGACCCGAAGAAGCTGTGGGACGACCAGTGGCGTCGTTCTGGGTTCATCGACGTGCTCGTCAATCGCGAACTCACCTTGGTCTTGACGCTGACACACGATGGGATCGTGAGGGTCTTCGGCAAAGGAGCTCCCCCGCGCGGCGGACCGGAAGGCGGGAGGTGATGGACGTGCTCGGATTCATCTCGCATTGGGAATTGGCGCTGATCCTCCTCCTCGCTCTGCTGCTCTTCGGCACCCGGCTACCCAAGTTGGCCCGGTCCGTCGGCCGGAGCCTGCATGAGTTCAAGGCCGGTGTTCGCGAGGTCAAGGAGGAGACCGGCTGCGAGGAGATCCGGGGTGTAGTCGACGGTGTCCGGGGCGCAGCGGATCCCCGGAGGCTCTCCGCGCGGCTCGCGGACGTACTTCTGGACCCGAAGCAGCCCGCCCCCGACGACAGAGCGAAGGAGTTCGCGCCGAAGGATGATCCGCCCACGGAGCACCGGCAGGCTTGAGTGGCAGGGAGACTCTCCCGGAGCTCGGTCTCTTCGATGCGGAGTTGCGCTCGGTCCGGGAATACACTTGCCGTCCCGGTCGAGAGTCCTCCTGCCTCACATTCCGCACGTGCGCCCGCTGATATCCGGCCACCCGGTGGCCCTCATCCCCGGCGCCAGTAGATGCCCTCCTCGATCCCCAGAAGCTCGAGGATCTGCCTCTGGAGATCGGTCAGCTCCGGCTCGAAGGTCTGCACCGTGAACTCGCCGCGCAGCAGCGTGTGCTTCTGGACTATGCTGAAGGCCTCACCTTCTGGAGTTATGTTGTCTCACGACATCGATAAGTTGCTCTCGGCGGGCCGTCCGTGTCGATGCTAGTGTCAATCACCGTTCCCCGGGTGACAGACCGAGTTTCTATAATTTCCTGAGTCTCCTACGCGCGCGCGAGGCAGGCCCCCGAGGCACCCAGATCCAGGCCCTCCGTTCGTCTGCCGAAAGGTATCGGCGGTCCGAGGCCGCGGGCCGCGGCGAAGCTCGTAGAGCACGAACAGACAGCAAAGACGGCAACGCGTTTCGCCCCCGCCTTTCGACTACGTCTGCACCTTGCGCTGCTCCACCGCGGTCAGCGATCGTGCCCGGCATGAACCGCACCAAAGCCGCGTTCGCGCCGGAGGTCCTCCGCGAGGGCTTCGTCGTGCTGGCCCTCGCGATCTCCCACCGGAAGCGGCGGCCGGAGCCGCGGATCGTCCTGCTGTGAACGCGGGCTGAAGACCCTTGACTCGGGCGATTAGAGGAGCCCGGAGACCGCTGGCGCAGGGGCCTCTGGGATCTCCGGAAATCCGATCTGGTCGATCCGGAATGCCCTTGCAGCCTGCCGTCGACCGATCCCTCATGTCGCGCGTCCGCCGGCGACCGGGGGATCGAGCGGCTCCCGGGCGCGGGCGGCGCACAACCGCAGCCCACAGCCGCTCGACAGGAGGCTCGACGATGAGGAAGGTGACGAAGGAAGGGACGAAGAAGGAGAAGAAGGTGCGCGCCGGGGCGGAGGCCTTGGCCGAGCCGGCGGGGACGCCGGTGGCCGCGGAGCCCACGAAGGCGGCGGTGGCCGAGTCGTCGATCGAGGCGGCGCCGGTCGTAGAGGCCGCGGATGTCCCGGCGGTGGCGCCGCCCGCCGAGGTCCCGGCACCCGTCGAGGGCGCGCCGGCGCCCGCGTCCGACACGGCCCCGCTGGCCGAGGCCGCCTCGATCGACGCCGCGAGCGCCGCCGAGGTGCCCGCCGAGGTGCCGGTGGCCACCGAGCAGAAGGACGTCCCCGCGGTCGACCTCGAGGCCCTGAGGAAGCCCGTCGATGCGGCGAAGGCCGCCCTCGACGCCGCGGAGGCCGAGATGAAGCGGCTTGTGGAGCACGCCCACGCGATCGTCGCGGTGGCGCGCGACGACTACCGCAAGGCCCTCGCGCCGTACCGCGACGCCTGCCGGAAGGCCGGCCGCGCCTGCGAGTTCGAGGGGGGCCGGGGCGCGAACGTCGCCGCGAGGGTCGGGTTCCTGGTGGAGCGGACCGCCGAGGGCGTCTGCATCACGATCCGCGGCCGGCCGGAGACTGTGGAGACGATCCCGCTCTCGGCCCTGAAGGAGTCGGTGGGCAAGGCCGCGTACAGCTAATATGCGGGCCTCGCCGTTATGTGGAGTTGGCCACCCAAGCCCTTGAAG
>JADHED010000230.1_pt1 | contig 76465 bp, 78 predicted proteins | sample 8952041 | NCBI WGS metagenome assembly JADHED01 (sample SAMN16124423, study PRJNA663239) | bioreactor sludge metagenome | isolation source: sludge (control) | place: India:Bengaluru | collected 2018-09-08
GGCGGAGGCTCCCGCCGTCGGCACGGGCAGCGCGGCCCCCGCAACCGGCACGGGCAGCGCGGCCCCGGCCACCGGCACGGGCGGCGCGGCCCCGGCCGCTCCCGAGGTGGCGGCGCCGCCCGCCGTACCCGCCGCCGGGGAGGCCCTGAGCGCCGTCGCCCCCGGAAGGGGGGAGCAGACGGTCGTGCAGGCCGAGCGGGTCCGCTGGCGCCTGGACTCCTTCGGCGGCGCCGTGAGGGGGGCCGAGCTCCGGGAGTTCGCCCAGGACCCGGGGCAGGACCTCGCGCAGCCTGCGCACTGGTACCGGGTCCTGTCGGAGTACGCCTCCGACGGCCTCAGCATCGCCCCCGAGGGGCGCCGCGCGCTGTCGCTCCGCGTGCTGCGGGAGGACGGCAGCGTGGAGACCCGCCTGCCCGTCGATCGCGTCCTCTGGACGCGGACGGAATCGACGCCGGAGCGGGTGACCTATGTGCTCCCGGTGCCGGAGGCCGGGGTCGAGTTGAGCAAGACCTTCTCGTTCCCGGCACGGGTGGAGGGGCTCGGAGGGGCGCCCTACCACCTCGTGCTCACCCTCGGTCTGACCGTGACGGACCCCGCGCGGGCCGCGGCGTTCGGCGCGAAGGGATGGCGGCTTCGGCTGTCCGGTCCGGCCGGGCTCCCCGTGGAGCAGTTCACCGCGGGGATCACGGTGGTCGGCGCGGCCCTGACCACCGACACCGTGACCGCCGAGGAGATCACGCCGCCCGGGAAGGTGGAGGCCGCCCCGGAGGCGTACCCGGAGCCGGAGAAGCAGGGCCGCAACCGCCTCCTCGAGTGGGTGGGACTCCACACGCGGTTCTTCGCCGCGATGCTGCGCCCGGTGGACCCCGCGCAGGTCGGCGCGCAGCAGGCCGTGTTCCTGCCGTTCAAGGACGTGACCCGCGAGGGAACGCAGGTCGTGAACCTCGAGCCCGCGCTCGACTTCGTGCTGCCCCTGCCGCCCTCGGGCGGCACGGCCACCCGGGACTTCCTGTTCTACGCCGGTCCGATGGACCCGAAGGTCTTCGACGAGGGCCCCTACGAGATCTTCGAATCGATCGTCGACTACGGCCTCTTCGGCTTCATCGCCAAGGCGCTCGTCTTCCTGCTGCGAGCGATCAACTCCGTCGTCGGGAACTGGGGCATCGCGATCATCATCCTCACGATCCTCGTGCGCCTGGCCCTCTTCCCGCTGTCACGCAAGTCGCAGTTCTCCATGCAGAAGCAGCAGCGGCAGATGGCGCGGCTGAAGCCGAAGGTGGACGCGCTGAAGGAGCGCTACGGGAAGAACCGCAAGAAGATGAACGAGGAGATGATGAAGCTGTACCGCGAGGAGGGGGTGAGGGTGTTCCCCGCGGGCTGCCTCATCATCCTGCTGCAGCTCCCCGTGTTCATCGGGCTGTTCCAGGCGCTCCGGTACTCCATCGGGCTGCGGCACTCCCAGTTCCTGTGGGCCGTGGATCTCACCACCCCGGACCAGCTTCTCGGACCGGTCAGCACGAAGGGGATCCCGCTGGTCCCCGACCCGTTCTACCTGAACATCTTCCCGATCGTCATGGCGGTGACGTGGTACCTCTCCAGCGCTCTCGCCCCGAAGCCCGCCGACCCCCAGCAGGCGCAGTCCATGAAGATCATGCGCTGGATGACGATCGTGTTCTCGCTGATGCTCTACAACTACCCCGCGGGGCTGGCGCTCTACATGGTCGTCTCCTCGACCTGGGGCATCTTCGAGACGAAGGTGGTGAAGAAGATGCTCGCCGCCCACGAGCCCGCCGTCGTGCCGGTCTCGCCGACCTTCCGCAAGGGCCGCTGACGGGCGTCCGGGAGTCTCGGCAAATCGATTGACGCACGACCGGTAGGGGCGTATCCTTCCCCATGGCCCATCTGTTGTAGAGTTTGGACGCGGGGAGGAGACTCTATGCGGTGTCCGTACTGCAAGGCGGACCGGGACAAGGTCATCGACTCCCGGTCGTCCACCGATGCGTTCGTCATCCGCCGCCGCCGGGAGTGCATCGACTGCGGGAAGCGTTTCACCACCTACGAGAAGATCGAGGAGACCCCGATCCGCGTGGTGAAGAAGGACGGTCGCCGCGAGGGCTTCGAGCGCCGCAAGATCCTCACCGGGCTCCTCAAGGCGTGCGAGAAGCGGCCCATCTCCGTCGAGATGCTCGACGAGATCACGCGGCGCATCGAGGAGCGGGTCGCCGCCCGCTTCGACCGCGAGGTCCCCGCGAAGTTCATCGGCCAGCAGGTGATGAAGGAGTTGAAGCGCCTCGACGACGTGGCCTACGTCCGCTTCGCCTCCGTGTACCGCGAGTACGACCACCTCGACGACTTCCTCGAGGAGGTGGAGAAGGCGAAGGGGACCGTCCGCAAGGGCAAGGAAGGGGAGGGCGAGTGACCCCGGAGCCCCCAGGGATGAGGCCCCTCCGACAGGTCCGCAAGCGGGACGGTCGGCTCGTGGACTTCGACGAGGGCAAGATCGCGGACGCGATCTACAAGGCCGCGCTCTCCGCGGGGGAGGAGGACCGCTTCCTCGCGGAGGAGCTGGCCTCCGTGGTCGCGCTGTTCCTCGCCAAGACCTTCCGCGAGGCGGTGCCGACGATCGAGGACGTGCAGGACATGGTGGAGCGGGTCCTCATCGAGACCGGCCACGCGGGGACGGCGAAGGCCTACATCCTGTACCGCGAGAAGCGGGCCCGGCTCCGCGCGGCGGAGACGCGCGCGGCGGAACCGGTGCAGAGGGAGCTGTTCGCCCCCGGGCCCGTCCTGCTCCTCGACGCCGTCGGCGGCCGCGTCCGGGTCCTCGACCGCGAGACCCTCTGCCGGATCGTCGCGGCGGAGGCGGAACTGCCCGCGGAAGCGGTGGAGGGCGTCGCCGACGCGGTCCTCTCGCGCCTCTCCCGCCTGCGGCTCCCGCGGGTCACCCTGCCCGTGCTCGGCCGGCTGCTGGATGCGGAGATGGCCGCGCGGGACCTCCTCGCCGGCATCGCGTCGCGTGGGGACAAGAGCCTCCCGCGCGTGCGTATCGAGGCCGCGCTCTTCCCCAAGGAGGCGGAGCGGGAGGGGGCGCCGGCGGAGCGCGTGGGGCGGGCCCTGCTGCGGCAGTATTCGCTGGAGGAGATCTACCCTCCCGAGGTGGCGGAGGCGCACCTGTCGGGGCGCATCCACCTGCGGGGCCTCTCGGATCCCACGGCGGTGTTCGCCGCCTGCCTGTCGCCGGACGCCCTTCGGCCCGTCGAGGCCGCCGGCGGGAGAGCGGACACCCCCCGGCAGTTCACCGCCGCGATCTCCCGCGCCGCGCGGGCGCTCGGTCCGCACGTTTCGCACGGGATCGCCCTGTTCGCTCTGAACCTGCTCGTGGCGCCGCTCTACCGGGACCTCGACCGTGCCGGGCGCCGGGAGGAGGCGTGGCGCCTCCTCGCAGGCCTGGCGGGCGCCCCGGGGCTCGAGATCGGCCTCCTCCTCTCGCCGCCGGCGATCCTCGCGGCACGTAAGGCCCGGGGGCCGGACGGCGCGATCCTCGCCGAGACGTACGAGTCGTTCCTGCCGGAGGCCCTGGAGTTCGCGGACGCACTGCTCGAAGCGGCCTCGGCGGCGGACGCACCCGGCCCGCGCCGGGATCTGCCGCGCCTGGTGCTGACCCTCGGCGAGTCGGCGTTCGCCGACGAGCGGGCGCGCGGAGTTGCGTCGCGCGCCATCGCCGACGTCGCGGGCTCCGGCAGCGTGCTGTTCGTGCTCGACCGTGAGAACCTCCCGTTCCTCGGGACGGCCCGCCTGCGAGCCCGGGCCGAGGACGCCACCCGGCTCACGGACACGGCGATGCTGTCGCTCACGGTCGGGGCGCGCGCGGTGGTCAACCTGCCGCGGGCGGCCCTCCGCGCCGGTTTCGGAGGCACCGGCGCGTTCCTCCGCGAGGTGGAGGAAGCGGGGGCCCTGGCCCGTCGCGGGCTCTGCGCGCGGGCGAAGTTCCTCCGGCGGGCGGCGGCGGGTCCCGACGGCCCGCTGGCGGCGTTCGCCTCCTCCGAGGGCCGGCGGACGGCGCTCCTCGACATGGACTCGGCCACGCACAGCCTCGGAGTCACCGGGCTCAACGAGGCCGTCCTGCTCCTCACGGGCGAGGAGCTCCACGAATCGGACGAGGCGCTGAAACTCGGGCTCCGCGCCCTCGGGGCGCTGGAGACCTCCGGCGGCGCGGCCGGCGAGGAGGAGATCGCCGCCGATCTCGACGCCGAGGAGGACCCGGCGGTGGCGTCGCGGTTCTTCTCGCGGGACGGCCAGGAGCACCCCGGGGCCGGGGAGCGGCTGCGGGGGGCCTACACGCCCGGCGTGGCCCTGCGCGCCGACGCGCCGGTGGACCTCGCCGTGCGCACCGAGACGGAAGGGCGCCTGGCGATGGCCGTGCGCACCTCCACGGTTCGCTGGACGTTGCCGGACGCGGGCCCGGTGGCGCCGGAGACGCTCCTGGCGCTGCTCGGCAAGACCTGGCGGAACACGAGGCTGCGGCAAGTGCTCCTTCTGCGGGGCCGCTGACGGCGGAGGGCGTCCGATCGACCTGCACATCCCTGCGATCCGGGGCTTTCTGGAGGCGAGCCTGACCCACTGGGACGGGCGCGTGACCGCCGTCCTGTTCCTCGGCGGCTGCAACCTCCGCTGCCCGGCGTGTCCCGTGCCCCACCTGATAGGCCGGGGACGCGCCCAGGGTTCGATCCCGTTCGATTCCATCCTCGACGGGATCTACCGGCGGAGGCGGTGGCTGGACGGCGTCGTGGTGAAGGGCGGCGAGCCGTTCTCGCTGCCGGACCTTCCGGGCCTGCTCGAGATCCTGAAGGACTTCGGGCTCGGCGTCCGGATCGACTCCAACGGCACCTGCCCGGACGCCCTGCGGTCCGCCGTGCGGGCGGGGCTCGTGGACTACGTGAGCGTGGACCTGAAGGCGCCCCTCGACGAGCGCTACCACCGCGTGGCCGGCGCACGGGTGGACCTCGGGTCGCTCTACCGGACGATCGAGTTCCTCCTTTCGGGAGAAGTGGAGTACGAGTTCCGGACGGCGGTCCGCGAGGACGGCCCGACGGAGTCCGACGTGTTGTCCATCGCCCGGACGATCCGGGGAGCGAGGAAGTACGACCTGCGGGCGGCCCCGGTCCGGGGGCCGTCCCGGGGCGCCCTGCTCCGCCTCGCCCGGCTCGTCGGTCCGCACGTGAGATGCTGTACGGTTCACGGGCGCGCGGAGGAGGTCTCCGCGCCCCCGGCGATCGCCGTCCGGAGGATCGAGAGGAAAGGCGAATGAGGATCACCAGGATCCGTCTGCTCGGCTTCAAGTCGTTCGCCCAGAAGACGGAGTTCAACATCGACCCGGGCATCACCGCGATCGTCGGTCCGAACGGGTGCGGCAAGTCGAACGTGTTCGACGCGGTGAAGTGGGTCCTCGGCGAGCAGAAGCCCAGCAGCCTCCGCGCGCGGGAGATGATGGACGTCATCTTCGCCGGGGCCGGCGGCCGCAAGGCCCTCGGCCTCGCCGAAGTGTCGTTGTGCTTCGACAACTCCGACGGGACCCTCGCGATCGACCGCCCGGAGGTCGTGCTCACGCGCCGCCTCTACCGCTCCGGGGAATCCGAGTACCTCCTCAACGGGGATCCGTGCCGCCTGAAGGACCTCCGCGAGGCCCTGATGGACACGGGGTCCGGGCTCGACGCCTTCTCCATCATGGAGCAGGGCAGGATCGACGCCATCCTGACCGCGAACCCGGTGGAGCGCCGCGCGGTGTTCGAGGAAGCCGCCGGCATCGGGAAGTTCAAGGCCCGGCGGAAGGAGGCGATGCGCCGCCTCGAGCGGATCGGCGAAGACCTGACCCGGCTGCGCGACGTCATCGAGCTGACGGACAAGCAGTTGCGCTCGCTCCGCTACCAGGCGTCGCGGGCCCGGCGCTGGCGCGAGATCAGCGAGGAGCTCCGCAAGCAGAAGGTGACGTGGGCGCTGAACCGCTACCACGCCTTCCTCGGGGAGCGTGCGGCCCTCTCGGACCGCCTCGCGGCCCTGGCGGGCGACGAGGCCCGCGCGGCGGAGGCCCTGAGGGGGCTCCTCGGCGAACTCGGCGGGGAGGAGGCGGGCCTCGAGCGCGCCGCCGCCGCCCTGAGGGAAGCGGAGTCCGCGCTCCTCGCCCTCGACGCCGAGATCCGGTCGGCGCGGGAGTCCGCGGAGCACGGCCGGAAGATGGCGGAGGAACTGGACCGGCGGGTGAAGTACTACGAGGGCGAGCTCCGCACCGGGGAGACCCGGCGGGGGGACGTGGAGAAGGAGCGGGATTCGCTGGCCGACGAACTCGCGGCCCTGGGAGCGGAGGCGGCGGTCCGGGAAGGCGAACTGGCGACGGCGGAGAACGCCATCCGATCGGCCGCCGAGGCGGAGAAGCTCGCCGCGGGGCGGCTGGAGGCGGTGCGCCGGGACCGTCTGACGGCGCTCGCCCGTCACACGGACGTCCGGAACGAGCGGGCGGCCCTGTCCTCGCTCCTGCGGAGCGGCGACGCGCAGCGCGAGCGGATGGTCCGCCGGCGGGCGGGGCTCCTCGCGGAAGGGGAGCGCCTGCGGGCGGCCCGGGAGGCGGGCGGGGCGGCGGCCGCCGCCGCCGCGTCCGCGCGCGAGGAGTCGAGGGCGCTGCTCCGGCGTTCGGAGGAGGAGCTCGACGACATCGCGGTGCGCCACCGTTCCTTCTCCGAGGAGGCCGCGGAGGTCGACCTGCGCCGGAGCGCGGCCGCCTCGCGCCTCGAGCTCCTGAAGCAGCTCCGCCAGCGTCACGAGGGCATGGACCGGGCGGTCCAGGAGGTGCTGAAGAGAGCGGAGCATGACCCCGCGGCGCTCCCCGGAATCCGCGGCGTCGTGGCGAACCTCATCGAGGTGGAGGCGGCGGACGCGGAGTCCGTGGAACTCGCGCTCGGTGTGTGCGCCCAGGCCGTGGTGACGGAGACGCTCCCGGACGCGCTGCGCGCCATCGAGTTCCTGAAGGGGCAGCAGGTGGGGCGTGCGGTGTTCGTCCCCCTCTCGGAGGTGCGGGAGCCGGGTCCGTCCTACGACGGGAACGGAGCCGCCCGGCACATCCTGTCCGCGGTGCGGGCGAAGGACGAGTACCGGCCGCTGGTCCGCGCGCTCCTCTCGGATTCCATCGTGGTGGAGCGCCTCGACGATGCGGTGGAGCTGACGCGGGGCGCGGCGCGGTCCCTGCGGGTCGTGACGGGCGGCGGGGAGGTGATGAGCCGTATCGGCGCCATCACGGGAGGGCGCGGGAAGAACTCGGTGGCGCTGCTCCGGCGCAACGCGGAGATCGAGGCGCTGGAGAAGACGGTGGCCGAGGAGGCCGAGCGGCGGGAGATCCTCCGCGAGGCCATCGCCGGCCTGGACGCCGCCCGGGAGCGCCAGCGGGCTCTGGTGGCGGAGCGCCGGGAGGCGGCCGAAGCGGCCGCGGCGGCAGCCCGGGACGCCGACGGCGCGCTCGCCCGGCTGTCCGAGGATCTTCGGCGCGTGGCGGACGAGGAGAAGGTCCTGCTCTCGGAGCTGTCGGAGGTGGACGGCGAGGCGCAGGAGGCGGCGGCGCGCGACGCGGACCTGTCCCTCGAGGACGAACGGCTCCGGGCGCGGGGGGACGAACTGACCCGTGACGTGGCGGAACGGGAGGCGGCGCTGGAGGCGGCGCGACGGGTGTCGAAGGACGCGGAAGCCCAGCGGGGCGAGGTGCGCGTGGCTCTCGCCCGGGCGCGGGAGCGGCTGACCTCGACGGAGGCCAGGGTCGCGGCCCTCGCACAGGCGGCGAGGGACATCGTCCGGAACCTGGCCCTGGCGCGCACGGAGATGGAGACCTGTTCACGGCGGCGCGACGAGGCCGCGATGGAAGCGGAACTCTCCGGGCGCCGAGCGGCGGAGGCCGAGGGGGGCCGGGAGCGCCGGATCCGCGAGGTGGAGGCCCTGCGGAGCGGTCACGCCGAGGTGCGGGACCGCATCCAGACCCGCCGCCGGGAGGCGGAGTCCCTGCGGGAGGAGCACGACCGCTACCGCGGCGCGCTCGAGGAGTTCCGGCTCCGGGAGCACGAGATCCGCACGAAGATCGAGGGGCTCATCGAGCGCGTCCGGGAGGAGTTCGGCCTCGACCTCGGCGACCTGTACCAGGGCTTCGTGCCCGGGGAGGGGGACCCCGCCGCGCTGGACCAGGCCGTGGCGGACCTGAAGGACAAGCTCGAGAAGATGGGCAACGTGAACCTCGAGGCCCTTGACCAGCTGAAGGAGGTGGAGGAGCGCTCGGAGTTCCTGACCAGGGAAGAGGCGGACCTGAACCGCTCCCGCGAGGCGCTGCTTGAGGTCCTGCGGAAACTCAACCGGGAGAGCCGCGAGCGGTTCGAGAAGGCGTTCGCCGACATCCGCGAGCACTTCCGGGAGATGTTCCGGCGCCTGTTCGGCGGCGGGAACGCGGAGGTCAGCCTCGTGGAGGGAGAGGACATCCTCGAGGCGGGCGTCGAGATCAAGGTCCGGCCGCCGGGCCGGGACCTGCAGAACCTGAACCTCCTCTCCGGCGGCGAGAAGACGCTGACGGCGGTGGCGCTGCTCCTCGCGATCTTCAAGTCGCACCCCTCGCCGTTCGCGCTCATGGACGAGGTGGACGCGGCCCTCGACGAGAGCAACATCGACCGGTTCCTCGGCGTCCTGCGCGAGTTCTCCGACCGCTCCCAGTTCGTCATGATCACGCACAACAAGCGGACGATGGCGGAGGCGGACGCGCTCTACGGTGTCTCCATGCCGGAGGTGGGCGTCTCGCAGCAGGTCTCGATCCGCTTCCGGCGCGGCCCGGAGACGCCGCCGGCGGAAACGGAGCCGGCCGAAGCGGCGGCCGCCGGGGACGCGGCGCCGGCCGCGCCGGTCACGGAAGCAGCGGGAGCAGTTCCGGCAGGCTAGCGATCGTGCGGTCGGCCTCCTCCTCGGGGCCCGCGGGCTCGAGGCGGGCGAACTCGCCGCGGCGGACGCGGACGGTGAAGGCGCCGAGGGCGCGGCCGGCGCGGATCTCGCCCGGGGGACGGTCGCCGACGACCCACGCCTCGGCCGGCGGCACCCCGGCCTCCGCGAGGAGCGCCCGCAGGGCCTCCCGCTTGTCCGCGCCCGCCGCGAGCGGGACGATGCGGATCCCGGAGAGCAGTGGCCGCAGTCCGAGGAGGTCGACCTTCCTCTCCTGCGCGGCGGGAACGCCGAAGGTGAGGAGGTGGACCCCGATCCCGCGCCGCCGCAGCGCGTCGATCGTCTCCCGGGCCCCGGGGCACAGGGCGATCCCGGCGGGGTCGCGGCCGAAGAAGGCCTGGCGACCGGCGAGGACGCAGGCGGCGGGGTCGGGGGCGCCGAACCGTTCGACGAGGCGTTCGCAGAAGGGCGCGCCGGGTTCCGCGGTCCGCAGGGCAGTCAGGGCGGCGAGGGCGGGGCCTTCCGCCGCGCGCAGGCCCGCGGCGACCATGGCCGCCACCGCCTCGCGCTCCGCGGGGGCGAGGAGGGTGCCAGCCGTGTCGGCGAGGGTGTCGTCGAGGTCGAAGACGACGACGCGGGGAGGCGGGACCGTCACGGACGCACGCCCGCCGTGTCGGGGGTGAACCGCAGCGGGTGCGCGCCCGCCGCCGCCGCGGCGGCCAGCACCTCGTCGCGCCGGCCGGCCTCGGCGAGGAAGACCATGCCGCCGCCGCCCCCCGCGCCGCAGACCTTTCCCCCGATCGCGCCCGCGGCCCGGGTGGCCTCGATCACACGGCGCATCGGGGCCGTCTCGAGGCCGGCCACGAGACGCCGGCGGGCCTCGTACTCGCGATCCATGGCCTCCCCGACCGCGGCGAAGTCGCTGGCGAGGAGGGCCTCCCGCATCTCCCGGGCCGCCTGCGCGATGGCCTCGAACCGCCGGAGAGTCGAGGCCCGTTCGTCGATCGCGGCCCGGAGCATCCGCCAGTTCGTGACGGCGGACATCCGCGATTCGCCGACCACGGCCAGCGCGAGGCGGCTCGCGAGGGCATCGAGATCCGTTCTCAACACCTCCCGGCGCGGAGCTCCGGCGGCGAGGTGGAGAGCGGAGAGACCGCCGAAGGCGGCGGCGAAGTGGTCCTGCGTGCCCGTGGGGACGCGGATGACCTCGGCTTCGAGGTCTCTCGCCAGGGGCAGGATGTCGGCGGGGGAGAGTGGGCGCTCCGCGGCGAGCGAGAGGGCCCGCAGCGCCGCGACGGCGAGGCTGGAGGACCCGCCGAGCCCGGACCCGCGTGGCACGGACGTCTTCGCGGTGAGCGTGTAGCCGCCGGGGGTGGGCACGGCCCGGGCGACCGCGCGCAGCAGGGGGAGGGTGCCGCCGAGCGGTTCGGCCGCCGAAGCCGGCGCCTCGGTCCGCTCCCGGGAGTCGAGGGAGCGCAGGACGCGGCGGCCGTCGCGCCGGGGAACCACCTTCACCTTCGCGGTGAGCGAGACGGCGAGGTTCACGGTGAGCGAACCGGGCAGGAGGAGGTACAGGGGCCAGATGTCGAGCGTGCCTCCCGCGAGGTCGATCCGCGTGGGGGCGAGGCAGGTGGCGGGGCGCATGGCGGGAAGATTACCGCAGGGCGCCCGGGGCCCGGCGGTCTATCCCGCAGGATGGCGGGAGAGGCGGTTCACCGCCCGGTCCGCGAGGCGGGTGGGCTCCGGAAGGCGGTAGCCGGCCCCGGTGGCGAGCACGAGGCGGGCCGCTCCCGCGAGGTCGCAGAGGTGGCCCGGGGACGCGTACACCTCGCGGACGCCGTCCCGCGTCCGGAGGGCCCACCCCACGACCTCCCCGGCATCGCGCAGCGCCCGGCGGCAGCCGCGGCGCCGTCCCAGGGGGCCTCCCGCGGTGCCCGTGAGGCGGCTCTTGGCGCAGCCGGCCGTCGGCAGGTCGAGGAAGAGGCCGAGGTGGCAGGCGAGCCCGCAGCGCCGCGGGTGCGCCAGCCCCTGGCCGTCGAAGAGCACGGCGTCCGGCACCACGGTGAGCCGCTCCAGCGCGCCAAGCAGCGCCGGCCCCTCGCGGAACGAGAGCAGGCCGGGGACGTAGGGGAACGCGAGGGGCGCGACCGCCTCGGCGCGGTCCACGACCTCGAGGCGGGGCAGCGAGAGGACGACGGCCACGGCGGCGATGCCCCTGCCGTCCGGGAGGAGGGCGCAGTCCGCGCCGGCCACCAACCGGAGGCGGCGGGGCAGTGGCCGCGGCCGGACGCGGGAGCGGAGGTCCTGCTGGAGGCGCAGCGCCTCGCCGGGAGACAGGTCGAAGGAGTGGAGCCGGCGGATCCTCACGCCCGCGCCGTGGCCACCGGCAGGGGGCAGTTGCCGCCGTGGCCCGCGCCGGCGGGGGAGAGGGCGATGGCGCCGAACGCCGTGTCCGCGGGGAACAGGGCGGCGACCTCGGCCACCGCCGCCGCGGGGGGCGCGCCGGACCGGAGACGATCGTACACGGCCCGCGCGGCGCCGCGCCGGATGATCTCCTCGCCGGCGCCCGTGCAGTGGACCGCTCCCGCCGGCCCGGCCCAGAAGCCGGCGCCGGGCACGGGCGTGTCGCCGACCCGCCCGAGGAGCATGGGGAGGGAGCCGCCGGTGGACCCCGCGGCGGCGAAGAGCCCGGCGTCGTCGAGGGCGAGCGCGCCCACCGTGTCGGTGGGTCGGAGTTCCGGCGGAAGCGGGACGGGGAAGTTCCAGAAGGCCGCGGGGTCCGTGTCCCGCCACGGCCCCTTCCGCCCGGCGAGGTCGCGGAAGGCCTCCAGACAGCGGCGATAGCGGCGACGGGCGGCCTCCGTGGGGCCCTCGGTCCGGGGGGCGAGACCGAGCGCCGCCGCGAGGCGGGCCGCGCCCTCCCCGGCATAGAGCACGTGCGGCGTCGAGAGCGCCGCGCGGGCGGCGTCCACGGGGTGGCGGAACCCGCGGAGCGCGGCCACCGCGCCGATGCGGCCCTCGGAGTCCATCACCCCCGCGTCGTTCTCGATCGTCTCCCCGTCGAAGCGGAGGACGGAGCCGCGGCCGGCGTTGTAGCGCCCGTCGTCCTCCATGACCCGCACCGCCGCCACCGCCGCGTCGAGGGCGGTGCCGCCGGCCCGCAGGACTCCGGCTCCCTCCTCCGCCGCCCGTACGCACCCGTCCGTCCACTCGGCGAGCGAGTTCGTCCCGCAGTGGGTGATGACGATCCCGGCCATGGGGACGAGGATAGGGCGCCGGACGGGAGTCTGCAAGGGCATGGGCGGGGCGCTATACTCCCGTCATGGCCGCCACCCTCGTGGGCATCACGACGCGGTTCGCCTCCCTTCCCGGCCAGGTCCTCCACTTCCGGGCCCAGGCGGCCGGGGAGGCCTACATCCACGCCGTCGAGCGCTCGGGAGGGGTGCCCGTCCTGCTGCCGGCCTGCGTGGCCCCGGAGGCCGCCGTGGCCGCCCTCGCCCCGCTCTCGGGGCTCCTCCTCACGGGGGGGGCGGACCTCGACCCCGTCAATTACGGCGAGGAGCCGCAGCCGGGGCTCGAGGTCGTCGACCCGTCCCGCGACGTGGTGGAGTTCGCGCTCTGCCGCGCCGCCGTGGAGCGGGACCTGCCGGTGCTCGGCATCTGCCGCGGGATGCAGCTCATGAACGTGGCCCTCGGCGGAACGCTGATCCAGCACCTTCCCGCGCTGCCGGGGCTCCTGCTGCACGATGTGAAGGGCTACGAGGACGGGCCCGGCCACACCGTGGACCTTCGGACCGGCACGCGGCTGCGCATGGCCGTCGGCGCGGAGCGCATCCGCGTGAACTCGAGCCACCACCAGGCGGTGGACCGCCTGGGCAGGGGCCTCGTGGTCTCGGGCACCGCGCCGGACCGCGTCGTGGAGGGCATCGAGCGACCCGACCGGCGGTTCCTCGTGGGCGTGCAGTGGCACCCCGAGCGGTCCTTCTCGCGCGCGCCGGACGCGGCCGCGCTGTTCCGGGCATTCGTGGAGGCCTGCCGGACATGACCGACTTCCGCTACCACGTGGGGCCCGCGCGCACGTTCCTCGGACTCCCGGAGGACGCCTGCACGTTCGAAGCGGCGCGGGTTCTCGTCCTCCCCGTGCCGTACGACGGCACGACGTCCTACCGCCCCGGGACGCGGTACGGCCCGGAGGCGATCATCGCCGCGTCCCGGCAGGTCGAGACGTGGGACGAGGAGCTGTCGGTGGCGCCGGACTGCCTCGGCTTCTGCGTGCTGCCGGAGGTCGCCCCGTCGGGGGAGGGGGCGGAGAGGATGGTCGAGCGCATCCACGCGGCGGCGAAGGAGGTGCTCTCCCGCGCCGGCGACCGTTTCCTGCTGACGCTGGGGGGCGAGCACTCGGTGAGCCCGGGCGTGGTGCAGGCGTTCGCGGAGAAGTACCCGGACCTCTCGGTGCTCCACATCGATGCGCACGCCGACCTGCGCGCGGAGTACGAGGGGAGCCGGCACTCCCACGCCTGCGCCTGCCGGCGGATCCGCGACCACGTGAAGACCACGGTGTCGGTGGGCGTCCGCAACCTGTCGGCTCCCGAGGCGCGCCTCATCGCCGAGGAGCGCATCCCCGTCTTCTTCGCGAAGGACATCGTCGGCCGGACGGACTGGATCGAGAAGGCCGTCTCCCTCCTCGGGCCCGTGGTGTACGTGACGTTCGACATCGACGCCCTCGATCCCTCGATCATGCCCGCGACGGGGACGCCGGAGCCGGGCGGCCTCTCCTGGTACGAGGCCCTCGCGCTCCTGCGGGAGACCGCCAGGAAGCGGGAGATCGTGGGCGCGGACATCGTGGAGCTCAGTCCCATCGGCGGCCTGCACGGGCCGGACTTCCTCGCCGCCCGCCTCGCGGTGAAGATGGTCACCTACGCCCGGGAGGCGGAGATCCGCGCCCTCGGCGGGCGGCAGTAGAATCGGAAGGCTATGAAGGACCTCAAGGTCGTCCTCCTCCTGGCACTCCCGCTCGTGGTCGTGGTGGGCGGTTTCCTTCTCTACGACGCCCTCGTGGGCCCTCCCGCGACGCCGCCGGTGGAGCCCCCGCGCGTGTCGCCCCGGCCGGTTCCGCCGCCATCGGGGCGGACGCCCGCGGGCGGCGGCGCGGCGACCGCCGTTCCCGTGCCGGTCTCCCCGCTGCCGCCGGCCTTCACGCCCGGCATGGTCCCCGAGGACTTCGACACGGTCCTCACGGTGGAGCGGACGAAGGCCCTCCTCGCGGACGGTTCGCTGAAGGCGTGGTCGGACCTCGAGATCCTCCTCCGGGGCGGCGAGGTGGTGGACCCGGTGGCCGTGGGGGGGCTCCTCGTGGAGGCCCTGGCCGCGGGCGGCAACACCGCCGCGCTGGTGTACCGCGTGCTCCCCTGCCTGCGGGACGAGCAGGCGCGGGCGGCGGTGGGCGACGCCCTCCTCGTGGCGGCGGCGGAGGTGAAGGAGCCGAACGCCATCAAGGCGGCCTTCGGGCTCCTCGGCCAGTTCGGCCGGCCGGACTGCGCCGCGGCGCTGGCGGATCTCGCCCGCGCCCAGGAGCGGCAGGAGTACTTCACGCCGGCGGTCTACGCGCTCGCCGACATCGGCGGCCCGGAGGCGGCCGGGGAACTGGCGCGTCTCCTGTCGGAGAGGGCAGGCAACGACGGCGACGAGGCGGTGCTCCTCAACGCGATCGGGCGCTGCGACACGCCGGAGAAGTCCGCCGCGATGGTGGCGGGCCTGGTGCCCCTGACCTCCCGGGAGACGCCCGTGGAAGTGCGGCTCGCGGCGATCCGGGCGCTCGGAGCCACCCGCGCGCCGGAGGCGGTGGCGCGGCTGACGGAGGTGCTGAAGACGGCGGATGCGATGGAAGTCCGCGAGGCGGCGATCGTCTCGCTGTCGCGGGTCGGCAACGAGGAGGCGGTGGAGACCCTCCTGCGCATGCGCCGGGAGGGCGGAGACACGGCGATCCTCGCCGGCCGCGCCCTGGAGAACGTGAACCTCCCCGAGGCCGTGCCGGCCCTCGTCCGCGCGCTTCCCGCGGAAGATGACGAGCAGGTCCGCGTCCGCATGGTGACGGCGCTCGGCAAGATCGGCAGCCGCGAGGCCGTGCCCGCCCTGCGCGAGCGGTTCTCGGCGGACGGCGAGACGCCCTCCGTCCGCGGGCGGAGCGCGCGGGCGCTGGCGGAGATCGGGGACGTCGAATCCCTCGACTCGATGCTCGACGTCCTGAAGAAGCCTCCCGCCGCCGACGAGGGGAACCTCCGGCTGGAGATCGTGTTCGCCCTCCAGGCCTTCGTGTCCCACGAGGCCGCGCGCCCCGACCTGCTGCAGAAGGCGGTGCCGGTGCTGCGGGAGGTGGAGCGGGCGGCGGGCCCCCAGGACCCGCTGCACCATTACGCGAACCGCGCCCTCATGCAGCTGGAGGCCTTCCGGCCGCGGGAGAGCCCCCCGCGATGAGCGGCTCCCCGCGCACGTCGGCGCGGATCCTCGCGCTGCTCCCCCTGCTCGTCTGGGCCGGACTCGTCTACAAGGGCTCCTCCGGCCCGGCGCCCGGATCCCTGGTGGCGCTCGAGATCCCCGACAGCCTCCTGCACGGTGCGGAGTACCTCGTGTTCGGCTTCCTCGCCGCCCGGTGGGTCTTCGTGGAGACCCGCCGCCGGACGGTTCTCGCCGGCGTCGTCCTCCCGGCCCTCATCGCCGCGGCCTACGGGGCCGCGGACGAGTGGCACCAGTCGTTCGTCCCCTCGCGGACGCCGGCGGTCGCCGACTTCCTCGCGGACGCGGTCGGGGGCCTTCTCGGCGCCGTCGCGTACCGGGCGTCGGGAAGCCTGCGGGCCCGCCGCGCCCTTGCCGGGGCGACGGCCGCGGGGGTGGTCCTCGCCGCGACCGCGTCTTCCGCGGAGCCGCCCCCCGCGGCGCTCGAGAGCCTGCGCCCGTCCGAGGTGGCCGCGCACGCGGAGTTCCTCGCGAGCCGCGCGCTCGGGGGCCGTGGCACGCCGTCCCCGGAGTGTGACGCGGCGGCCCGCTACGTCGCGGAGCGCTTCCGCGCGGCGGGTCTCACGCTCCTCGGGGAGGACGGGTTCATCCCCTTCGTCCTGCGGTTCCGGAGGGAGGCGGGGGAGTCGTTCGTGCGCCGCGTCGGCGGGGAGACTTTCCGCGGGGAGGACCTGTGCGTCGCGCCGACCTGCGGCGACGGGGAGGGCTCGGGGCCGCTCGTGTTCATGGGGTACGGGCTCGAGGTCGCGGGCCGTGACGACTACGCGGGGCGTGACGTGGCGGGGTGCGTGGTCCTGCTCGTGGACGGCCTGCCGGAGGACCTCCACGCGCGCGCCCGCGAGGACGCGGCGCTCGGCGCCGCCGCGCGGCCCGAGGAGAAGGCCCGGACGGCGGGCGCCCGCGGGGCGGTGGCGGTGCTCATCGCCCGCGACCCGGGGGCCGGGGTCGTCGATCGCCTCCGCCTCCGGGACGGGCGGGTCCTCGAGGGGCTCGTGGCTCCCGCTCCGGGCGGGCACCGGGTGACGCTTCGGGGCCATCGGGAGGCCCTGCTCGCGGCCTCGGAGGTCGAGCGGATCGCCCTCCGGGACGGCACGGCGCTGCGGCCGGCCGGGAACGGCCCGCCGGTGGCGATGACGGTGGCGGAGGAGACGCGCTTCGTGGCCGAGGGCGAGGCGGCGGGGCCGCCGGAGAAGGATGTGGTCCCCCTGCCGGAGGACGACGGCCGTCCGTGGCTGCTCTCCGGCGACGCGCCGCGTGCGCCGGACGTGCCCGCGCTCCACGTCTCGGAGCGCGTCGCCGTGGCGCTCCTCGGGAGGCCCCTCGCCGAGGCCCTCCGGGCCGGGCCCGGCCCGATCGGGCAGGTCACCGTGACGGCCAGGGTGCGCACGGAGGTCCTCGGGCACCGGGCGGTGAACGTGGCGGCGGTGCTGCCGGGCGCGGACCCCGCGGCGCCGCTCGCGCTGGCGGTGGCGCACTACGACCATCTGGGGACCGGGCCCGACGGCACCGTGTATCCGGGCGCGGACGACAACGCCTCGGGGACGGCCGTGCTCCTCGCCGTCGCCGAGGCGCTGGGCGGTTCGCCCGCGCGCCCGGCGGGCGGGGTCGTCTTCCTCGCGGCCGGCGGCGAGGAACGGGGACTCCTCGGCAGCGAGGCGTTCGTGCGGTCGCCTCCGTTACCGCTGGCGCGGTTCACGGCGGTCCTGAACCTCGACATGGTGGGGCGGGGCGCCGGTGACGAGGCGATCGTCACGGTGGCGCCGCTCGACGGGCCGCTGCTCGGGATCCTGCGCCGGGGCGAACCCGCCTCGGGGCTGCGGATCCGTTACCACGTCGTGTCCGCGCCGGCGGGGGGGCTCCCGGCCCCCGGGCAGCGCGCCGGCCTCGACCTCCCCGTGCCGGAGGGGGCGGGCGACTACTTCGCGCGCTCCGACCACTTCTCCTTCTACCGGAGGGGCATCCCCGTGGCGTTCGTGTTCGGCGGCATGCACGACGACCACCACCGGCCCTCGGACACCGTCGACCGCCTTTCCGCGGAGAAGATGGCCGGCGTCGGCCGCTACGCCCTCTCGGCGCTGTGGAACCTCGCCGACGCGGGCGCCGGCCGGTAGGGCCGGGGCGGCCGCAAGCCGGCGCGCTCCGTCGAGGGGACCTCCGGGGCGCCCGGGCCACGGTTCGCGACCCCGTCCGGGGAGACGGGGCGTCCGCGCCGATGCCGGCCCCCGGGGCCCGACCGGATCACCGCAGGGCGGGAAGGACGCGGGCGGCCAGATCGCGCACGCTCTCGCTCTCGTCCTCCGCGGAGAGCCTCTCCACCTCCGCGACGACGCGGCGGTCGCGGAGCAGCAGGACCGTGTTCAGCGCGTCGAGGCGGACGGCGGCGACGGGAGAGGCGAGGCACGCGCGGAGACCGGCAAGCCCGTCGTAGTCGCGGTGGAGGGCGTAGTCGCGCAGCGCCGCCGAACGCTCCGCCGGCGTGCCGCCCTGGAGGGCGTGGCCGGCCACCTCGAAGGCATGGGCCCCGCGCAACCGGCGTTGCGTCTCGAAGGCCGCGAGAACGGCGAGGCGGACGGGAGGCTCGGGGTCCGCGAAGTAGAGGTCCCGCAACCGGCGGGCGCCCCCGCTGTCGGACAGCGCCCCGTACGCGGCCACCGCCGCGGCGCGCACGCGGTAGTCCTCGTCGGCAAGGGCCTCCACCGCCCGCTGGCGGTCGGCGGGCCGCCGGAGCAGCGGCAGCAGGCGGACGGCCGCGACCCGGACCTCCGGCGCGGGGGCGCCGAGCGCGGCAGCGAGCACGGGGGCGAGCACGCCCTCGGCGACCTCCTCGGCCCGGTGGTCGGCGATGCAGGCGGCGAGGAGGCGCACCACCGCGGTCCCGGAGGCGGGTTCGTGCGCGCGGACCGCCGTGTCGAGCGCGGCGCGGCATTCCCGGAGGCGCTCCGGTAGCGGCCCCGGGGGCGCGAGGAGCGCGGCCACGAGGCGCTGCACGGGTTCCGGATCCTCGCCGAGGGTCTCCACGATACGGGCCCGGTCGGCCGCGGCCACCCCGTCCTCCGCCGCTCGTGCGGGGGGGCGCGGCCTCGCGGGCGGCTCCTCGGACGGAGGCTCGGGTACCGGGCGGCGTGCACCGCCGGAGGACAGGATGACGATGAGGCCCGCGCCGGCCGCGAGGAGGACCGCACCCGCCACGATGACCAGCGTCCCCCTGCGCGTCGGCATGCCTGCTCCTGTCCCGCACGTCCGAGTCCGGCGCTCCCGGCGGGCGCCCGGCGCGCCCGCGGCCACGGTCCGCGGCGGTCTGCGGTCCGGGAGAGTCTACAGCCGCAAGGGGAGTTCGCGAACGCCCGAGGCGGGGGACTCTCCCGGTCTTGGCGTCGGCCGGCCCGCGGACGGTGTAAGATGGGCGGCGGCCGCATCGACTTCCGCGCACCGGAGGAACCATGAAATCCGCTGACGAACTCCTCTCGCTCGTGGGCAAGGAGGACGACGCCCGGCTGTTCCGCGAACTCCACTGGGAGGGGCGTTTCCCCGACTACGTGGCGCTCGCGCTGGAGAACCCCGCCGCCATCCGGAACGCCTTCCAGCGCCTGTACGACATGATCCTGTCGCACGGCTACGAGGAGTTCGTGGAACGCAAGGAGAAGATGGTCCGGTACCGCTTCTTCTCGGACCCCCTGGACCGCGGCCGGGACGCGATCTTCGGGCTCGAGCGTTCGCTCATGCGGCTCGTGGGGCACGTGAAGGCCGCCGCCGCGGGCTACGGCACCGAGAGCCGCGTCCTGCTTCTCCACGGCCCCGTCGGGTCCTCGAAGTCGACGATCGTCCGCCTCCTGAAGAAGGGCCTCGAGGCCTACTCGCGGAAGCCGGAGGGGGCGCTCTACACCTACTCCTGGCTGCCGGGCGCGGGGGGCGAACCCGTGCCGTGTCCCATGAACGAGGAGCCGCTGAAACTGCTTCCCCCGGCGGCCCGCGAGAAGCTGCTGGAGGAGCTCAACAAGCGGGTGAACCTGCCCTACCGGCTGCGGGTGGACGGGGAGCTGTGCCCGGCCTGCCGCATGTACCTGCGGGACCTCCTCGGCCGTTACGACGGCTCGATCCGCCGCGTGGTCGAGGAGCACGTCCGGGTGCGCCGCCTCGTGCTCTCCGAGAAGGACCGCGTGGGCATCGGCACGTTCCAGCCGAAGGACGAGAAGAACCAGGACTCCACGGAGCTCACCGGGGACATCAACTACCGGAAGATCGCCGAGTACGGCTCGGACTCCGACCCGCGCGCGTTCAACTTCGACGGGGAGTTCAACGTCGCCAACCGGGGCATCGTGGAGTTCATCGAGATCCTGAAGCTCGACGTGGCGTTCCTCTACGACCTGCTCTCGGCGACCCAGGAGCACGTCATCAAGCCGAAGAAGTTCGCCCAGACGGACATCGACGAGGTCATCATCGGGCACACGAACGAGCCCGAGTACCGGAAGCTGCAGAACAACGAGCTCATGGAGGCGTTCCGGGACCGGACGGTGAAGATCGACGTCCCCTACAACGTCGAACTGGACGACGAGATCCGGATTTACCAGAAGTCCTTCAGCGCGAAGGCCGTCCACGGCAAGCACATCGCGCCCCACACCATCGAGATGGCTGCCATGTGGGCCATCCTCACCCGCCTCGAGGAGCCGAAGCCGCAGAACCTGACGCTGATGCAGAAGCTGAAGCTCTACAACGGCCGCACGCTGCCCGGCTACACCGAGGACAACATCAAGGAGCTGAGGGACGACTCTCCGCGCGAGGGCATGGAGGGCATCAGCCCCCGCTACATCCAGGACAAGGTGAGCAACGCCCTGGTGAAGGACGAGTCCCTGACCTGCATCAACCCCTTCATGGTCCTGAACGAACTGGAGACGGGGCTCGACCACCACTCGCTCATCACGTCCGAGGACCTGAAGAAGAAGTACCGGGAGCGTCTCGGTCTCGTCCGGCAGGAGTACGAGGACGTCATCAAGAACGAGGTCCAGCGGGCCATCTCCGCGGACGAGGAGGCCATCAGCCGCCTCTGCGCGAACTACATCGACAACGTCAAGGCCTACACGCAGCGGGAGAAGGTCAAGAACCGCTACACGGGGCAGTTCGAGGAGGCCGACGAACGCCTGATGCGGTCGATCGAAGGCAAGATCGACATCTCCGAATCGAGGAAGGACGACTTCCGCCGGGAGATCATGAACTACATCGGCGCCCTGGCCATCGAGGGCAAGACGTTCGACTACCGGACCAATGAGCGGCTGCAGCGCGCCCTCGAACTGAAGCTCTTCGAGGACCAGAAGGACTCGATCAAGCTCACGTCGATCGTGTCCACGGTCGTGGACAAGGACACCCAGGAGAAGATCGACGTCGTCAAGGGCCGCCTCACCCGGAACCACGGCTATTGCGACGTCTGCGCCACGGACATCCTGAACTTCGTGGCGTCGATCTTCGCGCGCGGCGACGTCCGGGAGGAGTGAGCGCCCGATGGTCCGCAGGATCGACCAGGATGCCGGCCGGTTCCGCCAGATCGTGAAGGGGACGATCCGGAAGAACCTCCGGAAGTACATCAGCCGCGGCGAGCTGATCGGGCGGTCCCAGGGCCGCCAGGTGGCCATCCCCCTGCCGCAGATCCAGTTGCCCCGTTTCACTTACGGCAGCAACCGCGGGCGCGGCGTGGGGCAGGGCGAGGGGGAGGCCGGGCAGCCCGAGGCGGGCGACGCGACGGGGCAGGCCGGGGAGAGCCCCGGCGAGCACGTGCTGGAGGTCGAGGTCAGCCTGGAGGAGCTGGCGCGGATCCTCGGCGAGGAGCTGGCCCTCCCGCGCATCGAGCCCCGCGGCAAGCGGGTCATCTCGGCCGACGCCCGCCGCTACAAGTCCATCCGGCGCGTCGGCCCGGAGAGCCTGCGGCACTTCAAGCGGACGTTCCGGCAGGCGCTGCGCCGCCAGATCATGTCCGGGGCCTACGATCCCGCCCGGCCCATCGTGGTCCCCGAGCGCGAGGACCGCCGGTACCGGTCGTTCTCGATCTCCGAGCAGCCCCAGAGCAACGCGGCCATCATCTACATGATGGACGTGTCCGGCTCGATGGGAGACGAGCAGAAGGAGATGGTGCGGCTGACGGCGTTCTGGATCGACACGTGGATCCGCGTGCACTACAGGCACCTCGAAGTCCGCTACGTCGTCCACGACGCCACGGCGAAGGAGGTGGACCAGCACGCGTTCTTCCACCTGAAGGAGTCCGGCGGCACGAAGATCTCCTCGGCGTTCGAGCTCTGCGACCAGATCATCCGCCGGGACTACCCGCCGGCGGAGTGGAACCTCTACCCCTTCCACTTCTCGGACGGGGACAACTGGTCGGGCGGCGACACCGAGTACTGCATTCGCCTCCTCTCCGAGCGGCTGCTGCCCTCCGTCAACCAGTTCTGCTACGGCCAGGTGAAGAGCGCCTACGGCTCCGGCCAGTTCAAGGTCGAACTGGACGGCCACTTCGCCGGGGACCGCGGGGACGAGCGCCTCGTCACGACGGAGATCCCGGACCGCGAGGGCATCGTGGACGCGATCCGGGTCTTCCTCGGGAAGGGACGGTAGCCGTGAGCCTCACCGGAGACCTGCTCGCGGCCCGGGACCAGATCCGCGATTACGCGAAGGAGTACGGCCTCGACTTCTTCGAGACCATCTTCGAGGTCCTCGACTTCGACCAGTTGAACGAGATCGCCGCGTTCGGCGGGTTCCCCACCCGGTACCCGCACTGGCGGTTCGGCATGGCCTACGAGGAGGCCATGAAGGGGTACCAGTACGGGCTGAGCAAGATCTACGAGCTCGTCATCAACAACGACCCCTGCTACGCGTATCTGATGAAGTCCAACAGCCTCCTCGACCAGAAGCTCGTGATGGCCCACGTGTACGCCCACTGCGACTTCTTCAAGAACAACCTGTGGTTCGCGGGCACGAACCGGAAGATGATGGACCAGATGGCGAACCACGGCACCCAGGTTCGCCGCATGATCGACCGTCACGGGCTGGAGAAGGTCGAGGGCTTCCTGGATGCGTGCCTGAGCCTCGAGAACCTCATCGACGTGCACGGGACGGCCATCCGCCGCACCCTCCCGGTGACGGAGGACGACATAGAGCGCGAGGAGATCGAGGCGCCGGCGAAGGTCCGCCGCATCAGGGGACCGGAGTACATGGACCGGTTCCTGAATCCCCCCGAGTACCTGGAGGCCCAGCGCCGGAGGCTCTCCGAGGCGGTGCAGAAGAAGAAGCGGTTCCCGCCCGAGCCCGCGCGCGACGTGCTCTCCTTCCTCATCGAGAACGCGCCGCTGTCCCGCCACGAGTGCGACATCCTGACGATCGTCCGGGAGGAGGCCGTCTACTTCGCGCCCCAGGCGATGACGAAGATCATGAACGAGGGCTGGGCCTCCTACTGGCACAGCCGGATCATGACCGAGCGTGCGCTCCTGGACGCGGAGATCGTGGACTTCGCGGATCGGCATTCCGGCACCATGGCCACGCGGCCCGGCAGCCTGAACCCCTACAAGCTCGGCATGGAGCTGTTCCGCGACATCGAGGACCGGTGGAACCGCGGGCGGTTCGGGAAGGAGTACGAGGCGGAGGGGGACTACGCCCGCCGCCGGGAGTGGGACACGGGGGCCGCGCTGGGCCGCGAGAAGATCTTCGAGGTCCGCCGGATCTACAACGACGTCACCTTCATCGACGCGTTCCTGACCGAGGAGTTCTGCGAGGCGCAGCGGCTCTTCGTGTACCAGCGCGACCCGCGCACGGGGCAGATCGCCGTCTCGGACCGCTCGTTCGCTTCCATCAAGCAGGAGCTCCTCGCGGCGCTGGCGAACCGCGGTCAGCCGATCATCGAGGTCCTGGACGGCAACCACGACAACCGCGGTGAGCTCTACCTCCTGCATCGGTGGGAGGGGATCGACCTCCGTCTCGACTGGGCCGAGGAGACGCTGCGGAACCTGTTCGCCGTCTGGCGGCGCCCCGTCCACATCGAGACGAAGGTCGAGGGGGCCGGACGCCTGCTGTCCTTCGACGGCGAGAAGACGCACGCCCGCGACGTCTCGGGGTCGGAGGCCTGATGCGCCTCCGGCTGACCACCGCGGGGGAGAGCCACGGGGCGTGCGTCACGGCCATCCTCGCGGGTCTGCCGGCGGGGCTCCCTCTCGACGCGGCCCGGATCGACGCCGCGCTCTCCCGGCGCCAGGGCGGCTACGGCCGGGGCGGGCGGATGGCCATCGAGATGGACCGGGTGGAGATCGAGGCGGGCCTGCGCCGCGGGCGGACGCTCGGGAGCCCTCTGCTGATGCGGGTGGGCAACCGCGACCACCGGATCGACGACGCGCCGGAGGTGACGCGGCCCCGCCCGGGGCACGCCGACCTGGCGGGGATGCTGAAGTACGGCACGGCGGACGCGCGCGAGGTCCTCGAACGCTCGAGCGCCCGGGAGACGGCGGCCCGCGTGGCCGCGGGGGCCGCGGCCGCCGCGCTCCTCGCCGAGTTCGGCGTCGTCGTGGCGGGCTTCACCCGCTCGGTGGGTACCGTGCGGGCGTCCACGGTGCCCGACGATCCGGCGGCGCTGCTCCTCGCGCGGGACGCTTCGCGGCTCTACTGCCCGGACCCCTCGGTCGAGGACGCGCTCGTCGCCGCGGTGGATGCGGCGCGCGCCGATGGCGACACGCTGGGCGGCGTCTTCGAGGTGCGCGCCTTCGGCGTGCCGCCGGGCCTCGGGTCGAACGCCGTCATCGAGGACCGGCTGAACGCCAGGCTCGCCGGGGCGCTGATGTCGATCCCCGCGGTGAAGGCCGTGGAGATCGGACTCGGCGCGGAGGCCGCCTCGCGACGGGGGAGCGAGGTCCACGACGCGATCCTGCCGGGTCCCGGCCGGCCGCGGCGGGGTGGGAACCACGCCGGGGGCATCGAGGGCGGCATCACCAACGGCGAGCCCGTCGTGGTCCGGGCGGCCATGAAGCCACTGTCGTCGCTGGCCCGGGGCCTGCCCACCGTGGACTCGCGGACGGGGGAGGCGGCCACCGGCGCCCCCGAGCGGTCGGACGTGACGGCGGTTCCCGCCGCATCCGTGGTGGGGGAAGCCATGGTGGCGCTGGTGCTGGCGGATGCCCTCCTCGCGAAGACCGGCGGGGACAGCCTCGCCGAGGTCCGGCGCAACCTGCTGGCGCACCTGCGGGCGGCGGAGGGGTTGTTCCCGCACCGCGCCTGAGCGGGGCCCCGCCATCGCACGCCGCCGGTCGCCGGGCTTCCTCTTGGTCCGCGGAGGGCGCGGCGGTAGTATCCCCGCCCGAAGTCCCGCTGGCGCAGGCGCGAACCGCTAGCGTAGCTCAGCCGGAAGAGCATCGGTTTTGTAAACCGAAGGTCGTGGGTTCGATTCCCACCGCTAGCTCCGCCGGCGGCTCCGACCCGTGGAGGGGTACCGAAGCGGTCAAACGGGACAGACTGTAAATCTGTTGGCGATGCCTTCGGAGGTTCGAATCCTCCCCCCTCCACCACCTCCCGCCGCCCGGATGGCGGCGGCCACGGCAGCGGCAGCACGGCTGCCGCCTCCCGGCGCGAGCGAGAAGCCCGTGGCACCCTCCCGGCCTCCCGCGGCCGTCGCGGGCGGTCCGGCCGGTGCCGTCGGGGGCTCCGGGGTTCCGGAGAAAAGTTGACCGGTCCCGGGGAAGCCCTATACTCGACTGTTTACGAGCGCACCCGACTCGTTTGTCCGCCTGAGGACGGTCCCCGTTGGGGGCCTGACGGCGAACCACGGCAGTTCCGGCGCAGACGGCGCGGCGGGCGTAGCTCAATGGTAGAGCGCCAGCCTTCCAAGCTGGTTACGTGGGTTCGATTCCCATCGCCCGCTCCAGCCGTGGGCTGGGGCGACGGGGGCCGGGCGCACGGGGCTGCTGTGGCTCAGTTGGTAGAGCACGTCCTTGGTAAGGACGAGGTCATGGGTTCGAATCCCATCAGCAGCTCCACTGAAACACGGTGATGCCGCCGAAGCGGCCGCGCGGAAGAGACGAACAGGAGACAGGTAATGGCCAAGGAGACCTTCGTACGGGACAAGCCCCACGTGAACGTGGGCACCATCGGGCACGTCGACCACGGCAAGACCACGCTGACCGCGGCGTTGACGAAGGTCGCGTCGGCTCGCGGGTGGGCCAAGTTCGTGTCGTACGACGAGGTGGCCAAGGCGTCGGAGTCGCAGGGCCGCCGCGACGAGACGAAGATCCTCACGATCGCCACGTCGCACGTCGAGTACTCCTCGGCGAAGCGGCACTACGCGCACGTGGACTGCCCCGGGCACCAGGACTATGTGAAGAACATGATCACCGGCGCGGCCCAGATGGACGGCGCCATCCTGGTCGTGGCCGCGGACGACGGTCCGATGCCCCAGACGCGCGAGCACGTCCTCCTCGCCCGGCAGGTCGGCGTCCCCGCGATCGTGATCTTCCTGAACAAGGTCGACACGGTCGATGACCCCGAACTCCTCGAACTCGTCGAGCTCGAGCTCCGGGAGCTCCTGTCGGAGTACGACTTCCCCGGCGACAGCCTGCCCATCATCCGCGGCGCGGCGCTCAAGGCCATCGAGTGCGGCTGCGGCAAGGACGACTGCGCGGTGTGCAAGCCGATCCTCAACCTCCTCGATGCGGTGGACGCCTACATCCCCGAGCCGAAGCGCATGAAGGACAAGCCGTTCCTCCTCCCGATCGAGGACGTCTTCTCGATCTCGGGCCGCGGCACGGTCGTCACCGGGCGCGTCGAGCAGGGCATCGTCAAGATGGGCGAGGAAGTCGAGATCGTCGGTCTGCGCGACACCCGCAAGACGGTCTGCACGGGCGTCGAGATGTTCAACAAGACGCTCGACTCCGGCGAGGCCGGCGACAACGTCGGCGTCCTCCTCCGCGGTCTGAAGAAGGAGGACGTGGAGCGCGGCATGGTCGTGGCGAAGCCGGGCTCGATCACGCCGCACCGCAAGTTCCACGGCGAGATCTACGTCCTGTCGAAGGAGGAAGGCGGCCGGCACAGCCCGTTCTTCACCGGCTACCGTCCGCAGTTCTACTTCCGGACGACCGACGTGACCGGCACCATCGCCCTGCCCCAGGGCACGGAGATGGTCATGCCGGGCGACAACACGCGCATCGACGTGGAGCTCATCACGCCCATCGCGATGGACGAGGGGCTCCGATTCGCCGTCCGCGAAGGTGGCCGCACGGTCGCTTCCGGCGTCGTGTCGAAGATCACGGAGTAAGTTCCGGGGCGCGGGGGTCTTGCGGTTCCTCCTGAGAGGCCGCCCCCGCCGTCTCCGCTTCGGAGGTACGGATGGCGAAGGCCGATGCTCGTGATTACGTGAGCCTCGAGTGTGAGGTTTGCGGCTGCCGCAACTACCGCACCTCGAAGAAGCTGAAGGGGGCGACGTACAAGGTGGACCTGAAGAAGTACTGCCCCAAGTGCCGGAAGCACACGTTGCACAAGGAGAAGAAGAAGTAACTCCGCCGGCGCCGCCCGGGAAGAAGCCGGAGCGGCGGGTCCGGCGGTCGATCAGGGACAGCAGGCCAGTAGCTCGAACTGGTAGAGCAGCTGATTCCAAATCAGCGGGTTGGGGGTTCAAATCCTCCCTGGCCTGCCAACCCTCCGCCCGAGCCGGGGTGAACGATGGCGTTCCTCGAGTTCTACAAGAAGGGTCAGGGTACGCTGGCGCGCATGATCGCGCTCTTCTCCGCCATTGCGCTGGCGGGGTGGGGCGGCTTCTCGCTCTGGAAGCTGATGCGCCGCTGGGACTGGGCGACCGGGGAGATCCTGACGGTCCCGCACCTCGACTTCCGCATCGACGCGGCCCTGATCATCGCGGTGCTCGTGGCCCTCGGGCTCATCGCCGCGGCGGTGTGGGTCCTCAACCGGCCCCGCTCGGTGGACCTCCTCGCGGAGACCGAGGGTGAGATGCGGAAGGTCTCCTGGCCCTCGCGGCAGGAGGCGTGGAACTCCTCCGTGGTCGTCGTCTTCACGGTGCTGTTCCTGATGGCGCTCCTGTTCTTCTACGACGTCGCCCTGAACTTCATCCTCCGGCTGCTCTTCTTCCGCGAGCCGGCGGAGGCCGCCGGGGTGGCGGAGGGCGCGCAGGGGCTGTTCGCGGGGATCCTCTCCCTCCTCACCGGGGTCCTGGGCGGGGGAGCGTGAACATGGCCAGGCAGTGGTTCGTCATCCGCGTGCAGACCGGCAAGGAAGAGAAGGTCCGCCGCAGCCTCGACAAGCGGATCGCCGCTTCCGGGGCCGACGGCCTCATCAGCCGGGTGCTCGTGCCGACCGAGAGCGTCAGCGAGATCAAGGGCGGCAAGAAGCGGGTCACGAAGCGGAAGATCTTCCCCGGCTACGTGATGGTGGAGATGGAGGACTCGGACGAGGCCCTCTTCCTCATCCGCGAGACGCCGGGGGTGGGCGACTTCGTGGGCGCCCACATGCGCCCCACGCCGATGGAGCCCCACGAAGTCGCGCGTCTCATCGGAGACATGGAACGGCAGGCGGAGGCGCCGCGCCTGAAGATCAACTTCCAGAAGCGCGAGACCGTTCGGATCAAGGAAGGCGCGTTCGCCGGCATCGAAGGGGTCGTGGACGAGGTGGACGAGGAGAAGGGGATCGTCAGGGTCGTCGTGACGATCTTCTCCCGGCCGACCCCGGTGGAGCTCGAGTACTGGCAGGTGGAGCCCATCTAGTCCCGTCCGGAGGCGTATCATGGCCAAGGAAGTCATCGCGAAGATCAAGTTGCAGGTCGTCGGCGGCCAGGCCACACCGGCTCCGCCCGTGGGCCCCGCTCTCGGCCAGCACGGCGTCAACATCGGGGAGTTCGTGAAGCGGTTCAACGAGCGCTCGCAGAAGCAGGCGGGCACCGTCCTCCCGGTGATCATCGACGTCTACAAGGACAAGTCCTTCGACTTCATCATCAAGTCCCCGCCTGCCGCCGTCCTCATCAAGAAGGCGGCCGACCTGGCGAAGGGCTCGGGCACGGCGGGCAAGGACGCCCCGGTGGGGAAGGTCCGCAAGTCGCAGGTGCGCGAGATCGCCGAGATCAAGATGAAGGACCTGAATGCCGGCAGCACGGAAGCCGCCATGCGGGTCATCGAAGGTACCGCCCGGTCCTGCGGGATCGAGGTCGTGGAAGGCTGAGAACGAAGGCGGGCCGGATGTCCGACCCGCGGCGTGTTCTTTTTCGCGTCCGGACCCGTCGCCCCTGGGGCGACTGGGGAGCGAGGAGATGAGCAAGCACGGCAAGCGTTACCGCGCGGCGCTCGAAAGAGTCGACCGCAAGAAGAAGTACCCCCTCACGGATGCCGTCAACCTCCTGAAGGAGCTGAAGACGGCCAACTTCGACGAGACGGTCGAGGTCTCCATCCGACTGGGGGTCGACCCCAAGAAGGGCGACCAGCTCGTGCGCGGCTCCGTGGTGCTGCCGAACGGCACCGGCCGCCAGGTGCGCGTCGCGGTCTTCGCCGAGGGCGAGCCGGCGGACAAGGCGAAGGAGGCGGGAGCTGACTTCGTCGGCGGCCTCGACCTCGTCGAGAAGGTCTCCGGCGGGTTCACGGACTTCGACGTGGCGATCGCCACGCCCGGCATGATGCGGCACGTCGGAAAGCTCGGTCGCGTTCTCGGTCCGCAGGGCAAGATGCCCTCCCCGAAGGCCGGGACCGTGACGGACGACACGGGGCGCGCGGTGCGCGAGTTCCGCGCCGGGCGCGTGGAGTACCGCGTCGACGACACGGCCAACGTGCACGCGCCGGTGGGCAAGAAGTCGTTCAGCCCGGAGGCGATCGTGGCCAATGCCAGCGCGTTCCTCGAGAGCGTGAAGGCGGCCCGTCCGGCCACGGCCAAGGGCGTCTACATGCTCAAGGCGACGATCTCGACGACGATGAGCCCCGGCATCCCGCTGGTGCTGGAGTAGGGAGGCGGAGCCATGTCGAAGCGAATCAAGAACGTGATGATCGAAGAACTGGCCCGGGAACTCCGGAAGTCGGAGTCCTGCGTGGTGCTGGGCCTGACGGCCCTCGATGTCACCACGACGACCGAGTTCCGGGCCGACCTGCGGTCCAAGGGCGTCCGCGTGCGGGTGCTCAAGAACCGGATCGCCGCCCACGCCGCGAAGTCGATCGGCTGGGACGGGATGGGCGACCTCATGGAAGGCATGAGCGCCGTCGCCTATGGCGAGGGCGGAGCGGTCGCCGCCTCGAAGTGCCTGGTCGCGTGGGAGCGGAAGCTCCCGGCAAAGATCTCCATCCGTGGCGGGTACATGGACGGCCGGCTCCTGGACAAGTCCCAGGTCCAGCAGCTCGCGACGATCCCCGACAAGGCGACTCTGCTTTCGATGATCGCCGCGGCGGTCGTGGCGCCCATGTCCCAGATCACGGGCCTCATCAACGAAGTGCTTTCCGGGCTCGCGCGAGCGGTCGGCGCCGCGGCGGACAAGGCCGGGAAGAGCGAATAGTCAGCGACGAGTCCATGGTTTCTGGCGCCGGCTTTCCGGCGGACGAAGGAGAACAGTGATGTCCGGTACTGCGGTTTACGAGGGCAAGGTGGGCGAGGTCATCGAGGCGCTGAAGGGGATGACCGCGCTCGAGCTGTCGGCCCTGAAGAAGGCGATCGAGGAGACGTTCGGCGTCACGGCGGCGGCCCCGGTGGCGGTGGCTGCGGCCGGCCCCGCGGCTCCCGCCGCCGGCGCGGCCGAGGCCGCTCCGGTGAAGGACTCCTTCAAGGTCATGCTCTCCGGCCTCGGCGAGCAGAAGATCCAGGTGATCAAGGCGGTCCGCGCCCTGCTCGGCCTCGGCCTCAAGGAGGCCAAGGACTTCGTGGACAAGGCCGCGGCGGCGCCCCAGGTCATGAAGGAGGCCGCGAGCAAGGAGGAGGCCGAGAAGATGAAGAAGGAGATCGAGGAAGCCGGCGGCACGGTCCAGCTCCTCTGATGCTCCCTCGGCGTTCCCCGCGGACGGACCGGCCGGCGGCGGCGACCGCGGGCCGATCCGTCACGGCCGCGTCGATTCCGGGATCCTCCGGAGCGGCGCGGGTGCAGGACAGGATGGACGGGAGGGCCGGGGCTCTCGCGGGCTCCGGGCCCTTCCGTGTTCGTGGTCCCCTGGCGAGGGACCTCGGCCACGGCGGCGCCGTAACGCCCTCCCGGGCGCGAGAGGCGACGTCGCGTATTCCGTTTGAGAAGGGGCCCGCGGCATGAAGACGAAGCTCTACGGCGGAACGAAGACCATCATCGACGTTCCGAGCCTGACGGACCTGCAGGTCAAGTCCTACAAGGACTTTCTGCAGGCCGACGTTCCCTACTCCGACCGCAAGAACGTCGGTCTCGAGGCGATCATCCGCGAAGTCTTCCCGATCAAGTCCTACAGCAACACGCTGTCGCTGGAGTACATCGGGTACGACCTCGGCCGCCCGCGCTACAGCCCCGACGAGTGCCGCAAGCTGCGGCTCACGTACGGGATGCCGTTCAAGATCCGCGTGCGTCTCGACAAGGAGGAGCCCGTCGAGGAGGAGGTCTACCTCGGCGAGATCCCGATCATGCTCGGAGGCGGCGAGTTCATCGTCAACGGCGCCGAGCGTGTCATCGTCACGCAGCTGCACCGTTCTCCCGGCGTCGACTTCAGCGTCGAGATCGCCCCGGGCGACCGCAAGCTCCACTCGTGCTGGATCATCCCCGAGCGCGGCTCCTGGATCGAACTGAACGTCAGCAAGAAGGACACGCTGGCGGTGCGCATCGACCAGTCCGGCAAGTTCCCCGCGACTTCGCTGCTCCGCGCGCTCTCCGAGGAGTACTCCACCGACGATCGCCTCCTCCGCGTCTTCTACCGGACGCGCATCGCGAAGCGGAACCAGAAGGGGTTCCGGGAGAAGTTCGAGGGCAAGATCCCCGTCGGGGACATCGTCGACGAGGAGACGGGCGAACTCGTCGAGGTCGAGACGGGGATGCCGATCGACGCCAAGAAGGCCGACGAGATCCTCGCGAAGAACGTCCAGCAGGTGGAGGTCATCGAGGAGGTCGACGATCCCCTCATCCTCAACTCGCTCCGCGACGACACCACCTCGAGCCACGAGGAGGCGCTGCTGCGCATCTACCAGCGGCTCCGTCCGGGCAACCCCCCGAACCTCGAGAAGGCCAAGGAGCTGTTCCGCGAGAAGTTCTTCGACCCGGCGCGCTACCGCCTGGGCCGGGTGGGCCGGTTCCGCCTGAACCGGAAGTTCGGGCTCGACGTGCCGGAGACCGAGCAGACGCTGCTCCCCGGCGACATCGTCAACTCGATCAAGTACATCCTGAAGCTGCGCCGGGGCGAGGGCGAGATCGACGACATCGACCACCTCGGCAACCGCCGCATCCGGACGATCCTCGAGCTGGCCGGCGACGAGATGCGCAAGGGCTTCCTGAAGCTCCGCCGCACGGCCCAGGAGCGCATGAACCTCGAGACGCCGGAGAAGCTGACGCCGCGGACCCTGATCAACAGCAAGACGATCTCGTCCGCCATCGAGTTCTTCTTCGGGCGTGGCGAGCTCTCGCAGGTCGTGGACCAGACGAACGCCCTCGCGCAGCTGACGCACGAGCGGCGTCTGTCGGCCCTCGGGCCGGGCGGCCTCAACCGCAAGCGCGCGGGCTTCGAGGTGCGCGACGTCCACATCAGCCACTACGGGCGCATCTGCCCGATCGAGACGCCGGAAGGCACGAACATCGGACTCATCTCCTCCCTGTCGATCTTCGCGGAGACGGACGAGTACGGCTTCCTCACCACCCCCTACCAGGTGGTGGAGAACGGCCGGCTGACGGGGAAGATCCGCTTCCTCCGGGCCGACGAGGAGGAGGGCGCCGTGCTGGCGCCCGCGGACACGGTCATCACGGCGGATCGCCTGTCCGACGAGCGGGTCATCGCCCGCGTGGACGGCGACCTGCAGATCGTGAAGCCCGCGGAGGTCCAGTACATCGACGTGTCGCCGATGCAGCTCGTGGGCGTGTCCGCCGCGCTCATCCCGTTCCTCGAGCACGACGACGCCAACCGGGCGCTGATGGGCTCGAACATGCAGCGGCAGGCCGTGCCGCTCGTCGTCACGGAACCGCCGGTGGTGGCCACGGGCATGGAGAAGCACGTGGCGCGCAACTCGGGGACGGTCATCCGCAGCGAGGATGCCGGCCGCGTCACCTACGTGGACTCTTCGCGGGTCATCGTGGGCGACCGCGAGTACCGCCTGCGCAAGTTCGTGGGCCTCAACGAGCGGACCTGCCTGAACCAGGTGCCGTGCGTCGTGGAGGGGCAGACCGTGGCGCGCGGCGAGGTGATCGCCGACGGCGCGGGCACCCGGAAGGGTGAACTGGCGCTGGGGCGGAACGTCATCGTCGCGTTCATGTCCTGGGAAGGCTACAACTACGAGGACGCCATCGTCTGCTCCGAGCGCTTCCTCAAGGACGACACCTTCACCTCGATCCACATCGACGAGTTCGAGATCGAGATCCGCGAGACGAAACTCGGCCGCGAGGAGTTCACCCGGGACATCCCGAACGTCTCCGACCGCGCGCTGCGGAACCTCGACGAGGGCGGCATCGTGCGCGTCGGGACGCGCGTGAAGCCCGGCGACATCCTCGTCGGCAAGGTCGCCCCCAAGAGCAAGAGCGAACTCTCCCCGGAGGAGAAGCTCCTGCACGCCATCTTCGGGCGCGCGGGCGAGGACGTGAAGAACGACTCCCTCGAGGTGCCGAGCGGCGTCGAGGGCATCGTGATCTCCACGGAGAAGTTCTCCCGCAAGGTGAACATCACCGAGGAGGAGCGGCAGGAGAACCTGTCGCGGATCCGGCGCCTCGAGCGCGAGTTCCTCGCGCACTTCCGGGCCATGATGGGGGATGCGGTGGCGAAGGTGAACGCCATCTACCGCGGGTCCCTCATCGACCCCGAGACGAACGCCCCGTTCAGCGTTCCCGAGGACATCACGGACAAGGCGCTGAAGGACCTCCGGGAGCGGATGAAGACGCTCGTCATCCACTCGCAGGACAGCAAGCGCAAGGACGAGGCGAACCGCGTCGTGAAGGACATCTACGACCGGATCGACGTGGCCGAGAGCGACAAGAACAAGGAAGTCAACCGGCTCTCGCGCGGCGACGAGCTGCCCACGGGCGTGCTGGAGATGGTGAAGGTCTACATCGCCACGAAGCGCCAGTTGTCCGTCGGCGACAAGATGGCGGGCCGCCACGGCAACAAGGGCGTGGTCAGCAAGATCCTCCCGGAGGAGGACATGCCGTTCCTCGAGGACGGCACTCCGGTGGAGATCATCCTGAACCCGCTGGGCGTCCCCTCCCGAATGAACGTCGGCCAGATCCTCGAGACGCACGTGGGCTGGGCGGCGAGGAAACTCGGCCTCCAGGTCGTGTCCCCGGTGTTCGCTGGTGTCGAGGAGTCGGACATCGAGGCGCTGCTCGGCGAGGCGGAGCTGCCGCGCGACGGCAAGGTGATCCTCTACGACGGCCGCACGGGTGAGCCGTTCGACCAGAAGGTGACGGTGGGCTGCATCTACATGATGAAGCTCCACCACCTGGTCGATGACAAGGTCCACGCCCGCGCGACCGGTCCTTACAGCCTCATCACGCAGCAGCCTCTGGGCGGGAAGGCCCGGTTCGGCGGCCAGCGGTTCGGCGAGATGGAAGTGTGGGCGCTCGAAGCCTACGGCGCGGCCAACGTCCTGCAGGAACTGCTGACGGTGAAGTCCGACGACGTGGACGGGCGGACCAAGATCTACGAGTCGATGGTGAAGGGCGAGAACCTGCTCGAGCCCGGCACGCCGGTGTCGTTCGACGTGCTGTGCAACGAGATCCGCGGGCTCTGCCTGAACATCGAGCTGGAGAAGAAGACGATCTAGGGGGCCGGCCCCTCAAGGAGCGGTACGGATGGTCGAGACGTTCTACTCCAGAATCAACGATTACGGTTCCGTGTCGATCCGCCTGGCGTCGCCGGCGGACATCCGCGGGTGGTCCTACGGCGAGGTCAAGAAGCCGGAGACCATCAACTACCGGACCTACCGTTCGGAGAAGGACGGTCTGTTCTGCGAGCGGATCTTCGGCCCCGAGCGGGACTGGGAGTGCTTCTGCGGGAAGTACAAGGGCATCAAGCACAAGGGGATCATCTGCGACCGCTGCGGCGTCAAGGTGACCCACTCCCGCGTGCGCCGCAAGCGGATGGGGCACATCAACCTGGCCGCCCCGGTCGTGCACATCTGGTTCTTCAAGGCGATGCCCTCCCGGCTCGGGACCCTGCTCGCCATGAAGACGAGCCACCTCGAGCGGGTGATCTACTACCAGGACTACGTCGTCACCGATCCCGGCGACACGCCGCTGAAGGACCGGCAGCTCCTGACCGAGGACCAGTTCCGCGAGTGCCGTGCGAAGTACGGCGAGTCCTTCCGGGCCGGCATGGGAGCCGAGGCCATCCGGGCGCTCCTCGAGCGCCTGAGCCTCGGCGAGCTCTCCGAGGGCCTGCGCACCGAACTCGACGAGACGCGCAGCAAGCAGCGGCAGAAGGAGATCATCAAGCGCCTGAAGCTCGTCGAGCAGATCCGCAACTCCGAGAACCGTCTGGAGTGGCTGGTCCTCGATGTGATTCCGGTCATCCCGCCGGACCTGCGGCCTCTCGTTCTCCTCGAGAGCGGCAACTTCGCCACCTCCGACCTGAACGACCTCTACCGGCGGCTCATCAACCGGAACAACCGGCTGAAGAAGCTGCTCGATCTGAACGCGCCCGAGGTCATCATCCGCAACGAGAAGCGGATGCTGCAGCAGTCGGTGGACGCGCTGTTCGACAACAACCGCTGCCGCCGCCCGGTGCTCGGCAGCAGCAACCGGCCGCTGAAGTCCCTCACGGACATGATCAAGGGCAAGCAGGGCCGGTTCCGTGAGAACCTGCTCGGCAAGCGCGTGGACTACTCGGCGCGGTCGGTGATCGTGGTGGGCCCCGAGCTGAAACTCCACCAGTGCGGCCTTCCGAAGAAGATCGCCCTGGAGCTGTTCCAGCCGTTCATCATCCGGCGCCTCAAGGAGCTCGGCCACGCGGACACCATCAAGTCCGCGAAGAAGATGCTCGAGCGCAAGGAAGAGGAGGTGTGGGACATCCTCGAGGAGGTCATCCGGGAGCACCCCGTCCTCCTGAACCGCGCCCCGACCCTGCACCGGATGGGCATCCAGGCGTTCGAGCCGATCCTCGTCGAGGGCAACGCGATCGTCATCCACCCGCTCGTGTGCTCCGGCTACAACGCCGACTTCGACGGCGACCAGATGGCCGTTCACCTGCCCCTCTCCCTCGAGGCGCAGGTGGAGGCGATGACGCTGATGCTGGCGACGAACAACATCTTCTCGCCGGCGCACGGCGGGCCGGTGCTGGCGCCCAGCCAGGACATCGTGCTCGGCATCTACTACCTGACGACGATGCCGTTCGGCGACCGTCCGCAGAAGCCGATCGCCTTCGCCCACCCGCACGAGGTCTTCCTCGCCTACGGCATGCGGAAGGTGGGCATCCACCGGGAGATCCTCCTGCAGTTCCCGGAGGGCCGGAAGGTCGTCGAGAAGGACGCCGAGCCGCACGACGGAAAGAAGCCGTTCCGGACGAGCGTCGGCCGGGTCATCTTCAACGACATCCTGACGGACGGGATGCCGTACTACAACTACGCCCTCGGCAAGAAGGGCATCGGCGCCCTGATCCACGACTGCCACAAGCTCCTCGGCAAGCAGCAGACCCTCCTGATGCTCGACCGGATCAAGGGCCTCGGGTTCAGGTCCTCCACGCTCGCCGGCCTCTCCTTCAGCAAGGACGACATGGCGGTGCCGGAGCAGAAGGGAGCGATCCTCCGGGACGCGGAGAAGGAAGTCGACAAGATCGAGCGGGAGTTCCGCAACGGCGCCATCACGCCGGGCGAGCGGCACAACCGCATCATCGACACCTGGACCCATGCCCGGGAGCTCATGGGCACGGTGATGATGGAGGAGCTGAAGCGCGACGTGCGCGACGGCAAGCCGTACCTGAACCCCATCTTCTGCATGGCCGACTCCGGCGCCCGAGGCGCCATCGAGCAGATCCGGCAGCTGGCCGGCATGCGCGGCCTCATGGCGAAGCCGTCCGGCGAGATCATCGAGACGCCCATCAAGGCGAACTTCCGGGAAGGCCTGAAGGTCCTCGAGTACTTCTCCTCCACCCACGGCGCCCGCAAGGGTCTGGCCGACACCGCCCTCAAGACGGCGGACTCCGGCTACCTCACCCGCAAGCTCGCCGACGTCGCCCAGAACGTGGTCATCAACGAGTACGACTGCGGCACGCTGAACGGAGTGACGAAGGGCACCGTGTACCGCGGCGACAAGGTGGAGGTGGCGCTGGCCCAGGCCATCCGCGGCCGCGTCGCGCGCGACACGATCGTGGACGTCATCACCGACGAGGTCATCGTCCGCGAGGGCGACCTGGTCACCGACGAGGTGGCGAAGCGCATCGAGCGGCTCGGCTACGAGAAGATCCGGGTCCGGTCCGCCCTGACCTGCGAGGCGCCGCTGGGCGTCTGCGCGAAGTGCTACGGCATGGACCTGTCCTCGGGCCGCCTCGTGGAGCTCGGCATGGCGGTGGGCATCATCGCCGCGCACTCGATCGGCGAGCCGGGCACGCAGTTGACGATGCGGACGTTCCACTGGGGCGGGACCGCCGTCGCCGGCGAGCGCGAGCACGACATCCGGGCCCGGTTCGCGGGCACGGTCAAGTACCACAACCTGCAGGTGGTGACGAACAACGAGGGACAGGAGGTCGTCCTCAACCGGAAGGGCGAACTCCTCATCCTCGACAAGCGCGACCGCGAAGTCGACCGCCACGAGATCCCGGCCGGCGCCGTGATCAAGGCGAAGGAAGGCGAGAAAGTAAAGAAGAACGCCGTCCTGTGCGACTGGGACCCGAACAACATCCCGATCCTCGCCGAGACGGAGGGCGTGATCCGCTTCGACGACATCATCGAGGGGAAGACCGTCAAGGAGGAGATCGACCGCGGTTCGGGCATCCACCGCATGGTGGTGATGGAGCACAAGGGCGACCTGCACCCGCAGGTCATCGTGGAGGACGAGAAGGGCAATCCGCTCGGCCTCTACCCGGTGCCCGAGAAGGCCCACATCATGGTGCAGAACGGCCAGCGGATCCGGGCCGGCACCCTCCTCGCCAAGACGCCTCGCGAGATCACGGGCACGCAGGACATCGTCGGTGGCCTGCCGCGGGTGACCGAGCTGTTCGAGGCCCGCAAGCCGAAGGAGCCGGCGGTCCTGTCCGAGATCGACGGCCTCGTGGAGATCGGCGAGAAGCGGCGCGGGAAGCGCACGATCGTCATCAACAACGAGTCGGGCATCTCGCGCGAGCACCTCGTCCCGCACGGGAAGCACCTCTGGGTCAAGCGCGGCGACCGCGTGAAGGCCGGCGAGGCGCTGACCGAGGGGCCCTGGGTCCCGCACGACATCCTGCGGATCCTCGACGAGGAGCGCCTGCAGGAGTACCTGCTGCGCGAGATCCAGAACGTGTACCGGTCGCAGGGCGTGACGATCGACGACAAGCACATCGAGATCATCCTCGCGCAGATGCTGCGCAAGGTCCGGGTCGACGATCCGGGCGACACCGCGCTCCTGCCGGGACAGGTGACGGACAAGTTCCGCTTCCGGTCCGAGAACAAGCGGGCGATCGAGGCGAACAAGAAGCAGGCGCGGGCCAAGACCGTGCTGCTCGGCATCACGAAGGCCTCGCTGCAGTCCGAGTCCTTCATCTCCGCCGCTTCGTTCCAGGAGACGACGAAGGTCCTGACCGAGGCGGCGCTGGCGGGCAAGCGGGATGAGCTCGTGGGGCTCAAGGAGAACGTGATCCTCGGGCACCTCGTGCCGGTCGGCACGGGGTTCAAGCAGCACCTGAAGACCCGGGTGAAGAAGAACTACGACCTCGGCGAACTGGCGGGGTTCCCCCAGGCGCCGGGCCGCGGCGACGCGGCCTCCCTGCTCGACCTCACCGGACTCTCCCTGGAAGAGATGCACCAGGTCGAGGGCGAGGAGGAGGAAGCGGACGAGGACGACGACGCGTAGGGAAAGACCTTTTGCCGGGAATACGTAGTTCGGTAAGATCGGCGCTTTCGACGCTGAGGTTGACCATATGCCGACGATGAACCAGCTGGTGCGCAAGGGCCGGGGCGCGAAGGTCCGGCGGTCGAAGTCTCCGCTCCTCGAGAGCTGCCCGCAGAAGCGCGGCGTGTGCCTCCAGGTGAAGACGATGACCCCGAAGAAGCCGAACTCCGCCCTGCGCAAGATCGCGCGCGTGCGCCTGTCCTCCGGCAAGGAGATGACGGCGTACATCCCGGGCGAGGGGCACAACCTCCAGGAGCACTCGATCGTGCTCGTGCGCGGGGGCCGCGTCCGCGACCTGCCGGGCGTCCGCTACCACGTCATCCGCGGCACGCTCGACACCATGGGCGTCGAAGACCGCAAGAAGGGTCGGAGCAAGTACGGCGCGAAGACGCCTAAGTAGGGTTACAGGTAGAAAGCCGGGAACAGAGCCATGCCGAGGAAGTACACCTCCACCGACGCACTCCTGAAGCCGGATCCGCGCCACAAGGACCTGCTGGCGTCGAAGTTCATCAACTGCCTGATGAAGAGCGGCAAGAAGTCCCTGGCGCAGGGGATGTTCTACGGCGCCCTGGACTTCATCGCGGACAAGATCCGCGACAAGGAGCCCATCGAGGTGTTCCGGACCGCCCTCGACAACGTGAAGCCGCACGTCGAGGTCCGCAGCAAGCGCGTCGGCGGCGCCACGTACCAGGTCCCGATGGAGGTCAGCCGGAAGCGCCAGCAGTCGCTGGCCATCCGGTGGCTCCTCGCGGCCGCCCGCGCCAAGAAGGGCCGGCCCATGGAGCGCCGTCTGGCCGAGGAGTTCATGGCCGCCTACCGGGGCGAGGGTGACGCGATCAAGAAGCGCGAGGACACCCACCGCATGGCCGACGCCAACAAGGCGTTCGCCCACTTCGCCTGGTAGCGACCGGCCTCCCTGCGGGGGGGCGGGGACAACGCATGCGCACGGAGGAGCCTGGCTGAGGATCCGCGGGGAGCCCGTGGTCCCCTCCCCGCCCGTCCGCGTCCGGCCCGGCTCCCTTCTCCCGTCCCCGGCCCCGAAAGGAAGGCCCATGTCGCTGGCGATCGTCCGCAACATCGGGATCATCGCGCACATCGATGCCGGCAAGACCACCGTCTCCGAGCGGATCCTCTTCTACTCCGGCAAGGAGCACAAGATGGGGGAGGTCCATTACGGCTCGGCCAAGATGGACTACCTCGAGGAGGAGCAGCAGCGGGGCATCACGATCACCGCGGCGGCCACCACCTTCCTGTGGGCCGGCCACAAGGTGAACCTCATCGACACGCCGGGGCACGTGGACTTCACGGCGGAGGTGGAGCGGTCCCTGCGCGTCCTCGACGGGGCCATCGTGGTGTTCGACGGAGTGGCGGGCGTGGAGGCGCAGTCGGAGACGGTCTGGCACCAGGCGGACCGGTACCACGTCCCCCGGCTCATCTTCATCAACAAGCAGGACCGCATCGGCGCCGACCCGGAGCGCGTCCGGCGGATGATCGCGGACCGCCTGACCCCGAACGCGGTGCCCCTCCAGATCCCCATCGGCGTCGAGGATTCCTTCGAAGGTGTCGTCGATCTCGTCTCGCGCGAGGCGCTGAGGTTCGACGAGGGCTCCTTCGGCAAGGACATCGTCCGCGGACCCGTGCCGGAGAATCTCCGGGACGAGGTGGAGGAGGCGCGGGCGTTCCTCGTGGAGCGCGCGGCGGAGCAGGACGAGGCGCTGACCGACAAGTACCTGAACGGCGGCGACCTGTCCCCGGAGGAGATCCGACGGGGTATCCGGACGGGCACCCTGGCCCACCGGGTGACCCCGCTGCTGTACGGGGCGGCCCTGCGGAACAAGGGCATCCAGCCGCTCCTCGACGCGGTCGTGGCCTACCTGCCGTCCCCGCTCGACGTCGGGAGCGTCCACGGGCGGAACCCGAAGACCGGGAAGGCGGAGGAGCGCCCCCCGGACCCCCATGCGCCGCTCTGCGCCCTGGCCTTCAAGACCGTCGGCGACCGCCACGGCGACCTGACGTTCGTGCGCATCTACTCCGGCGTGATCGACGGGAAGGTCCAGATCTACAACCCCCGCGTGGACCGGGTGGAGCGGGCGAACCGCATCTGCCTGATGCACGCGGACGAGCGCCTGAACATCCCCCGCGCGGAAGCCGGCGACATCGTGGCCCTCGTGGGTCTGCGCTGGACGGCCACCGGGGACACGCTCTGCCCGAAGCACGAGCCCATCGTCCTGGAGGCCATGGAGTTCCCCGAGACCGTGATCTCCATGGCGATCGAGCCGAAGACGATGGCCGATCGGGACCGCCTCCTCGAGTGCCTCGACCGCATGGCGAAGGACGACCCGACGTTCGCCACCCGCCAGGACGAGGAGACGGGCCAGATCATCATCAGCGGGATGGGCGAACTCCACCTCGAGGTCCTGGAGCACCAGCTGCTCCGCGAGTACCGGATCGAGGCGAAGGTGGGCAAGCCGCGGGTCGCCTACCGGCAGACGATCGGGGCGCGCGCGGACGCGGAGGGCGTTTTCGACCGGGAGATGGCGGGCCGGCGGCACTTCGCGCGCGTGGCGCTGTCCGTCTACCCGATCCCCTCCGAGCGCAGGATGCAGTTCAGCGCGGGCGGTGTCGAGGGACGCGCCACGAGGCTGTTCGTGGAGGCCGTGCACTCCGGGGTGAAGTCGGCGTGCGAGGGCGGGGTGGGTTTCGGCTACCCCGTCGTTCAACTCGGCGTGAGCCTCACCGACATGACCGTCCACGACACCGACTCTTCGGAGGCGGCCTTCGAGGCGGCGGCGAACATCGCGATGCGGGAGGCCTTCGAGCGTTCCGGTGCCGTCCTCCTCGAGCCGATCATGCGCATCGAGGTCTCGACGCCGGAGTCGTTCCTCGGGGACGTGATCGGGGACCTCAACGCCCGCCGCGCGGAGATCCACGACGTGGAGGCGCGCGGCGAAGTCCGTGTCATCAAGGGGCTGGCCCCCCTGGCGAGGATGTTCGGCTACTCCTCCTCGCTGCGTTCGGCCACCCAGGGCCGCGCCACCTACACGATGGAGCCGCACTCCTATGCCCCGGCGCCTCCGGACGTGGTGGAGCGCTACTCCTTCTGACCCGCCCGTCCGGCACAGAAGGAAAGGCATTCGCCCGTCTCCCGCGGCCGCGTACAATTCGCGCGGGCCGGGCCAGCGGGAGCGCGGGGGAGGACGGGCGCCGCGGGGCGTCCGGGGCCGGCGCCCGTTCCGGGACCAGGGAGGGTCCATGTCTGCCTGCACCACCTGCGGACACGAGGTCGAGCCGGGCTCGGCCTTCTGCCCGACGTGCGGTCACGGCCTGAGTGGAGCGGCCTCTGCCGCGCCGCCGGGCGTCGCCGTCGATCGCACGACGACCGACCCGAGCGACGGCATCACGGTCAAGCGGGACACCCGGGGGGAGGTCGTCGTCGAGAAGAAGCGAGCCGAGGGCCGCTTCTACCGGCAGGCCTGCCCGCACTGCGGACGCTCCGTGAAAGTGCCGGAGGGCGCGAGGCGATGCCCGTTCTGCGGTTGGGGGCTGGCGGACAATTCCCCGCCGGTCGAGGAGGGCCCCGCGGGCCTCGAGGAGCCGGAACTCCGCGATCCCGCCTTGCCCTCGGCGGCCCTGCGCCACACCCTCCCGAGCGGGGAGGAGAGGCTGGTGCCCCTGCCGCACACCCGCTCGGTCGTCGGGCGCACCCTGGGAATCCCGAAGAGCCTGTGTCTTCCCGGCGACCCCTACCTCTCTCCGTCGCACGCCGAATTCGCCTACGAGGGCGACCGGCTGCGGGTCACGGACCGGGGAAGCCTGAACGGAGTCTTCCTCCTGGTCCGGGAGCCGTGCCCGCTCTCCGACGGCCAGCGGATCGTCATGGGGGAGCAGATCCTGCGGTTCGAACTCATCGGGGAACGGGGCGGCCCACCCGTCTCCAATGCCGAGGGGACGATGCCGATGGGCAGCGGGCTGGACTGGCCGGGTGCGCGGCTGGTGAAGATCCTGGCCGACGGGCGGGAGGGGCCGTCATTCTTCTTCGCGGGGAAGCGACGGGTCTTCGGCCGGCAGACGGGGCACTACTGCTTCCCGGACGACCCGCTGATGAGCCACCAGCACGCGGCCATCGAGGAGCGTTCCGGGCGCTACTGGATCACGGACCTCGGCAGCACCAACGGGACTTTCGTCCAGATCCGGGAGGCGGAACTGGGCCATGGCACCGTGGTGAGGATGGGAAACCAGCGTTTCCGCATCGAGTATCGCGCAGCGACCCGGGAGGTCAGCCGTGGGTGATGGAGCCGTCCTCAAGGTCTTGACGGCGGATGGTCAGGGCGCCCGGATCCCGGTGCGCGAGCCGCTGATCGTGGGGCGGGCGGAAGGCTCCGGCCTGCGCTTCGCCGATGACCGCTGCGTGTCCCCGACGCACGCGCGGTTCCTCGTGGAGGAGGGGCGGCTCATCGTCGAGGACATGGGCGCGGTGAACGGCGTCTACGTCCGCGTGACCGAGCCCACGCCGCTGGAGAACCGGGATCGCATCCGCATCGGCGAGCACGTGTTCTCGTTCGAACTGATCCCGGACCTGGAGGCGACGAGGTCGAACATCACGCGCGTCTTCACCGACCCCACCACGGAGGTGATCGGATCCAGGGGCGAGCGGGCCCGGGCGAGGCTGGTCATGCACCTCCAGAGCGGCTACCGGGGGAAGGAGTACTTCCTCGGCGAGCGGGCCATCGTCCTCGGGCGGGGGATGGGGTCCCACAACTTCATGTCGGACGAGTGGATCTCCCCGCGGCATGCGAAGATCGCCCCACAGTCCGGCGGCGGCTTCGTCCTCACCGATCTGGGCAGCGAGTACGGCACGTGGCGTCAGACCCGCGAGCGGGTGGCCCTGCACACGGGGCAGGAAGTCCTCATCGGGAGGCAGCGCCTCCTGGTCGAAGCGCTCTGAGCCCTGGCAGGCCGACCGGATCGCGGCCACGGATTCTTGACATCGCCGTCCGCACGCGGTTAAATCGTCGTTTTCGGTAATCGCTCGAAGGGTATTTCCCGGGAAGCGGCTGGCCGTCGTTCCGTCTCCGAGGAGACGAGAGGCTCATGCTGAACGACAAGATCCGTATCCGTATGGAGGCTTTCGACCACGAGGCGCTCGACAAGTCCGCGGTGGAAATCGTGGAAACTGCGAAGCGCACTGGGGCCAAGGTTGCAGGGCCCGTGCCGCTTCCCACCAGGGTCGAACGCTATACGGTCCTCCGGTCTCCCCACATCGACAAGAAGTCGCGTGAGCAGTTCGAGATCCGCACGCACAAGCGGCTGATCTACATCGAGGAGCCGACGAGCAAGACCGTCGACGCTCTCTCGAGACTGGACATGCCGGCGGGCGTGGACATCCGGATCAAGGCCTGATCGCGACGGGTCGGATCCCTCCCTCCCGGGAGACTCGAGGCTGACTCCACCGTCGGAGTCCGTCCTCAACGGGCGTACCCGGTAATCGCATGCTGGCGAGGAGCTGGCCGTGGTGAAGCTCTTGATCGGCAGGAAGCTGGGCATGACCCAGCTGTTCGAGAAGGACGGCACGGTCGTCCCGGTGACGGTGCTCGAGGTCGGGCCCTGTCCCGTCGTGCAGGTGCGCGACGAGAAGACCGACGGCTACCGCGCCGTGCAGCTCGGTTTCGGGACGCGCCGCGCCGTGCGCGTGAAGAAGCCGCAGGGCGGCCACTACAAGAAGGCGGGCGTGGAGCCCTGCCAGGTCCTGCGCGAGGCGCCGCTCGCGGACGGCGAGGCCCCGAAGGCGGGCGAGCGCATCACCGTCGGCCAGGTGTTCGCCGTCGGAGCCTACGTGGACGTGGTCGGGACGTCGATCGGCAAGGGCTTCGCCGGGACGGTGAAGCGCTACCACTTCAACCGCGGCCACGTGACCCACGGCTCGAAGAACACGCGCGAGCCGGGCTCCGTGGGCCAGCACACGTGGCCGGGCCACGTGTACAAGGGCAAGCGGATGCCCGGGCACATGGGCAACCGGCGGATCACGGTGAAGAGCATCGAGGTCGTGGAAGTGGATGCCGAGAGGCACCGCCTGTTCCTGCGGGGCGCCGTTCCGGGGAAGCCCGGGGCGATCGTCACCGTGAGCCACGCGAAGACGGCCCGTCGTCCGAAGACGGCCGCCAAGGGCGAGTAGCCGCAGGCGCCGGGAGCGAAGAACCCGGGAGCGATGAACATGGTCAAGGTTCCGGTGTATCGGATGGACACGGGCGAGGTGGGTTCCGCGGAACTCGACGAGAGCGCCTTCGGCGCCGAGGTCAAGTGGCGCGTGCTCCGCGACGCCGTCGTGATGTACCTCGCCAATCGGCGCCAGGGGACCCACTCCGCGAAGACCCGCGCCGAGGTGAACTACTCCAACAAGAAGCCCTACAAGCAGAAGGGCACCGGGCGGGCCCGCGCCGGCACCCGCCGTTCGCCGATCTGGCGCGGCGGCGGCATGATCTTCGCCGTGAAGCCGCGCGACTACTCCTTCAAGATGACGCGGGAGTCCCTGCGGCAGGCCCTGCGGTCCGCCATGCTGGGCAAGCTCCGCGACGGCGAGGTGGCGCTGGTGGACGGGGGCCGGCTCGAGGCCCCGAAGACGAAGGAGATGGCGAAGGCGTTCAAGGGGCTCGCCATCGACGGCAGCGCCCTCGTCGTCCTCCCCGGCAGCGACCTGGTCCTGCGCAAGTCCTCCCGCAATCTCGACCGGACCGAGGTCCGCAGCGCCGACGACCTCAACGCCTACGACGTGGTCTCCCACGACCGCGTGGTATTCACCCGGGCGGGGTTCGACCGCCTTCTCGAGAGGGTTGGCCATGCCGAAGATTGACCCGTACCACGTCATCAAGCGCCCGCTCATCACGGAGCAGGGCATGCACCTCGTGGAGTCGCAGAACTGCTACCCCTTCGCCGTGGACCCCCGGGCGAACAAGGTGCAGGTCCGCGAGGCCGTGGAGAAGCTGTTCAACGTCGAGGTCGAGTCCGTGCGCACGGCGAACCGGCGGGGCAAGAAGCGCCGCCGCGGCCGCGTGATGGGCCGGACCGAAGACTGGAAGAAGGCCTACGTGAAGCTCAAGGAAGGGCAGACGATCGAGCTCTTCTAGGAGTGCGCCATGGGAATTCGCCGCTATAAGCCGACGTCTCCGGGCCGCAGGGTGTCCAGCGTTTCGGACTTCGCCGAACTGACGACCGACGTCCCCGAGCCGTCGCTGCTGACGCCGCTCCGCAAGAAGGGCGGCCGGAACAACATGGGCCGGGTCACGACGCGCGGCCGCGGGGGTGGTCACCGCCGGCACTACCGCGTGATCGACTTCCGCCGCGACAAGGACGGCGTCGCGGGTCGGGTGGCGACCATCGAGTACGACCCGAACCGCAGCGTCCGGATCGCCCTGCTCGTGTACGCCGATGGCGAGAAGCGCTACATCCTGGCGCCGAAGGGCCTCGTGGTCGGCCAGGAGGTCTTCTCCGGCGACAAGGTCGAGCCGAAGCCGGGCAACAGCATGCCCCTGTCGGTGATCCCGACCGGCCTCCCCGTCCACAACGTGGAGATGCGGCCGGGCAGCGGCGGCAAGCTGATCCGGACCGCCGGCGGTCAGGCCCAGCTGCTGGCCAAGGAAGGCGACTACGCCCTCCTGACGATGCCGTCCGGCGAGATCCGCAAGGTCCACGTCCGCTGCCGGGCGACGGTCGGGCAGCTCGGGAACGAGGACCACATCCTCGTGCGGATGGGCAAGGCCGGCCGCAACCGCTGGCGGGGCCGGCGGCCATACAGCCGCGGGTCGGCGATGAGCCCCTACGCGCATCCGTTGGGCGGCGGCGAAGGCCGCTGCGGCGCGGGCCGTCCGCCGTGCTCGCGCACGGGCCTGCTGTCGAAGGGCGGCAAGACGCGTCCGCCGCGCAAGGTCAGCAACCGGATGATCATCCGTCGGCGGAAGAAGTAGGGAGGGAGCGAGATGAGCCGTTCGATCCGCAAGGGCCCGTTCATCAACGACAGGCTGCACCAGAAGGTGCTCCGGCAGAAGCAGCAGAGCGACCGGAGCCCCATCCGCACCTGGGCCCGGGCCAGCACGATCCCGCCCGACTTCGTGGGGCACACGTTCGAGATCCACAACGGCCGGGCGTTCATCCGCCTGTTCGTGACGGAGGAGATGGTGGGCCACAAGATGGGCGAGTTCGCCCTGACGAGGACCTTCCGGGGTCACTCGGGCCGCAAGGACGCGACGGCGACGGCGAAGAAGTAGCGAGAGGACTCATCCATGGCCGAAGCAGAGAAGGTATTCCGGGCCTCGCACCGCTACGCGCGCATCACCGCGCGCAAGGCGCGACCCGTGGCCGATCTGGTCCGGGGCAAGCTCGTCAACGCCGCGCTCGAGGAGCTCAGGGTCTGCCGCCGCCGGGCGTCACCGATGATCCAGAAGGTGATCCGCTCCGCCGTGGCCAATGCCGGTCAGGACCTGGACGTTGACGTGAACCGCCTCGTCGTGAAGGAGATCCTGGTGGACAACGGTCCGACGATGCGCCGCTTCCGCCCGCGCGCGCAGGGCCGTTCCTACCCGATCCTGAAGCGGGCGTCGCACATCTCCGTGGTGCTCTCGATGGCGGGAGAGGAGACCGAGTAGTGGGCCAGAAGGTACATCCCAACGGCTTTCGAGTCGGTATCACCCGGGACTGGAATTCCCGGTGGTACGCCCGTAAGAAGGAATTCGGCGACCTCCTGTACGAGGACTTCCAGATCCGCAAGATGGTGAAGGCGGAATATGGATTCGCCGGCATCCCGAAGATCGAACTCGAGCGGAAGGGCGAGACGATCACGGTCATCGTCCACTGCGCCCGGCCCGGAATCCTGATCGGGCGCAAGGGGGCGAAGATCGAGAAGCTGACCGGCGATCTCCAGAAGATCACCGGCAAGATCGTCGACCTCAAGGTCATCGAGGTCACCCGTCCGGAGCTGTCCGCCCAGCTGGTGGCGGAGGCGCTGGCCGAGCAGCTCCTCAAGCGCGCGGCCTTCCGCCGCACGGTGAAGCGCCAGATCCAGCTCACCATGGAGAAGGGCGCGATCGGGGTGAAGGTCCGCATGGCCGGCCGGATCGGCGGCGCCGAGATGGCGCGGACGGTCAGCCAGGCGCAGGGCTCCATCCCGCTGCACACCCTTCGCGCGAACATCGACTACGGGTTCGCGGAAGCGGCCACCAAGGCCGGGCGCATCGGGGTGAAGTGCTGGATCTACTCGCCGGACCAGCCGCCGGCCGAGGGAGGACGCTGAGATGTCGCGCATGCCGAAGCGGGTCAAGTACCGCAAGAGCCAGCGTGGCCGCATGCGGGGCGACGCCAACCGGGGGAACCGGGTTTCCTTCGGGGAGTTCGGCCTCATGTCCCTCGACCGGGCGTGGCTCTCGGCCCAGCAGATCGAGGCGGGTCGCGTCGCGGCGAACCACTTCCTCACCGGCGAGGGAAAGGTGTGGATCCGCATCTTCCCGCACAAGTCGGTGACCGGGAAGCCCGCGGAGACGCGCATGGGCACCGGGAAGGGCGAGGTGGAGTACTGGGCCGCCGTGGTCCGTCCCGGCACGGTGATGTACGAGGTCGGCGGCGTTCCCGAGGACTTCGCCCGCCAGGCCATGAACCGCGTGGCCCACAAGCTGCCGGTCCGGTGCAAGTTCGTGAAGCGAGGGATCCGGTGATGAGCGCAAGGACCGAGGAACTCAGGAAGCACGCCACTTCCGAACTCCTGACGGAGCTCGAGGAGAAGCGGAAGGAGTGCTTCAACATCCGCTTCCAGCAGGCCTCCGAGAAGGCGACGAACCCGCAGCTGCTCCGCTCGCTGCGCCGGGACGTCGCGCGGATCAAGACCATTCTCCGGGAGCGGGAGCAGAGGGGGGAGGCGTAGGCCATGGAGCGCGGCAGACTGGTTACGGCTCGGGGTACGGTGGTCGAGAACAAGATGAACAAGACCATCGTCGTGCGCTCCGAGATCAAGGTGAAGCACCCGGTCTACGGCAAGTACGTGCGGCGGTTCACGAAGTACTACGCGCACGACGAGAAGGGCGAGGCGGGCAAGGGCGACTTCGTGGAACTCGCCGCGACCCGCCCGATGAGCAAGCTCAAGCGCTGGCGCCTGGTGCGGATCGTGACCCGCTCCACCGCGGTGGAGCCGGTCGCGGGCGCCGGTCGCGCTGAAGGGGAGGTCAAGGGATGATCCGGCCTCAGACGCGACTCGACGTGGCGGACAACACGGGCGCGCGCAGCGCGACGTGCATCCGCGTGCTCGGGGGCAGCAATCGCCGCTACGCCCGCGTCGGCGACATGATCGTCGCCGCGGTGAAGAAGGCCCTGCCGAGCGGAGAGGTGAAGAAGGGCGCGATCGTGCGTGGTGTGGTCGTTCGGACGGTGGGGCAGACCCGGCGTGAGGACGGCTCCTACGTCCGCTTCGACACGAACGCCATGGTCGTCGTGGACGACGACGGCAATCCCAAGGGCACCCGCATCTTCGGAGCGGTGGCCCGCGAGCTCCGGCAGAAGAACTTCATGAAGATCGTCAGCCTCGCCGCGGAGGTGGTGTGATGGGCACCAGCCGCAAGCCTCACTCTCCCCGTCTTCGCCGCGGCGACATGGTTCGCGTCATCACCGGCGACGACAAGGGCAAGGACGGGCGCGTGCTCCGCGTCCTCGCCGAGCAGGGCCGCGTCGTGGTGGAGGGCGTGAACTTCGTCTTCCGTCACGTCCGCCGGAGCCAGAAGAACCCCCGGGGCGGCCGTATCCGCCGCGAGGCGGCGGTCCACATCAGCAACGTCATGCTCCTGGATCCGGAGAAGAACCTCCCCACCCGCGTGGGGCGCCGGGTGAAGGACGCGGAAGCCGGTTCGCGCGGCCGGGTGCGCTTCGCCCGAAAGAGCGGGCAGGAGATCGGCGCCGAGGTCGCGAAGAAGAGCCGCAAGAAGGATAAGGAGTAGGACATGCCGACGGCACGGCTGAAGCGCATCTACCGGGACACGGTCGTCCCCGCGCTCATGGAGCGGTTCAAGATCGAAAACCGGGAGGCGCTGCCCCGGCTGGAGAAGATCACGGTCAGCATGGGCGTGGGCCACGCGACGGAGAACCGCAAGTTCCTCGACGATGCGGCCCGCGACCTGGCGCTGATCACCGGCCAGAAGCCGAAGATCACCACCGCGAAGGGTTCCGTGTCGGCGTTCCGCCTGCGCAAGGGTATGCCGATCGGCTGCATGGTGACCCTCCGCGGCCAGCGGATGTACGAGTTCTTCGACCGGCTCGTGTCGATCGTGATGCCGCGCATCCGCGACTTCCGCGGCGTGTCGCCGCGGGCGTTCGACGGGCGCGGCAACTACAACATGGGCCTCTCGGAGCAGGTCGTGTTCCCGGAGATCGACCTCGACTCCGTGGAGCGGACCCAGGGGATGAACGTTTCGATCACCGTGAAGAACGGCACCGACGAGTCGTCGTTCGAGCTCCTGAAGGCGCTCGGCATGCCGTTCCGCTCGAACTGAGGAGGTTCGGCCCTTGGCGAAGAAGTGTCTCATCGAGAAGTCCAAGCGGACGCCGAAGTTCGCGGTCCGGAAGCACAACCGCTGCCGGATCTGCGGCCGTTCGCGGGCCTATTACCGGAAGTTCCAGGTCTGCCGCCTCTGCCTTAGGAAACTCGCCCACAAGGGGGAGATCCCCGGGCTGATGAAGGCTTCCTGGTGAGGGTTCTTGATACGGGAGGGAGGTTCGGTCCTCCCGGGAGCGTGGTATGTCGATGACGGACCCCCTGGCGGACCTCTTGACGCGGATCCGCAATGCGAACAGGATCGGCCGGACGACGGTGGACTCACCGGCGTCGAAGCTCCGGCGCGCCGCCCTCGAGGTGCTGAAGCGCGAGGGCTTCATCCGTGACTTCAAGGAACTCGAGGACGTCTCGCATCCGACCGTCCGCGTGTTCCTGAAGTACGGGCGTGACCGGGAGCGGGTCATCCGCCATCTGCAGCGGGTGAGCAAGCCCGGCCGGCGCATCTACTCGAAGGTCAAGGACATCCAGCCGCTCCTCGGCGGGCAGGGGATGCTCATCGTCTCCACGCCGAAGGGCGTCATGTCCGACCGGGAGTGCCGCGCCCAGAACCTCGGCGGCGAGATCCTCGCGGAGGTGTGGTAACCATGTCCCGAGTCGGAACGAAGCCCATCCCCGTGCCGGACGGGGTCAAGATCACGGTGGCCGGCGCGATCGCCCGGTTCGAGGGGCCCGGCGGCAGCATGGAGCAGCCGTTCCATGCGTCCATGAAGGTGTCGCTCAGGGACGGGAACCTGGTCGTCGAACGGCCGGACGACTCCCAGACGAGCCGAGCGCTGCACGGCCTGACGAGGAGCCTGCTGGCCGCGGCAGTCAAGGGCGTGAAGGAGCCGTACGAGAAGCTGCTCGACATCGTCGGCGTGGGTTACTCCGCGAAGATGGAGGGCAAGAAGCTCGCCCTCCAGGTCGGCTACTGCGACCCGGTGCGCCTGGACATCCCGGCGTCCCTGAAGGTGCAGACTCCGACGAACCAGCGGATCGTGATCCGCGGCTGCTGCAAGCAGGAGGTCGGGCAGTTCGCGGCGGTAGTGCGAAAGGTGCGTCCGCCCGAGCCCTACAAGGGCAAGGGCATCATGTATGCGGGCGAGCGGATCCAGCGGAAGGCCGGCAAGTCGTTCGTGTCGGGCGAGAAGTAGCCGCCTCCGTCCGGTCCACGAGGACCGGCGCGGTGGGGAGGGTGACCCGTGAAGCAGTGGAAGAAAGTCAGCGAGCGAAGCCGGCGGCGGATGCAGCGCGTCCGGCGCAAGATCCGCGGCAGCGCGGAGTGTCCGCGCCTGTCGGTGTTCCGCTCGAGCCGTTACATCTACGCGCAGATCATCGACGACGCGGCCGGCGCCACGCTGGCCGCGAGTTCGAGCCTGGCGCTCGCCCATGCCGGGAAGTTCCCGGCGCCGAAGGCCGGAAACCGCACGTCGGCCAAGGAGGTCGGTCTCGACCTCGCGGCGAAGGCGAAGGAGAAGGGCGTGCAGAGGGTGTGCTTCGACCGCGGGCCCTACAAGTACCACGGGCGGGTGAAGGCACTCGCCGAGGGCGTTCGCGAAGGCGGGCTGAAGTTCTGAGCGCGGCCCTGCCGCGCAGGAAAGTGGCATGAAGTCGAGGAAGCTGTTCGATTTCGTCGATCCCGAGGGGCTGGTCCTCGAGGAGAGCGTGGTGAAGATCAACCGCACGGCCGCCGTGGTCAAGGGCGGACGGCGGTTCTCCTTCTCCGCTCTCGTCGTGGTCGGCAACGGGAACGGCGTCGTGGGCTGGGGCTTCGGCAAGGCGAACGAGGTCCCCCCCTCGGTGGAGAAGGCGGTGAAGGACGCCCGCAAGCGTCTGATCCGCGTTCCCATCGTGGGCTCTTCGATCCCGCACAAGGTGAAGGGCACCTTCTCCTCGGCGGAGGTCGTCCTCGTCCCCGCGGCGCCGGGCACCGGCGTGGCCGCGGGGTCGGCGGTGCGCGCGGTGTGCGAGCGCGCCGGCGTCCGCGACATCCTCACGAAGTCCTTCGGCTCCAACAACCCGGTGAACCTCGTGAAGGCCGCCTTCGACGCGCTCTCGATGCTGCGTTCGAACAAGCAGGTCGAGGAGCTGCGGGGAGTGTCCCTGTCATGAACCTGATGGACGTTCTGAAGCGATCCGGTCCGCGCAAGCGGAGGACCCGGGTGGGCCGCGGCGAGTCGTCGGGCCTCGGCAAGACCTCGGGCCGCGGCAACAAGGGCGCCAAGTCCCGCTCGGGCTGGGGCGGCATGACGTCCCACGAGGGCGGCCAGATGCCCATCATCCGGCGGCTGCCCAAGAAGGGGTTCAACAACGTCCTGTTCCGGCGCGAGTACGCGATCCTCAACGTCCAGGACCTCGAGAAGCACTTCGAGGCCGGAGCCGAGGTCAGCATCGATGCGGTCAAGGCGCTCGGCATCATGAAGAAGCGCGAGACCCTGCTGAAGATCCTCGGCAAGGGCGAGGTGAAGAAGGCCCTGACGGTGAAGGCGCACCGTTTCAGCGCCACGGCGCGTGAGAAGCTGACCCAGGCGGGGGGGACGGTCGTCGAGATCCGATGATCCAGAACATCGCGAACATCTTCCGGATCGAGGAACTGCGCAAGAAGGTGCTCCTCACCCTCGGCCTGCTCCTCGTCTACCGGATCGGCTGGCACGTGCCGCTGCCGGGGATCAGCATCCAGAGCATGCAGGAGGCCTTCCGCAAGACGCTGCCGGGGCACGAACTCATCGGCCTCATCAACGTCCTGTCGGCCGGCGGCCTGCTCTCCTTCGGGCTGTTCTCGCTCGGCATCATGCCGTACATCTCCTCGAGCATCATCTTCAGCCTCCTCGCCAAGGTCGTGCCATCGCTGGAACGCCTGGCGAAGGAGGGCGCGAGCGGCCAGAAGAAGATCAACCAGTACACCCGCTGGTGCACGGTCCCCATCTGCATGGTGCAGGCGCTCTTCGTCCTGAAGTACCTGCAGCCGGGCTACGAGGGCCTCAACGTCGTGGACCGCGACGTCTACGGCGCCTTCTGGTTCAAGCCGATGGTCGTGCTGGCCCTGACGGCGGGCGGCGTCTTCCTCATGTGGCTCGGCGAGCAGATCACCGAGCACGGCGTGGGGAACGGCATCTCCCTCCTCATCATGTCGGGCATCGTGGCGCGCATGCCCGAGGCCTTCATCCAGCTGTTCTCCATCACCGAGAACCCGCGGGCGGAGATGGTGAAGGTCGTGCTGCTCTCGGCGATGTACCTGTTCGTGGTGCTGGTGGTGGTCTACATCACCAAGGGGCAGCGGCGCATCCCGGTGCAGTACGCCAAACTCACCCGCGGCCGTCGCGTTTACGGCGGCCAGCGGCATTACATGCCGATCCGGGTGAACATGGCGAGCGTGATGCCGGTGATCTTCGCCTCATCGCTCCTGGCGTTCCCGACCTTCATCTTCGGGCCGGGGATGCTGAACATCGACTTCCTGCACGAGTCCTTCCTCCGCGGCGGATGGACCTACTCGATCCTCTACATCGGGCTCGTCTTCTTCTTCTCGTTCTTCTGGACCGCCCTGATGTTCAACCCTGCGGAGATGTCGAAGAACATGAAGGAGTACGGCGCCTTCGTCCCGGGCATCCGGCCGGGCCGTCGGACGGCGGACTTCCTCGAGAAGGTCATGATCCGGGTCACCGTGGCCGGCGGCGCGTTCCTCGCCGCGATCGCCCTCTTCCCCCAGCTCCTGTCCAGCGTGATGGACCTGACGGGGATGATGACGAGCTTCCTCGGCGGAACCTCGGTGCTGATCGTCGTGAGCGTGGCGCTCGACGTGGTGGACAAGCTGAACAGCCACCTCATCATGCGCAACTACGAAGGTTTCATGAAGGGCGGCGGCGGGAGCATGCGCCGCGGTTAGCCCAAGGGAGGGCAGGAGCAATTTGCCTCCGGTCCGGAAATCGCTTCGGGAGCTCGAGATCATGCGCGACGCCGGCCGCATCGCGGCCGAGGCGCTGCGCAGGGTGGGGGAGTTGGTAGCCCCCGGAGTCAGTACGCTTACCCTGGACCGGGAGGCGGAGAAGTTGATCCGGGCGCGCGGCGCGACGTGCGAGTTCCGTGGGTACCATGGGTACCCGGCGAACATCTGCGCGTCCGTCAACGAGGAGGTGGTGCACGGCATCCCCTCCGCGCGTCGGATCCTGCGGGAAGGTGACATTGTCGGCATAGACGTCGGAGTCCGGTACCGGGGGTTCGTGGGTGACAATGCCCGGACCTTCCCCGTCGGACAGGTGTCGCCGGAGGCGGCGAGGCTGCTGGCGGCGACGGAAGAGTGTCTGACGGACGCGATCCGCGTGATCGGTCCCGGCGTGATGCTGTGGAAGGTTTCGGAGGCGGTGGAGAAGCGTGCGCGGCTGAATCGGTTCGGCATCGTGCGCGAGTATGCCGGCCATGGCATCGGAGCGAAGATGCACGAGGAACCCCAGGTCCCGAATTACGTGGACCGGGAAGCCCGGCACGGGCGCCTGGCGCTCGAGGCCGGCATGGTGATCTGCATCGAGCCGATGCTGAACGCTGGCGGAGACGACGTCGAAGTGCTTGCGGACGGGTGGACGGTGGTCACGAAAGACCGGAGCCTGTCGGCGCACTTCGAGCACATGGTGGCGGTGACGGCGGACGGTTCTGAAGTCCTCACCCGGCTCGACGGGTAGGAGAGGTTCGTGGCGAAAGAGGAGGCCATAAGGGTCGAGGGAGTCGTGAAGGAGTCGCTCCCCAACGCCCGGTTCCGAGTGGCGCTGGAGACCGGCCACATCGTTCTCTGCCACGTCAGCGGGAAGATGCGGATGAACTTCATCCGGATCCTCCCGGGAGACAAGGTGCAGGTGGAGATCTCGCCCTACGACCTCGACAAGGGCCGCATCGTTTACCGGTCCTGAGGCGCCGCAAGGAGCATCCGATGAAGGTCAGAGCAAGCGTCAAGCGGATCTGTGAGAACTGCAAGGTCATCCGGCGCAAGGGCGTGGTCCGGGTGATCTGCGCGAACCGGCGCCACAAGCAGCGCCAGGCATAGGAGCGGACCATGGCACGTATCCTGGGTGTTGACATCCCGAACGAGAAGTGGGTGGGGATCTCCCTGACCTACCTGTTCGGAATCGGCCGGGTCCTCTCCCGCCGTGTCTGCGAGGAGGCGAAGGTCGAGTTCACGAAGAAGACCAAGGACCTGACGGACGAGGAGCTCGCCCGCATCACGACCGTGATCGAGAAGCGGTTCGTGATCGAGGGTCAGCTGCGTCGCCAGATCTCGCAGAACATCCAGCGCCTGAAGGACATCAACTGCTACCGGGGGACCCGTCACCGGAAGGGGCTTCCGGTTCGCGGCCAGCGGACCCGCTCGAACGCGCGGACCCGCAAGGGACCGCGGCGCACCGTGGCGGGCAAGAAGTCCGTGAAGACGATGAGGTAAGAGAGGCGGCCAGGAGTCGAAGATGGCGAAGAAGAAGATCAAGCGGATCGTGCCGAAGGCCGTGGCCCACATCCAGGCCTCCTTCAACAACACGATCATCACCATGACCGATCCCACGGGGGAGACCATCTGCTGGGAGTCCTCGGGCTCCGTCGAAGGGGGCCGGTACAAGGGCTCCCGGAAGTCCACCCCCTTCGCGGCCCAGCGCGCGGCGGAGTCGGCCGCGACGAAGGCCCTGAAGCTCGGGGTGCGGGAGATCGAGGTGAAGATCAAGGGACCCGGGGCCGGCCGCGAATCGGCGATCCGGAGCCTCGCCGCGTCGGGGCTCAAGATCCGCATGATCGAGGACGTCACGCCCCTTCCCCATAACGGTTGCCGGCCCAAGAAGCGCCGGCGCGTGTAGCGAAACGGGAGTCGCCCAAGATGGCTCGTTACGTCGATGCGAAGTGCAAGCTCTGCCGCCGCGAGGGTGTGGCCCTGTATCTGAAGGGCAACCGCTGCTTCACCGGCAAGTGCGCCGTGAAGCGCCGCGAGGTCCCCCCCGGCCAGCACAGTTTCAAGAAGGGGCGGCGCTCGGACTACGGCAACCGGCTCCGTGAGAAGCAGAAGGTGAAGCGGTGGTACGGGTTGCTCGACAAGCAGTTCCGCAGGTTCTTCGAACTGGCGGAGCGGCAGAAGGGCAACACCGGCACGAACCTCCTGGTTCTCCTCGAGCGGCGGCTGGACAACGCCGTCTACAACCTCGGTTTCGCCCTGTCGCGCCCGCACGCCCGCCAGATCATCCGGCACGGGCACATCTCGGTGAACGGGAAGCGGGTGAACGTGCCCTCCTACCTCGTCTGCGCCGGGGACGAGATCTCGCCCCAGGACAACGAGAAGGTGAAGAAGCTCATCGTCGACTGCATCGAGCAGTCGAAGTCGCGGACCGTGCCCGGCTGGCTGGAGGCCTCGCACGACCCGCCGCGCGGGAAGGTCGTGGAACTCCCGAAGCGCGAGGACGTGCCGTTCGACGTGAACGAGCTGTTCGTGGTGGAGGTCCAGAAGCGGTAGTCGGGTCGGGCCCCGGCGGCCTGCGCCGGCGGCCCGGTATCCCGGTGGGGGGCGATGCTCTGACTGCGATGCCCCCGGAAAGGGAACGACATGCGTATTCGCTGGCGGAATTTCGAACTCCCCAACCGCGTCACGGTCGACGAGACGACGCGGACGGGCACCTACGGCTGCTTCTACGCCGAGCCTTTCGAGCGCGGTTTCGGGACCACGGTGGGCAACGGCCTCCGCCGGATCCTCCTCGGGTCCCTGGAAGGCACGGCCCCGACGCACGTGAAGATCCATCACGTGCAGCATGAGTTCACGTCCATGCCCGGCGTGGTCGAGGACGTGACCGAGATCATGCTGAACGTGAAGCGCCTCCTCGTGAAGATCGAGGGCGACAACAACGTCGTCCTGCGGCTGAAGCGCGACAAGAAGGGCGAGGTCTTCGCCCGGGAGTTCGCTTGCCCGCACACGGCGCAGGTCGTCAACGGCGACCTGAAGCTCGTGACGCTGGCCGAGGACCGGGAGTTCGAGATGGAGGTCACGGTGCAGGTGGGCCGGGGCTACCGGACCGCGGAGGAGAACGCCTACGAGGACATGGAGATCGGCATCATCCCCGTGGACTCGATCTTCTCGCCCGTGCAGCGGGTGCGCTACCGGACGGAGAACACGCGCGTCGGGAAGATGACGAACTACGACCGGCTGATCCTCGAGGTGTGGACGGACGGCACCGTCACCCCGGAGGCGGCGATCGTCGAGGCGTCGAAGATCTTCCGCAAGCACCTGAACCCGTTCGTCCAGTACTTCGAGATCGGCGCCGAGCTGCCCGAGACGGTGCACAAGGGCGAGCCCGAAGTGGCCACCGACGCCGAGAAGGAGAAGGTGGCCGGGCTTCTCGCGAAGCCCATCGCGGACCTCGACCTGTCCGTCCGCGCCGCCAACTGCATGGAAGTGGAAGGCATCCAGACCATCGGCGACCTCTGCCGGAAGACCGAGGAGCAGCTGCTCGAGGTCCGTAACTTCGGCAAGACGTCCCTGAAGGAAATCCAGAAGAAGCTGGCCGAGCGCGGCCTGGCCCTCGGCATGAAGGTCGACGAGATCGTCGCGGGAGGCAACGCGTGAGGCACCGCAATCGTGGGCGAAAGCTGGGGCGCAAGACCGGGCCCCGCAAGGCGCTGATGACCCATCTGGTCAACGCGCTGCTGACGCACGGCCGCATCGTGACGACCCTGCCGAAGGCGAAGGAAGCCCGTCCGGTCGCGGAGAAGCTCATCACGCTGGCCCGGAAGGGCGCGCTGGCTCGCGAGCGCGGCGAGAACCCCCGCTTCCTGCACTGCTATCGCCGGGCCATCTCGGCGCTCCGGGACAAGGCCCTGGTGAAGAAGCTCTTCTCGGAGATCGCGCCGGCTTACCGCGACCGCGCCGGCGGTTACACGCGGATCCTCAGGGACTCGGGCGTCCGCCTCGGCGACGCCGCCGAGAAGGCCATCTTCGAACTCGTGGAGATGGAGTCCTTCATGAAGCCCGCACCGGAGGCGGAGAAGAAGGCCGCCAAGAAGCCGTCCCGGATCCGGAAGCGCCCCGGCCGCAAGGCCGAGCCGCCCGAGGAGAAGGCCGAGGAGTAGCAGCCGTCCCCGGGGGGAGCCGTGAACGGAAGGAACCGCGGCGAACTGCAGTGGCAGCTCATCCGCACGTTCTTCCGTTCACGTCGCCAGTTCCTCGCCATCTTCGAACGCTACGAGGTCAAGGTCCTCGGCTTCGCCGAGAGCCTCAAGATCGACCGCAGCCGCCTTCGCCTGCCCGCCGGCGAACTCCTGGGGCTTCTGGACTTCCGCAGCCTCGAGGAATTGCGCGACCGGGAGGTCCTGAGCCTGAAGCAGACGGCGCACGACCTGTTCCGCGGGCGCGACCGCACCGACGCGCTCGACCACGACGTGTCGAACATCTACCACGAGCTCTCCATCCTCAAGGAGGAGCACTACACGCTGAAGGAGGAGCACCTGCTCCTCGGACCGGCGGAGTACAACCGCTTCTTCCGGGAGGTCTCGGAGTACTACCCGAAGCGGTTGAGGCACGTTCTCCGGCTCTATTCGCGCGCGCTGCGCCGCCTCGAGGAACTCCTGCCGCAGATGGCGCGGGAGCAGATCCTCGTGCGCTCCCTGTACCTGTTCGGAACGGACCTGCTCGAAGGGCAGTATCCGGGTGGGCTCGCCGGCATCTACGAGAAGATGTACCGGACCGGCGGGGAGGCGGAGGGGCTTGCGGCGGCGGCCAGGTCCCTGACGGAATCGGGTTTCACCGAGGAAGCCCTGCGCGCCTGGCGGCAGGCCGAGGACGCCGCCCTCCGGAGGCCCAACCGCCGGGGGGCGAAGCGGCTCCTCGAGGAGATCCGCGAGGCGATCGGCCGCCTGTCGTCGGAGGACCCCGCTGCCGGGCGCTGATGCTGCCGGAGTCCGCGGCCCGCGGATATAATCCGGGGCCCCGATGGTTTCACCACCGCTCCACCGCCCGCGTCGCGTTTGCGTCGAGGCCTACGGCTGCCAGATGAACGTCCTCGACGGGGAGCTCGTGCTCTCCGAACTCCGGCGCCGTGGCTGGGAGATCACCGGCGAACCCGAGGAGGCCGACCTCCTCGTGTTCAACACCTGTTCCGTGCGCGAGCATGCCGAGGACCGGGTGCAGTCGAGGCTGGGGCTCCTGAGGGGGCGCAAGGAGCGTGACCCGGGCTTCCGGATCGCGGTGATGGGGTGCATGGCGCAGCGGCTCGGGGAGGACCTCCTGCGGCGCCTGCCGCACATCGACGTGGTCTGCGGCAGCCAGCAGTTCCCTCGCCTCCTCGACCTGCTGGAGCAGGCCGAGGAGTCCGGACGGCCGGTCGTCTCCTGCGAGACGGAAGGCTCCCTCGCCGTGGACCGCGACATCCGGGTCCGGCCGCGTCCCTACCAGGCGTTCGTGGCGGTGATGCGTGGCTGCCGTCACCGCTGCGCGTACTGCATCGTTCCGCGGACCCGCGGCGGGCGCGAAACGAGCCGGCCGGTGGGGGAGATCGTGGCGGAGGTGGCCGCCCTCGCGGCGGACGGCGTCCGCGAAGTCACCCTCCTCGGACAGAACATCAACTCCTACGGCCGCAGCCTGCCCGGGCGGCCGACGCTCCCCGCGCTCCTGCGGGCAGTCCACGCGGTGGAGGGGATCGACCGCATCCGCTTCATCACCAGCAACCCCATGGATATCGAGGAGGAGCTTCTCGAGACCATGGCGGACCTGCCGCGGGTGATGGAGTACCTGCACTTTCCGGCCCAGTCCGGCTCCGACCGCGTGCTCCGGCGGATGGCGCGGGGGTACACTGCGGCGAAGTACCTGGACCTGGCGCGGCTGGCGCGGCGGACCGTGCCCGGCATCGAACTGGCCTCGGACTTCATCGTCGGGTTCCCGGGAGAGACGGACGAGGACTTCGAGGCGACGGTCCGCCTCATGGAGGAGGTCCGCTTCCAGAACTGCTTCGTCTTCAAGTACTCCCCGCGGCCCGGGACCCGCGCGGCGGAGTGGGAGGACGACGTCCCCGAGGAGGTGAAGCGGGAGCGCAACCAGCGCCTGCTGCGGATCCAGGAACGACACTCCCTCGCGACGAACCAGGCGCGGATCGGGCGCCGCTTCGAGGTGCTCGTGGAGGGGCCCTCGGAGCGGAACCCCTCGCGGCTGGCGGGCCGGACCCGGACGAACCAGGTCGTGGTCTTCCCCGGGGGGCCGGAACTCGCCGGGTCCCTCGGGATGGTGGAGATCCACCGTGTCTCGCCCCTGACGCTGTTCGGGGAGATGGTGTCGGGATGACCGCGCCCCCGTGCGACCGGTCCCCCTGGGACCGGCACATGGCCGAGGCCGTGGCGGGGATCCCCCGCCGTCAGTTCCGTGTCCTGCCGAACCCCCCCGTGGTGGCGCTGGTGATCCGGGACGGCGAGGTCGTCGGCGCCGGCGAGCACGGACGATACGGAGGCGACCATGCCGAGGCCGCCGCCCTGCGGTCGGCGGCGGGGAGGACGCGTGGCGCGACGCTCGTCGTCACCCTGGAGCCCTGCGCCCATCGCGGCAAGAAGACGCCCCCCTGCACGCAGGCCATCCTCGCGGCGGGCATCGCGCGGGTCGTCTATGCCGCGCCGGACGTCAACCCGCTCACCTCCGGCCTCGGGCCGGACCTCCTGCGCGAGGCGGGCGTCGAGGTCGTGGCCGGCATCCGCGGGGCGGAGGCCCGCGCCGCGATCCGCCGATACGAGGACCATCTCCGCGAGGATCTGCCCTGGACCGTGTCGAAGTGGGCCATGACGCTGGACGGCAAGATCTCCGACGTGGGGCGCGGCCCCGTGCGCATCAGCGGCGAGGCGGCGTCAAGCCTCGTCCACGACGTCCGCGGCTCGGTGGACGCGGTGGCGGTCGGCGTGGGCACCGTGCTCGCCGACGATCCGCTGCTCGTCAGTCGCGAGGCCTCGCCGCCGCGGCGGGCCGTCCGCGTGGTGCTGGACACGCGCCTCAGGACCCCGCCGGCATCGCGGGTCGTCCGCACCGCCCGCGAGCACGGGACGTGGATCGCCTGCGGCGAAGGGGCCCCGGCGGAGTCGGAGGGCCTGCTCGAGGCGCACGGCTGCCGCGTGCTGCGGGTGCCCGAAGTCGAGGGGCGCGTGGACCTCGTCGCCCTGTTCCGCGTGCTGCGCCGCGAGGGCCTGCGACGCATCCTCCTCGAGGGCGGGGAGACGGTCCACGCCGCGGCGTTCGCCGCCGGGGTGAGCCGGCAGGTCATGGCGTTCGTCGCCCCGTCGCTCCTGGGGGGCCAGCGCGCACCGACTCCCGTGGGGGGCGCCGGTCTGGCCGTCGATGGACTGCCGTGGCGCCTGGAAGAGGCCCGGGTGGAGGCGCTCGGGGAAGACGCGCTTCTCGAGGGCTTCGTCCCGGTCGGCGCGGTCCGACCCGCGCCGAGGCGGTGAAGACGTCCCGCGCGGCGCCGTTGCCGGCCTCGGTGCGAGCAGCAGCCTGAGAGACCGCGAGGCCGCTTCCCGCACCGAGGCCGGAGACCCTTCGGGCGGGGCGAGATGCGCTTCGCATCGCTTCGTCGCTCGTGGCCGGTGACCGACTCCGTCAGGTCACCCTCTCCTCGCCTCCTGCGCCGCTCGCGCGTCGTCCCGGCGTGGCTCGCGGGGGACTTCTTCGCAGTCTCCTCAGCGCGAGGACTCGATCGGCGGCTGATTGGTCAGGCTGCGGACGCTGCGGTGGATGCGGTTCTCGGTGACTTCCCGCCGCATGTCCAGCGCCTCCCTGTTCACCGGGTCGAGGTAGAGGGCCCGGTTGACGAACACGATCCCGCTCTTGTAGTTGCGGTCGGCGAGGTAGAGCCTCGCGAGCCCCAGGTACACCTCGATCAGGCGGGCGCGGATGGCGTCCTTCTCGCGTTCGGCCTTCTCCGCCACGACGCCCTCGCGGACGGTGCGCTGGACCTTCCGCAGGACGGCGTGGGCGTCGAGGAGGGCGCCCTCCGTCGCCAGATAGGCGTCCTTGGCCCGCGTGACGTTCCCGAGTCCGTGGTACCGGAGGGCCTCCGCGAAGGAGGTGGCCGCCTGCTGCAGTGCGGCCGCCGCCTCGGCCATCATCTTCTCCAGCCGCTCCGAGAGCTTCTGCTGCTTCTCGGCCTCCGCGCGCTCCTTCGCGTCCTCCTCTTCGCGCAGGGCCTGGGCGTCCTTCCGCCGCAGGAGGTCGGGCACCATCGCCCGCGCCCGCTCCGTGTGGGGCGAGGGGGGCGCCTGGATGAGGAACCGGCGGATCTCCTCGATGGCCCGATCGAACTCCCCTTCGGCGACGAGTCCCTCGATCCGCCCGAACGCCTCCTCGGCTTCCGCCTCGTCGATGGCCGCGGACAGCTCGTCGAGGAGGGAGGGCTTGGGGGGAGCCAGACCCCGGGCCGTGGCGACCTCCCGCCGGGCGTAGGGGTAGAGCCCGTGCCGCAGGCAGAAGTCGGCCAGGGCGATCCGCTCCTCCGCCGTGCCGGGGGCGAGGAGCGCGGAACGGACCTCGTAGGCGCAGAGCGGAGTCAGCGCCTCCCAGTCGTAGCGCGCCTCGCCTTTGTCGGTTCTCAGCGTGACGCCACGGTCGTCGGTGGAGACGATCTCCCCGACGGCGATGCCCCCGGACCGCAACTGCAGGACGTCGTCCGCCGCGTGGGCGGGCAGGGCGGCGCAGGACAGGACGAGCAGCGCGGCGATCCGGCGCATGGGAAACCTCCGGGTCCCGGGAGCCGGCGGGACCGTACCGAGATTCTAACGTCGCCCGGGGTGTCGGCGGACGCGAGTTTCCCGGAAGCCCGGGTCAGCGCGCCGGCAGGACCGGGATGGCGCGGAGGACGGCGCCCGGGACGGGAGGCGGGCCCGGGCAGAAGCCGGGGAGCCGGTCGGCCGGAACGAGCCACGTCTGTCCCCCGAGACCTTCCGCCGCCGCGATCTCCAGGGCCTCGGTCAGCGGGAGCGGCGTCCCGGCGGTGGGGATCGCCGAGCCGTCCGGCGGAGCGGGGGCGGCCCAGAAGCAGAGGATGTCCAGGACGCTGTTGACGATGTCCAGGGCGAGGCCGAGGATCCCGCAGCCCGGGAGGAGGACGAGGGCGACGAGCAGCAGCGCGACGGCGGGATGACGGTTCATCGCCTCTCCTTGGTGGAACCGTAGAGCGCCTTCTCCGCCCTCTCCGCGCCGGCAGCGGCCTCCCGCACGCGGAGGTCGTCCTCGGTGAGGCCCCGCTCCGCGGCATCCTCGAGGAACTTCCGGTAGTCGCCGAGGGCCTCCTCGGCACGGCCGAGCGATTCGCGGAGTATGGCGCGGTCGAGGTAGGCGTTCGCGAGCTCGGGGTCGAGCAGGAGGACCTCGGAGAGCTCCGCCTCGGCCTCCGCCAGCTTCCCCAGCTTGTAGAGCGCGTTGGAGATGACGTACCGGGCGGGGACCTCCTTGCCCACCGCGCCCGCCAGCCGGGCCTCCCAGAGCGCCTCGTCCTCCGGGAACCGGCGGATGGACTCGAGCCAGAGGTTCTTGGACTTGCGCACCTGCTCCAGGTAGCGCGAGGTGTAGACGAGCGCGCCCGCGTAGTCCTGCCGGGTGACTGCCAGGCGGGCGAGGAGGAGGAGCGCGGTGAGCTCGTCCTTCGCCGCGGGGTTCTCCGAATCGGAGAGGACTGCGCCGAGGATGCGCTCCGCCTCCGCGAAGTGCTCCCGGCTCTTCTCCTCGGCCTGCTTCATCACCTCCGCGCGGCCCTCCCGGCCGGGGGTCAGCTCCATCTCCCGGCGGACGAGGAATGCCCGCTTCTCATAGAGCGAGGCGAGGAACGCATGCGCCCGGCCGAGGCCGAGGTCGACCTTGAACTGCTGCTCGCCGTAGTCGGTCCCCGACAGCTCCTGGAAGAGCTCCAGGGCGATCTGGATGTTCGCGGGGCCGTCCTTCTCCGCGCGGAGCGTCTGGGTCTCGCCCAGCATGAGGAAGCACCAGGCGCGCCCCACGAGTGCGATGTCGTCGTCGTCGTCGACCTCGAGGGCCCGCTCGAACTGCTGGAGCGCCTGCCGGTAGTGCCCCCCGTCGTAGAAGCGCTGGGCGTTGTTGTTGTAGAAGGCCGCGTCGTGCTCCTCCGGGGAGTCCTCGGTGGTGGAGCAGGCGAGGGCGGACAGCACGGCAAGGAGGCTGACGACGAGAGACCTGCGCATCACGACTCTCCTCGGTTCGGAGGCGTAGATTCCGGGGGAAGCCGGTCACCCCCGCGTCACGACCGGGGCATCTCCCCGAGTTCCTCCACCGCGTCGTAGAGCCAGCGGAGGTCGACGGGCTCCGCATCGAACATCTCGTACCCCTGGAAGAAGAGCGACAGCTCGCGGCGGGCCGAATCCGGGGAGTCCGATGCGTGGACCAGGTTCATGCTGCGGCTGATGCCGAAGTCGCCGCGGATCGTCCCGGGCTCCGCCTCGTAGCCGAACGTCTTGCCGAGCAGGCGGCGGCAGACGTCCACCGCATTGCGCCCGCGCAGGGCCACGAGGATCACGGGGTGGGAGGTCATGTAGCGGACGAGGCCGGCGTAGAAGGGCTTCCCGCGGTGGGGGGCGTAGTGCTCTTCCACGAGTTCCCGCTTGAGGTGGGCCATCTTGAGGCCCGCGATGGTCAGGCCCTTCTCTTCGAACCGGTTGAGGATGCGCCCCGCCAGGCGGCGCTGGAGGGCATCGGGCTTGAGGATGATGAGGGTCGCTTCCACGTCGGAGTCCTCCTTGGTCAGGCGCAAACCCACAATCTATTCGGCGGGCGGCCGCTTCCGAAAGTTCAACCCGGGCCGCCCGGGGTGCCGCACCCCCTGCACGAGCCGTCCGCTACAATGATCGGATGACCGGTCCGCGACGGTACCTCCCCGCGCTCCTGCTCGCCTTGTCCCTCGTGGCCTGCGCCGACTCCGACCTGACGGCGCTCGACGAGGACCTCCGCATCTACCGCTATGAACAGGAGAAGTACCGGGGCGAGGATCTCGATCGCCTGTACCGCGAGGAGGCGGCGCGCTCGGAAGCCCTCGTGGCGGAGATCGCCGCCCTCCGCGAGCGCATCGCCGCGAAGGAGCGCGAACTCGAGGCCCTGCGGCGCCGGGCGGTCGAGTTGGGCGTGCCGGCACGCTGACGGGAGCCCGGCGGGGGATGGCCGGGTTCCGGTGGCTCAGAGGATGGCGCGGGAGAGGTCTTCGTCGGTGGCGATGCCCTCGACACGGGACCGGACGAACTCGGCGTCCACCCGCAGCCGGCGGAGGGCGGGGTCCGGGGCGCGGAACGACGCCTCCTCGAGGACCCGTTCCATGAGGGTGAAGAGCCGCCGGGCCCCGATGTTCTGGTCACGCCGGTTCACCCGCATCGCGGTCTCCGCGATCTCCCGCACGCCGTCCTCGGTGAACTCGACCTCGACGCCGTCCGCCGCGAGGAGTGCCGAGTACTGGCGGGTGAGGGAGTTCTCCGGTTCCTTCAGGATCCGGACGAAGTCCTCCGTCCCCAGCGCGGAGAGCTCGACGCGGACCGGGAAACGGCCCTGCAGTTCGGGGATCAGGTCCGAGGGCTTCGCCACGTGGAACGCGCCGGCGGCGATGAACAGGACGTGGTCCGTCCGCACGACGCCGTGGCGGGTGGTGACCGCGGAGCCCTCGACGATGGGCAGGAGGTCGCGCTGGACGCCCTCGCGGCTGACATCGGGGCCGGAGCCGCCCGTGTAGCCGGCCGCGATCTTGTCGATCTCGTCGACGAACACGACCCCGGCGCTCTCCACGCGCCGCCGGGCCTCCTCCGCGATCTCGTCGCGGTCGATCAGGGCCTCGGCCGCCTCGGCGCTCTTCAGCTCCATGGCCTCGCGGACGGTCACCCGGCGGTCCCTCGACTTCTTCGGCACCATCCGGTCGAGGAACGACTGGAGATCGACCCCCGTCTGCTCGAACCCCTGGCGGCCGAGAACGTCGACTCCCCCGGTGGCGCGCTCGGACACGCTGACCTCCACCTCTCGATCGTCGAGCGATCCGGCCTGGAGCAGGGCGCGTAGCTTCTCCCGGGTCCGCGTGCGCCGGGCGCGATCCTCGTCGGTCTCCGTCGTCCCCTCCGCCGCCGGGGGCAGCAGGGCGTCGAGGACGCGCTCCTCCGCCTCGGCGCGGGCGCGTTCGCGAACGCGCTCGAGGGCCTCCGCGCGCACGAGGGCGAGCCCGGCCTCCATCAGGTCGCGCACGATGGACTCGACGTCCCGACCCACGTAGCCGACCTCGGTGAACTTGCTGGCTTCCACCTTGAGGAAGGGGGCGCGCACGAGGGAGGCGAGGCGCCGGGCGATCTCCGTCTTGCCGACCCCCGTGGGCCCGATGAGGATGATGTTCTTGGGCAGCACTTCGTCCCGGATGGGGGCGGGAAGCCGGGCTCGCCGGTACCTGTTCCTGAGAGCCACGGCGACGGCCCGCTTGGCGGCCGCCTGGCCGACGATGTAGCGATCGAGTTCCGCCACGATCTCGCGGGGCGTCAGATCTTCGCGGGCAGGGTTTCGGTCCATATCTCGTGGTTGGTGTGGATGCAGATGCCGGCGGCGATGGCGAGAGACTCCCGCGCGATGGTCTCCGCGTCGAGGACCGTGTGCGCGAGCAGGGCCCGGGCCGCCGCGAGAGCGTACGGCCCCCCGGACCCGATGCCGATCACGCCGTCGTCCGGCTCGATGACGTCGCCGGACCCGGAAATCAGGAGCGAGCGTGTCCGGTCCGCCACCGCCAGCATGGACTCGAGGCGGCGGAGGGAACGGTCGGTGCGCCAGTCGCGGGCCAGGTCCACCGCCGCGCGGGCGATCTCGCCCCCGTGCTCGCGGAGCTTCGCCTCGAACCGCTCGAGAAGCGCGAAGGCGTCCGCCGCGGCGCCCGCGAAGCCCGCGAGGACGCGGCCGTCGAAGAGTCGCCGGACCTTCCGGGCGCTCTGCTTCACGATGGTGTCGCCGAACGAGACCTGGCCGTCGCCGGCCATGGCCACGGCTTCGCCCCGGCGCACCGCGAGGATGGTCGTGGATCGGAAGAGCATCCCCGGATGTTAATCCGCACTCCTCATCGCCGGCGCGGTTTTCGCCGACCTTCGCACCCGCCCGCCGGGTCGTCGCCGGCCGGTCGCGGGCCGGACCCCGGCGCGCTCGCGCTCGCCATCCTCGTGGGGACGGGGCGGAGGACCGGCGCGCGGCCGACTGCTCGCTCCCCCAATGCCTCTGCCGCGCCGGCCCGGGGAAGACCCGGTGCTTGGGCCACCGTGCCGCGCCGCCGGAAGCGGGAGTCCGGCGCGCCATCCGTCGAGGCGGTGTCTGCGCGCCCGGTGAGGCGTCCCGGCGGGAGTCGGTCGGTCGGCCGGGAGCGGACAAAGGTGGACTCGGCCCGAACCCGCGGGTACACGGAGCGGTATCCAGAGCACGTCCTGACGGGGAGGTTTTCTGCATGTTGCGGACACACACGGCCGGTGAACTGCGCGCGGAGCATGCCGGGATGCCGGCGACCCTCTGCGGGTGGGTGGCGTCGCGGCGGGACCACAAGGGGACGATCTTCGTCAACCTGCGCGACCGCTACGGCGTGACGCAGTGCGTCCTGCGCCACGGCGAAGGGGAGGGGGCCCTGAGCCTCGGCCGCGGCTCCGAACTTCCGCTCGAGACCTGCGTGCGGATGCGCGGCACTGTGGCGCTCCGGCCGGACGGCCTGCGGAACCCGAAGATGTCCACCGGGGACATCGAGCTCCTCGTGGAGGAGGTCGAGGTCCTCTGCCCCGCGGACACGCCGCCCTTCGAGATCGTCGACGACGTCGATGCCGCGGAGGAGGTCCGGATGAAGTACCGGTACCTCGACCTGCGCCGTCCATCCATGGCGCAGGTGCTTCTCGGCCGCCACCGCATCGTTCGTTCGGTGAGGGAGTACTTCGAGTCGCGCGGCTTCACGGAGGTCGAGACTCCGAACCTCACCCGCTCCACGCCCGAGGGGGCGAGGGACTACCTCGTGCCGTGCCGTGCGCGGAAGGGCACGTTCTACGCTCTGCCGCAGTCGCCCCAGCTGTTCAAGCAGCTGCTGATGGTGGGCGGCGTGGACCGCTACTACCAGATCGCGCGGTGCTTCCGGGACGAGGACCTCCGGGCGGACCGCCAGCCCGAGTTCACGCAGCTCGACGTGGAGATGTCGTTCGTCGAGCAGGACGACGTCATCGCCCTTCTCGAGGGCATCGCGGCCCACCTGTGGCGGGAGATCCGCGGCGTCTCGCTGCCCGCGCCCCTGCCCCGGCTGACCTGGCGCGAGGCCGTGGACCGCTACGGCACCGACAAGCCGGACCTGCGTTTCGGACTCGAGCTCCGCGACGTGACCGAGATCCTGCAGGGCAGCGGCTTCCGCGCCTTCTCGGAGACGGTGGCGGCCCGGGGTCGCGTCCGCGGCCTCTGCCTGCCCGGCGGCGCGGCTCTCTCCCGCAAGATGGTCGGAGAACTCGAGGACCTCGCCCGCGAGAACGGGGCGAAGGGCCTGATCTCCCTGAAGGTCGAAGGGCCGGGCTTCTCGGGGGGCGCCGCGAAGTTCCTCTCCGCGGCGGAGGCGACGGCCCTGCGCGGCGCGTTCGGGGCGCACGAGGGCGATCTGCTGCTGCTCGCCGCGGACCGGGAGAAGACCGTGGCGGCGGCGCTGGGCGCGGTCAGGGTGGGGGCGGCGCGGCGCCTCGGGCTCGTCTCCGAGGAGGCCTGCAGCGCGCTCGTGGTGGTGGACTTCCCGCTCGTCGAGTGGAACGAGGAGGCGCGGTGTTTCGAGGCCCTCCATCACCCGTTCACTTCGCCCCATCCCGACGACCTCCACCTTCTCGAGAGCGACCCCGCGTCCGTGCGGGCGCGGGCCTACGACCTCGTCGTGAACGGCGTGGAGGTGGGGGGGGGCTCGGTGCGCATCCATCGTCCCGAACTGCAGTCGCGGGTCTTCCGCACGATCGGGCTCTCGGAGGAACGGGCGCGTGACAAGTTCGGATTCCTGCTCGAGGCGTTCCGCTACGGTGCCCCGCCCCACGGCGGCTTCGCGATCGGAATCGACCGCCTGGTCGCCCTGCTCCTCGGGAAGTCGTCCATCCGCGAAGTCATCGCGTTCCCGAAGACCACGTCCGGGCAGTGCCCCCTCACGCTGGCCCCGGCCCCGGTGGCGCCGGAGCAGCTGCGGGACCTGGGACTGGCCGGCGAGACGCCCGAGATCGCTCAGTGAGCGTGCGGAACCGCACGATGCGGCCGGCTCCCACGGGAGCGGGGCATGCGGTACGTAGTTTGCTCCTTGGAAGGAAACCGGATAGCCTGTCCGCCGGGGACTTGTCCCGGCGGATTCCGGAGCCCTCAGTTCGGTTGACACGGGGCTCCGGGGGGGCTTAGAATACCGGGGCGATCCGGCCGGGTCCGGGGTGGGACAACCCTGGTGCAGGAGCACCCCGGGGCGGATGGAAGGCCTTTGCGGAGGCGAACATGAAGCGTTGGACCGTGCAGCGGAATGCGGTGGCGATCCTGAGCCTTGCCGCATTCGGGTTCTGTCTCGTCGCCTGCGGCGGCGGTGGCGGCGGCGGCGGTGCCGAGGGCACCGACAAGGACAAGGACCTCTTCCTCCACAAGTTCCTGGTGGTGGACAAGAACCGGAACAGCCTCGGCGGCACGGGCAGCACGGACGTGTACCGCGACGCCCGACTGCTGTTCGTGTTCAACGTCCCCGTAGACCCGAACTCGGTGAACGAGCGCACCCTCCGCATCGGCAACCCCGTGGGCGGCGGCCTGTTCCTGCCCGCGGTGGGGCGGTTCGAGACGGTGCCCGGACGGCCGAACGAGATCGTCTTCAACCCGACGTTCAGCAAGGGCAACCCCGGCTCGCAGGCCGACAACCCGCTGGGGTTCAACGCCAATGCCGTCTACCAGATCGAGATCCTCTCGGTCCTGGAGACCTCCACGCCCGTGAAGAACCTCTCCGGGGACGGCATCGTGCAGACGTTCCGCGCGCAGATCCAGACGATCGACGAGTACCTGCCCTCGCAGGATCAGCCCGAGATCTCCGGCCACGAGCCTGCCGATGGCGCCACCGGCGTCCCCTCGAAGGCCGACATCATCGTCTACTTCACGGAGCCGATGAAGCCGTCCAGCTTCACGATCGGCGGGACGTTCACCGTCCTCGACGAGTCCTCGGGCCGGATCCCGCTGGGTACCCTCCGGTTCTCGCCGGACTACCGGGCCGTGACGTTCCGGCCGCTGTTCGGCTACGGCAAGGGTGTCGACAACGCGGACCCGAACTTGGCCGGAGTGCCGATCTCCGTGTCGGTCAGCCGCGGCGTCACGAACCTCTCCGGCCGGCCGATCCCGGTCTCGCTCGCGTTCTCCTTCCGCACGGAGTACGACCCCACGCAGCCCAACTTCGACGACTTCCGCGAGGAGTTCCTGACGAAGACCTACGAGGACTCCACGTACGGCACCGGGACCGGCATGGGCACGAACTACCCGCTGGCTTCCTGGGCGACGCCCAGCGGTCCGGGCGTGCTGCGCGGCGTCTTCACGAGCGGATCGGCGACCATCAACCCGCACAACTCGTACGTGACGCTGGAGCCGTTTGCCTCCAACGCCACCCCGGCGCAGTGGCAGACCATCTGCTTCGCCAGCGAGATCGGCGCCAGCAGCCGCACGATCACCGGAGTCGACTGGTTCAAGTACTGCACGCAGTTCGCGACCACCGTGTCCGGCATGCGCATCCTGATGGGTCACACCCAGGGCAGCGCGCTGACGACGAACTTCAACTCGAACTACTCTGACACGCCGATGAGCCTCATGGGGCCCGCCACGTACAACATCTCGACGGGCAGCGGCGTGTGGTACGCGCTCCCGCCGTTCACCCAGAACTTCCCGTTCAACGGCACCGACAACCTGATCCTCGAGATCCAGCACACGGGCTCGAGCGGTGGCGGTTACGTGGGCACCGTGGCCCAGCGCGGCTACGCCGAGTGGTACGGCAACAACTTCAACACGAGCCCTGCCGGCAAGCCCGTGCGCAGCGCCCACACGGTCGTTCTCAACGCCACCTACGGCACGGGGACGCCGCCGTCGCGCACGACGATCTTCCGCTACGACACGCGTCTCGCGTTCATGATCGAGCAGTCCGAGGCGCAGTCGAAGTGGTACGACAGCAACCTGCTGCAGCCGCAGTACCTCGACGCCGTCGTCATCGGGACCGTCCCGGTGGGCACCACGTCCACCTTCACGTTCCAGGGGGCGCCGGAACTGCCGCTCTCGGGTGGGCTGCCCGACGAGGACAACGCGACCGACTGGGTCAACTCGCTCACCGAGCTGTCCGGCTACCGCTTCATCCGGTTCCACTGGGTTTCGAAGGGCAACGGCCAGTCGAACCAGGTGCCGGAGATCGACGACGTCATCTTCCCGTTCATCTTCTTCGACTAGCGTGACGGGAGGCGTTCCGCGGGATCACGGGATGGGCCGCAGCGGCTACGGCCGCGGCGGCCCATTCCTTTGGCGCAGAACGCGGCGGCTTCGAGCGTGGCATCGGCGGGGCTTTCGTGTAGACTTCGCGCCTCCGGATCCGGGCGCCCGGACCGGGGAGGATGCGGGGCGGCAGGTGGCCGGGCCCGCGGGGGCCGCCGGCACGGCGGTCCGAACGGACTGTGACGGAAAGGGAGGTTGATGATCAAGACTCCGCAGCAGCAGCAGCAGGAACCGCGGATGAACGAGCGCATCCGGGTCCCCGAAGTCCGGCTGATCGGGGCCGATGGGGAGCAGATCGGCGTGGTCCCCACGGACCAGGCCCGCGAGAAGGCCCGCGAGGCGGGGATGGACCTCGTGGAGGTGGCGCCGCTGGCCCGACCGCCGGTGTGCCGGCTCATGGACTTCGGCAAGTACAAGTACGAGCAGCGCAAGAAGCAGCAGAAGGCCCGCGAGAAGCAGCACCGCATCCGCATCAAGGGGATCCGCCTGCGTCCCAAGACCGACGATCACGACTTCGAGGTGAAGCTGCGCCAGGCCCGGCAGTTCCTCGAAGAGGGCAACAAGGTGCAGGTCACCCTGCTCTTCCGGGGCCGTGAGATGTCCCACATCGAACTGGGGCGGGACGTCCTGATGCGCTTCGCGGAGCAGCTGAAGGACCTGAGCACGGTGGAGCGAGTTCCGAAGCTCGAGGGGAAGCGCATGACGCTCCTCCTCAACCGCTCCTCGCCGACGTAGTCTCGGGGGAATTCCTGGACTCGGGGCCCAGCGGTCGCTAGCCTTCGAGTTTTTCTCCGCGAGTCGGCGCGTTTTCGCGCGGAGGCGACATCCGTGCCCAAGCTCAAGACGAACAAGTCCGCCCAGAAGCGATTCAAGATCACGAAGAAGGGCAAGGTCAAGCGCAACAAGGCGTACGGGAGCCACCTTCTGTCGCACAAGAGTTCGCGGCGGAAGCGCAACCTCTCCCGGCCCGGCCTCGTGACGGGGCGTCAGGTGCGCAAGGTGAAGCGCCTCCTCGGGAAGGCGTGAGGGAGGTCGTCCATGAGGGTCAGAGCAGGACTGGCACGATCCCGGCGCAATCGGCGTCTCCGCAAGCTGGCGAGGGGGGCGTGGGGGGCGCGGTCGAAGCGCATCCGCGCCATCAAGGAGAACCTGGCCCGTGCCATGCGGTACTCGTTCGAGAACCGCCGGGCCAGGAAGCGCGAGTTCCGCAAGCTGTGGATCGAGCGCATCAACGCCGCCGCGCGCCAGCGCGGGCTCACCTACAGCGAGTTCCTCTGCGGGCTGACGCGGGCGGGCGCCGCCGTTGACCGCAACATGCTCGCGGAACTTGCCGTCAGCGACGCCGGCGCGTTCGACCGTCTGGTCGAAGTCGCGCGAGGCGCGCTGAACGCGAACCGCTGAGCCCCGGCCCCGCAACACGACCCCCGACGGCTTGTCAGCCGCCGGGGGTCGTGCTACATTGGCACCGAGGCTTCTGCCATGTTCGCGTCGGTGGTCGGAGTCTGGTGAACCGATAGTACGAACCGGGGAGCCCCAGGTTGTCCGGATACGAAGCCGCCCTCCGGGGTGGCGTCCGAGCCCGGCGCCGGGCACCCACCTCCGATGGAGGGTTCAATCGACTCCTCCCCGTGCGGCATTGCGGTGGAGGTCTCGCCTGCACCGGCGCTCCCCGCGGGGGAGCGCCGGTGTCCTTTCTCCCACGGATTCCCCCCGACACCCGGTTGCCCCGCACCCCGAGATCTGGTATCCTTTCGACGATTCCCCACGACATATGCGTGGCTGCGGGAGGTGATCATGGGGCGCCTCGTGTTCTTCCTGTTCGTCCTGGCCGGCATCGGCTACGGCGCCTGGTCGGTCCTCGGGCCGGACAAGGCGCGGGTGCCTCTGGCGGCCGACGAGGGGGCCTCCGCCCGCTCCGCGCCGAGGGCGGAGGCGCCGTCGCCTCCCCCCGCGACGCCGGACGCCGATGTGGCCGCCGGGCTCACCCGCGAGGCGGAGGCCCTCCTGAAGCAGGCCGGAGCGGCGGGTAGCCGCGAAGCGGCCATCGCGCTGAAGGACCGGGCCCGCGGACTCCTGTGGGAAGCCTGCCTGAACACGGCTTCCCCGGAGGGGGCGGCGGCGCTCACCAAGCGGGTCGCGGCCCTGAACGAGGAAGTCCTGTTCTCCGAGGAGCCCGTGGAAGGGAAGTTCTTCCTCTACGAGTTCCAGGCGGGCGACCGCCTCTGGACTCTCTGCTACAAGCGGTTCCCGACCGAGCGGAAGGTTCGCGTGGAGCCCGGGTTCCTCCTGTGGATGAACGGGGTGGCCGACGCGCGCAAGATCCGCGAGGGGCAGATCCTGAAGGTCCCCACGGAGGAGCTGTCACTGCTCGTCCGCAAGTCGCAATTCCGGCTCTGGGTGCTCCTCGGGGGCATCGCGGTTCGCGACTTCCCGGTGGGGATCGGCGCCAACGACAAGACGCCGGAAGGGCTGTTCGAGATCGAGACGAAGATCGAGAAGCCCGACTGGTACGCCGAGGGCCGGAAGGTCGCGTTCGGGCATCCGGACAACCCGCTCGGCACCCGTTGGATGGGCTTCAAGCGGACGCGCAAGGCGGCGGGCTACGGCATCCATGGAACGGACGAACCCGAGTCGGTGGGTCGCGCGGTCTCCCAGGGCTGCGTGAGGATGCGGAACAGCGACGTGGAGGAGCTGTTCGGGTGGGTGCCCCCGGGCGCCAAGGTCCACATCGTCCGCTGAGCGACGACTCCCCGGAAGGCCCTCGTGCCGCGCAGGACCGGGCGGGGGCCGGCGCCGCAGGCGCCCGCCGCCCGCGGGTCGGCGAGGGGGGATGCCGGCCCCCGGGGTGGGCCGGCCGACCCCGCAGACGAGAAGCCGCGCGGGGCGCGACCGGAGCCTCCTCAGCATGGGCCGCGGCGCGCCCTGAGCCGCGTCACGCCATCACCACGGGCGCCCCGATGTCGGTGACCGTGACGGGGCCCGTGTAGGCCGCGGCGTCGGCCGCGACGAGCCCCCGTTTCAGCGCGGCGAACGTCACCGTGGCGGCGGCACGCACCGCGGCCCCCAGAGGGTGCCCGCCGTCGGCGTCGAGGCCCGAGGGCACGTCCAGCGCGAGGACCGGACGCCCGGAGGCGTTCACGGCCTCTATGGCCTCGCGGACGAGGCCCCGGACCTCACCGGTCAGGCCCGTGCCGAGGATGGCGTCCACGACGACGTGGCAGGCCTCGAGCAGGGGCGTGAGGTCCGCCGCCCGTCGGATGGGGTGGACGGCCACGCCCATCCGCTCGAGAATCGAGAAGTTGACCCCCGCGTCGCCGCCCCCACGGAACTCCGCGTGTTCTCCAAGGATCGCCACCTCGACGGGCATCCCGCGCAATGCGAGGTGCCGGGCCACCACGAAGCCGTCGCCTCCGTTGTTGCCGCGGCCCGCCACGACCAGATACGGCGAGGGCGGTGAGGGGGGGAAGGACCGGAGGAGAAAATCCGTCGCGCCGCGCCCGGCGTTCTCCATGAGGACCAGCGAGGGAATGCCGTAGCGCTCGACGGCAAGGCGGTCGAGAGCGCGGACTTGGGCGCGGCTCAGGACGATCATGCGCGGCCTCCAGGCCAGATTCGGCGCGGGTTCCAGGGCGTTGGCCCAGCAACTCAGAGCGGTGAGACGGGAATTCCTTGGCAAGGTGCCGACGCCACGCTACCATCCGCGCCCTTCCGCGGTCGAGTTGCCGGTTTCGGCCGGGTCGATGGCTCCCGCGGAACGATCCAGAATTTTCTTGAAGCCCCTGCTGGCGGAAGGTAAGTTCTGGTTTTGCTCAGGGGTACCCCCCTGAGTAGGGCGGTCCTCCGGGACCTGTAGCGCAGTGATCTTTGACAGATCGGGAGCCTGGTAGCCTTTGAGCGGTGGAGCCCTCCCTCGCGGAGGGCGCCAACAAGAAAGTGCGACCGTCCCCGGAAACGGGGGCGGACTCAGGATAAACCAAGTGAAGGGTTTGATCCTGGCTCAGAGCGAACGCTGGCGGCGTGGTTTAGGCATGCAAGTCGAGCGAGAAAGCGGGCTTCGGTCCGCGAGTACAGCGGCGAAAGGGTGAGTAACGTATAGGTAATCAACCCTCGACACCGGTATAGCGCCTGGAAACGGGCGGTAATCCCGGGTGGCCCCGATAGCGGGAATCCGCGGTCGGGTAAAGGTGGGGACCTTCGGGCCTGCCGGTCGAGGACGAGCCTATATCCCATCAGCTAGTTGGTGAGGTAACGGCCCACCAAGGCTGTGACGGGTAGCCGGACTGAGAGGTTGACCGGCCACACTGGGACTGAGACACTGCCCAGACTCCTACGGGAGGCTGCAGTCGAGAATCTTCCGCAATGGGCGAAAGCCTGACGGAGCGACGCCGCGTGGAGGATGAAGGCCTTCGGGTTGTAAACTCCTGTCACGGATTATGAATGGCGCCGTGTTAACACCACGGCGCTTGACAAAGGTCCGAGAGGAAGCCACGGCTAACTCCGTGCCAGCAGCCGCGGTAAGACGGAGGTGGCAAGCGTTGCTCGGAATCACTGGGCATAAAGGGCGCCTAGGCGGTGCGGCAAGTCGACTGTGAAATCCCTCGGCTCAACCGAGGAAGTGCAGCCGAAACTGCCGCGCTTGAGGACGAGAGGGGAGAGTGGAACTCCTGGTGGAGCGGTGAAATGCGTAGATATCAGGAGGAACGCCGGTGGCGAAAGCGACTCTCTGGCTCGTTCCTGACGCTGACGCGCGAAAGCTAGGGGAGCGAACGGGATTAGATACCCCGGTAGTCCTAGCCGTAAACGATGGGCACTA
>JADHED010000232.1_pt1 | contig 76194 bp, 51 predicted proteins | sample 8952041 | NCBI WGS metagenome assembly JADHED01 (sample SAMN16124423, study PRJNA663239) | bioreactor sludge metagenome | isolation source: sludge (control) | place: India:Bengaluru | collected 2018-09-08
CGTCGATCTCGTCGATGAAGATGATGCAGGGGGCGTTCTTCTTGCCCTGCTCGAACAGGTCGCGCACGCGCGACGCGCCGACGCCGACGAACATCTCGACGAAGTCGGAGCCCGAGATCGAGAAGAACGGGACGTTGGCCTCGCCCGCGATGGCGCGCGCGAGCAGCGTCTTGCCGGTCCCCGGGGGGCCCATCAGCAGCACGCCCTTCGGGATCTTGCCGCCGAGGCGCTGGAACTTCTGCGGGTCCTTCAGGAACTCGATGATCTCCTGCAGCTCCGACTTCGCCTCGGTGCAGCCGGCGACGTCCTTGAACGTGATCTTCTTGCCCTGCGGGGTCAGCAGCTTGGCGCGCGACTTGCCGAAGGACATCGCCTTGTTGCCGCCCGCCTGCATCTGGCGCCAGAGGAAGACCCAGACGCCGAGGATGAGCAGCATCGGCAGCAGGCCGCCGATCACGTTGTACAGGAAGACCGAGTTGTCCCGCGCGCGCTCCGCGTTGAAGGGGACGCCGCGGTCGGCGAGGAGCTTCAGGAACGACTCGTCCTTCACCAGGTAGGCGGTGAACTCCGTGCCGTCCTTCTTCGTACCGAGGATTTCGTAACCCGTCTGGTCGCCCTTCAGCGTCAGCTTCGCGATCTGCCCGTCGTTGACGAGGCGGTACAGGTCGCTCTGCGACACGCTGGCCCTGACGTCGGACTGCCCGGGGAAGATCTTGATGACCATCACCAGGGCCAGGAGGATGACGACCCAGACGAGGATCGTCTTCATGTGCTGGTTCACGGAGTTCCTCCGGGATCGGAAGGAAACCCTCCCTGCGCGGCGTGCGCCGCCTCCCGCTAGTTCAGCTGATTGTACGGGCGGGTTAGCCGGGCCGCCATCGCGGCGGTCCGCAGGCCGAAAAGGGGGCGGGTCGAACCCCAGGCCAATGAACGAAGCCCCGGCCGCGTCGCGGCCGGGGCTCGGAAGACGGACGACATCGTCAGCCACGCGGTGCGCCCGGAAGGAACGGGCGCGGGCGCGGCGTCAGGACGCCGACGGCGGCGTCGGCGGCGGGGCCGGCGCGGCCGGGGCCGCGGGCGGGGCGGGCGGCGCGGGGGTCGGCTGCGTGCTGCCCGTCGCCGGCGGCGTGGTGCCGGCGGCCGGCGGCTCCGCGATCGGGCCGGACGGCGTCAGCGCGGTGCCGCTCTGCAGCGCGGTCTCGACCTTGACGATCTGCTGCACCAGCTTGTCGGGCGCCGCGTCGGGGTTGCTGTCCGACTTGCGCGCGACGTAGTTCGTCGTCGAGGTGCTCTCGAAGCGGACGGGCGTGAACGCGTCGGCGTCGATCAGCACCGACGAGGACACGTCGTACTTCTCGCGCACGTACGTCATCTTGTCCGCGGGGTTCGCCTGCGGCGCGCCGGGCTTGGCCGACATCTCCTGCTTGACGAGCAGGGCCTTGTAGTCCCCCTCGCCCTGCAGGCCCGAGAACACCAGCTGGCCCGTGAGCTCGTCGGTGCCGCCCAGCGACACCTTCTGCGGCGCGGTGAAGCCCGGCTCCACGCGCTTGACCGGCAGCGGCATGATCGCCTTCGAGAGCTGGTCGACGAGCTGCGCGTCGGTCGTGGGGAACAGCGCGGCGACGATCGCGTCGCGGTTGGCGTCGGCGGGGAAGGCGTTCTTCACGGTGTTCGCGATGTCCGCGAGCCCCTGGACTTCCTCGACGCGGCCCCCCGGCGACATCTTCACCCGCACGGTCTTGCCCGCGATCTGCTGCATCGCGGTGGCGAGCGGCGCGAACGGCCCGGCCTTGGCCGCGTCCGGGGCCGCGGTGTCGATCTCGAAGTTGACCTTCCCCTGGTTCAGCTTGAAGTGGACGCGCTCCCAGCCGATGTCGAGCCAGGTGCGGAACTTCTCGGCCTCGCCGGCGGGCTTGACGACGAGGTCCACGTGCTTCTCGGTGCCGGCCTCGAGCGGGTTGCCGGTCGACCCGGTGGTCGTGTTCTGCTCGATCGTCGTGATCCGGTAGCGCAGCGGCTGGTCCGTCTTCCAGCGGTAGGCCAGCAGGACCTTGCCGTCGGCGGCCTCGCCCGTTTCGGTATCGGCCGTCGCCGTGCCGTTGCCGGCCGGCGGGGGCGCCTGGCCGGTGGGGGGCGTCTGGCCGGCCGGGGGCGCGGGGGCCTGCTGGGCCAGGGCAGATCCGCAGGCCAGCAGCAGGACGGACGCGAGGGCGGCGCGGCGGAACATGAGGGATGACTGCGTCATGGGCGTGATCCTCCTGGCATCTGCGGGGGCCCGGTCACTCGTCCCGCATGAATCGAATCTCTTTCAGGTTGCGGTACCGTTCGCCGTCGTCGAGGCCATAGCCGACCACCCACAGGTCGGGGATGTCGAACCCGACGTACTCGACGGGCACTTCGACCTCGCGGCGAGGCTTCTTGTCCAGCAGGACGGCCGTGCGGACCCGTGCGGGCCGGCGGGCCGTCATGCGGCTCTGCAGGTGCTTCAGCGTGTGGCCCGTGTCGAGGATGTCTTCGATGACGAGCAGGTCGGCGCCCTCGATCGGGAAAGGGTACGTGAACACGAAGTCGGCGAGCCCGGGCCGGGTGGGGTCGCGGTGCGTCTCGAGGAACCCGACCCGCACGCGGCGCGGGATCGCGCGCAGCAGGTCGGCCGCGAAGACGAACGCGCCCTTCAGCACGATCAGCGCCGCGATCTCGCCGTCGGCCGGCGTCTCCGCGGCGATCTCCCCGGCCAGTTCGCGGATGCGCTCCCCGATCCGCTCCTCGGATATGAGGATCTCGTCGGACAGGCGCCGTCCGCTCGTGCCCATCACCTGCCCTCCACCGCGGAAGACCGCGCGATCACAAGCTTCCGCCCCTGCCGGCGGGCCGTGAGGCCCCGCGGCAGGTCCGCCCGCGTCCCGGGCGTGTCGGCCCGGACGAGCGAGAGGAGGGCGGCCAGGTGCGCAGCCGAAACGGCCTGCGTCGTGCCGGCCAGCCGCTCGCAGCATCCCCGGAGGATGCGCCGGGAAACCGCCGGCGGCAAATCCATAACCGCTCGCCGTTCAAGTTCGATGCCGGACGCGTCCTCGCGGGTGATCGCCACGGCCGAGGCCGCCCGGGCGGCCTCCTCGAGCACCGCCTCGTCCTCCGCGGCGAGCGCGGCCGAACGGGCGAGGGCCGGGACGGCCCCGGGGCCGACGGCGCGTTCGAGCGCCGGGAGCACCTCGTGACGGATCCGGTTGCGGGCGAACGCGTCCGAATCGTTGGTCGGGTCCTCGCGCCAGGGGAGCCCGGCCGCGGCGAGGAGGTCACGGAGATCGGCCCGGCGGACGCCGAGCAGCGGGCGCCAGAACGGGGGCGCCCAGCGGCGCATGCCCGCGAGGCCGCGCCGCCCCGCGCCGCGGGCCAGCCGGTAGAGGACGGTCTCGGCCTGGTCGTCGGCGGTGTGGCCGAGCGCGACCGCGGCGGCGCCGTGCCGCGAGGCCGCCTCGCGCAGGAACCCGAGCCGGGCGTCGCGCGCGGCCTCCTCGGGGGAGGCGCCGCGGGGGCGCGGGGCGTCCGCGCGCCCGGCGACGAACGGGATCCCGAGGCCGCCGGCGAGCCCCGCCACGAAGGCGACGTCCGCGGCGCCGGCGTCCCCGCGCAGGCCGTGGTCGAGGCTGGCGACGACGAGCGACCAGCCGCGCCCGGGGGCGAGCGCGGCGAGCAGGTGCAGGAGCGCGACGGAGTCCGCGCCGCCCGAGACGGCCACGAGCACGCGGCCGCCGCGCGCCGGCGCGAAGGGGCGCGTCAGCTCGCGCAGCACGGCCCGCGGCGCGCGCGCGGCCGTGACGACGGGGCCGGAGCTCGGAACGGGGGCCTCGGGCGTGGGCATCGACTCGGTGAGGAGGACGGCCGGGCCGCCCACGGTGGTAGCGGTGCCGGGATTCGAACCCGGGACAACGCGGTTATGAGCCGCGTGCTCTACCACTGAGCTACACCGCCGTGGCGCGCAACCGGGGGATGGTAGGGGCGACCCCGGGCGCCGTCAACAACACGCGTGCGGAGGCGACGGCCTTCCCGGAAGTCCGCCGGGCCGCTCCCGGCGACGTGCCGGAGGGTGGGCCGAGGAGCCGAGGGAATGGGGCCCGTGCGCTCACGGTCAGTTGCCGGACGATTCCCGGGGCGCGGGGATCCGCCCACGACGCGTCACGCGCGGCCCCACGCTCGCTCGACACCTTCACCTCTCGCCGAGCGGGTCCGGCATCCGCGGCGCGACGCGCGGGCGCCCAACGTGCGAGGGGACGTTCGCCAGTGTCCGGCGAAAACGTCCGGCAACTGACCGTGGGTCCCGGTGGGGGGGTGCCGTGCGGCGGCGCGGCGGTCCGCCGGGCGAGTGCGGGTCGCCTCGCGAGGAGGCAGAGACGCAGAGACGGCGACGAGCGCCATCGATCCACAGGGAGACGGGCGCCGTCGATCAGAGGTGGGCGACGAGCCAGTCGTGGGTCGCGGCCTCGACGTCCGCGGCGGCCTCGTCGAGGCCGTGGCGGGCGCGGTCGAGCAACAGCAGGCGGCGCGGCTCGTGCGCGAGGAAGTAGACGCTGCGGGAGCAGGACGCGGGCAGAACCTCGTCGTGCGTGCCGTGAATCAGCAGCGTGGCCGCGCCCGGCGCGAGGCTCTGCACGGGGTGGGCGCCGAACGACTGCGTGGCCAGCGTCACGACCGCGAACGCCGACTGCGAGAGCGCGGCCGCCTGGATCACCACCGCGCCGCCGAACGAGTGGCCGACGAGCCCGAAGCGCGACACGCCCTCCTCGCGCAGGAACGTCATGCCCGCGAGGAGGTCGAAGACGGCGTTCTCGAGCGAGCGCGGGTCGCGGAAGCGAAGGCGCAGCGTCGGGATGCCCTCGGCCCGGAGCCGGCGCGCGAGCCGCGGGTAGAGGTTCCGCGCGGGCGAGTCCCAGCCGCCGCCCGCGCCGCCGACGAACGCGACCGCGCGCGTCGAGCCCTGGGCGGGGAAGTAGCGGCACTCGACGTCGCCGCGGTCGGTCTCCAGCACGAGGGGAACGTAGTCCTCGCCGTCCCCTGCCGGCTGCTCCACGACGTCGATCAACGCGCATCCCCAGGACACGGCCGCCTGTCCTCCGCCCGTTGGAGGGACGATGATGCGGCGCGGCGCGCCGGGCGGCTACGCGCGACAGCGCGCGTCCGCGTGACCGCGCGCCGTCCGCGCGAGACGTGTAGGGGCGGCCCTTGGGCCGCCCTCCATATCGAGACGGTCGAGCCACGAGAAGCCGCCGCGTTACGTGGCGGAGGGCGGCCCGAGGGCCGCCCCTACACACGAAAATCGAAGGAATCAGCGCGAGAGCGACGGGCTCGAGGCGCCGACGAGGACCTCGCGCGACTCGGCGTCGTCGATCGCGCGCGCGAGGCCGCGGAACGCGTCGTACGCGTCGGGCTCGATGCGCGCGGGGGGCAGCAGCGCGGTCCGCACCGACGACACGGCCCCCGGCTCCGACTTCACGAGGATCGAGTACGCGCTCGCCCCCTCCGCGCGCGTCAGGGGCGGCGGGGCCTGCAGCACCTCGAGGCCCGCGGGCAGGCGGATGCGCAGCGTGTCCTTGCGGAACTCCTGCGCGTCGAACAGCAGCGCCTGCGACCGCACGGGCAGCGACGCGTACTGGTTGAAGATGCCGAGCTGGCTCGCGACCACGGGGAGCGCGAAGCCGGTCGGGGTGCGGCGCGCCCAGCCGCCGCCCGCGATCCGCATCTCGATCACGAGGTCGCCGGCGCTGCCGTCGCCGTCGCCCGTCACCGAGGTGTCCACGACGCTCGCCCCGGCGAAGGTGTCTGCGGCGATCTGCCGGAAGATGTTCGGCTTCTGGTCCGGCGGCACCTCGCGCAGCACGCGCCGCATCGCCGCGGCGAGCGCGCCGCGGGCGAGGACCCGGTAGGTCCCCTCGAGCCGCCCGTCCGGGCGCAACTGCAGGTCCGCCTCGGTCTCCTGGAGCAGCTCCGGGTTGCGCTTCGGCAGGTCCACGACCCGCGCGGGCTTCGTCTCGTCGACGGGGATCTCGAGCGCGTCCGAGCCGTACAGCCGGGCCGGGAACTCGTCGAACGGGTGGTCGGCGTCGGTGTAGTCGAGGATCACGTCCCGCCCGGCGACGTTCACCGCGACGAGGGGGTAGGCGAACGCCGCCGGCGAGGGGCAGTCGAGCTGCCGGCCCTTCTGCTCGATCGGGCGGCCGAGCAGGAGGCGCGGCGAGAAGCCGAGCTGGCGCGCGAGCGCGAGCGCGATCGCCGCGCGGTTGCCCTCGCCCGCGGACGCCGCGACGCTGGCCGGCATGCCGAGCGCGAGCGGCCCGCCGCCCGGGCGCACGCGCTGCTGGATGACCTCGTGCATCGCGCGCAGCAGTTCGAGCGACGGCGCCGCCGCCGCGGGTGTTGCGGCCGGCGTGGCCGGCGTTGCGGCCGGCGTTGCGGCCGGCGCCTTGGCGGAGGCCGGCGCCGCCCCGCGCGCGCCGCCCGCGCGCTGCCGCGCCGCCTCGGCCATCTCGGGCAGCGGCTCGTCCGCGTGCAGCATCGGCGCGAGCGCGTCCTGGCCGAGGCGGCCGATGTCCTCCCAGGTCATGCCGAGCCCGAGCCGGACGTTCGGGATGATCTCCATCGGGTCGGCGACGTGCGGCTCGACCATCACGCGCGGCATCTCGCGCGCCGTCCACGAGCGCACGCGCCAGGGCCCCTTGACCTCGTCCGTGGCGGCGAGGCCCCGGGTGTTGCCGCAGACCTCGAGCGGCATGTCCTTGGGCGCGGTGACCACGTAACGCGACAGCACGTACTCGCGGTCCTCGCCCTGGAACATGAACAGCGTGCGGTTGTCGAGCGCCCCGGGCAGCGGCTGGTAGGGCGGGATGTAGCGCCGCCAGACGTACTCGATGGCGTCGCCCGGCTCGAGCCCCGGCAGGCTGATCGGCCGCTTGTCGCCGGCGAGCACGTCCGCGTAGCGGCCGCCGCCCGCCTTGTGGATCCGGATGCCCTGGATCCGCGCGCCGGGCAGCACGTCGAGCTCGCCCTCGCGCTCGACGCCGTTGCGCGTGTAGACGGCGTGGATGCCCTGGTAGAGCTCCGTCTGCCCGCCGCGCCGGTCCACCATCACCGACGCGATGTCGGCCAGCAGAGAGGAGTCCGTCCCGGCGTTGGGCCTCGGGGCCGCGCCGAGGATCTCCTTGGCGTTGCCGAGCCAGGGCGCGAGCGGGTCGGCCTCGCCGCGGCGCTGCAGGCTCTCCCAGACCTCGATGCGGCCCGGGTCCAGCTCGAGCGAGCGCCGCAGCTCCGCCTGCGCGTCCGCGTCGCGCCCGCCGAGCGCGAGCAGCTCGGCGCGCCGGTAGGCGATGAAGGACTCGGCCGGGAACAACCGCTGCGCCTGGTCGAGCCACGCGAGCGCCGCGTCCACCGCGCCGGCGTCCGCCTCGAGCCGCGCGAGGCCGAGGTAGGGGTAGAGATACGTCGGCCGGATCGCCCGCATCCGCTCCCACGCCGCGCGCGCCTCGGCGGTGCGCCCGGCGAGCGTCAGCGCGTCGGCGGGCGCGTCGTCGAGCGGCTCGCGCCGCCCCTTCTCGGCGAGCGCCGCGGACAGCTTCGTCAGCGCGCCGGCGCTGCGGTAGTACTGGATCGCCATGTCGAGCACGTCGGTGCGGCCGGGCGCCGCCGCGCGCGCGCGGTCGATCGCCGAGAACGCCTCCTCGTTCCAGCCGCGCCGCGCGGCGACGCGGTGGCGCAGCGCCAGCGCGTCGGGGTCGTCCGGCGCGACGGCGAGCGCCGCGCCCGTCGCGGCCCAGGCCTCGTTGAGCTGGCTCGCGGTGTCGTCCATCCGCGCGAGCAGCAGCCGCGCGCGGATGAACTTCGGATCGGCGGTGGCGGCGCCCGAGAGCAGCGTGCGCGCGCGGCGCAGGTCTTCGTCGGCCGAGCGGCCGGTGCGCGCGTTGAGCCACCACTCGCCCAGCGCGGCCGCGAACAGCGGCGAGCGGGGCCAGGTCTCGTGCGCGTCGCGCAGCAGCGCACCGACCGCGTCGTCGAGGCCGCGCAGCTTCATCCACCAGGACGCCGTGACGGCGTCCGCAGGACGCGCGGCCGCGAGCTTCGGCGGCTCGTCGAGCGGGCTCGGCCAGGGCTTGAACTCGGCCGTGCCGTCGGCGGCGCCCTCGAGCGGCGCGCTCGTCACCTCGCGCCAGCCGCCGTCGCCGGGCGACGCGGGCTGCACCGCGAGCGCGAGCGGCGTGAAGCGGCCGCCGTTCGCGAGCTTGACCAGGACGCGGTGGCGCCCCGGCGAGAGCCGCACGGAGAGCGCCAGCTCCTCGGGCGGGTGCTCGCGCTCGCGGTCGGCCGTCAGCGCGAGCCGGCCGTCCACGAACACGCGGAACGAGGCCGGGGACGAGGCGACGAGGCGCACGGTGGCGGGCGCGCGCACGAGGAGGTCGGTCGCGGCGTAGACGACGCCGAAGCCGCGGAACTGCACGGGCACGACGAGCCGGCCGTCGTTGTAGGCCCCCGCGACGCGGAACGGCGGCAGGCCGTCATGCGCCGGCGGGTCGTCCGACGGGTCGAGGTCGCCGCGCTCGGGCGGGAACTCGCGCGCGAGGTCGAGCCGCTCGAGCCGGCCGTACGGGCCGAGCAGCGTCCAGTGCGTGACCTGACCGCCGTCCTCGCGCAGGACGCGGAAGCCGGCGTCGGGATCGCCCGCGCGCGCGAGGGCGCCGGCCAGCGCCTCGGCGACCGCGCCGCGCGTCTCCGGCAGCAGCGGCGCGGGCTTGCCGTCGAGCAGCTCGCGCAGGAACGGCACCTCGGCCGCGCCGCCGTCGGGGAGGCGCGGGAGCAGCAGCACGTAGCCCGCGAGCGCCCCCGCCGCGCCGGGCGTGGTCACCCCGCGGGCGCGCAGCGCGCGGGCGAGCGCGGTGGCGGCGCCGGCCACGTCGTTGCGGGCCTCGAGCAGCGCCGCGAGGCCGGTGGCTGCCGAGAGGTCCGCGGCGTCGCGCGCCAGGCGCTCGCGGAACGCCTTCTCCGCGTCGTCGTGGCGCCCCTCGACCAGCGGCGCCCAGCCGTCGGCGGACTTGGCCGCCTTCGGCGCGGCCTTCGGAGCCGCCTTCGGCGCGGGCTTCGCAGCAGGCGTCGCGGCCGGTTTCGCCGCGGGCTTCGCGGCCGGCTTCGGCGCGGCCTTCGGCGCACTCGTCTTGGACGCGGCGGGCTTCGGCGGCGCCGTCTGCGCGAACGAGAGCAGCGGCGCCCCGACGAGCAGTGCCGCGACGACCATCCATGTGGAAATGGAGCTCCCCGAGATCGAGAGACCCGGGCGGGGCATAGCCCCGCCCCCACGGGAATGGCGGCCACGCGCGAGCGACGGGATCCGGGGCGTCATCGGGCGCTCCGCAGCACGATGCGGCCGCCGAGGGCGTGCCGCGTGCGTTCGAGGAAGCTCGCGAACTCGGGGATCCTGTCGAGCGGCACCGTGCCTCCGGTGAAGCGCAGCGTGACCGTGACGTCCACGCCGCGGCGGGACTCCCGCACGGCGAGGTCGAACAGGCCCCACGGCGTGTCGAGCCGTTCGGCCGGCGGCAGCTCGCCGACCACGAAGCCGGGCGGCAGCGTGATCCGGCTCTGCAGCGTCCGCTCGAACGGCGGCGGCAGCTCGAGCGGCAGCTTGCGGTCCGGCGCCGGCATGTCCACCGGCAGCTCGGGGATCGACAGGCCGAGCGGGGCCGACAGCGCCTCGCCCTCCTGCCGCGCGAAGCGGTCCGTGCGCGCGCGGTAGCTGAACTTCACCGCCGGGTCGTCGAGGCCGACGGCCTCGAACTTCGACTCGACGAGCGAGAGGTCCGGGTACGCGTGCCGCAGGCGGTTCGCGAGCACGGTGCCGGGGCGGTCCGTGCCGCGGAAGTACGCGCGCTCGCGGCCGGCGTCGTCGCCGCGCGCCTCGACCTGCACGCCGATCGCGGCGGCGCCGTCCGCCTCGAGCGCGATCTCCTCGCGCCGGCCGGTGAACGCGTCGGCGGGGGTCATCTCGGGAATGGTGACCAGCTGGCCCGCCTTCTCGCCGTAGGGGTCCACGAGCAGCGACAGCACGTTGCGGTCCGGCGCGGGGACCTCGCCGATCGCGTGGTGCATCACCGTGCCGTCGAGCCAGAGGTCCTGGCTCGGCACGTACACGATCGCGTGGTCGAACGCCGCGAACGTCGGCACCTTCGTGTCCAGCGGCCCGCGGTCGCGGGTCCGCACGAGGGCGACGCGCGCCTCGATCCCGGCCTCGCGCAGCATCGCGAACAGCAGCGTCGCCTTGTCCTTGCAGTCGCCGAAGCGGCGGCGGTAGACCGACGGCACGTCGTACGGCTTCAGCGCGTGAATCCCGAGCTCGAGCGCGACGTAGCGCGTGTTCTCGATCACCCAGTCGTACAGCGCGCGCACCTTGTCCCGCTCGGTCCGCACGTTCGCGGTCACGCGCTGGACGAGCCCGGCGAGGTCCGGGCCGGCGGCCGCCTGGTCGCGGATCAGCCGGCTGTAGAGCCTGCCGAGGTCGCCCCAGTCCTCGATCGTGCCGACGATCGCGTACGGGAGCCGCGCGGTCGGCGGGGGTGCGAGCGGGGCGTCCTCGTACGCGGGCAGCGGCGGCAGGTCCAGCACGGTGACCGCCGTGTCGCCGCGCTGGTCGTGCCTCGCCGCGGCGGGCTGCGGCAGGTTGACGAGCTGGTGCGCGACCGGCCGCGACGCCGCGGACTCGATCACGAGCCGCGACGTGAGCACCGGGATGCGGTCGCCGGCCAGCCAGAACTCGCCGAAGTAGCCGTCCCCGAGCGGATTGCCCGGGCCGCGGTCGCTGACCCGCCAGCGCACGTCGATCAGGTCCCCCTCCTCGAGCCGCGGGAAGACGAGGTCCACGACGCGCGTGTCGTACCACATCCGGATCTCGGGGTCGCCGAGCAGCGGCCGGTCGTTGCGCCCGGCGAGCACGATCGTGCCGTCCTTGCGCAGCAGCCGCGCGGCGATCACGGTCGCGCGCTCGAGCTGCGGCGAGTAGCTGAAGCCGAAGCTGCGCGCGAAGGTCGCCTGCTCGGGGTGGCGCACCCGCATCAGGACCTGCGTGAAGCGGGTGCCGAGCCCGTCGGCGCGCACGCGGAAGGCGGCCGTCCGGCGCACCACGACCGCCGGCGGGTCCCCCTCGACGGGGACCTGCGCCTCGAGCTTCGCCGCGTCCTCGAGCGACGCGGTCCACTCCGCGCCGAACGTGTCGTCCTCGCCGGTCAGCGCCGCGATGCGCTCGCCCAGCGCGCCCGGGTCCTGCGCCGCGCCGAGCGCCTGCCGCCAGGACTCCGCGGCGCCCTTCGCGTCGCCGAGCGCGAGCCGCGTCTCGCCGAGCAGCTCGAGCAGCGGCGGGCTGCCCGGCGCGAGCACGAGGGCATTCTCGACCACCGTGCGCGCCTCGTCGGGACGCCCCTCCGAGAGCAGCAGGCGCGCGAGCCGGGAGCGCCAACCCATGTCGAGCGGGTCGAGCGCCAGCGAGCCGTCGATGACGCGGCGCACGCCGGCGGCGTCGCCCATGTCGGACAGCAGGTCGAGGTACCCGTCGCGCAGCCGCTCGTTGCCGCGGTCCTGCTCCAGCGCCTGCTCGAACGCGCGCCGCGCGGTCGCGTGCAGGCCCTCGTGCCGCGCGAGGTCGGCCATCCGCTCGAGCAGCGAGACCTGCCGCGGGTGCGCGGCCGCGAGCTTCTGCAGCGTCGCGAGCGCCCCGGCCGGGAAGCCGCGGCCGTCCCGCGCGAGCGCCTCCCAGCCGGCGAGGTACGGGTCTCCCTTGCCGCAGGCCTTCAGCGAGCGCCGGGCCTCCTCGAGCGAGGCGTCGGTGCGCCCGTACTCGAGGTGGTAGCCCGCGAGGCGGCGCAGCGCGGCGGGGTGGGTCGGGTCGACGACGAGGATCTGCTCGAGCGCCTCCCGGCGGCGCGCCGGGTCGCTGTCCACGATCGCGGCGGCCCACAGGACGTCGACGTCGCGCGGCGCCGCGGCGACCGCCTCGCGCACGAGCGTCACGGCGCGCGCGTCGGAGCGCTCGGGGAGGCGGCGCGCGGCGAGGTCCTGCCCGAGCAGCGCCTTGGCCAGCGGCGCGCCGCCCTTCGCGGCGCTCTCGAAGAAGGCCGTGACGGTGTGGCCCGCGACCACCGCGTGGCGCACGCCGCCCGCCGCGATCTCCCGCTCGGCCGCCGCGCGGTCGGCGGGGATCTCGATGCGGACGGCCGCGCGGTCGAGCGGCCGCCCGTCGGGCGCGGTGACGCGCACCTGCACGCCCCACCCGGCGTCCTCCTGGTCGACGCGCAGGGCGATCCGGTGCCAGCCCGGCGCGAGTTCGAGGAACGCGGCGTGCTGGTCCGGGCCCAGGTCCCGCCGCCCGGCGGGGGAGAGCACCTCGCGGCCGTCCACGTCGAGGGCCGCGCGGTCGTCCGCGCCGTAGCGGATCGCGACGGAGGCCTTCCGGTCGGCGCGCAGGTAGAAGACGACGGCCGCCGTGGTGCGCGCGGGCGGGTAGACCAGCTGGTGCAGCGAGAGCAGGCCGTGCGGGCCGGTCTCGAGCAGGCGGAAGGACCAGCTGGTGCAGCGAGAGCAGGCCGTGCGGGCCGGTCTCGAGCAGGCGGAAGGGCGCCGCGCCCTCCGGCGGCGGCGGACCCGCGGGCGCGGCCGGCGCGGCCGGCGCGGCCGGCTCGGCCAGCCCGGCCCACGCCGGCGCGGCGACGCCCTGCGGGAACGGACCGGCGACGAGGAACCGGCGCACGATCCCCATCCGGTCCGCGCGCTCGACGGCCGACGCGTCGCGGCCGCGGTCGAGGTCGGCGTCGAGGAGCAGCGCGTCGAGCTCGGCGGCGAGGAGCGGGTTCGTGTCGGGCAGCGCCCGGATCGCGTCCAGCGCCGCGTCGACGGCGGTGGGATCGGCGGCCGTGCGCGCCATCTCGCTCACCGCCCGCACGTGGGGCAGCGCGGCGGGGCTCGTCCGGGCCTCCCGCGCCGCGGCGAGCCGCGACGCGATCCAGTCCTCGAAGCACGCGGGGGCCGGCGCGGCCGGGGGCGCGGCGCTGGCGGCGCGGGTCGCGGCGAGGGTGCCGGCGGCGCGGGTCGCGGCGGCGGCGGGGCCGGCGAGGAGCAGCCCGCCCAGCGCGACCGCGAACGGGATGGCGAACGCGAGACCGGTGGCGCGCGGCCGGCTCGGGGCCGCGGCGTCGATGGACATGAACGCTCCTCGGGGCCGTAGGACGAACGGCGAAGCCGGGATTATCGCGCCCCGGCCGCGGCCGCGCCCGTTCGCGCCCCGCCGGCCGTGCCGGTCCTGCCGCCCCCCGCCGCGGGGGTACGGGGCTTCGCGGGGGCGGGCTTGGCGGCGGTCCGGCCGTTCTTCGTCGCCGCGGACGCGGGCGTCGCGGCGGCGGCGGGCGAACCCGCCTTCGCGATGTCGCCACCCGAGTAGAACCGCAGCAGCCCGTCCACGACGGCGCGGGCGATCCTCTCGCGCCCGGCGGGGTCCTCGAGGATCTTCGCGTCCGCGGGGTTGCCGATGTTGACGGTCTCGAGCAGCACCTTGGCCGGGACGTCGTTGCCCTTGAGGACGGCGGGCACCCAGGACGACGCCTTGCGCCCGCGCCCGCGCACGACGTGGTCGCGCACGGGCCGGTTCTCGTGGACCGGCAGCCCCTCGGCGCGGTACGCGTCGAGCAGCGCGGCCGCGAGCCGGCGCGAGACGGCCTCGTCGCGCAGCCGCTCGGCGCGGCTCGCCTTCATCACCCCGCGGCCCTTGGCGCGGTAGCGCTCGCCCGGCACGTACACCGTGCTGCCGCGCAGCGACTTGTGCAGCGAGTCGGCGTGCAGGCTGATGAACACGACGTTGTCCGGCGCGACCTTCTGCCGCACGGTGAGGTCCCCGAAGATCTCGTTGGCCAGCTGCGGCCGGCGGTTGACCGCCGCCTTCGTGCGGCCGCGCGTGATCTTCACGGGCGGCTTGCTGTCGACGACCTCGCGGCGGTTGCGCGGCAGCGCCTTGCGGTCGAACACCCGGCAGCCGTACTGCGTGTCGCGCACGAGCAGCCGCACCTTCGCCGAGGTGTCCTGCTCGAGCCGCCGCTGCACGCGGCAGGCGACGTCGTAGACGTAGTCGCTCTCCCAGATCCGGCCCGCCTTCGCGCCCACGTCGTCGCCGCCGTGCCCGGGGTCGAGCAGCACGTGCACGCCCTCGAGGGCGATCGCGCGCGGCCGCGGCTCGATCAGCTCGAGCTCGTCCTCGTGCAGCGCGGCGAGCACGCGCCGCGGGTGGTTGGCGGGCAGGTACGCGGTCGCGAGGAGGTCGAGCGGGATGCGGACGCGCTGCCCGACCTCGATCTTGCGGACGTCGCCGATGCCGCTGCGCGCGCGCACGACCTCGGCCGCCGCGTTGACGTCGCCGGGCCGCGTGAGGTCGGTGAAGCGCACGATCACCGACGAGTAGAGCGCCTCGCCGCGCGCCATCCGGTGCTCCGCGTACGGGCCGCCGGCGTCGCGGCCGTAGACGAGGCCGCCCGGGCCGCTGGCCGCGGGGCGGAAGTCCGGCAGCAGCAGCGCGCCGGGCACGCGCACCGGGCGGTCGCCGGGCAGGCTGGGGCCGTCGAGCCGGTTGGCCTTCGCGATCTCGGGCCAGCGCGCGCCGTCGCCGGTGAACCAGAGCGCGACCTGCCACAGCCCCTCGTGCGGCCCCGGCACCTTGGCGTCGGCCGGGCGGTGCGCGTACGCGCCGTCCTCGAAGGCGTCGGCGGGGAACAGCGCGCGCAGGGCGAGCAGCCGGTACTCGGCGCGCACGAGGGCCCACGGCACCTCGAGCGTCCCCTTGGGCGCGGGCTCGTTGCCCGCCCCGTCGATCTCGTTGGCGGAGGCCAGCTCGTCGGCGAGCGTCTCGCTGCCCGCGACGCGCGACGCGATCTCGGCGAAGGTCTCGCTGCCGTCCGCGCGGACGAGCAGCGTGATCGAGCGGCCCGCGTCCGAGCGGGCGAGCACGCCGTCGTCGATCTCGGCCGCGTCCCGGCTGACGAGGTCGCCGTCGGGCGGCGCCTCCGCGGGCTCGGCCTCGTCGTCGAGCCCGTCGGCGTCGCCGCCGTTCGGAGCTTCCGGGCCGGCGCCGGCGGGGGGCGTGGGGTCCGGTGCGGGTCCGGGGGCCGTGCCGGGCGCCGCGCCGGGCGCCGCGCCGGGCGCCGTGGCGGCGGACGCGACGGGGAGGGCGCCCACGAAGAGCAGCGCCAGCAGCGCCAACAGCGCCCGCGGCCTCGGGATGACGGTCGCGCGCGTCACGACCTGAACCCGCGCTCCTCGAGCGCCGCCGCGGCCGCGACGAGCGTGGCCTCGTCGAAGCGGCGCGCCATCAGCTGGACACCGACCGGGAGCGATCCCGCGGCCCGGGGCGCAGGGATCGAGACGGCCGGGTGGCCGCCGAGGTTGGCGAGTACGGTGAACACGTCGGAGAGGTACATCGCGAGCGGGTCGTCCACCTTTTCGCCGAGCTGGAAGGCCGCCGTCGGCGTGGTCGGCAGCAGCAGCAGGTCGACCTCCGCGAGGCGCTCGTCGATCTGCCGCCGCAGCCGCGCGCGCGCGCGCAGCGCGCGACCATAGTACTCGTCGTGGTATCCGGCGGACAGGGCGAAGGTGCCGAGGACGATGCGCCGCTTCACCTCGGCGCCGAAGCCGGCCGCGCGGTTCGCCGCGTAGAACGCCGCGAGCGTGTCCTCGGCCCGCGCGTCCTCGGCCCGGGCGTCGCCGGCACGGGTGCCGCCGGCACGGGTGCCGCCGGCGCGGGCGCCGTCACGCACGCCGTCGTCGGCGGCGCGGGCGCCGTAACGCACGCCGTCGAACCGCGCGAGGTTGGACGACGCCTCGGACGTGGCCACGAGGTAGTAGATCGGGATGCCGTACTCGGCGAGGGGCAGGTCGACGTCCACGACCACGGCGCCGGCGTCGCGCAACGCCTCGGCCGCGGCGCGCAGCCCGGCGCGGACGTCCTCCGCCACGCCCTCGGCCTCCGCGAACGAGGCGAGCCGGCCGACGCGGAGGCCGCGCGCGCCGCGCCCGGCCGCGGCGAGCAGGTCCGGGACCGGCGCGCCGGACGACGTGGCGTCGGCGGGGTCATGCCCCGCCATCACCGACAGCGCGAGCGCGGCGTCGCGCACGTCGGCGGCGAGCGGGCCGACCTGGTCGAGCGACGAGCCGAACGCCACGAGGCCGTAACGCGAGACGCGCCCGTACGTCGGCTTCAGTCCGACGACGCCGCAGAACGCGGCGGGCTGGCGCACGGAGCCGCCGGTGTCCGAGCCGAGCGCGAGCGACGCGAGCCCGGCCGCGACCGCCGCGGCGGAGCCGCCGCTCGAGCCGCCCGGCACGCGCGCGGGGTCGCGCGGGTTGCGGACCGGGCCGTAGGCCGAGTTCTCGTTGGACGAGCCCATGGCGAACTCGTCACAGTTCGTCTTCGCGAGCACGACCGCGCCGGCGGCGCGCAGGCGCGCGACGACGGTCGCGTCGTAGGGCGGCGCGTAGCGGCCGAGGATCCGCGAGCCGCAGGTCGTCGGCGCGCCGCGCGTGCACAGGTTGTCCTTGACGGCGACCGGGACGCCCGCGAGCGGACCCGGGTCCGCGCCGCGCGCGCGCCGCGCGTCGATCGCGCGGGCCTCCTCGAGCACGGCGCCGTCGAGGCGGTGGACGATCGCGTTGAGCGCGGCCGCGGCGTCCAGCCGCGCGAGCGCCGCCCGCGCCACGTCCTCCGCGCGCAGCGTCCCCCCGCGGACCGCCGCCGCGATCTCCCGCGCGGTCATGGGCCCGCCGGAAGGTCCGGCCGCCCCGGTCACGGCCCGATCCCCCCGGTCAAGACCCGACGACCCGGGGCACGATGAAGTGCCCGCGCTCCATGCGCGGCGCCTCGTGCTCGACCTCCGCGCGGTCGAGCCCCTGTCGCGGCGCGTCCTCGCGGAGCGCGCCCGGCTCCGCCGTGGCCTCGGGTGCGCTGTCGGGCGCGTCCTCGGGCGTTTCCTCGCCGGCGAGGTCCAGCTCCGCGAGCCGCGAGACGTAGCCGAGGATGTCGCCGAGTTCGCGCGCGAGCCGCGCGGTCTCGTCCTCGTCGAGCGTCAACCGCGCGAGCCGCGCGATCCGCCGCACTTCGTCCCGCGAGATGTCGACGTTCTTCACGCCCTGATTGTAGACGGGTCCGCCGAGCCCCGCGTTCTCTCCGGGACGGCGCTTCTCTCCCGGGACGCCGCTCCTCCGCGCCTTCCCCACCTGCGTTCCCGCGCCGCCGTGCCCTGGCCGACGGAGGGCGGGTGAGGGCCCCTGCGTGCAGGGACAGTTGCCGGAAGGTACCACGCCGACCACAGGGGGTGCCGCGCGCGTCACGCGCCCTCCCGTGATCGCGGACGCTCTTCGGCGTCGGCTTCCGCGGCCCGCGGCGCGCGACCCGGCTCGGGACCGCAAGGCGCGCGTCGGGGCGTTCACCGGCGTTCGCGCCCAACCTTCCGGCAACTGTCCGCCGCGCGACGGGTCGTGCTTCACGCCCCCGGTCGTCGTGCCTCACGCCTCCGGCCGTCGTGCTTCGCGCCCCGGTCGCCGTGCTTCACGCCTCGTTCGTCACGCGTGGCGTCGAGGCGAGGCGCGAAGCACGAGGATGGGCAGACGCGCCCGGTCCACGTCGTCGTCGGCCGGGGCCGGTGATCAGAAGTAGGGGGTGATGCGGAAGATCAGCACGTGGCCGTCGGCGCGGAGCCGGAGGCGGACCTCGAAGGGCTCGCCGGGCTTGCTGCGCGCGGCGGCGACCGCCTCGCGCAGCAGCGGCTCGCCGCCGCCGCCGTCCCCGTCGGCGGGCGCGGGGCCGCCGACGACGGCGCGCGCGCTGACGCGCAGCAGGTTGTCCTCGATCGCCGCGGGGTGGATCTCGAGGAGCAGCGCGCCCTCGCCCAGGTCCGCGAGCGGGCCCGCGGGCGCCTCCGGCGCCGGCTCCGTCGCGGCGCTCGCCGCGGGCCTCGACGCGGTGGCGGGGCTCGACGTCGCGGGGCTCGCCCCGGTGGCGGCACTCGGCTTCGCGGGGCTCGCGCCGGTCGCCGGGTTCGCGCGGGACGGGGCCGCCGCGGGCGGGGACATCGGGCGCGCCGCGATGCGCTCGATCGTGGTGCGGATCGGCGAGCCGACGATCCCGACGAGCATCCGGTCGTCGAGCAGCTCGGTCGCGCCCCCCTCCTTCACGAGCTGCTGGACCCGGAACTGGACCGGCTCGGCGCCCACCGTCACCGGGACGAGCCGGGGCTTGCTGACCCACGACGCGGTCAGCGCGAGGACCAGCCGGCCCTCGCCCGTCGGCGCGCTCCAGAGGTCGACCACGGTGACGCGGTCCGGCTCGAGGCGCAGCACGCGGTCCACCGACGACGTCCGGCCCGAGCGGCGTGCCTGCGACAGGAGCGACACGAGGCACCGGCCGCGCCCCTCGTCCGGCTCCGGCGTCAGCGCGAGGAAGACCCGGAGCGGCTCGCCCGGGATCTCGAGCACGCGACTGACGCTCAGCGTGCGCCCGGCCGGACCCTGCAGCGTCTCGACCACCTCCTTCGGCCCGCCGGGCGCGCCCGCCAGGCTCAGCCGGACGCGGAGCGTCACGGTCACGTCGTGGACGAGCGTCAGCGGGGGGGTCGCCGCGCGCGTCCCCGGGGAGGCGGGCGCCAAGGCCCCCACGGCCAGGACGAGGAGGGGACGGAGCGCGCTGCGGATCGCACGAAGCACTCTTCCTCCGGCCGGACCTGTCCGGCGGTCCTCGCCACACTCATATTGTGGTCGTGCGCCTCTCGAAAGTAGGGGGGGTGCGCGGGACGCCTGCCGGCGCCGCAGCTGCGACGACGGAACGAACCGCGACGGGAGCGACTGACTCGGCGGTTTCGGCGCGCCCAAGTTGTTGCATAATGTCGGGATAGGCCGGTCCGGACGGATCGGCCGGGAGGTACGGATGGCCCTCCGCCGGTTCGGGTCCGGCGGTGCCGCGGCCCGCTGGGTGCGGGCCCTCGCCCCGTCGCTCGTCCTGTGCGGGGCGCTCGCGCTGGCGGCGCCCGTCGCGGGCCTCGCGGCCGAGACGGGCCGCGCCTTCGGCGGCGTCACGCTCGACGCTTCCGGCTCGGCGCTCTCCGGCGTCGAGATCCGCGTCCTTCCGCTGACGCGCGGTGCGGGCGCGCTGCCCGTCATGCGCGCGCTCAGCGACGCGGAGGGACGCTTCGCGCTCGGCGCGCTCGCGCCCGGCGCCTACCGGCTCGTCGCCGTGAAGGGCGGCTACGCCGTCCTCGTCGGCCAGATCGACACCGTCGTCCAGAAGACCGTCGAACTCGTGCTGCGGCCGGCGGCCGGCGCGGCCCCCGGCGCGAACCCCGCCGACGGCTCGTGGACGCTGCGGCTCCCGAACCGCGACGTCCTCGAGGACGCCGGCTTCGACGCGGCGCGCGCGAACGCACTCGACGGGCCCGTGCTCGCGCCCGCGATCTCCGGGCCGCTCGGGATGCAGCAGCTCGGCCTCGACCTCTACGGCACGCGCCTCGACCAGGACTCCGGGGGCGGCGCCTTCCGCGCCACGGCCGGCTTCGAGTCCGCGTTCGGCCGCGTCCGCAGCGCGCTGGCCTACGCCCGCGACGCGAGCGACGACGGCTTCCTCGACGCGAACTACGGCGTGCAGGTGCGCTGGGTGCCCGAGTCGGGCGATCCCGCGCGGCGGCTCTCCGTGGACGTCGACGTCCTGCGGCGCGGCGCCGAGTCCGCGCCCTTCGCCGGGCTGCCGTCCGAGGAGTTCGACCTCGGCGCGACGCGCTGGGCGATTCGCGACGCGCGCGAGTCCGCGGGCTGGTCCCGCGAGTTCCGCGCCGACGTGCTGCTGGCGGACGTCTCCGACCAGGGCCCGCTCGAGGACGCCAGCACCGAGTGGGGGGTCGCACGCGTCGCGGCCGGCGCCCTCGTCGGGCGCGCCTGGGGCGAACAGCACGTCTGGTCCGCGGGCGCCGAGCTCGGGATGACCCGCGGCGCGCTGCGCGCCGACGAGCCCGGCACCGCGGTGCTGCTGCCGGTGGAACTCGGCGGCATGCGCGACGAGCTCTCCGACGCGCTGGGCGACCGCGTGGCGCTCTTCGTGGGCGATCTCTGGCAGGCGCTGCCCGGCCTCGCGGTCGCGACCCGCGCCCGCGGCGAGTGGGCGCGCGGCTACGACAACGGCCTGCGCGCGGTGCCCAGCGTCGAGGCGCGGCTCACGGCCGGCCCCGGCGTCGTCCTCACCGCGGAGGGCGGCGTCGTCCTCGGCGGCGCGCACGCCGGCACGCCGCTCGGGCGGTTCGAGGTCGCGGGGGGCCGCGGCCCGATCCTGCTCACGGCGTCGGTGGACCGCTCCATCGGCCCGGCCTCGTGGGAGGCCGACGCCGCGCTGCCGTCCGCCGACGCGTCGTCGCGCCTCGCGTTCGGGCCCGACGCGGTCGTCGACCGCGTGGCGCTCGCGTTCACGCTGCGTCCCGCCGGCGTGGCCGGCGACCTCCAGCTCGTCGCCGAGCGGATCGACATCGACGGCGACCTCGCGCCGCGCCTGCCGCACGACATCGCGATCGTCCCGCTCGCGCTCGACGCGCGGGCGAGCACGGACCGCGTCACCCTCGCGATCGGCCTGCACCGCATCGGCTCGTCGCTGCTCGTCGAGTGGGAGCAGATCGACCAGGCCACGGGCGCGCCCGTGCTGCCGGGCGGGGCGGCCGGCTGGGACCGCCGCGCGGTCTCCGTGCGCCAGCGCGTCATCGCGCGGGAGGGGATCGCCGCCTTCGTGGTCGTCGGCCTCGAGGAGACGCGGCTCTCGACGGAGCCGTCCACGGACGTGTCGCTGCGCACGTCGCTGCTCGACAGGCGCCGGTTCTCCGGCGGCATGTCGCTGACCTTCTGATGGTCGCCCGGCCGACAGCACGCCTCGCCCGGTCGCGGCCCGGCGGCCTCGCGGTGCTGGCCCTGCTCGTCGCGGCCGCCGCGCTGCTCGCCGTCTCGGCCGAGCGCGCGTGGCGCGAGACCGTCGTCGACACCGGCCTCGTCCTGCGCGCGGCCGGCCCCGGCGACGCGGGCGTCGCCGCGGAGCCCGGCGGGGTCGTGATCGCGCGCGTCGAGCCCGGGGGACCCGCGGACCGCGCCGGCCTGCGCGCCGGCGACCGGATCCTCGGCGTCTCGGGCCAGGACGCGTCCCGCCCCGTCGTGGCGCAGGACCTCCTCGCCCGCGCGCACGGCGGAGCGCCCGTGCCCGTGACGGTGCGGCGCGCCGGCGCGACGGACGTCGTCCCGCTGCAGCCCGCCGAGGCGACCCGCTGGCGGCCCGACCGCATCACCGCGTCGCTCGTCGCGCTGCTCTTCTGGACCGCGGCGGCGTCCGCCGTCGCGCGGCCGCGGCCCGGCGCGCCGGTCCCGGTGTTCCTCGGCTGGTGCCTCGCCGGCGCGCTGGTGCTCGGCGTCACCTGGTCCGGCCGCGGGGACAACGCGGACTGGGTGCTGTTCTGGACCGACCGCGTGGCGCGCCTCGCGCTGCCGGCGTTCTGGATCCACCTCGCCCTCGCGCTGCGGCGCGAGCCCCACGCGCGGCGCTGGCTGCCGCTGGCCTACGCGCCCGCGGCGGGGCTGCTGCTCGCGGAGGTCTGGCTGGCCGGGCTCGGCGGCGCGCTGCGCGCGGCGGACCCGGTCTCGACGATCGACTGGCTGCGCGGCCGCGTCGAGGTCGGCTGGATCGGCGCCGGCCTCGCCGTCGGCCTCGTGCTGCTCGTCCGCGCGGCCCGTCGCGCGTCCAGCGGCGAGGCGCGGGCGCGCGCCCGCTGGTTCGTCGCGGGCACCGTCGGCGGCCTGCTGCCGTATTTCGCGTTCGCCGTGCTGCCCTCGCTGGTGGCCGGCCGTGACCTGCCGCAGGCCTGGCTGTCGCTGCCGTTCCTGGGCGTGCTGCCGCTGATGTTCACCGGCGCCGTCCTGGACTACCGGCTGATGGACCTCGCGCTGTTCCTGCGCCGCGCGATCTCGGCGGCGGGCAGCATCCTGTTCTCGCTCGTGCTGTTCGTCGGCCTGCTCAACCTCGCGCGCGTGGTCGTGCCGATCGTCATCGACCCGCCGGGCATCGTCCCGGCGCTGGTGGCGGCCGTCGTCACCGCGCTGCTCGCGCCGGCGATCCGCGCCGGCACGCGCGACGTCGTGGGCCGCATGTTCTACCGCCGGCGCTACGACTTCCGCCGGGCGCTGGCCCGCGTCGCGCGCGACCTGAACGCCGAGCGGGACCTCCCGCGGCTGCAGGAGATGCTCGAGCGGCGCATCGCCGAGGCGCTCGACGCCGGCTCGGTGCACCTGGTGCTGGCGGGGCGGAACGGCGACCTGCTCGACCCCGCGACGCGGGAGCCGGTCGGCGACGTCCTGCCGCTCGGCGTCCGGATGGCGCTCGAGGAGGGGGACCTCGTCTCGCTCGCGACGTCCACCGAAGTCCCCGCGCTCATGCCGCGCCTGAACGGCGACGGCGTGCAGGTGCTCGTCCCGCTGCGCGTCGAGGGCACGCTGATCGCGGTGCTCGCCGTCGGGCCCGCCTCCGGCAGCGCGCCGCTCGACTCCGACGACCTCGACCTGCTGCGCACGGTCGCCGGCCACGCGGCCGCGGCGGTCGCGGGCGCGCTGCACCTCGCGGACCTGCGCCGCCAGGTGCAGCTCGTCGAGCAGCTGCAGGCGCACACCGTCGCGCTGATCGACAGCACGCCGATCGGCATGGCGGTGATCGACCCGGACGGCGTCGTCCGGCACTGGAACGCGGCGCTCGAGCAGATCCTCGGCCTGCCGCGCGGCGAGGCGCTGAACCGGCCGTTCGGCGACGTGCTGCCGGTGGCGCTGCGCGCCGTGGTCCGCGAGTTCCTGCGCCAGTCCCCGCTGCCGCAGCGCTCGCGCGCCTACCGCGTGCGGGTCAGCGCGCGCGACCCCGAGAAGCTGGTCGACATCTCCGCGGCGCCGCTCAAGGCCGCGGACGGCCTCGACGACGGCCGCGGCGCGCCGGGCGGCAACGGCGGCGGGACGGACGGCACGGGCGGCGGCGCGAGCGGCATCGGCGGCGCCCCGCGCCTGCTGGGCGGCGGCGCGAGCCTGCTGCTGACGGTGGACGACGTGACGGAGCGCGCGCGGCTCGAGGAGCAGCTGATCCAGCAGGACCGGCTGGCGTCGGTCGGGCTGCTCGCGGCCGGCGTGGCCCACGAGATCAACACCCCGCTGACGGGCATCTCGTCGTTCGCGCAGATGATGCTGTCCGACTGCGGGCTCGACGACCCGCGCCGCCCGCTGCTGCAGACGATCGTCCAGCAGGCGGCGCGCGCGGCGCAGATTGCCCGCGGGCTGCTGCGCTTCAGCCGGCCGGGCCCGGTGCTCGAGACGAGCCTCGGCCCGGTGGACCTGCGCGAGCTGTTCCAGGAGACCGTCGGGCTGCTCGGGCCGCAGATCCGCAAGTCGGGCGCCCGGGTGTCCTGCGAGTTCAACGGGACCGCGCTGATGGCGCTGGCGGACCGCCCGCGCCTGCAGCAGGTCGCGATCAACCTGCTGCTCAACGCGCTCGACGCGGTGGCCGCCACGGGCCGCGGCGGCGACGGGCCGGGGCAGGTCCGGGTGCACGGCGGCGTCGAGGGCGAGACCGCCTGGTTCGCCATCGAGGACGACGGCGTCGGCATCCCCGACCACCTGCGCGGGCGCATCTTCGACCCGTTCTTCACGACGAAGAAGCCGGGGCAGGGGACCGGCCTCGGGCTGTCGATCAGCTACAGCATCGTCCGCGAGCACGGCGGCACGCTCACGGCCGACAGCGAGCCGGGCCGCGGGACGACCATGCGCGTGACGGTCCCGGCCTTCCCGTCCTCGCTGCGCCACGCGGCGCCGGCGATCGACGCCGAGATCCGCCGCGCCGGGTAACCTGACCCACGAAGACGTGCAGGGGCGGCCCTCGGGCCGCCCTGCCGTCATGGGCGCGCGGGTATCGACACGGGACGCACCGCCATCGCCCCCGGACGCGCCGGTATCGAGACCAGTCACAGAATTCCCGGAGGGCGGCCCGAGGGCCGCCCCTACAATCGGGGGGACATGACGCAGCGCGGCTCGATCCTCGTCGTCGACGACGAGGCCGTCATCCTCGACGTCCTCAACGCGCTCCTCGGCGGGCGCGGCGGGCACGAGGTGCACGTCGCCCGCGACCGCGCCGAGGCCGAGCGGCTCCTGGCCGAGCGCCCGGTCGACGTGGTCCTGCTCGACCTGTTCCTCGCCGGCGACGACGGCATGGACATCCTCCGCGCCGCGCGCGAGGAGGACCCGGGCCGGCCCGTGATCATGATGACCGCCCACGGCTCGATCCCCTCCGCGGTCGAGGCGATGAAGGCGGGGGCGTTCCACTACCTCGCGAAGCCGTTCCAGAACGACGAGGTGCTGCTGCTGGTCGACGCGGCCCTCACCCAGCGCCGCCTGCTGCAGGAGAACGCGGGGCTGCGCCGCGCGCTGAACGCGCGCGCGCGCTTCGGCCGCCTGATCGGCCGCAGCCCGTCGATGATGGCGGTGTACCGGCTGATCGAGCAGGTGGCGCCGGCCCGCACGACGGTGCTGATCAACGGCGAGAGCGGCACCGGCAAGGAGCTGACGGCCGAGGCGATCCACCAGATGGGCCCGCGCGCGGACGCGCCGTTCCTGACCGTGAACAGCTCGAACCTGCCCGCCGACCTGCTCGAGTCGCACCTGTTCGGCCACGTGAAGGGGGCGTTCACCGGCGCGTCGGCCGACCGGCAGGGGCTGTTCGAGGCCGCCGTCGGCGGCACGCTGTTCTTCGACGAGATCAGCACGATCCCGGCGCCGGTCCAGGCGAAGCTGCTGCGGGTGCTGCAGGAGAAGGAATTCCTGCCGCTGGGCGGGGTTCAGCCGGTCCGGGTGGACGTCCGGATCCTCGCCGCGACCAACGAGGACCTCGAGCGGCTGGTCGCGGAGGGGTTGTTCCGCGAGGACCTCTACTACCGCCTCAACGTGATCACGCTCACGCTGCCGCCGCTGCGCGACCGGCGCGAGGACATCCCGCTGCTCGTCGAGCACTTCATCGAGACGCTCGGGGACGAGCACGGCCGGCAGGGGGTCAGCGTGACGCGCGAGGCGATGCAGGCCCTGCTGCGCTACGACTGGCCGGGCAACGTGCGCCAGCTGCGGAACACGATCGAACGCGCGCTGCTGCTGGCACCCGGCAACGAGATCGGGACCGACGTCCTGACCGAGAACCTGCTGCGCGGCGCCGGCCCGCTCGCGACCGAGGTCCCGCTGCGGCCCGGGCTGACGTACGAGGAAGCCGTCGAGGAGTACGAGCGCGGCCTGATCCGCGCCGCCCTGCGCGAGAGCGACGGCGTCCAGCGCCGCGCGGCCGAGCTGCTCGGGATGAAGCCGACGACGCTCAGCGAGCGGATGAAGCGGCTCGGTTTCCGCTGATGCGCCTCGGCCTCCACTGACGTGGGCTTCCGCTGACGCGGCTCGACTTTCGCTGAACGGCCGGCTCCCGGCGCCGGTCCCCGGCACAGCGGCGAACGATTCTCGGCGGCAGGCCGCGGAAAAAAATCCGCACGAGTGGGTGGTCCGCTTCCGCCGGAGGTCGCGTCCGGAGTACCTTTCCGCCGCCCGGTAGTGGTTGACGGGCCCGACGCCGCCCGCGTATACGACATCCTCTCCGGTTCGTTTCGGGGCACTCGGGGCTCGCCGCTTTCGAAGTGGTTCGCTGTATTCCGGTTTCATCCGTCGTGCGGGGGCACGCCGGGAGGCCGAAATGCACGCGAGGGCCACGCCCGGCCGGGGAAGACGGGGTGTTGGTCGCCGGTCGGGTCGCGCGCGCGGCGGGTCGTGCGCCGGCCGGCGGGGAGAACGGGTGTCCGGGGGACGCCTGTGCCGTGTCCTGCGTCCTCGGGGTTCCGCCACCCTGGGGGAGGTCGAGATGAGGAGGTTGTCGCTCCCGCTGCTCGCGGTGTTCGGCATCGCGCTCGGGTTCGGTCCGTGGTCCGCCTTCGCGGCGACGACGGGCAGCATGAAGGTCACCGTCATCGACGAGAAGAAGGAATCGGTGATCGGCGCCACGGTGACGCTGTCGGACGTGAACAAGCAGCATCCCGATCAGTCGCTGATGACGAACGAGGACGGCCAGGCCTCGTTCGCGATCGTGCAGCCCGGCTCGACCTACACGGTCACCGTCGTGATGCCCGGTTACAGCAAGCAGGTCCGCGGCAACGTGCAGGTCCGCGCGAATCAGTGGACGCAGGTCGGGATCCAGCTGCTGACGGAACGGGTCGAGACGGTCACGGTCACCGCGAAGGACAAGGTCGTCGAGCTCGACGCCGACGCCCAGGCCAAGACCGAGATCTCCGCCGAGGCCTTCGGCGACCTGCCGATCTTCGGCCGCGACTACAAGGCGGCGCTGCCGCTGGCGGCCGGCGTGCAGGACAGCGACGGCGACGGCAACCCGAACGTCAATGGTTCCCGCGACCGCGACTTCGCCATGACGGTGGACGGCGTGTCGAACGTCGACCCGCTGACCGGCCGCGCGATGTCCGAGATCAACCCCGACTCGATCGAGGAGATCGTGGTCGCGACGGCCGGCGCCGACGCCTCGTACGGCGGCGCGGTCGGCGGCTTCGGCAAGATCATCACGAAGTCGGGCGGCAACAACTTCCAGGCGTCCGGCGAGTTCCGCTTCCGCGACGGCACGTTCGACTTCGACGGCGCTGAGGGCGGCGTGTCCCAGGGATCCAAGCGGCGCCAGCCGTCGGCCAGCTTCTCGGGCCCGATCATCAAGGACAAGCTGTTCTTCCGGCTCGACCACTCGTACACGTCGATCTCGGAGCCGGTGGACGTGCTGGGCGGCAAGACCTTCAACCAGAATCTCGAGCAGTGGTCCCACTCCGACAAGCTGACCTGGAACGTCAACCCCAAGAACAAGCTCAACCTGCTCTGGCGCGCGGACCCCGCGACGATCGAGCCGGTCGCCGTGGACACGATCCGGCCGGCCGAGACGGGGGCGACGGTCGAGTACGGCGGTCCGACCATGACCCTCACGTGGACGGCGCCGTTCTCGCCTTCGTTCTTCTGGGAGGCGACGGTCGGCATGACCGACATCGACACCGAGGTCGCGCCGTACAAGCCGGGCAACAGGAACAACTGCATCCAGCCGAGCAACGCGAACTACTCGTTCTTCGAGCAGTACTACTGCGACGACCTGGTGGGCTACGAGATCTACAGCGGGACCTACCCGATCATATCCAACGACAACCGGAAGATCGTGACCTGGAAAATCGACGCGGAGCAGTTCATCGACCGCTGGCTCGGCGGCTCGCACCGGATCCGCTTCGGCGCCGACCTCTCGCGCCGCGAGTACAACCGCGACGTCACCTACGCCCCGCAGATGCAGCGCGAGCAGCCGGGCGTTTCCGGCGGCGTCGTGGACCCCGACGCCGGCAACAACGGCGGCGCCAACTCGCTGGTGCTGAACGTCCAGAATTTCTACTTCCCCGGGCGCGGCATCCAGAGCGGCATCTACGAACCGCAGCAGGGCGTGAACACGTCGATCGGCAACGACATTGCGTTCTACCTGACCGACACTTACGAGCCGATGTCGAACCTGAGCATCACGATCGGCGCGCGCCTCATGCGCGAGGAACTGCGCGCGGACGGCTACTCCGATCTGGACCCGGCCGGTGACCGCGCGCAGTACGACTCGCTGATGGCGTCCTGCCGCGAAGAGCGCTGCGCCGAGCTGTGCAACATCACCACCGGCAGCGCCGTCCGCTGCGAGCGCTGCCTCGCGGCCCAGTGCGCGAGCCAGATCCCGGTCGTCATGCAGGTCCACCCGCTCGACGACCCCCAGCCCGCGCTCGCCCAGGGCGGGTGCCTCGTGCAGGGCGTGGCGGTCAATCCCCAGACGTGCGAGCTGCTCTACCGCGGCGACCGCCCCGAGAACAGCTATCTGCCCGAGGGCGGTCTCCGCTTCCGCTCGCCCAACACGTTCACGATCGCGAACGTGGACATCGACCCCCGCATCAGCGTGAGCTGGGACCCCTGGAACGACAACAAGACGCGGCTCTCCGCATCGTGGGGCAAGTACACCCAGAACATGTACCTCGAGCCGCTGGTCTACGAGAACGGCCCCGACAACCTGAACAAACAGTTCGGGCTGCAGATCAACAACGGCCAGGTGGACTTCAACAACGGGTCGCTCTTCGACTCGGACCTGACCGCCGGCGGCAGCCGCTCCAGCTCCGCGTTCACGGTCTACGTGGTCGATCGGGACCTGCAGCGCGAGTACGCCAAGGAGTTCAACTTCACGGCCGAGCGCGAGATCGCGCCCGAGACGTCGCTCTCGCTGTCGTACGTCAACCGCAAGTACGAGAACCAGCTGCAGGACACCGACATCAACCACGTCCCGATCAGCGACGAGGACATGCGGACCCGCGTCCCCGGCGAGTTCGACCCGTCCCTCGCCGGACAGGACTGCCCGCTGGTGAACGGCTTCTGGGACTGCGGCGGAGACGACGTGCGCATCCCGAACCCCGACCCCAGCGGCACCGGCGGTGCCGGGTATACGCTCACCAACGTGCCGGACGGGCTGGCGGACCTCAAGGTCGTCAACCCGTTCTTCAACAACATCTACCAGATCGGCAACTACAACTCGAGCCAGTACGTCGGCTACACGCTCCAGCTCGAGCGCCGCTACTTCAACTCGTGGGAGATGACCGCGTCGTACACGTACTCGAAGGCGACCGGTCAGGCCGAGGACTTCGTCGGCTCGCTGGGCAACGACTCGACCAACGCGGACGACGAGGAAGGCTTGCTGTCCTACGACCAGACCCACGTGGTGAAGGTCTACGGTCGCGTCCAGTTGCCCTACTTCGGCGGGTTCCGCCTCGCCGGCAACCTGAGCTTCCAGAGCGGACTGCCGTACTCCATCGTGGAGCGCAATGCCGTCTACGACTTCCCGGACGACCCATTCGCGGGCCAGATGGAAGCGAGCGGCTTCACGAAGCGCACGGCGGGTGGTCGCTTCCTGACGTTCCGGCAGACCTACCCGACCGGGCAGCGCAACGACCAGCGCAATCCGGCGTGGTGGGACCTCGACGTCACCGCGCAGAAGGAGTTCCAGCTGCGCACGGTGAAGACGACGGTCAACTTCACGATCAATAACGTGCTGAACGACAACTCCGTGCAGACACTCGGGGTCATCCGCCGGGTCGCGTATCGCACTCCGGCCGGCGTCAACGTCTATGACTACAACCCGATCGCGCAGCGCCGCTTCGGCCGGCAGTTCGAGCTCGCGATCCGCTTCAACTGGGGCGGCTGATCCCCCGCTGACGCACAACCTGTGACATACCGGGCGGGCCCACGCATTTAGCGGGGCCCGCCCGTGCTATTCCGGGTCCGGTGCCGGGAGCAGGGACGCCCCGGACCCGGGGGACACCATGGGGAGCCGCGGGCTTCGGTCGCTCCTTCTCGGCGCGCTTCTGGCCGCCGCCGCCACCGCCACCGCCGGGACCGCCGCCGTGTCGGCCGGGCTCGCGGGCGAGAGCGGAAACGGGACCGTGCAGGTCACCGTCGTCGACGATCGCAAGAACCCCGTGGCCGGCGCGACCGTGCGCCTCGCCGACGGCGGCGGCCGGGAGGTCGGCGCGCGCGTCACCGACGAGCGCGGGGTGGCCTCATTCGAGCGCGTGCCCGCCGGCGACGCCCTCGAGCTGAGCGTCGCGAGCCCCGGCTACGGCGGGAGGAGCCTGCGCGTCGCGGTCGCCGCGGGGCGCACCACGCGGGTGACGCTGCCGCTGCTGGGCGAGCGCGTCGAGACGGTGGAGCTGGTCGAGCCCTTGCCGATGGTCGCGCTCGACACGGACGCCCAGTCCACGACCGTCCTCGGCGCCGACACCTTCGCCGACCTGCCGATCTTCGGCCGCGACTACAAGCAGGCGCTGCCGCTCGCCGCCGGCGTGCAGGACAGCGACGGCGACGGCAACCCCAACGTCCACGGCTCGCGGGACCGCGACTTCTTCCTCACGGTGGACGGCGTCTCGAACGTGGACCCGCTCACCGGCCGCGCGCTCTCCGAGATCAACCCCGACTCGATCGAGGAGATCGTCATCCTGACGACCGGCGCGGACGCCACCTACGGAGGCGCCGTCGGCGGCTACGGCAGGATCCTCACGAAGAGCGGCGGCAACCGGTTCGCCGCCTCGGGCGAGTTCCGCTTCCGCGACGGCACCTTCGACTTCGACGGCGCGAGCGGCGGCGTCACCCGCGAGGCGCAGCGGCGCCAGCCGTCGCTCAGCCTGTCCGGGCCGATCCTGCGCGACCGGCTCTTCTTCCGCCTGGACCACTCCTACACGGCCATCCGCCAGCCGATCGAGCTGACCGGCGGCACCAGCTTCGTGCAGGAGTACCGGCAGTGGTCCCACTCCGACAAGCTGACCTGGAACATCGACTCCCGGAATCGCCTGAGCCTGCTCTTCCGCGCCGACCCCGCCGTGATCGAACCGAACGACGTGGACTCGATTACGCCGCCCGAGAGCGGCAGCACGTTCAGCTTCGGCGGGCCCTCGGCCACGCTGACCTGGACCCGCCCGGTGTCGCCGACGTTCTTCTGGGAGGCGACGCTCGCGCTGACCGACATCGACAACGAGGTCCAGCCCTATCGCACGGGCGTCAAGAACGGCTGCCTGACGACGTCGAACCCCTACCTGTCGTTCTTCGACGACTACTACTGCCTCGACCAGGTGGGCTTCGACCGCCAGACCGGCACGTACCCCGTCCAGCTGAAGGACGAGCGCCGGATCGCGCTGTTCCGCGCGGACGCCGAGCAGTTCGTCGACCAGTGGCTGGGCGGCTCGCACCGCCTCCAATTCGGGGCCGAGGCGCAGGAGCGCGGCTACGAGCGGGACACGACGCTGAGCCCGCAGCTGTACCGCTCCCGGCTCCCCACGACCGGCACGCCGTCGATCAGCCCCGGGGGCGGCAACTACGGCGCGAACGCGTACACCCTCGCCGTGCAGGCGTTCTACTTCCCGGGCCGCGGCATCAGCGAGGGCCCGTACACGCCGCAGCAGGGGCTCAACACCTCGCTCGGCACGAACGCCGCGCTCTACCTGTCGGACACCTTCGAGCCGTCCGGCAACCTCAGCATCAAGATCGGCGCGCGCCTGCTGTTCGAGCGGCTGCAGGCCGACGGGTACACCGACATCGACCCCGTGGCCGACCGGGCGGCGTACGACGCGGCCCTCGCGACGTGCCGGGAGGAGCGCTGCGCCGAGCTGTGCAACGTGTCCACCGGGACCGCGCTGCGCTGCCAGCGCTGCCTCGCCGCGCAGTGCGCGAGCCAGGCCCCGGTGCTGATGAGCGTCCACCCGCTCGACGACCCGATGCCGGCGCTGGAGCAGGGGGGCTGCCTCGTGCAGGGGGTCGCGGTCAACCCGCAGACCTGCGAGCTGCTCTACCGCGGCGACCGCGAGAGCAACGCCTTCCTGCCGGAGGGCGGCCTGCGCTTCCGCAGCCCGGAGTCGTTCACCATCTCCAACGTGGACGTGGACCCGCGGGTCAGCGTCAGCTGGGACCCGCTGGGGGACAACAGGACGCGGCTGTCGGCGTCGTGGGGCCGCTACACGCAGAACACGTACCTCGAGCCGCTGGTCGTCGAGAACGGCCCCGACGGCCTGTCGAAGTTCTTCGGCCTGCAGCTGGACGACCGCGGCACGGCCGACTTCAACTTCGGCTCGATCTACGACGCCGACCTGTCCCGCTCGGCCTTCTCGGTCAACGTCGTGGACCGCGACCTCGAGCGCGAGTACGCGGACGAGCTGGTCGTCGCGGCACGGCGCGAGATCGCGCCCGAGACGGCGCTGCAGGTGTCGTACATCCGCCGCGCGTACCGCAACCAGCTGCAGGACGTGGACGTCAACCACGTGCCGATCAGCGACGAGGACATGCGGACGCGCTGGCCGGGGTCGTTCGACACGTCGGTGATGGGCGGAGACTGCCCGACCGCGCGCGGCGACTTCTGGGACTGCGGCGGGCTGCTCGTGCGGACGCCGCTGCGCGACCCGTCGGGGCTGGGCGGGGCGGGGTACGCCGTGACGAACTTCCCGGACGGCCTGCCCGACCTGAAGGTGCTGAACCCGCTGTTCAACGGGATCTACCGCATCGGCAACGACAACGAGTCGGACTACCGCGCGGTCAGCCTCGAGTTCGAGCGGCGCTTCTTCCACTCCTGGGAGCTGTACGGGTCGTACACGTGGTCGCGCGCGGAGGGGCAGGCCGAGGACTTCCTGGCGACGCTGGGCAACGACGCCACCAACGCCGACGACGAGACCGGCCTCTTGTCCTACGACCAGACGCACGTCGTGAAGCTGTACGGGCGGGTCGTCGTGCCCTGGTTCGGCGGCCTCCGGCTCGGCGGCGTGGGGAGCTGGCAGAGCGGGCTGCCGTACTCGATCACCGAGGCGCGGGCCGTCGTGGACTTCCCGAACGACCCGTTCTCGGGGCAGATGGACGCCGCCGGGTTCACGAAGCTCGCGCCGGGGCAGTCGTTCGTGACGCTGCGCACGATCTACCCTACGGGTCAGCGCAACGACCAGCGCAACCCCGGCTGGTTCAACTTCGACGCGACCGTGCAGAAGGAGGTCCCGTTCCGGCGGGGCCGGGCCTCGGCGAACCTGACGGTCCGGAACCTGCTGAACGACGCGACGTCGCAGACGTTCGTGATGCTCCGGACGCTGACGTACGTGAGGCCGGACGGCGAGCGCGTCTACCGCGACACCCCCGTGTCCACCCGCCGCGAAGGCCGCCAGTTCGAACTCGCCCTGCGCTTCACCTGGGGCGGCTGACGGCAGAGGCGCGCCTCGCCCACCCGTAGGGGCGGCCCTTGGGCCGCCCTACGATTCGAGACGCACCCGCGTCTTGAGGCTGGAGCGTTGCGATGCGGAGGGCGGCCCGAGGGCCGCCCCTACGGACCGTCCTTCGCCGTCGCGAGGTCCCGTCACGGCGCCCGGAATGAAGGCGTAGAATGCGCGGATGATCCGCTACTACAACTCGCTGTCCAAGGACGTCGAGGACTTCGTCCCGCTCGTCCCCGGCAAGGCCGGCCTGTACACGTGCGGCCCGACGGTCCACGACTACGCGCACATCGGCAACTTCCGCACCTACGCCTGGGAAGACCTGCTGCGGCGGCACCTCGAGTGGCGCGGCCACGACGTCCTGCACGTGATGAACATCACGGACGTCGAGGACAAGATCATCCGCAAGGCGGGCGAGGCGGGGCAGGACATCCGCACGTTCACCGAGAAGTACACGCAGGCCTTCTTCGAGGACGTGAAGACCCTCGGCCTGCTGCCGGCGCACCACTACCCGCGCGCGACCGACCACGTCCCCGAGATGATCGAGATCATCCGCAAGCTCGAGGAGCGCGGGCACACGTACGCGGCGGACGGCTCGATCTACTTCCGCATCGCGACGCTGCCCCACTACGGCCGGCTGTCGGGGCTGAAGCGCGACGACCTGCGGACCGGCGTGCGGATCGACGCCGACGAGTACGCCAAGGACGACCCGACCGACTTCGTGCTCTGGAAGGCGCGCAAGGAGGGGGAGCCGGGGTGGGACTCGCCCTGGGGCCCGGGCCGGCCGGGCTGGCACATCGAGTGCTCGGCGATGTCGATCAAGTACCTCGGCCAGACCTTCGACCTGCACACCGGGGGCGTGGACAACAAGTTCCCGCACCACGAGAACGAGATCGCGCAGTCCGAGGGCGCGACGGGCCACCCGTTCGTGAAGTACTGGATGCACAGCGCGCACCTCGTCGTGAACGGCGAGAAGATGTCGAAGTCGCTGGGCAACTTCTTCACGCTGCGCCAGCTCTGCGAGAAGGGCCACGACCCGCGCTACCTGCGCTGGGTGCTGACCGGCGCGCACTACCGCAAGGCCGTGAACTTCACGTTCGAGGCGCTCGCGGACGCGAAGCTCGAGCTGGGCCGCATCGACGAGATGCGCGCGCGGCTGGCGCGCGAGGCGACGGAGCCGGCCGGCCCGGAGCGCGGCCCCGGCTTCGCGCCGCGCGTCGCGGCGGCCCGCGAGGCCTTCGGCGCGGCGCTCGACGACGACCTGAACGTGTCGGGCGCGACCGGCGAGCTGTTCATCCTGGTGCGCGAGATCAACGGCGCGCTCGACCGCGGCGAGCTGTCGCGCGACGACGCCGCCTCGATCGAGGCGTTCTTCGCCGAGGCCGACCGCGTGCTCGGCTCGATCCTGCCGCAGGGCGCGGCCGAGGCGCCGCCTGAGTCCGTGACCGCCCTCGTCGAGCAGCGCGTCGCGGCGCGCAAGGCGAAGGACTGGGCCGCCTCCGACCGCCTGCGGGACGAGATCGCCGCGCTCGGCTGGGTCGTCGAGGACACCCCGAAGGGGCCGAACCTCAAGAAGAAGTAGGGGCGGCCCTCGGGCCGCCCTGCGAAAGTGAGCGCGAGAGCTTCTATCAGCCGGAGCGGAAGGAAACGGAGGGCGCCCAAGGGCCGCCCCAAGGGCGGCCCAAGGGCCGCCCCTACACACCAACGCGCCGCTCGCCGTGGTGCGGCGCCCGACCGTCGCCGTGAGCCCCGACCGTTCATCGGCGCAGGTCGATCAGCCTCCCCGATTTTGAGAAACGAAACCGGCAGGTCCCCCTTCGTTGAGAACGCGAGTGGTCGGCGCGAGGACGACGCCGCGCTGGGGAAGGTCCGCCGCGCCCGTCCGTGCTCCGGAGATGTTCTCAGGCGACCGCATCGGACGTCGTCGGGGCCGTCTCGAGGGTGCCCCGGGCCAAGCCGGAGACGCGACGACCGTTCGCGTTCTCAACGAAGGGGGACCTGGTCGAGATCGTTCTCATATCCGGGGGTCTTGCCCGAGAGCGCGCGATGAACGGTCGTGCCATGCGTTCGGACCGGCAGCGTCGGCCGGCTCCCGGGGGCGGGACGACGACGGGGGGTCGGTGCGCGGCAGCGCCGCTTCGGCAGACCGGGCGGACGGACAATGCGCCATGGCCGGGCGGAGACGGCGTGACGGGGTGCCCGCGGATGCCGAGCGGTGCGCGGCTGGGTCGGGCGACGGCGTGAACGCCGACGAGCCGCCGGCGAGAGCGGCGCGATCCCCGGCTGGGGTGCACGCCGACGAGCCGCCGGCGGAAGCGGCGCGACCCTCGGCCGGGGTGCACGCCGACGATCCGCGGTCGGGCGCGGCGCCGGCGCGGCGGGTCGTCCGGGGGCGCGACGCCGAGCGGGCGGCCGAGGCGTATCTCGTCGCCCGCGGGTTCCGGATCCTCGGGCGGAACGTGCGGTACCGGGACGGCGAGCTGGACCTCGTGGCGCTCGACGGGGCCGAGGTCGTCTTCGTCGAGGTCCGGGCCCGGCGCTCGGGCAGCCGTTTCGACCCCGCCTCGCTGGGCGCCGCGAAACGGGCCGCGCTGGTCCGCGCCGCGACCCGATGGGTGGGCGAGAACGGGGCGGGGGACCGTCCGTGCCGGTTCGATCTCGTCGCCCTGCGCCTGCGGGAGGGCGGCTGGGCCGTCGAGCACATCCGCGGCGCCTTCGTCGACGAGGGCTGACCGGCCGGCGAGGGGAGCCTGACCGGCGGTATCCGGACCGGAGGCGAAACATTTGCCGGGACGGGCCACGCGCAAAACAAACTCGACACTTAGTAACGAAACGGCTAATATTGTTCGGCAAAACCCCCCGTTGACCGCGTCACACGCGCTTCCGCCTGGAGCTAACCATGCTCGACCCCGCCGCGGCCCGCAAGGCCGTCGACGACCTGTGGCCCGAACTCGCCTGGATCAAGGACGAGGCCCTGCGTGACCAGACCCGGGCGACCTGGATCAAGGCCTTCGAACTGTCCCCGCTGACCCCGGACGACCTGAACCGCATCCCGTTCACGCTGCTCGTCCCGAACTGCAAGGTCACCTTCATGGAGCACAAGCGCTGCGTCGTGCACATCGCGCGCCGCTCCGCCGAGGCGATGACCGAGCACATGCGCGGCGCGCTGCCGATCGACCCGGACGTCGTGATCGCGGGCGCCATCCTGGCCGACGTCGGCAAGCTCCTCGAGTACGAGCTGAAGGACGGCGTCGCCAAGCAGAGCGAGCGCGGCGAGGCGCTGCGGCACCCGTTCACGGGGGTCGCGGTGGCGATGATGTGCGGCGTGCCCGACGCGGTCTGCCACGTGATCGCGGCGCACGCCGGCGAAGGGGACCTCGTGAAGCGCAGCGTGGAGGCGACGATCGTCCACCACGCGGACTTCATGTCGTTCCTGCCGTTCAAGAACCTCAAGAAGTAACCGGCCGCGCGGGGGCGGCGCCGCGGGCGGACCAGCGCCTGCGGCGAGGCCCGCGCCCACGGCGAAGAACCGAGGGGGAAGACACGATGCCCCAGACCGTTGCCGAGAAGATCTGCCAGGCCCACCTCGCGGAGGGGCCCGACCGCCCGCTGCGCGCCGGCGACTTCGTCTCGCTCCGTCCGCACCACATCATGACGCACGACAACACGTCGGCCGTCATCTCGAAGTTCAAGGGCCTCGGCGCGAAGAAGGTTCACGACCCGCGCCAGCCGGTCTTCGCCCTCGACCACGACATCCAGAACACGGCCGAGGACAACCTCAAGAAGTACCGCACCATCGAGGCCTTCGCGAAGGAGCACGGGATCGACTTCCACCCCGCGGGCACGGGCATCGGCCACCAGATCATGGTCGAGCACGGCTACGTGGTCCCCGGCTCGCTGTGCGTCGCGTCGGACAGCCACTCGAACACGTACGGCGCCCTCGGCGCGCTCGGCACGCCGGTCGTGCGCACCGACGCGGCCTGCGTCTGGGCCACGGGCGAGTTCTGGTGGCAGATCCCGCCGACGGTCCAGGTCGTGCTCGAGGGCCGGCTCCGGCCCGGCGTGACGGGCAAGGACCTGATCATCACGCTCTGCGGCCTCTACAACAAAGAGGAAGTGCTCAACGTCATCGTCGAGTTCGCCGGCCCGGGCGTCGCGGGCCTCTCGATGGACGAGCGCTTCGCGATCTCGAACATGACGACCGAGTGGGGCGCGCTCGCCGGCTGGTTCCCCTGCGACGCGACCACGATCGCGTACCTGCGCCAGCGCCTCGACGTGATGCTCCGCCGCGGCGTCGGCCGCTACACCGACGAGGACCTCGCGGCGTGGACGACGAGCCCGCCCGCGCCGGATCCGGACGCGGCGTACGCGGCCCGGATCACCGTGGACCTGTCGGCGATCACGCCGCACGTCTCCGGCCCGGACAGCGTGCAGGTGATGCAGCCGGTCGCGGACCTCGAGGCGAAGGGCGTCGCGATCCACAAGGCCTACCTGCTCTCCTGCACCAACGCGCGCCTGTCCGACTTCGAGGCGGCGGCCCGCGTCGTCAAGGGGAAGCGCGTCGCGCCCGGCGTCAAGTTCTACATCGCCGCCGCGAGCCGCGAGATCGAGGACGCCGCGAAGGCGAGCGGGGCCTGGGGCACACTGGTCGAGGCGGGCGCGATCGAGCTGCCGCCGTCCTGCGGCCCCTGCATCGGGCTCGGCACGGGCCTGCTCGAGGCGGGCGAGGTCGGCATCTCGGCCACCAACCGCAACTTCAAAGGGCGGATGGGCTCGCGCGACGCGAAGTGCTACCTCGGCAGCCCCGCGGTGGTCGCCGCGTCGGCGGTCGCCGGCCGCATCGCCGCCCCGGCCGCCGCGCCGGCCGCCGCGTCGGCCGCCTCCCCTGGGGCGCCCGCGGGCGCCCCGCTCGCGAAGCGGATCGAGGTCTTCACGCTCCCCGCGCCGCCGGCCGAGACCGTCGAGATCGTCCCCGGCTTCCCGCGCGCGGTGACGGGCCGCCTGCTGTTCCTGCCGCAGGACAACCTCAACACCGACGGCATCTACGGCAAGGACTACACCTACCGCGAGGACATGACGCGCGAGAAGATGGCCGAGGTCGTGATGGAGAACTACGACCCGGCCTTCGCGGCGACCGCCGCGGCGGGCGACGTCGTGGCCGCCGGCTTCAACTTCGGCACCGGCAGCTCGCGCGAGCAGGCCGTGACGGCGCTGCAGGCGAAGGGCATCCCGCTCGTGATCGCGGGCAGCTTCTCGCAGACCTACCTGCGCAACGCGTTCAACAACGGGTTCCTCTGCATCGAGTGCCCGGAGCTCGTGAACCGGCTGAAGGCGCGGCACGCGGGCGCCCCCGGCAAGACGATCGTCGCGGCCGAGAAGGTCGACATCGACTTCGCGACCGGGACGGCGACGCTCGCCGGCGAGACGTTCCGCTTCCCGCCCCCGGGCAGCGTGCCGCAGTCGCTCGTCGCCGCCGGCGGCGTCGAGAAGCTCGTTTCGAAGAAGCTGGCAGCATCCAACTGACGACCTGAACGAAACCGTAGGGGCGGACCTCGCCGGAGGCGATGGTCCGCCCGCCGAGGAGACGAGGATCAAATGGCCAAGCACACCATCGTGACCATGCCCGGCGACGGCATCGGCAAGGTCGTCACCCCCGAGGCCGTGCGCGTGCTCGAGAAGGTCGGCTTCGACGCCGAGTACATCCACGCCGACATCGGCTGGGACTCCTGGTGCCAGGAGGGCAACGCCCTCCCCGAGCGCACGGTCGAGCTGCTCGCGAAGCACAAGCTGGGCCTCTTCGGCGCGATCACCAGCAAGCCCAAGAAGGCCTCCGAGGCCGAGCTGGTCCCCGCGCTGCAGGGCAAGGGCCTGCAGTACTTCAGCCCGATCGTCGGCATGCGGCAGAAGTTCAACCTCGACGTCTGCATCCGGCCCTGCATCGCGTTCCCGGGCAACCCGCTCAACTTCATCCGCAAGACCGCCGCGGGCGGGTGGGAAGAGCCGCCGGTCAACTCGGTCGTGTTCCGCCAGAACACCGAGGGGCTGTACGCGGGCGTCGAGTGGAGCGACCCGCCGGCCGCCGTGCGCGAGGCGCTCGGCACCCACAAGAAGTTCCAGCCGTTCAAGGACGTCCCGGGCAAGGACCTCGCGATCGCGGTGCGCTGCATCACGCGCCGCGCCAGCCAGCGCATCGTCGGCGCCGCCTTCGAGTACGCGAAGAAGCACGGCTACACGAAGGTCACCGTCTGCGAGAAGCCGAACGTGCTGCGCGAGACGTCGGGGATGATCGAGGAAGAGGCCAAGCTGATCGCGGCCGACTTCCCGGGCATCAAGCTCGACCTGACGAACATCGACGCGCAGATGATGTGGCTGACCAAGAACCCCGAGGACTACCAGGTCGTCGTCGCCAGCAACCTGTTCGGCGACATCGCCTCGGACGCGTTCGCCGGCCTCGTCGGCGGCCTCGGCTTCGCCTGCTCCGCGAACATCGGCGAGACGGTCGCCGTGTTCGAGCCGACGCACGGCTCCGCCCCCAAGTACGCCGAGCTGGACCCGCCGATCATCAACCCGATCGCGATGATCCTCTCGGCCGCGATGCTGCTCGACCACGTCGGCGAGACCGGCAAGGCGAAGCGGGTCCGCGACGCGGTGGCCGCCGTCGTCAAGGAAGGCAAGGTCCGCACCTACGACATGCTGCGCCTGTCCGGCAGCGCCAACCCGATCGCGAAGGGCGCGGCCAGCACCACGCAGATGACCGACGCCATCCTGGCGAACCTCTGACCATGAGCACGCTCCACGACGGCATCGTCGGGGCGTCGGGACGCAAGGGCCCGGAGGTCCGCTCGGACCTCCGGGTCGAGGTTCGTCCGGCGTCGTCCGGGGGCCTCGCCATCGACCTCGCGTCCAAGGTCGCGCTGTACTACGGCGACGCCATCCGGAAGCAGGTCGCGGACGTGATGGCGGACCTCGGCGTCGCCCACGCCGCGGTGCGGATCGACGACGCGGGCGCGCTGCCCTACGTCATCGCCGCGCGCGTCGAGGCGGCCGCGAAGCGGGCCGGCCTCGGCGCCGGCAAGCGCGCCCTGCCGAGGGTGCCGGGCTCCGCCCCGCCCGAGGGTGCGCCGGGCTCCGCCCCGCCCGAGTGTGCGCCGGGCTCCGCCCCGGCCGAGTGGGGGCGGGGCTCCGCCCCGGCCGAGTGGGGGCGCGGCTCTGCCCCGCCCGGGCGGGGCGCAGCCCCGCCCCCACAGACGGCGCGCGACCGCCTGCGCCGCTCGCGCCTCTATCTCCCCGGCGCGGAGCCGAAGTTCCACGTCAACGCCGGCCTGCACGGCCCCGACGGCGTGATCCTCGACCTCGAGGACTCGGTCCACCCGGAGGACAAGGACGGCGCGCGGCTGATCGTGCGCAACGCGCTGCTGACGATCGACTTCGGCGACGCCGAGCGGATGGTGCGGATCAACCAGGGCGCGCTCGGCCTCGCGGACCTCGACGAGATCGTGCCGGCCGGCCCGGACCTCGTGCTGATCCCCAAGGTCGAGACCGCGGAGCAGGTCCGCGAGGTGGACGGGCGGGTGCGGGAGCTGACCTCGCGGGGGATCTGGCTGATGCCGATCCTCGAGTCCGCGCTCGGCATCGAGAACGCGTTCGAGATCGCCCGCGCGTCCGACCGGGTCGTCGCGCTGACGATCGGCCTCGAGGACTACACGGCCGACCTCGGCGTCGTGAAGACGAAGGAGGGGGCCGAGACCCAGTTCGCGCGCCAGCGGCTGCTCAACGCCGCCAAGGCCGCCGGGCTGCAGGCGATCGACTCGGTCTACGGCGACGTGGGCGACGTCGAGGGGCTGCGGGCCTGGGCGTCGCGCGCGCGCGCGATGGGCTTCGAGGGGATGGGCTGCGTCCACCCGCGGCAGATCCCGGTGCTGCACGAGGCCTTCGCGCCGTCCGCCGTCGAACTCGAGAAGGCGCTGAAGATCGTCGCCGCCTACGAGGACGCGCAGGCCCGGGGGCTCGGCGTGATCTCCCTCGGTTCCAAGATGATCGACCCGCCGGTCGTGAACCGCGCGCTCAAGCTCGTGAAGCAGGCGCGCGAGATGGGGCTGCTCGCATGACGACCCGCGTGGAACTCCACCGCAACGCCGCCGGGCGCCTCGTGCCGGCGATCGTCAACGGCCGCGAGGACCTGCCGTTCGCCGGCGTCGGCGCCACGACGACCGAGGGGCGGCGCAAGGCCGCGCCGCCGGTCCGCCGCTCGACCGACTTCCCGAAGAACGGCGACAAGCGGGTGCCGGACCTCGAGACCGCGCTGCGCCTCTGCGGCCTCGCCGACGGCATGACGATCAGCAACCACCACCACCTGCGCAACGGGGACCGCGTCGCGCTGCAGGTGCTGCAGCTCGCCGAGAAGGCGGGCGTGCGCGACCTGCTCTGGTTCCCGTCGGCCTCGTTCCCCTGCCACGAGCCCGTGATCGGGATGATGGACCGCGGCACGGTGCACCACATCGAGGGCTCGATGAACGGGCCGCTCGGCGACTACTGCACGCAGGGGAAGATGCGCGGCCTCGGCGTGCTGCGCTCGCACGGCGGCCGCTGGCAGGCGATCCAGGACGGCGAGGTCCACGTCGACATCGCCGTCATCGCCGCGCCGACGGCGGACCCGTTCGGCAACGCCAACGGGGCGCTCGGCCGCTCCGCCTGCGGCTCGCTCGGGTTCGCGCTCGCCGACTCGATGTACGCCGACAAGGTGATCGTCGTCACCGACAACCTCGTCCCGTTCCCCTGCCTGCCGTGGCAGATCCAGGGCAACAACGTCGACTACGTCGTCGAGGTGGACTCGATCGGCGACCCGGCGAAGATCGTGTCGGGCACGACCGAGATCACGAAGAGCCCCGACCGCGTGAAGATCGCGCAGTACGTCGCGCAGTTCATGCACGAGGCGGGGATCGTCCGGGACGGCTTCTCGTTCCAGGCCGGCGCCGGCGGGATCGCGCTCGCGGTCGTGCCGTTCATCTCCGAGATCCTGCGCCGCGAGAAGATCAAGGCCCGCTTCGTGCGCGGCGGCTCGACGAAGTACCTGGTCGAGATGCTCCGCGAGGGGCTGACCGACTACATCCTCGACGGGCAGACGTTCGACCTCGACGCGGTGAAGTCGATCGCGAGCGACCCGCGCCACGTGCCCACGTCGCCCTTCACGTCCTACAACGACCACGGCAAGGGGAACTTCGCGCAGTTCGTCGACGCGGCCGTGCTCGGCGCGACGGAGATCGACGTCGACTTCAACGCGAACGTGGTCACGCACTCCGACGGCCGCCTGCTGCACGGCATCGGCGGCTGGCAGAACTGCCTGCACGGCGGCTGCTCGATCCTCGCGGTGCCGTCGTTCCGCGACCGCATCCCGGTGATCGTGGACAAGGTCACGACGGTCGTCGGGCCGGGCGAGCTGGTCGACGTGGTCGTCACCGAGCGCGGCATCGCCGTCAACCCGCGCCGGCAGGACCTGCTCGACGCGCTGAAGGGGAGCCGGCTGCCGATCAAGCCGATCCAGCAGCTCAAGAAGGAGATCGAGGACCTGTGCGGCGGGGCGCCGGCGAAGCCGCGGCTGACCGAGAACCCTGTCGCCGTCGTGAAGTGGGTGGATGGGACGGTGCTGGATACCGTTTGGCAGCTGGCGCCTTGATGTGATGTGGAGCTGCGCCCTACCCGTGGGGGTGGGGCTATGCCCCACCCCTCGCGCGTAGCGCGAGGGGTAGCGGTGTCAGGATGCTGTCTTGATGCGGGGGATCCACCCCCGCACCCCCGGGACTCGGACGGGCACGACGAGCGGAGCTCGTCATGCCCGTCCGAGTGGCAGGGGTTGTCGGCCCCGATGCGTGGCGCGATATGGTCGGCCCCGAGAAGCCCGGGTGGGGCAAAGCCCCGCTCCCACAAGCCCCGCTCCCACACGGTCAGTTGGAGCGCAGCTCGCGGCGGAGGATCTTGCCGATCGGCGACTTCGGCAGGCCGCCGCGGAACTCGAACGACGCGGGCACCTTGTACGGGGCCAGCCGCTCGCGGCAGAAGGCGCGCAGCTCCGCCGGGTCCACGACCTCGCCCGGGCGCAGCACGACGAACGCCTTGACCGACTCGCCCTGGTACGGATCGGGGAAGCCGACCACGGCGGACTCGATCACCGACGGGTGCGTGGCGAGGACCTCTTCCACCTCGCGCGGCCAGACCTGGAAGCCGCTCGGCTTGATCACGTCCTTCGCGCGGTCCACCAGGAAGACGAACCCCTCCTCGTCCCGGTAGGCGATGTCTCCCGTGTGCAGCCAGCCGTCCGTCAGGATCGCGGCCGTGGCCTCCGGCTCGTCGAGGTAGCCGCGCATGACCTGCGGCCCGCGCAGCAGCAGCTCGCCCGTCTGGTTCGGGCCGAGCTCCGCACCGCTCTCCTGGTCGACGACCTTCAGCTCGACGTCGGGCATCGGCAGGCCGATCGAACCCGGCTTGTGCGGGCCGTTCACCGGCTCGACGATGGCCGCCATCATCGACTCGGTCAGGCCGTAGCCCTCGACCATCCGCCCGCCCGTCAGGTCGACGAAGCGGCGGCGGGTCTCCTCGAGCAGCGGCGCGGCGCCGCAGATGCAGAGCCGGATCGACTTGAAGTCCACCTTGCCGGCGCGCACGCGCGGGTGCTCGGCGAGCGCCGCGAAGAGCGTCGGCACGCCGGGCACGAACACCGGCTTCACCCGGTTGATCGTGTCGAGCAGGCGGTCGAGGTCGCGCGGGTTCGGCACGAGGGCCAGGGGGTTGCCGGAGACGAGCGCGGTCGCGCACACGCCCGCGTTGCCGTAGACGTGGAACAGCGGCATCAGCTGCAGGAAGATCTGCGGCCCGTCCTCGAGGCCGGGCGCGAACCAGTGCCGCAGCTGGAGGCCGGTCGCGACGAGGCCGGCGTGCGTGCCGATGGCCGCCTTCGGCACGCCCGTGGTGCCGCCCGTGAAGAGCAGCAGGGCGGCGTCCTCGGGGTCGGCGCCGTGCGCGGGGACGGGCGCGCCGTCGTACTGCTCGAGCAGCTCGGCGAAGCGGACGTCGCGCGGCACCTCGAGCGCGACGCGGTGGCCGTCCCGCTTCTCGCGGAACAGCGTGAACAGCACGCGCTTCACCCGCGGCAGGTACTGCTTGACCTCCGCCACGACGATGCGCCCGAGCCCGATCCGGTGCCGCAGCGGCTTCAGCTTCTCGTAGAACGGCGAGAGCGTGACGACGAGCGCCGGCTTCGAGATCGAGAGCAGCTTGTCCAGCTCGCCGCCGGTGTAGAGCGGGTTCACCGGCGAGACGACCGCGCCGACCTTCCACGCGCCGAACTCCGCGACGAGGAAGTGCGGGCAGTTCGGCAGCATCAGGGCCACGCGATCGCCGCGGCGCACGCCGAGCTCGGAGAGCGCGGCCGCGAACGCGTCCGACTGCCGCGCGAGCTCCTGGTAGGACACGTGCGCGCCCTCGAACAGGAGGGCGGGGTCGCGCGGGCGCGTGTGCGCCGTGTACTCGAAGAAGCTCAGCAGGGTGGCGCGAGGGTAGGGAGCGAGCGAGCGCGACGAGACAATCGGCGCTTCGGCGAGAGCGGTGACCATGTCTGGTCTCCGGACGACTGTTGCAGGGGCCGGAGGGCGACCCGGCCGGTGACCGGCGCCGATGATAACGCCGCGGGCGCGTGGCGAGAGCCCGCAAAACCTGATTCCCTAAGGAGTTAGATCGCAGGAGCGCGGCGTCGGATCGCGGCATCCGGAATCGTTGTCGAGTGCGGAGATGCGCCGGGCGGCGGTGTCGCGGGTGCGCGTATCCTGTCCCGGATGACGCTGCACGACGCGCTCGCGTCCCGCCGGCTGCTCGTGGTCACGGGCAAGGGGGGTGTCGGCAAGAGCGCCGTGGCGGCCGCGCTGGCCACGCTCTTCGCGGGGCCGCGCCGCACCACGGTCCTGCTCGAGTCGGACCCCCGCGAGACGCAGCACGAGCTGCTCGGCATCCCGCCGTCCGGCGGCGCGCTGGTCCCCGCCGGACCGAACCTCTACCTGCAGAACGCCGAGCCGCGCCGCGTGATGGACGAGCTGACGGCGGCGGAGATCCCGATCGAGGCGCTCTCGCGTCGCGTGCTCGCGAGCCCGGTCTACCGCCACTTCACGGACACGGCGCCCGGCCTGAAGGAACTCGCGCTGCTGACCTACGCCGCGGGCCTCGTGGACGCCGGCCCCGGCGCCGCGCAGGGGCGGCGCGGCCGCGGCCGGCCGACGGCCGACCTCGTCGTCCTCGACGCGCCGGCCACGGGCCACGGCGTCGCGCTGCTCGCGGCGCCCGCCCTCGCGGCCGAGGCGGTGCGCGGCGGGCCGTTCGCGCGCAAGGCCGAGCAGCTGACGCGCTTCGTCCGGGACCCGGCCCTCGTCGCCGTCGTCGTCGTGACGCGGGCCGAGGAGATGCCGGTCCAGGAGGCGCTGGAGCTGAAGGACGCGCTGCGCGAGCGGGTCGGCCTCGCGCCCGCCTTCGCGGTCGTCAACGCGCTGCAGCCGCCGTTCCCCCAGGGCGTGGACGCCGAGACGGACCCGCTGCTCGGGTTCTGGCGCCGGCGGCGGGCGCTCAACGAGCGCGAGCTGCGCCGCTTCGTCGCGGCGTGGGAAGGCCCGCGCGCCGAGCTGCCGCTGCTGCCGCTCGAGCGCGGTCCCGAGCTCGTGGACGAGCTGCGCGCGCGCATCGCCGCCGCGCTCGAGGCGCCCGCATGAGCGGCGGCTCCGCGGGATCCTGGTTCGGCGACGACGCGGGCGGCGGCTCCGCGGGCTCGTGGTTCGGTGACGACGCGGCGGGCGGCCGCGGCGCGGGCACGGGCACCGCGCCGCTGCGGCTCGACGCGGACGGGCCGCGCTTCCTCGTCGTCGTCGGCCCGGGCGGCGTGGGCAAGACGACGCTCGCGGCGTCGCTCGGCGTCCTCTCGGCGCGCGCGGGCCGGCGCACGCTCGTGATGACGTTCGATCCCTCGCTCCGGCTGAAGGACGCGCTCGGGGTCGGCGACGCGGGAGCGTCCGCGGCCGCGCGCCGCGGCGAGGTCGAGGTGCCGCTCGGCGACGCGCCGGGCTCCGCGACGCTCTGCGCCAGCCTGCTCGACGCGCGCGAGACGTTCGACCGGATCGTGCACCGCTACGCGCCGGACGAGGCCGCGGCGCAGCGCATCCTGACGAACCGCTTCTACACGCACCTCGCGGGCACGCTCGCGGGCGTCCTCGAGTACATGGCCGTCGAGCGGCTCTACGAGGTCGCGAGCGAGAACCGCTTCGACCGCGTCATCCTCGACACGCCGCCGACGCGGCAGGCGCTCGACTTCCTCGAGGCGCCCGAGCGCATGGTCTCGTTCCTCGACAGCCCGGCGCTCGGCGTCGCGCTGCGGCCTTGGTTCGACGCGGAGGGGCGGCTGCGCACGACGCGCCGCTTCGGCCCGCTGGGGCGGGGGATCGAGGCGATCCTCGACCGGATCGTCGGGCTCGAGCTGCTGCGCGACATGGCGGAGTTCTTCCAGGCGTTCGCGCCGCTGTACCAGGGCTTCCGCGAGCGCAACGCGCAGGTCGCGCAGCTGCTGCGCGCGGCCGACACGCGCTTCGTGCTCGCGACCGGGCCGGGCGAGGAGCGGATCCCGGAGACGATCTTCTTCGCCCGCCGGCTCGCCGAGTCGGGGCACCGCGTCGGTCCGGTCGTCGTCAACATGGTTCATCCGCTCCGGGGCGACGGTCCCGTCCCGGCCGGCGCGGCCGAGGGGCTCGCGCTGCTGCGCTGGCTCGGCGAGCGCGACCGCCGGGGGGTCGCCGCGTTCCGTTCGCTCTTGCCGGGGCGCGGCGCCCTCCTGGACCTGCCGCTCATGGAAGACGAACCCTCTGGCCTTCAAGGACTTACGCGCTTCTCGGAAATTCTCGCCGCGCGCCTTTGACAGGTATGCCGCGGCGCGTTATAAATCCTTTTGCCGCGCTGCGGCAGAACCGACTCGGGCGGCCTCCCCTGCGCGGGCCCGCCCCTTGAGGGAGGCGACTCCGTGATCAGGCTCGTGAAGCGCTACGGCAGCCGGAAGCTGTACGACACCGAGGAGAGCCGCTACGTCTCCCTCGAGGAGCTCGCCGGCTGGATCCGCGCGGACCAGCAGATTCGCGTCATCGACAACGAGACCTCCGAGGACGTCACGACCCAGACCCTCGCCCAGATCATCCTGGAAGAGGGGCGTCGCGGCGCGTCGCCGGTCTCACCCGAGATGCTGCACACGCTGATCCGCCGCGGCGAGCAGATGCTCGGCGCCGGCGTCGAGCAGGCGCAGCAGGTCGCGGACCGCGTGATCCGCGCCGGCATCGACCGCATCCCGGCGCTGCGCCGGATGCGCGAGGAAACCGAACAGCTGAGGTCGCGCCTGCAGACGCTGGAGGCGTCGCTGGCGCAGGTCGAGACCGAGTTGAACCGTGAATCGAAGCCCGAAGCCGCAACCGCTCGCGCGCGTGCCGCGGCCGACCCGACGAAGGAGATCTGACATGAACACCGTCGAGATGAAGGACAAGATGGTCGACACGCTGTCCAAGACCGGCAAGGACGTCCTGATGGCCGGCCTCGGCGTCGTCGCGACGATCGAGGAGCAGGGCAAGAAGACCTTCGAGATGCTGGTCGAGAAGGGCAAGGCGTACGAGCCGAAGGTCGAGAACATGGGCGTCGTGAAGTCCCTCGAGGACGCGCGCGGCCGCATGACGGCGTTCGGCAAGCGCGTCGAGGACGGCGTGACGGGCACCACCGAGGCCGTGCTGCACCGCTTCGGCATGCCGAGCCACAACGAGATCCAGGCCCTGATCACGCGCGTCGAGGCCCTGACCGCCAAGGTCGAGGCCATCGCCAAGAAGTAGGGGCGGCCTCGCCGAAGGCCATGGCCGCCCTCGCCTACGGGGGCGTCCCTCGCCCGTACGCGCGGGCCTCGCCCGTAGGGGCGGGCCTCGCCCGTAGGGGCGGGCCCTCGCCCGCAGGGGCGGGCCTCGCCGCAGGCGATGGTCCGCCCGCGCCGGTCGCCCGCGCCGGTCGCCCGCGCCGGTCGCCCGCGCCGGTCGCCCGCGCCGGCCCGCTCCCGCCGGTTCGCCCACGCCGGCGATCAGGCCCTGAAGGAGGCCTCATGCTCGACAAGGTCCGGGAACTGCCGGAAGACGTCGTCAAGGCCGCCGGCACGGTGGTGCGCGCCGGGCTTGGTGTCGTGACGGTCGCGCAGGAAGAAGGCACCCGCCTCTTCGACACGCTCGTGGAGCGGGGGCGCGCCTACCCGCAGACGTCCGCGGTGGCGGGCACGCTGCGCCAGGCCGGGGACCAGGCGGTCGCCGGGCTGGCCTCGCTCCGCGACCGCCTGGGCGACCGGCTGGACACGGCGATGCAGCGCGTGAACCTGCCGACCGAGGCCGAGATCGCGCAGCTCGTCGGCAAGATCGACACGCTCTCCGTCGCCGTCGAGAAGCTGCGCGCGGCGCGCGAGCGCGCGATCGTGGCCGCCGCCAAGGCGAAGGCCGCCGCGGAGGCCAAGGCCGCCGCCGAAGCCAAGGCGGCCGCGGAAGCAAAGGCCGCCGCGCAAGCCAAGGCCGCCGCGGAAGCGAAGGCCGCCGCCGAGGCCAAGGCCGCTGCCGAGGCCAAGGCCGCTGCCGAGGCCAAGGCCGCCGCGGAAGCGAAGGCCGCCGCGCAGGCCAAGGCCGCCGCGAACGCGGCGGCGAAGGCCGAGGCGAAGCCCGAGCCGAAAGCGCCGTCGAAGCCCGGCCCGAAGCCGCACAAGACGACGCACTGAACCCGCCCGCGTGCGTCGGCGTCCAGCCTGACCGGCGCGCGCGATCCGCGGAAGAGGGCTGCATGACGAAAGCGCCGGGCGACCGTCCGAGGATCGGCCTCGCCCTCGCCGGTGGCGGGCCGGCGGGCGGCGTCTACGAGCTCGGTGTGCTGCGGGCCCTCGAGGAGTCCGTCGAGGGGCTCGACTTCAACGACCTCGACATCTACGTCGGGGTCAGCGCCGGCGCGTTCCTCTGCGCGCACCTCGCGAACGGGGTCACGGTCGCCGAGATGGCGCGCTCGATCGTCGTGCCGCCGTTCATCGCCGAGCGCTTCATGACGCCGGCCGTGGGCGAGTACGTCCGGCGCGGGGCGCGCATCCCCTGGCTGCTGCTCGAGGCCTTCTGGCACCAGGCCTCGCATCCCGGCGACCTGTCGCTGCTCGGGTCGCTCGCGTACCTCTCCCGCGCGCTGCCCGTCGCGCTGTTCGACGGCGACCCGATCCGCCGCTACCTCGCGAAGTCGTTCGCGCTGCCCGGCCGGACCGACGACTTCCGCCGGCTCCGCAGGAAGCTCGTCGTCGTGGCGGCGGACCTCGATTCCGGGCACGCGATCCGCTTCGGCGAGCCGCCGTACGAGCACGTCCCGATCTCGCTCGCCGTCCAGGCCAGCTCGGCGCTGCCGGGGCTGTACTCGCCGGTGCGCATCGACGGGCGCGACTACGTGGACGGCGTGCTGCTGAAGACGCTCCACGCGTCGGTCGCGCTCGACGCGGGCACGAGCCTCGTGATGTGCGTCAACCCGATCGTGCCGGTGGATGCCGAGCACGCGAGCGACTCGGGCCACATGGTGCACGCGGGCCTGGCCGACGAGGGGCTGCCGCTCGTGATGTCGCAGACCTTCCGCACGATGATCCACTCGCGGCTGACGGTCGGCATGGCGGCGTACGAGCCGCGCTACCCGGAGCAGGACATCCTGCTGTTCGAGCCGCAGCGCGACGACTACCGCATGTTCTTCACCAACGTCTTCAGCTTCGAGTCGCGCAAGCTGGTCTGCGAGCACGCGTACAACCGCACCCGCCGCAGCCTGCTGGCGCGGGTCGCCGAGCTGGAGCCGCTGTTCCTCGCCCACGGCATGCGGCTGCGCACCGAGCGGCTGCTCGACACCGGGCGCGATCTCTGGACCGGGCTCGGCGTCGGCAGCGCGCGCAACGGCGAGACGGTCACGCAGAAGCTCGACCGCCTGCTCGACCGGCTCGAGGCGCTGGTCGACCTCGGGCCGGCGCGCGCCGAATCCGGCGACGCCGGCCCGTCCGACGTGCCGCGTCAGGGCTCCCGCGGCGTGACCCGCGACGAGGCGCCTTGAATCCCTGGATCTGAGGACGTCGCGGGTCGACCCGGGCCGCGAGGACGCGTGCACCGGGACGCCCCGCGCCGCGCGTACGCCGGGCCGCCGCTGCGCGTGCGCCGGGCCCCGCCCGCTTGCACCGCATCGCGCGCGCACCGCGTCGCGCTGCGCGCGCGTGCATTCAGGCGTCTCCGTCGAAGAGAACGGCCTGAGTGCACGATCAGACCAACACAGACGGCCGAGTGCACGAATCCCGGCAAGACAAGCCCTCGAATGCAGCCTCGATGGGCGTTAGCGGGGGCTCGGGAGCCGGTAAACGTGCACTCGACGATCTCCGTTACCCGTCTCGTGCACTCGGGCGTCTCCGTTGAAGAGAACGACCTGAGTGCACGCCGCTGACCGGGAGCCCGCCTCCGGCAGGCTCCCGCAGCGTACGCCGTCGCACGCCCTCGCCCGAAGGGGGCGGACGGCCTCTACTTCTTGGTGTAGGTGATCTCCATCATCTTCATCTCCTTCCCGTCGCGTCCCGGGCCGTACATCTCGAAGACCTCGGTGGTGGGGCTGGTCCAGCGCGTGGTCATGCGGGCCTTCACGGGCGCCTTCTTGATCGCGTCGTTCCAGGTGCCGGTGAACGTGCAGGCGTTGTTCGCGTCGCACGTCCCCTCGCTGACCATCAGCCCGGTGGACATGCTGTCCGTCCAGGTCGACCAGTACTTGCCGGTGACGTTGTCGTAGCCCGTCATGCTGTGGCCGGTGAAGGGCATCCCCATCATCGTCGCGGTGACGCGCTCGACGATGACGCGGCCGTCGAGCTCGACGGTCCGGACCGCGGTGCCCTTCTCGACCATCGGCTGGCCGTTCGGCTCGTGCCAGCTCTTCATGACCATGTCGTACGTGCCCGCCATCGCCGCCATCTTCTTGTGCGGCTCGCCCGGCGTGCCGGCCTTCATGTAGGCCTCCATCTCGGCCTTCTGCTCGGGGGTCATCTCCGGCATCTTGCCCTTGTCCTGGGCGAGGGCGGGCGCGGCGAAGAGCGCGGCGACGGCGGTGACGACGAGGAATCGGGTGTTCATGGAACCTCCTGTGCGGATCGGGACACGGGAACACGCACCGGGCGCGCGAGAATGTACTGCATCTGGCTGGGGCCGGGGCCGGGGTCGGGGCCGGGGTCGGGGCCGGGGACGGCCCGGGACCGGCCCGGGACCGGGTCAGGGCCATGGCAGGGCCGGAGCGAGCCGGAGCGAGTAGCCGGGCCGGCGGCCGCCAGGCGCGACTGGGAGGATGGAGCCGTGGACACCGCCACGATGGACCGCGCCCTCGAGGGGCTCTCCCGGCGCAAAGCGGAATGGGTCTCCACGGGCGCGCTCGAGCGGCAGATGCTGCTCCTCGAGGTCGCCGACCGCGTCCTGCCGGTCGCCGAGGACTGGGTGCGCCTCGCCTGCCGCGTGAAGGGGATTCCCCCGTCGTCGCCGCTCGCGGGCGAGGAGTGGGTCTCGGGGCCGATGCCGCTGGTCCGCTTCGCGCGCCTGGTCGCGGAGACGATCCGCGACCTCGACCGGCGCGGCGGCTCGCGCCTGCGCGTGCGGGAGGGGCCGGGGGGCCGCGGGCTCGTGCACGTGTTCCCGCGCTCGACGCTGGAGTGGGTCGCGTACTCGCGGATGCGGGTGGACATCTGGCTGCGCCCGGGCGCGCCGCCCACGCAGGGCCGGATCTACCGCGAGAAGGCCCTCGGCTCGCGGGGACTCGCGGCGGCCCGCACCGGGGTCGCGGACGGGCGGCTCGCGCTCGTGCTGGGCGCGGGCAACGTCTCGTCGATCGGCCCGCTCGACGTGCTCGGCAAGCTGTTCGCCGAGGACGAGGTCGTCGCGCTGAAGCTCAACCCGGTGAACGCGTACCTCGCGCCGGTGTTCGAGCACGTCCTGCGCCCGCTGATCGAGCGGGGCGTGCTGCGGATCCTGCCGGGCGGGGCCGCGGAGGGGCAGTACCTCGCGGAGCACCCGCTGGTCGAGTCGATCCACATGACCGGCGCGACGCGCACCCACGACGCGATCGTCTGGGGCGCGACGCCCGAGGAGCAGCAGCGGCGGCGCGCCGCCGGGACGCCGCGCCTGCAGAAGCCGATCACGTCCGAGCTGGGCTGCATCACGCCCGTGCTGGTCGTGCCCGGGCCGTGGTCGGCGTCCGACATCCGCGTGCAGGCGCGGCACGTCGCCTCGATGGTCGCGCACAACGCGAGCTTCAACTGCACCGCGGGCAAGGTGCTGCTGCTCGCGCGCGGCTGGGCGCAGCGCGAGGCGTTCCTCGACGCGGTCGAGGACGCGCTGCGCGCGATGCCGCCGCGGCGCGCGTACTACCCCGGCGCGGAGGAGCGCCACGCGGCGTACCTCGCGGCGTACCCCGCGGCGCGACTCCTCGGCCTGGGCGGTGCGTCCGCGACCGGCGCCACCGGCAGCCTCCCGTGGACGCTGGTGCGGGACGTGCCGCCGGAGCCGGGGCAGTACGCGTTCCGCGAGGAGCCGTTCTGCGGGGTGCTGGCCGAGGTGACGCTCGACGCCGGCGGCGCGGACGCGTTCCTCGACGCGGCCGTCCCGTTCGTGAACGATCACGTCTGGGGCACGCTCTCCTGCGTGCTGCTGGTGGACGAGCGCACGCGGCGCGCGCACGGCGCCGCGCTCGGCCGCGCGCTGGCGGACCTGCGCTACGGCAACATCGGCGTCAACGCGTGGACCGGGGCCAACTTCGCGTTCGGCGTCAACACGTGGGGCGGCTATCCCGGACACACCCTCGCCGACGTCGGCTCCGGCATCGGCGTCGTGCACAACGCGCTGCTGCTCGACCACCCCGAGAAGTCCGTACTGCACGCGCCGTTCCGGCTCTGGCCGACGCCGATCTGGTTCGCCGACCACGGCAACCTCGCGAACGTCGGCCGGCGCCTCGTGCGCTTCGAGCGCCGTCCGGGCTGGCTGCAGGTCCCGCCGCTCGCGCTGGCCGCGATGAACCGCTGAGCCGGCACGAGGCGCCGGCGCGGCGCCGTCATCCCGACGGGCGGCGCCGGCGCACGGGCATCGACTCGAGGTCGTCGACCCAGACGAACGAGTCGACGATCTCTCGCAGGTACTCGCGGGATTCCGACCTGCCGGGACTGCGGCGGTCCTGGAACCAGCCGAACAGGACGGTCGTGCCGCGTGCCATCAGCACGAAGACGGCGTGGGTGCCCTCGGCCCGCCCCGTGAATTCGCCGGTCCAGGTGAGCAGGCCGGACGGGTCGGACCGCGGATCCGGCGACATCGCCCAATCGCAGGCCGGCCCGACCTGGACGAGCCGGTCCCGCATGTCGCGCATGCCGCACACCGTGTCCTCGTCCCGTCCCAATTCGACCTGGCTCAGGACGACCTTGCCGCGTCGATCCTCCGTCCGGAAGACCAGGCCGACGCCGGACTCCGGCATCTGCCGCCACCCGCACGGGAGCCACGCGCGCCAGCACGGACCGCACACCGTGCGCCCGAACGGCGGGCTCGCCGTGCTGACGCGGGGGTGGCGTGGCGTGGACAACGGCCCGCGTCGCGACGTTACCGGCGGCCGGTCCAGGTGTGCATGCCGGAGGTCGCGCCGATCCAGCCGCCGACGACGTAGAACAGGTCCTGCGGCAGGACGCCCTTAAGGAACGGCGTCACCTTGACGAGCCACGGCGCGCGCACCGCGCGCCGGTTGCGCTCCACCGCGCGGACGACCTTCTCGCCCAGCTTCTCCGGCGAGAGCATCGACGTGAGCAGCGGCGGCTTCACCCCGGCGAACATCCCGGTCGCCACGTAGCTCGGGCAGACCGTGGTCACGCCGACCTGGTGGCGCCCCTGCTCGCGCAGCTCGAGCTGCAGCGACTCCGAGAAGCCGATCACCGCCCACTTCGACGCGGCGTAGGTGGCGCCGTTCGGCAGGCCGATGAAGCCGGACGCGCTCGCCACGTTGACGATGTGCGCCTCGGGCCGCGACAGCAGGTCCGGCAGGAACACGTGCGTCATCGCGACGACGCCCTGCGTGTTGACCCGGAACGTCAGCATGTGCTTGTCGATCGGCACGTCGAGGAACGGCCCGCCGAAGACCACGCCCGCGTTGTTGACGAGGACGTCGATCGGCCCGCCCTCCTCGAGGATCAGCTGCCGGGCCCCGCGGATCGCGCCGGCGTCCGTCACGTCGCACCGGTAGCCGCGCGCCTCGGCCCCGGACCGGCGCAGCTCCCCGACGGCGGCGTTGAGCGCGGCGTCGTTGACGTCGGCGACGAGCACGAAGGCGCGCCGCGCGGCGAAGCTCTTCGCCATCGCGAGGCCGATCCCCGACGCGCCCCCGGTGACGAGAACCCGCTTGCCGGCGAGATCGCGCATCCGTTCCTCCTGCCCGGATTGTAAGCCAACCCCCGCCGCGGCCGGCTTGCTATGCTGCCGGACATGCACCCGGCCCTGCGTCCACCCGCGCGCCGCGCCCCGTCGCTCGCCCTGGTCCTGCCGGCGCTCGCCCTGCTCCTGCCCGCGCTCGCCCTGCTTCCGACGCCCCTCGCCCTGCTCCTGCCGGCGATGGCCTTCGTGCCGGCCCTGGCGACCGAAGGGCCGGCCGCGGCGTCGACGTCGGCGTCGACGTTGGCGTCCCCGGCGGCGGCGGCGCCCACGGCAGCGGCGAGCACCGCGACGGCCGCGCCGCGCGCGCGCGCCTTCGTGGGCGCGCGGCTGCTGCCGGTCTCCGGCCCGCCGGTCGAGGACGGCGTGCTGCTGATCGAGGGCGGCCGCATCGCCGCGATCGGCCCCCGGTCCGCGGTGCGCGTGCCCGCGGGCGCCGAGGTCGTCGAGATGCAGGGGCGCACGATCATCCCGGGCCTCGTCGACTCGCACAGCCACGTCGGCGGCGCGTCCGGCGCGGACGGCAGCGGGCCGATCCAGCCCGAGGTGCGCGTGCTCGACGCGATCGACGCCCGCGACCCCGGCTTCCGGCGCGTCCTCGCGGGGGGCCTCACGACGCTCAACGTGATGCCCGGGTCGGGGTTCCTGTGCAGCGGGCAGACCGCGTACCTGAAGCCGCGTCGCGGCGCCCGCACGGTCGAGGACCTGCTGATCCGGGACGCGGACGGGCGCGCCCTCGGCGGGCTGAAGATGGCCAACGGCACGAACCCGCAGCGCGCGGCCGCGCCGTTCCCGGGCACGCGCGCGAAGTCCGCGGCGCTGGTGCGCGAGGCGTTCGTCAAGGCCGACGAGTACCGCCGCGCCGCCGCGCGGCCACCGAAGGAGGGCGAACCGCGCGCGCGCGACCTCGGGCTCGAGATCCTCGCCGAGGTGCTCGACGGCCGGCGCGTCGTGCACCACCACACGCACCGCGCGGACGACATCGCCACCGTGCTGCGGCTCGCGCGCGAGTTCGGCTTCAGGGTCGTGATCCAGCACGGCACCGACGCGCCGCTCGTCGCCGAGGACATCGCCAGGGCGGGGGTCCCGGTCTCGATGACGCTCGTCGATGCGCCGGGCGGGAAGCTCGAGACGACGCGGCTGACGTGGGACGCGCCCGCGCGGCTCGAGCGGGCCGGCGTGCGCGTTGCGATCAACACCGACGACTGGATCACCGACTCGCGCGCGCTGCTGCGCTCCGCGGCGCTCGCGGTGCGTGGCGGCATGTCGCGGGACGGCGCGTTGCGGGCCGTCACGCTCGAGGCCGCGCGGGTGCTCGACCTCGACCGGCGGGTCGGCTCGCTCGAGGCGGGCAAGGACGCCGACTTCGTCGTGCTCGACGGGGACCCGTTCGCGGTGCGCACGCAGGTGCTGGAGACGTGGGTCGAGGGGCGCCGGGTGTTCGACCGCGCGAACCCGGAGGACCGGCGGTTCGCCGTCGGCGGGTTCGGCGCGGGCCAGCCCACGCCCGCGTTCCTCTGCTGCGCCGGAGGTGCCGAGTGACCCGCCTGCATGAGGCCGTCCACACGATCGGTGTAGGGGCGGCCCTTGGGCCGCCCTCCGACGCGTTGCGGTCGAGCGTCGATCAGCACGCGGGCGCGCGGTCCGCGCACGCACTACAGGTGCGTCCACGAGTAGTAGGGCGGCCCGAGGGCCGCCCCTACAGGATCCTGATCGCCGTTCGGCTCGTCGTGACCATCGTGGCCGTCGCGGGCGTCGTGCTGGCCGCGGCCGGCCCCGCCGCGGCGCAGACGATCGCCGTGCGCGGCGCGCGCGTCTACACGATGGCCGGCCCGCCGATCGACGACGGCGTCGTCCTCGTGCAGGACGGCAAGATCGCCGCCGTGGGCCCCGCGTCGGCGGTCCGCGTGCCGGACGGCGTGCGGGTCCTCCGCGCCGCGGTCGTCACGCCCGGCCTCGTCGACGCGCGCGCGACGGTCGGCCTCGCCGGCTTCCAGAACCAGGCCCACGATCGCGACGAACTCGAGCGCTCCGGCCCCGGCCAGCCCGAGCTGCGCGCGATCGACGCCTTCAACCCGCTCGACCCGCTCGTCGAGTGGGTGCGCTCGTTCGGCGTCACGACGGTCAATACCGGCCACGCCCCGGGCGAGCTCGTCTCGGGCCAGACCATGATCGTCAAGACCGCGGGCGCGCCGGTGGACCGCGCGGTGCTGCGCGAGGTGTCCGCCGTCGTGGTCACGCTCTCGCCCGACTCGCTGAAGTCCGAAGGGAAGTCGCCCGGCACGCGCGCGAAGCAGGCGGCGATGCTGCGCGCCGAGCTGGTCCGGGCGCGCGAGTACATGGACCGGCACGCCGCCGCGAAGCCGGACGCGGCGCCGGCGCGCGACCTGCGGCTCGAGGTCTTCGCGCGCGTGCTGAGGCGCGAGCTGCCGCTGCTCGTCACCGCGCACCACGCGCGGGACATCGCGACGGCCCTGCGGCTCAAGCGGGAGTTCGGGTTCGACATGATCCTCGACGGCGGGGCCGAGTCGTACCTGCTCGCGGACGAGCTCGCGGCGGCGAAGGTGCCGGTCTTCCTGCACCCGCAGCTGGCGCGGTTCGCGGCCGAGCTGGAGAACGCGAGCCGCGAGACGCCGGCCGCGCTGCGCAAGGCGGGGGTGCCGTTCGCGATCCAGAGCGGTTACGAGTCGTACGTGCCGCGGGCGCGGGTCGTCCTGTTCGAGGCCGGCTACGCCGTCGCCGCGGGCCTCGGCTTCGAGGACGCGCTGGCCGCGGTCACCCGCGAGCCCGCCCGGCTGCTCGGGGTGGCCGACCGGGTCGGCTCGCTGGCCCCCGGGAGGGACGGCGACCTCGCGCTCTACGACGGCGACCCCTTCGAGTACACGACGCACTGCGTCGGGGTCGTCATCGAGGGCCGGATCGTGTCCGAGGTCGCCCACTGACCCGGGGCGGCCCCGGGATGGCCCGCCGGGCGCGGAATTGACGGTATTCTCCCCTTCGCCTATCCTTCGGCCTCGCTGGGCGCCGTAGCCAAGTGGTAAGGCAAGGGTCTGCAAAACCCTCATTCGTCGGTTCGACTCCGACCGGCGCCTCCAATCCCGAACTGACCACCAGTCTGAGCCTTAGGCGAAGGGCTCGGGCTGTCGTCAGGGCGGCCCCGATGGCCTGTTGGGCCAGAACGTGACCGAACGGCACGGGCCAGGAGTCCAGGGCGGGGGGTTCCCCCGATTCGCTCACGTAGCCCATAGTCGTGCGGATGTCGCTGTGCCCAAGCCACGCCCGCACACGTTGGATGGGAACGTCCGACTCGTTCGCCAGACGAGTGGCACAGAGGTGCCGTAGCCGGTGCAAACCGGGGTTTGCGGGGGCGCAACGGGCGAGCAGGGAATCGAGTCCCAGCGCCGTCTTGACAGTGCCTAGGAGCGGTTCGCCTTGGCGCGGCTCAAGGGCAGCGAGCGCAAGGGCCAATCGGAGGGTGCGCACCGGTCGACTGAGGATCGGGAGCGGCGCAACCAGCGAGCGATCTCGTGCGAGGGCACGCCCGATTCTCACAGCGCGAAAATGCGGGCGCGCTCGGCGGGCGCGAGATCGCCTACCAGTTCTCTGAGCCCGGCGCGGTGAGCATGCCAGTCTTGAGGGAGGCGATCAGTGCGTCAGCCTTCGCGCGCCCATCGGTCATCGCGTTGCGGACGATTGCGTAAGACCAGCCCTTGCCGACGTACTTTCTCCAGCGGAAAGCGGAAGCCCGCAACGCCCGGGGGGTTCGTGAGGACGAAGTCGGGGCGGGACGGAAGACTGGGGCGAGCGGCCGGTTGGTCGGGAGGGATGGGAGCGCGCTGCCGGGGTGCACCGTCGCAACTGCTTGGCCCACCAGTTGAGAGTGCACATGGGACCGATCTTAACTTGTTGGTTCTTGCTCAGTTAGGACAGTTCCGATCCCTCATCGCACATTCGGTGACCTTGGTATATATACCAAGGTCACTGTTCTGCAGAATCTTCGCCAAATTTGCGCCCCGTTGCCGACGAAGCACACTAGGTATATATACCTAGTGTGCAGCCACACGATTCCGAGCCTAGGCAACCTCCCCGGCGGAGAATGAAGCAGTCCGAGGCGAATGCGCTTGCCACCTCGGTTGCGGGTACGCTGCTTCAGCAGCGACGAGCTTTTACACTTGGGCTGCTGCGTCAGGAAATGCGCGCTGCGCGCCCTGACCTGCCAGCGATGCAGCAAAGCGAGAAGCGCGTCTTGGAAGTTCTCAAACAGCGATTTTCCGTCGCGGTCGTCAGCGTAAGATCCGAGGCGTACCAGCCCAGAACCCTCTTCGTTTTGCCTGGTGCCGATTCACTAGACGTAGCGCTCGCACTCAGAACGGACTCTTATCTCACCCACGCGACGGCGGTCTACCTCCACGGCCTGAACGACGAAATACCCCGAACCGTGTACGCCAACAAGGAGCAAGCGCCCAAATCGGCCCCGCGCCGTGCCTTGACACAAGAGAGCCTGAACCGAGCCTTCGCTGCTCGGCAGCGAACGTCAGAATACATCTTCACATACGGGAACCACCGAATTGTTCTGGTCGCGGGCAAAGCGACGTGGAACTTCGGCGTGACGAGAATCCGACACGCCGGGATTGAACTGCCGGTTTCCGACATACCGCGCACATTGATCGATATCGTGGTGCGCCCTGCGTACGGTGGCGGAGTGCACGCGATCCTCGAAGCGTTTCGCGGAGCCATCGGGCGGGTTACCGGTGCGCAGATGGTGGAGTATCTCAAGTACTTAGACTACGTATACCCATACCATCAGGCGATTGGCTACTTACTTGAACGTTCTGGTCACCCAGAAGAGGTCTGGTCACCCTTGTACGATTTGGGCGGGAACTTCGATTTCTTTCTAGCGCACGCCCTAAAGCGGACACGCTACAACAGCAAATGGCGGCTATTCGTTCCAGAGAACCTGTAGCCGTCGAGCCTCATCCGCGACAAAGTCAAAGTAGAAATCATAGTCGTGCGCAGGGGGTGGTGAGGCGGAGGCGAGGCGATCCCAGTCGGAGCGATGCGTTTCGCGAGTTTCGCCGATCTTCGCCAGCAACTCGAGGGGTACGTGTTTGGTCGCAAAAATTGCCCTGAACAGTTCGAGGTTCTCAGGAAGTTGTAGGTTTATCGAGAGTTTCGTCACAACTGCATAAATATCGAAGAAGTCTCGTGCTCGTGCTCGCGCGCTCCTGTGTACAATGGCCGTGTACTGTGGATGCTGCTGGCAAATTGCACGGAACTTCTCGACCACACACATTTCTTCCGTGTATACAAAGATCTCACCGTGCCCAATTGGCTTCCGGACCTTATCGCGGCAGTACTCGTGCTTGCTTATGTCAATAATGAAGGTTCGGCCTTGTAACGAATCTACAGGAACAGAATTGAACCGCAGTTTCTCAATGCTATGCTGGTGGGCAACAAGCAGTTCCTTGCGGATCACCTTGAAGGTCACCCGATAACCACCCCACCATGGAATGGGCGGGCCAGCATCGGGCGGTGGAAGTTGACGCATGCTGGCATCCAGTAGCGCAAGCCCAGCGCGGTCCAACCGCCGAGCGAGCGCGTCCAAAACGCGCCCCTCTATCGCTACCAAGTCGGCGAAGTCCCCGTCAATCGAAAAGTCAAGGTCAACGGAACCGCGATCTATCAGTTCGTAGACCAGTTCCAGCGCATTGCCTCCCTTCAGGACAAGTACTTCGAGCAAAACGTCGTCCTCAAGCAGTCCCTCCAGAATGATGCGTCGCAGTTCACTCGGGTTCATCGGGCGGTTCCTCGCGAGGCGCCTATTCAACAACGGAACAGAGCTCTAGCGGAATCGCTGCCCAAAATCCCGCCGAACCCTGGCAAGCCACGGTTTACGTTCCGCGGGCGCTTGTACGCGCTGTGCGCCTCGCTGCGGCCGATGCGGGCTCCGGCGACCTAGGGCCGTCAGGGCGTGAAGACTCCCCGGTACCCGGCGGGCCCACTCGTCTAACGGCGAGCCATGTTCGCTCCTTCCCTCACAGCCCAGCGACCGCCCCAGGCGGCCATGTGGTCTCCGGGAAAGAGCGGCCAGGGCTACCGTCAGCCCAGAGGACCCCACTTCCCGTGGACAGGACTGGCACCCCGCGTCTGTGTCCCGGGTCGGACACCCGCGGGCCAGACACAGAAACGCCCCACTCAGGTCCTTCCGAGCGACCGGTAGATTGCTTTGAACTGGTCGCGGAGCCGGAAGCGTTCGTTCGTGCGGGTAGCGTTCCCGAGAGCCGGGCCCGCGAACGCCAAAAATAGCTCCCACCCGACCCGAAGGAGGCTGTCCACCTTCCGCGACCATCGTCTACCGAGCGCGCTGCGCTCTGGCATCAAAGCGGCCTGCAGGGCGTCCCGCTTCAGGAAGAACTCACTCCGGAAGGTGAACCAGTCCTCGCGGTGGTCCTTGCGTGGCGTTCTTCCCCCCGCGATCTGGTCCACGAACTGGTAGAACTCTCCAGCGGCGGCGAGCGCCGCAGCGCGTCGGTTCGCGCGATTCGTGAAGTAATGACGGCTCCAGACTAGGAGAGAGCAGAGGGCGGCGAGAAACGTAGCTAGGATTGTCTCGTACGCGTTCCACCACGGGCGAGTCTATCTCTCCCAACCCTGGTTGTGGACGGCGAGCAGCAAACTCCTGAACCTGGTACCGGACGGCTCGCGCTGAGGGTCGTCTCACCGTCACAGACTGACACCACTCAGCGCACCCGGTCCCGTCCCAGGTGCAACGCGGCGGCCGCGACGCCGTCCACCACGCGCGCCATCCGGCCATAGTCCAGCGTGTCCGCGGTGTCCGACGGCCGGTGATAGTGCGGATTCCGCAGGAACGCGGTGTCCGTGATCATCACGGCCGGGAAGCCGGCGTCCCAGTAGTTCCGGTGGTCCGAGAGGTCCGCCCCGAGGATCGGCGGGCCGGAATAGCTGACGAGCCGGGCCGCGTCCGCGCCGCGGAACGCGCGCTTGATCTCGCGCGCGAGGCGGCGTTCCTGCCAGCGTCCCACCGCGACGGCGAAGTCGCCGTGCCGCGGGTAGATCCACTCGACCAGCAGCGCCCGCCGCGGCTGCCGCTCCGTGTAGTAGCCGATCATCTCGAGGCCGAGCATCGCGCGCACCTCCGGCCGGGCCGTGCGCGCCCCGTCGCGCAGGCCGCGCGCGTGCACCGCGCTCCCCATGCCCGGCCCGCCGAAGAACGGCGGCTCCTCGGTGCTGTAGGCGACGAGTTCGATCGCGACGTCGGGACCCCGAGCGGCGAGCAGCCGCGCCACCTCGAGCAGGCCCGCGACGCCGCTCGCGTTGTCGTCGGCCCCGGGCAGCTCCCCGAACACGTCGTAGTGCGCGCCGATCACGACGAGCGGACCCGAGTCCGGCCCGAGCCGCCCGATCACGTTGACGAACGACCGGCCGTCGGCCTCGTAGGGCTGCTCGACGACGCGCGCGCCCGTCTTCTCCAGCTCCGCCCGGATGTAGGCGGCGGCGCGGGCCAGGCTCTCGGGGTGCCGGAAGCTGCGCGGCGGCGCGAGGCCGGCGAGGAACTCCACGTGCGCGCGGAGGGCCGCCGCGTCCGCGCGCGGCCCGGGGTCGTAGGGGATCGACCCCCACGCCGGCTGGCGCACGACGATCGCCGCGATGCCGCCGATCACGACCACGCCGACGGCGACGCCGGCGGAGATGCGGAGCGCGCCTGCCACGAGCCGGTTCATCGGTCACCCGTCCGCGGGCCGCGGCGGAAAGGCCGGGGCCAAGGCCGTCGCGGCCGGGCCCGGGCCGGTCTATGTTCGTGGCCGGAGGATGCCATGGGCGCCGACGCCGTGCCCCGCTTCCGCGGGGGCGTGAACATCGCCGTGAAGGTCCCGCCGCCTCAGTTCGACGAGACCGTGCGCTTCTACCGCGAGACGCTCGGGCTGCCCTGCCGCGTCGAGGAGAGCGGCAGCGCGGTCGTCGAATACGGCCCGAACCGGCTCTGGCTCGACCCGGTGCCGACCGCGAGCCACGCCGAGGTCTGGCTCGAAGTCGTCGCGGACGATCCCGAGGCCGCCGCGGCCCACCTCGCCCGCGCGGGCGTCGTGCGGCGCGACGAGATCGAGCCGCTGCCCGACGGGTTCCGCGGGTTCTGGGTCGCGAGCCCCGCGGGCACGATCACGCTCGTGACGGAGCCCGGCGCATGAGCGCCCGGGACCACGACGCGCCGGACCACGGCGCCCCGGACCACGACGCGCCGAACCAGGATGCGGCCCTCGCCGCCGACCTCGCCGCGATCGAGGAGCTGCACCGGCGCGACGCGGAGGCGTGCCGGCGCGGCGACCACGCGACGCTCCGCTCGCTGATGTCGGACGACGCGGTGATCCTGCCGCCGGGCGGCGCGGTCGTCCGCGGGCGGGCCGCGCTCGACGCGAGCTTCGCCGCGATGGCCTCCGCGATGGAGGGCGTCGAGGTGCTCGACTACCGGCTCGACTTCGACGAGGTGCGCGTCCTCGGCGCGTTCGCGTTCGAGTGGGGCACGATCAGCGGCGCCATGCGCCGCGGCGGCGGCGTCCCCGAGACGTCGAGCTACAAGGTGCTGCGGATCCTGCAGCGGCAGCCCGACGGCGCGTGGAAGGTGCACCGCACGATCTGGAACGACAACCCGGAGGCGCCCTGACATGAGGCCGATCAAGCGGATGGTTGCCATCGTCGCGGCGCTGGCCACGTTCCCGCTCGTGTCCTCGACGGCCGCCCGCGCCGGCGACCTGCGCGACCTCGCGTGGCTCGCGGGCTGCTGGCAGCAGCGCGGCGAGGACCGGCTGGTCGAGGAGCAGTGGACCGCGCCGCGCGGCGGCACGATGGTCGGCCTGAGCCGCACCGTCGCCGCGGGGAAGACGACGGCCTACGAGTTCATGCTGGTCGAGCAGATCGGCGACAAGCTGCGCTTCACCGCGCGCCCCTCGGGCCAGCAGGGGGCGAGCTTCGCGGAGGAGGCCGCGGACGCGACGTCGGTGACCTTCGTAAACGCCGCGCACGACTTCCCGCAGCGCGTGCGCTACCGCCGCCTGCCGGACGGGACGGCCGTCGGCCAGATCGAGGGCACGGTGAAGGGGGAGAGACGCGTCGTCGACTTCCCGCTCGTGCGCGTGCCCTGTCCGCCCGGATAGAACGGCGAACGGACTCCGAAGACCGAGGCAGCCCCTCCTGATTTTCACACCTCGCGGGGGAGAACCCCCGATTTCCCACAGCGCGCCGGTCCCGGCTGCCCCGGCACGCTTCCGACGCCACCCATCCGGTCCCATTTCGAACATCTCCGGGCTTGGACGGACGACTCGCCGCGGGCGCCGGGTGTGCGCCGCCTCCGGTTTTCGGGCCAAGTGTGGAAACAAGGCCCTTCTCCCCCCGGTGGTGTGGGAATTCGGGGGTTCTCCCCTCGCGGCGCGGTCCCGCCGGCCATCTCGGGGCCTGCCCGCGCCCCGCCCCTCAGCGGCGCGGGCCTGAGCCCCCGCCCCTCAGCGGCGCAGGAGCGCCGTGGCCACGCGCGGGTCGATGTCGGCGCCCGGCTCGAGCAGGCCCAGGTCGTCCTCGAGGCGCGCCGCCAGCGCGCCGGCGAGCGGCCCGAGTCCCAGCGCGGCGCACGCCTCGTGGAAGCGCGGCGTCACGCGGCGCGGCGTCCCCGCCGAGAGCATCGCCCCGGCGGCGTCCGCGGCCGCCCCGCGGTCCAGGGGCGCCGGCCGCGCGGGCCGCCCCAGCACGACGTTCGCGACCGTCGTGAGGGCCACCGAGAACCAGTCCACCTCGTCGGGCCCGCGATACAGCGGCGGCGGGTCCAGCTCCGGCAGCTCCTCCGGCCCGGCGCCCAGCCGCCCCTCGAGGAACGCCCCCAAGGCGTCCAGAACGTCGAGGGTCGCGTCCGCCGCCGCGAGGTCCGCGGCGTCGCGGAACGGGCGCGCCTCCTCGAGCCCCGCCTCCGGCCCCGCGAAGACGGGCCGGGCCTGGAGCAGCCCGTCCAGCAGGTCCCGCCGCTCCGGGTCGAGCCGCTCGCGGGCCCGCCGGACCCGCGCCAGCCAGCCGGCGGCGAGGGCCCGGGCCCGGGCCGCGCGCTGCCGGACGGCGGCGACGCCGGCGCGGTTGAGGTCGAAGACCGACAGGCCGGCCAGCGCCTTCGGCCCGAGCCGCCGCAGGTCGCCCCCGGCGAGTTCCAGGAGGCCGATGTTGACCATGCCGAGCGCCGTGGCGAGCCCGTCCTGGTGCGTCCCGGGATCCCCCAGCGGGGCGAGGCTCGCGACCGCGAACCGGTTTCCCAGCCGGACCAGGTCGGCGACCAGCCGCTCGCGCTGCTCGACGGGCAGCCGCAGGGCGGCCTCGCCCAGGCGCGTGAGCCCCGGCGCGCGGAGCGGGACCGGCAGCAGGGACGGATCTGCGGCCTCCGGGGCGGCGTCGTCCGCGCCGGCGTCGACCGCGCCGCCGTCGCCGGCGGCGCTACTGCCCGGGCCGGCCTCGCCCGGGCCGGCAACGCCCGAGCCGCCCACGGGGTCCGGCAGCTCGGCGAGCCGCCGCGCGATGCGGGCCGGGTCCCCCGGCGCGGCGGCCCAGACCTCGGCCGCCTCGTCGAACTCCGGGAACCCCTTCTCGGCCATCCGGGAGATCCGGCGCTGGTACGCGCCCTCCTCCAGCTCGGGCGGGACGGCCCACAGCACCCGCTCGAGCAGCGCCTCGTAGGCCGGGCGGTCGACCACGCGCAGGCGGGTCAGGCCGCCCCAGAGCGCGACCGCGGCGGCGTCCGGGGCCTCGTCGCGTTGTTCGACGTAGTAGGTCCCGTCGAGCGTGCCGACCGGCCGGTCGGGAGGCCAGAACGCGGGATCGGACGACTCGTCGAGCTTGTAGACGTGCAGCAGCCGCGTGAGCGCCAGGACGACCAGTTCCTCGTCGGCCTCGCGCAGCCAGCGGACCACGGCCTCCGGGTCCGCCTGGTGCAGCGCGGCGAGCCACTCGCCCGCGGGCCCGGACTCGAAGCGGTCGCGCTCCCACCCGTCGACGTCGAACAGGAACTCGACCTGGTGCGTCGAGGCGTGCGCCAGCAGCGGCAGCGCCGCGTCCAGCCCCGCCTCGACGAGGGTCAGGAAGAGCTCCTGCGCCGGGAGCAGGCGGACGAGGTCGGCCGGCCGCGGCGCGCCGAGGATCGCGGCCACGCGCTCGACGGGCGGCAGCGAGAGCAGTTGCCGCCGGCGGAGCGCCAGCGCACGCGTTCGTTCGTCCATGGCCTTCGATTATGGCGGGGGTTGATGCGGACCGGACGGCGGGACGGGAGGCGTCGGCGAGGGGAGATGCGACTCCGCGGGGCACGGGCGGCCCCGCGGTTCGGTTCAGGACGCGAGAACTGTCTTTCTGGGCGCGAGCGTGACGACCGTCAAAGCCGCGGGCAGCTTCTGAGCCAGCGCGGCCGGCTGCAGCAGTGGGCAACTGCAGCGCACGCACATCGCCCGATCGAGGTCCTCGTCGTGGACAGAGTTGTGCTGTCCACATACGCACACGATCGTGACGAACATTGGATGTCTCCCCAGTCTGTCCCCGCGCAGGAATATGCGGTGATTACGTCGTGCTACCAGCCCTTTTTTTCTGCGGCGAGGCGGAGAATCGTTCTCGACCAGTCGCCTTTGTTCCGTGGTGCCCGCGCGCGTTGCCCCGTCGCCGGATGGGCCTTTCCTGTCGCCACGACGTGGCCACGCGGCGGAGAGCGCGGGGGGCACTAGGATGGAAGGCGCGAGGCTCCTGCCCGAGGAGGCGTCATGACCGTGTTCGCCCCGTTCATCGTGATCATCGTGATTCTCTCGGTGGCCATCGCGGCCATCGTCGCGCAGCGTCGCCGCATGGCCGGAGGCGGACGCGCCGGCGCCGGCGTCGGCCTCAAGATCGGCGACGTCAACCTCCCGCCGATCGCGCGCGTGGCGTGGATCGTGCCCGTCGTGTTCGCGCTGCTGTTCCTGGTCGCCTCGATCAAGGTCGTCCCGGTCGGACACGGCCTCGTGATCTTCAACACCGTCAGCAAGTCGTTCCACATGGCGCACCAGGGCGTCGCCTTCGTCTGGCCGCTCATCAGCGCGACCGAGCTGTACGACCTGCGCCGGCTCGAGTACACGATGTCGGGCACGCAGGGCGAGGGGCGGCGCGCCGACCGCGACGACTCGCTCTGGTCGCCGACCCGGGAAGGCCTGCAGGTCGGCATCGACATCACGCTCTGGCACCACATCGACCCGACGAAGGTCGTCGACATCCACCAGCGCTGGGGGCCCGACTACGAGGAGAAGTTCGTGCGGCCCGCGCTGCGGTCGGTGATCCGGCTCGTCATCTCCGAGTACGCGGTGATGGATGTCTACTCGGCCCGGCGCGCCAACATCCAGGACGAGATCAACATGAAGATTCGCACCCTGATCCAGAAGGAGGGCTTCTTCGTGGACGAGGTCGTGCTGCGCGACGTGCGCTTCACCGACGAGTTCGCGAAGGCGATCGAGAACAAGCAGATCGCGCAGCAGGGGGCCGAGCAGATGAAGTACACGCTCGAGAAGGAGCAGCGCGAGGCAGAGCGCAAGGTGATCGAGGCCGAGGGGCGCGCGAAGGCCATCGACACGATCACGAGCGCGCTCGCGAAGAACCCGGACTACATCCGGTACCTCTACGTGGACAAGCTGTCGGACAAGGTGTCGGTGATCGTCTCCGACCAGCCCACCATCATCGACCTCAAGAACCTGAAATAGCATGTAGGGCCGCGGCGACATGTAGGGCCGCGGCCTCGCCGCAGGCGATGGCCGCCCCACCACCGCCTCGCCGCAGGCGATGGCCGCCCCGTCGGCCCCGTCACCGCGGGCGCCGCACGGATCCGCGCGTCAGCGCCGCGCCAGCCGCAGCGGCGCGCCGAACGGCGTCGCGCACGGCGACCCGCCCGCGTACCACAGCGTCACCGCGTCCGGGCCCACGGCGACCCGCGCCAGGCTGACGGTGACCGCGTCGTCCCGGTGCATGCAGACCGAGAACGGCCCCGGCGCCGGCTCGTGCGAGCGATGGAACCGCTCGAGCGCGCCGGCGTCCGCGGGAGGCGCGGCGCCGGCGCGCAGGCGCTCGAACGCCGCGCGCCGCGTGCGGCGCGCGCCGTCGGCGTCGTAGCCGGACGACGCGAACGGCAGGTCGTCGTCCCCGAGGTCCCGCGCGACCACGCGGCGGCCGTCCCACTCGACGAGCCGCGGCGGCTCGCCGGGTCCGAACGCGACCGCGCTGAACGGTCGGTAGTCCGGGAGCGGGGCGCCGGCCAGCAACCCCGCCGCCTCGCGGCCGCTCCCCGCGGCGGCGGCCCCGAGCACCAGCCGCCCGCGGCTGGTGTACTCCGCGGCGGCGCGGCCCTCCCGCGGCCCGTCCGCCCCGGCGTACAGGTTGAGCATGCAGACGGTGACGCCGCGTTCGTTGGCGAGCAGCCAGGTGCCCCCGAAGTCCCCGTCGCGCGGCGCGAGGAAGCGCACGCCGTCGACGGCGTCCGCGCGCGGCGGCTCGGCGGGGAGCCGCGTGCGGCGCTCGTCGCGACTGAACAGGACGTCGTACGACGCGCCGCGGATGGCCCAGCTCAACGTGCACACGCGTCGAGCTTACTGCGTACCGTGTGATCCGGGGAGGGGACGCGCCGTCACTGCAGGGGCGTCACCTCGGACGCGGGCCGGACGATCAGCACCAGCCCGCGCGCCCCGGTGACGATCACCGGCCGCCCCGCGAGGATCGTCGCGTCCGACTCGGCGCGGAACGTTTCGCTGCCGACCCGCACGAGGCCCCGCGGGGCGACGTCCGTCAGGACGACGCCCCGCTCGCCCACGAGGCGCTGCGACGCGTCGGGCTCCCGGTGGTACGCGCGCCGCACCAGGGGATACAGCAGCGCGTCCTTCGCGACCCAGGCGGCGAAGAGCAGCAGGGCCAGCCAGCCGGGCAGCCAGCCCCAGTGGTGCGCGAGCGCGAGCGCGGCCGCCGCCAGCCCGTAGCCCGGCAGCTGGTAGAGCGTGTAGCGCAGGGCGGGACGCATGTCAGTCACGTCGGGGCCGCATCGTCAGGCGCGTCGGTCGCGCGTCGTCCGTCGCGTCGGTCGCGCGTCGTCAGTCGACGTGGATCGCAACCCCCGCCTCGCCGAGGCGGCGCAGCATGTGGCCCAGCAGCACGTCGTCCTCGCCGAACTTCTCCGCGGGCACGAGGCCGGTGAAGGGCAGTTCGCCGTCGAGGAACAGCCGCGCGGCCACGACCGCCGGCAGGCCCGTCGTGCGCGACATCGAGGAGTCGGCGGTCAGCGGGTCCGTGCGGTCGAGGATGTCCGCCGTGAGCGTGCAGGGCGCGCCGTCCTTCTCGCCGCTCGCGGTCACGCGCATCACGGTGAGCTCCTGCTCGCCGGGGTCGAGCCGCCACGCGCGGAACAGCAGCCGCATCGTCACGTCGATCGGCCGCACGGGACGGCCCTCCACCTCGACCGGGCTCTCCGAGAAGAACCCGAGGTCGCGCAGCAGCCGCATCCGCTCGGCGTGGCCGGGGTAGCGCAGCGTCTTCTCGCGCAGGTTCGGCACCTGCAGCGTGGTCAGCAGCGTGCGCAGGCCGTCGGTGTTGAACGCCTCGAGCGTGCCCACGCCGGGCAGGTCGACGAGTTCCACGCCGGTGAGCGCGGGCAGCACCACGACCCGGCCCCCCTCGCGCAGCCGCGCGGGTCGCGTGTACTCCTCGATCACGTCCACGGGCGAGAACGGCGCCTTGTACTCCGTCGGCCAGCGGCGCACCGCGGGCAGGCCGCCGACCATGATCGTCGCCTCGTCGGCGCGGTCGAGGCGGCGGCTGAGGTGCAGCGCGAGCATGCCGCCCAGGCCGGGCATGACCCCGCAGTCGACGACGGCGAGCAGCCCGCGCGCGCGCGCGATCGCGTCGAGCGGCCACGGGTCCTCGGGGAAGAACGAGATGTCCACGAGGTTCCGGCCGCGCTCCAGCACGCGCTGCGCCGTGCGGTAGCCGAGGAAGCCGGGCATCGCGCCGACGACGACGTCCGCCTCGGCGACGGCCGTGGCGAGCGCGGCCTCGTCGGCGAGGTCGAGCGCGCGCCCCTCGACGCCGTGCACGGAGAGGGCGCGCACCGCCGCCTCGTCGCGATCGAACGCGAGCACCCGCAGGTCCCCGCGCCGCGCGAGGCTCCGCGCCATGAAGCCGCCGACCATCCCCGCGCCCAGCACCACGACGCACTTCCGCCGCTCGTCCATGTCCGTCTCCCAGAAGGGGGGAAGCCGTAATGGTACCGCCCGGCCGCGGTCCGGCGCGTGCGGCCGAATCCCGGACGCGCCGCCCGGACGGATCGGCACGCCCGGGACCCCGGACGGGGTCCGGGACCGGCCGCCCGCGTCCGCGGGGATCCCGGGAGCCGCTGGCGCCGCGATTGCTTCAGGAAAGGGCGGACGACGGTTTCGCATCGCAAGGAGGCGACGATGTTCATGCCCGTGCTGCTCACCCTGGCGTTCGTCGGGTTCCTGTTCTGGATCGGCACCCACAAGCAGGCGTGACGCGCGTCCGCACGCGCCCCGCGCCTCTCGATTCGCGGCTCGCCTACCGATCCCGATCCTCTCTCTCTCTCTCTCTCTCTCTCTCTCTCTCTCCTCCGGCTCCACACCCCCCTGGTCCGGCGCGGCCCCTCGGGCCGCGCCCTTTTTGTTGCGGGAAGGCTCAGAGCGCGGGGACGGCGAGGAGGAACTCGATGCTGCGGAACAGCGCGGCGGGCTCGATCGGCTTCGACACGTAGTCGTCCATGCCCGCCGCGAGGCACGCCTCGCGGTCGCCGGCCATCGCCAGCGCGGTCAGGGCGATGATCGGCGTGTGCCGCGCCGGCCCCTCGGCCTCGCGGATCAGGCGCGTGGCGTCGAGCCCGTCCAGGCCCGGCATGTGGACGTCCATCAGGATCACGTCGAAGCGCCCGGACGCCGCGGCGTCCACCGCCGCCCGGCCGTCCGCGACGGGGACGACGGTGTAGCCGCGCCGCTCGAGCAGCCGCACGGCGAGCCGGCGGTTGATCGCGTTGTCGTCCGCGAGCAGCACCCGCGGTCCCGCGCCCGGCCGCGCCGCGCGCCCCGGAGCCCCCGCGGGCGGCGCCTGCCCTGTCGTGGTCCGCGCCGTGGCGGCCGGCGCCGTCGAGGCCGGTGCCACCGCGTCCGCGTCGCCGCGGGGCCCCGGCGGGCTCAGCGCCGGGAGGCCGACGGGCGGGGCCGTCGCGCCGACCTCGATCGGGATCCAGACGAAGAACGTGCTGCCGCGGCCCGGCTGGCTCTCCACCTCGATCTGCCCGCCCATCAGCGCGACGAGGCGCGCCGAGATCGAGAGGCCGAGCCCGGTCCCGCCGAAGCGCCGCGTCGTCGAACTGTCGCCCTGCGCGAAGGCCTCGAAGATGCGCGCCTGCTGCTCGGGTGCGATGCCCGGGCCGGTGTCCTCGACGGCGAACATCAGCCGCGCCTCGTCGTCGCCCTGCGCGACCGTGGCGATCACGGTGACGCCGCCGGACTCCGTGAACTTGATCCCGTTGCCGACGAGGTTGAGCAGGACCTGGCGCAGCCGCAGGGGATCGCCGACGACGACGTCGGGCACGCTCGAGTCGATCGTCGCCGCGACGGTGAGCCCCTTCTCGCCGGCGCCCGGCGCCACGCCGCGCACGCACTCGTCCACCAGCTCGCGCAGCCGGAACGGCACGCGCTCGAGCGTCAGCCGGCCCGCCTCGACCTTCGAGATGTCGAGGATGTCGTTGATCAGCCCCAGCAGCGACCGTCCCGACTGGAGGATCAGCTGCACGTACTCGCGCTGCTCGTCGTCGAGCCGTGTCGCCTCGAGGAGCTGCGCGAGGCCGATCACGCCATTCATCGGCGTGCGGATCTCGTGGCTCATGTTGGCGAGGAACTCGGACTTCGCCCGCGTCGCCACGAGCGCGTCCTCGCGCGCGAGCCGCAGCGCCCGCTCGCCGGCGACCCGCTCCGTGACGTCGCGGGCCACGCCGACGAGCCCGAGCACGGCGCCGTCCGGGCCGACGAGCGCCGACTTGGTGGTTTCGAGGTGCCGCGGGCCGTCCGGGGTCGCGATCTCGGAGACGCCCCGGAACGGGCCGCGCCCCGCGAGCACCTCGCGGTCGACGGCGCGGTCCCGCGCGGCTTCCGCCGGCGGGGAGAAGTCGTCGTCGTCGCGGCCGACGATCGACCGCTCCGGGTCGCCGGTGAGGAACGCGCGCACCGCGCGGTTCCCGGCCGTGTACCGGCTGTCGAGGTCCTTCGCGAAGATCAGGTCCGGCACCGCGTCGATCATCCGCCGCAGCAGGCCGGCCGCGTCGTCCTGAACCACGGTCCCTGCGGGCGGGACCACGGTTCCCGTTGGCGGAACCACGGTTCCCGCGGGCGGGACCACGGTTCCCGCGGGCGGAACCACGGCCACCGGCGTGAGGTACCCGCGGAAGCAGCTGACGAACCCGCCGGCGCTCCGGTCGGCCGCCATGACCACGCGGACCGCCGGGGGCGCGCCCTCGCCCGGGGCGCGCAGCCGGAAGACGTGCTCGACCGCGTCCCCGTCGGTGCGCACGAGCGCGCGCAGCGCGGCCGCGAACGGGGCGCGGTCGTCCGGATGGAGCGCGTCCGCGAGCGAGCGGCCCGCGGCGATCTCGCGCGCGGCCGGGCCGAGGACCTCCGCGGCGCCGCTGGCCGAGCGGATGAGCCAGGGCTCCCGGACGGCCCACACCACGACCGCCACCCTGCCCTGGGGCAGGTCGCGCGCGGGGGGAGGACCGGAGTCCGGGGCCAAGGGGTTGCCTCGCGGCGGGGGGATCCGTCCGGGCCGGCGCCCGAGTCCCACCCCCACACGTCCTATCGGCCATGGCTGCCGGTTCTGGACCGGCCGCGGGCGGCAATTCCGCGGCCGCGGCCTATCTGCGCCCGCCTCCGGGCCGCCTGCGCGCGCCCGCCTGCCGCCGGCCTACCGCCCGCTGCCGTCCGCTGCCGCCCGCGTGCGACGCCCCGCGCGGCCACCGGTCCCGGGTGGCGCACCAGCGGGCGCTCCGTGCCCGCCGGGCGCGATAAGCTCGCCGCGAGGAGACCCTGACGCATGCGTGCCATCGCCCGCCTGATCCGGTTGTGTGCTCCCTCCCTGCCGCTCGCCGCCGCGCTCGCGGCCGCCGCCCTCGCGACCCCGGCGCTCGCGGTGGACCCCAAGGACACCCTGCTGCTGCGCGACCCGGCGATCAGCGCCGCGCGGATCGCCTTCGCCTACGACGGCGACCTGTGGGTCGCCGGGCGGGACGGGCAGAACCCGCGCCGCGTGACGACCGCCCCGGGCGTCGAGGGCGTGCCCGCGTTCTCGCCCGACGGGTCGCTGCTGGCCTTCAGCGGCAACTACGACGGCAACGTGGACGCGTACGTCATGCCCGCCGACGGCGGCGCGCCGCGCCGGCTGACCTGGCACCCGGGTGACGACGTCGTGCAGGGCTTCACGCCCGACGGCGCGTCCGTCGTGTTCACGTCCGTGCGCAGCGCGTACACCGGCCGCTACCGGCACGTCTACACCGTGCCCGTCGCGGGCGGCGTTCCGCGCCGCGTGCCGGTGCCCACCGCGTACAAGGCGACCTTCTCCCCGGACGGGAAGACGCTGGCCTACCAGCCGCTGCGCGACGCGTTCACGCAGTGGAAGAACTACCGCGGCGGACAGGCCTCGCGGATCCTGCTGCTCGACGTCGCGACGCTCGCGATGACGGCCGTGCCCCAGCCGGAGGGGCGCTGCAACGACACCGACCCGGTCTGGGTCGGCGGCGCCCTCTACTTCAGCTCGGACCGCGAGGGCGAGTTCGACCTGTACCGCTACGACCCGGCCGCGCGCGCGGTCGCGCGGGTGACGTCGTACGGCGACGGGTTCCCCGTGCTGAACGCCTCCGGCGGGGGCGGGGCGATCATCTTCGAGCACGCCGGGCGCCTGCACACGCTCGTGCCGGGCCAGCCGGCGCAGCCGCTGAAGATCGGCGTCCCCGCCGACCTCCGCGAGACGCGGCCGCGCTTCGCCAGCGGCCCGGAGTGGGTCCGCAACGTGAGCCTCGCGCCGGACGCCAAGCGCGTCGCGGTGGAGTACCGCGGCGAGATCGTCACCGTGCCCGCCGAGAAGGGGGAGCCGCGCAACCTGACGCGCTCGCCGGGCGCGAACGACCGCGCGCCGTCGTGGTCGCCCGACGGGCGCCGGATCGCCTACCTGTCGGACGGCGGCGGCGAGTACGCGCTCTACGTCGTGGACCAGGCCGGCTCGAAGGAGCCGCGGCGGATCGTCCTCGGCGGCGCCGGGTTCTACGGCGACCCGCGCTGGTCGCCCGACGCCCGGCGGATCGCGCTCGTGGACGCGTCGATGACGCTGTACGTCGTGGACGTGGAGAGCGGCAAGGCGACGAAGGTCGCGTCCGAGGAGGTCTACAACCCGATCCCGACGCTCGTCTCGGCGTGGTCGCCGGACTCGAAGTGGCTGGCGTACACGCTCAACGCGCACGGCCTGATCCGGACCGTCTACGTCTACTCGGTGGCGGAGGGGAAGTCCTGGCCCGTCAGCGACGGGCTGACCGAGATGGGCGAGCCGGTGTTCGACCCGAACGGGAAGTACCTGTACATGATCGGCTCGACCGACGCCGGCCCGCTGAAGGACTGGTTCGCGCTGTCGAGCCTCGACATGCAGACCACCTACCGCGTCTTCGCGGTGACGCTCGCGAAGGACGGCCCGACGCCGATCCCGCCGGAGAGCGACGAGGTCACGGCGGAGCCCGAGACGTCGGAGGACGCGACGCCGCAGGCGCCGGGCAAGAAGCCGTCGGTGAAGCCGCCGAAGAAGGGCGCGGGGGAGGAGGCGGAGGCCGAGGAGACGCCCGACGCGACCGAGAAGGCGGCGGACGAGAAGCCGAAGAAGCCGGCCAAGCCCCCCGAGGTGAAGGTCGACACCGAGGGGCTGACCGAGCGGATCACGCCGCTGCCGATCACCGGCGGGACGCTGCGCAACCTGCGCGTCGGCGCGACCGGCGAGATCTACGTGCTGCGGGCCAAGGAGGCGGTCGGGTTCGAGGTCTGGTCCAAGCCGGGCGAGGTCGTCCGCTTCACGCTCGAGAAGCGCGAGCCGAAGACGATCGCCACGGACGCGACCGGCTTCGAGGTCTCGAAGGACGGCAAGAAGATCCTCTGCTCGTTCGAGGGCGCGATGGTGATCGCCGACGCGTCCGGCGACGTCTCCCCCGCGAAGGGGAAGCTGCCGTTCGAGAAGGTCTCGGTCCGGGTGGAGCCGCGGGCGGAGTGGAAGCAGGTCTTCGACGAGGCCTGGCGCATCAACCGGGACTACTTCTACGACCCCGGCTTCCACGGCGTGAGCTGGCCGGCGGTCAAGAAGAAGTACGAGCCCTACCTCGAGCACGCCGCGACGCGCGGCGACGTCGAGCGGCTGATCGTCTGGATGGCGAGCGAGCTGTCGGTCGGCCACAGCTACAGCGGGCCGGGCGAGACGATCCAGAAGCCCGCGAAGGTGGCGGTCGGCCTGCTCGGCGCGGACTTCGAGGTCGCGAACGACCGCTTCCGCTTCGCGAAGATCTACGTCGGCACGGACGGCTCGCCGGAGATGCGCTCGCCGCTGCGCGCGCCCGGCGTCAACGTGCGCGAGGGGGAGTACCTGCTCGCGGTGGACGGCGTCCCCGTCAAGGCCACGGACGAGGTCTACCGCTGGTTCGAGAACACGGCGAAGAAGCAGGTGCGCCTGACCGTCGGCGGCGACCCGGCGGGGAAGGGCTCGCGCGAGGTCACGGTCGTGCCGCTCGAGTCCGAGGGCGCGCTGCGCTACCGCGACTGGGTGGAGTCGAACATCCGCTACGTGGACGCGAAGAGCGGCGGCCGCCTGGCCTACGTGCACGTGCCGGACACGTCCACCGCGGGGCACGCGTCGTTCAAGCGCTACTTCTACCCGCAGAGCCACAAGCAGGGGATCGTCGTCGACGAGCGCCACAACGGCGGCGGCCTGTTCGCCGACTACGTCATCGACCTGCTGCGCCGCCCGTACATCTCGAGCTTCGCGATGCGTTACGGGCGCGACCTGCAGGTGCCGCGCGGCGCGCTGTTCGGCCCGAAGGTGATGCTGATCGACGAGACGGCCGGTTCGGGCGGCGACATGCTGCCGTACATGTTCCGGAAGATGGCGCTGGGCCCGCTGGTCGGGCGGCGCACGTGGGGCGGCCTCGTCGGCATCCTCGGCTTCCCCGACCTGATGGACGGCGGCGCGATCACTGCGCCGAACTTCGCCTTCTGGGACGAGAACGGCTGGACCGTCGAGAACGAGGGCGTCGCGCCGGACATCGAGGTGGAGCAGCTGCCGGCGGAGGTCGCCGCGGGCCGCGACCCGCAGCTCGACAAGGCGATCGAGGTCGCGCTGCAGGCGCTCGAGCAGCAGAAGTCCCCGCTCCCGCCGCAGCGCCCCCCGTACCCCGTCCGCAACCCCCGCGGCCCGAAGTAGGGCCGGGCCTCCAACCGTAGGGGCGGGCCTCCCGCGAAGCGGGATGGTCCGCCCTGCGGCCACAGGCGGGCGGACCATCGCCTTCGGCGAGGCCCGCCCCTACGTTGGCGAGGCCCGCCCCTACGTTCGATGAACGAGGTCGGATGGCGGTCAGCGGCCGGGGCGGAGCGCCAGGAGGATGCCGGCCGCGAACAGGGCGGCCCAGATCGGCCACGGCCCGCCGAACCCCG